>Ga0182035_10001789_pt1 | contig 11050 bp, 10 predicted proteins | sample flu12Cox44000170_FD_125969 | JGI IMG/M metagenome (GOLD analysis project Ga0182035, IMG submission 125969) | Lab enrichment of tropical soil microbial communities from Luquillo Experimental Forest, Puerto Rico - flux4day.12C.oxic.44.000.170 | ecosystem: Environmental > Terrestrial > Soil >...
ATGCAACATTGCTCATAGTCCCCAACGGTGTTCGGTGTTGGTAGGGCCGGATCTCCGAGCCGGCCGGTTCATGGCTTGCACCGTCACCCTCCTCGGGCGGCTCGGAGATCCGCCCCTACCACATTTCCGTGCACGTATGCGCTCGCTAAACACACACACAAGGACGGACGAGCCCTGCCCATCATGGGCCAGCGAAACGTCACCGGCCTCGCTAGAGAGAGGACTCCGTCGCGCTAGTGTGCGTTCTTCAGTTTGCGGTAATGTCGGATGAGCGCGTTTGTCGAGCTGTCATGCTTCAGATCGGGATCTTTGGAGTCGTCTAGTTCCGGAATGATTCGTGCGGCCAGAACTTTGCCAAGCTCCACTCCCCATTGATCGAAGGAGTCGATGTCCCAGATTACGCCCTGGGTAAAGACACTGTGTTCATAGAGCGCAACCAGTTTGCCAAGAATCTCCGGCGTGAGCCGTTCCGCAAGAATCGTGTTCAATGGCCGGTTGCCCTCGAAGGTTCGATGGGGAACCAACCAATCGGGAGTTCCCTCCTTTTTTACCTCTTCGGCAGTTTTACCGAAGGCTAGCGCCTCGGCCTGGGCAAATACGTTGGACATCAGAAGATCGTGATGATTTCCAAGGGGATTCAGGGATTGGCAAAAGCCAATGAAATCGCATGGCACCAATTTTGTTCCCTGATGAATGAGCTGATAGAATGAGTGCTGGCCATTTGTGCCGGGTTCGCCCCAATAGATCTGTCCGGTCTCGTAATCGACGGTCTTGCCCTCAAGGTTGACGTGCTTCCCGTTGCTTTCCATCGTCAGTTGCTGAAGATAGGCTGGGAATCGTTTCAAATATTGATCGTAGGGCAGAATAGCAACGGTTTGCGCATTGAAGAAATCGTTGTACCAGACCGCCAGCAAGCCCAGTAGCACCGGCAGGTTGCGCTCGAACGGCGCATGGCGGAAATGTTCATCCATGGCATGAAAACCGGCCAGGAGCGCGCGGAAGTTTTCTGGTCCGATCGCAAGCATCGTCGACAATCCGATTGCGGAATCCATCGAATACCTACCGCCAACCCAGTCCCAGAAACCGAACATGTTAGCGGTATCGATCCCGAACTTCGAAACTTCGGCGCCGTTGGTCGAAAGGGCAACGAAATGCTTCGCGATCGCCTCTTCATCATGCAAAGCCGCCAGCGCCCACTGACGCGCGGTTTGGGCGTTGGTCATTGTTTCAAGCGTGGTGAATGTCTTGGAGGCGACGATGAAAAGGGTCTCATCAGCGGCAAGATCGCGGGTCGCCTCAGCGAAATCGGTTCCATCAACATTAGAGACAAAGCGAAATGTCAAATCGCGCCGGCTATAATGTCGCAATGCTTCGTAGGCCATCACCGGACCCAAATCAGAACCGCCAATGCCGATATTAACAACGTTGCGGATTGCTTTTCCCGTATAACCCTTCCATTCGCCATTTCTGACTCGGTCGGAAAAGTCGGACATCCGATCCAGCACCTCATGAACCTTGGGCACCACATCGTCGCCGTCAACGACGATCGATTGATCCCGCGTGGCGCGGAGAGCCACATGCAGAACCGCCCGCTTTTCAGTAATGTTGATTTTCTCACCTCGAAACATGGCATCGATGCGGTCGCGGAGGTCGGCGCTCATCGCAAGATCGAGCAATAAGCGGAGGGTTTCCTCCGTGATACGGTTCTTTGAGTAGTCGAGATAAAGACCGACCTCTTCCAAAGTGAACCGTTCGCTGCGCTTCGGGTCGTCTGCGAAAAGCTGTCGAAGCGAGGCGCCTTTAATGGTTTCATAGTGCTTCAAAAGCGCCTGCCATTCGTGACGCTGAGTCAAGGGGGTCGTGCTCATTTTGATTCGTTGTCTTTTATTCGGAATTCTCGGGCGGCTGCTCAGCCACGGCCGCCTAATTGAGCTTGCCACTCCGGCATTCAATAGTCGGCGGAACCATCAAGATTCCTTTCACAAATCTAGGTAGAACGCCGCGGGATCTGGCACAAGCGATTATTTCAAACCTTCTTATAGATAACGCATGAGTTAATGCCTCCAAAGCCGAACGCATTGCTCATGACATGGGTCAGAACCTTTTCGCGAGGCTCGTTAGGAACCACATCCAAATCGCAAGCCGGATCCGGATACTGATAATTGAGGGTGGGCGGTATCACTCCTTCGCGAATGGCCAAGGCGCAAATCACGCCTTCTATTGCGGCGCTTGCACCCAGCGGGTGTCCGTAATAAGCCTTTGTTCCGCTAACCGGCAGCTGGCTGGCCCGCGTGCCGAAAACCTTTCGGATGCAGAACGCTTCATTTGCATCATTCAATTGCGTGGAACTGGCGTGAGCGTTGATGTAATCCACCTGGTCGACGCTGAGCCGCGCATAATCGAGCGCATCGCGCATTGCGCGAATACACGACTCACCGGTGGGCAGGGGCGTCGTCATGTGGAAGGCGTCATTATTGAGGCTGTAGCCGATGACTTCGGCGTAAATCTCGGCGTTACGGGCTTTCGCATGTTCATACTCTTCAAGAACAAGGCTGGCGGCTCCTTCGCCCATGACGAATCCGTCGCGCTTGAGGTCGAAGGGCCGGCAGGCCACAGCAGGGTGGGCGCGACTCATCGTTCGGATGAAAGCGAAGGCCCCGAACGTCAGTGGACTTAAGGGGGCCTCCGCCGAACCTGCGATCATGACATCCGCCCAGCCATCACGGATGTATCGCAGGGCCTCTCCAATGGCCACATTTCCGCTTGCGCAGCTATTGGAGTTCGTAGTGCCTACGCCTCGAAAGCCGAACTCGATTGCGATATTTGAATGGGCCGATCCGCCAAAGACTTGCAAAGCCAAGGTTTTTTGATGGACTGATTTGGGGCCTCCTTCCACAAACGCCTTGTGTTGCATCTCAGCATTCGACACTCCTCCGAGCGCCGTCCCGAAACTGACACCGACACGATGAAGGGGTTTGTCAGGCGAATATTCCAGACCACTGTCTTCTAAAGCGAGCTTGACTGAGCCGACGGAAAATTGGGCGTACCGGTCAAGCCTTCTGAGCCGATGCGCTGGGAAAAACTTCTCCGGATGCCAATCGACAATTTCGGCCGCATTGGTTGATCTGAAAATCGAGGCATCAAACTTCGAAACAGTCGCAATCCCGGATTTCTTGCTTTTGATCGCGTCCCAGAACTCGCGTTTTCCGATTCCGATGGGCGTGATGGGGCCGACGCCGGTGATCACTGCTCGTCTCATCGTTTTTCCACGTATGCTTTCATGTGTCTCAGCGTCTGCGTGGCGATAGGATTGATGAATGCGCCCCCAATGATCAGCTCCGCCAGGGGAGCTAGAGAAGGAATCCGGAAAGCGAGATCATGAACAATTTCTACTTTGACGCCCGACGGCAACGTTTGAAATCGCCACATCACCTTCATCCCCTTGGTCCACGCTTTCAGGTGCCTGAAACGAATCTGACGATGCTCCCGGTCGATGATTTGTTCTGAGGTCCATGCAATCGGAATAAATCCTCGTTTTGCGGCCATCTTTACCACGTTGCGGACGGGATTCTTCTCGTAGTAACGAATGTACCGATAGTGGGGAAGAAAGGTCGGCCAGCGCTCCAGATCCGCTGCGGCCTCAAAAATAGCCCCCTCCGGGGCATTCATAACTATCGAGTTTGTTCGATGCATGCCACTGCTTTTGAGACGTAATGAAGATAACACTCTGCAGATAAGACTTTTATTGATTCCAGCTGGTAAAACCGGCTGGCGGAGAGAAACGGTCCTTGATGTCCGGTTAGCCCGGGAGCCTCAGCGCCCCCAAAGAGCAACGGAGCGACCGTCAAAAAAAGCTCATCAATAGCGTCGATTTCTGCGAGCGACCTGGCGAGACCGGGACCCCCTTCGCAAACCAATGTTCGGACGCCGTGCTTCAGATAAAGGTCCTCCAGGACGTCCGGGAGGTGCACTCTCTCGCCTTCGTTCAGATGCAGTTGTGCCTGCGTTTTGAGCGCCTCCCGATTGGCTGAACTCATTCGGGTGGTCGAGTAAACTACAATTGGCGAGAATTGATGCCTGAAAATATTGAGCTGTGTAGAGATGTCTCCGGAGTTCGAAACGACAACTCTGAGGGGATACTCGCTTTGGCCTCGCTCCCGTCTGGCTTTCCGCAAATCCTCATCCGGCAGACCCATCGACATATTGTCTGTTTGAACCGTATTCCTGCCGACGATAAGCGCGTCGCCGAGGGAACGGATTTCGAGCAATCGCCGCTTATCATGGCGCGAAGTAAAATTAGCCGGGCCAAGTTTGACGGTCGATACCTTGCCATCGACCGTCACCGCAAAGTTTACCAGAACTCGTGGCCGCAGCATAAAGGGAGACCTGCTAAGAAAATTCCTGTCTCCAACGAGTGAGTGCGCTCGCGATCTGGTCCTTAGATGCTCGCGGATCTAACTCCCAAACGAGTGGCACAGCGGTGGGAATCGTGCTTAACAATGCTGTGAAATCAATCATCCCGCTAAAAGGCACCTGGTGATCGGAGCAGGGAAAGAGGACGTCATGAATGTGGCATCCCATCAAGTGCGATGACATTTCGGAGAGCCACTCAGCATGATCCAGAAGCGTAAGATTGTGTCGAACTTGTGCGTGCCCGAAATCATGCCAGTAGCCCAGCGTGCCGACCTCGGAAAAGAGCCGGCGAAATTCTCGTTCGGAAGGGCAAGTCTCGATTCCAACACGGTTTTCGATGCAAAGCATGACGCCTGCCGAGGCCGCGTGATCGAGAACGGGCTTAAGCCACTGGACAACGCGATCAAAACAGGAGTTAGCCTCCCTTTTCTGAATTGCCTCCAGTTTCATTGCCACGTAAGAGCGGCTCAGATATCGTCCTGAATTGATAAGTTTGCACAGTCGCTCTGTATAAAGAGCCATTGGAACTGAACCCAGATGCATGACGACATACCTTGCGCCGAGTCTCCGGGCGTAATCGATGATGCGCAAAGCATGAATTTGCGCACGTGCTCTTTCTTCAGCTCGAACAGCGGTGCATTCATAACGGTCCGGCCCGGCGACATCAATGCCGGCGGGCAGGGAACAGAAATTATGGAGACTTGTCACTCGCAACGGATAATTGGCCAGGAACCGTTCAATCCCTTTCCACTGCGAGATTCGAATGCCTTTGCCAAGTTCGATATGATCAAATCCGAGAGAAGAGATTTCGGCCAACATCTCGTCTCCGTGCGAGTGACGGCTTGAATTCCAGCAGGTGGATAAAGCCAGCGGCACTTATTTCGCCCAAGTAATCAACCTGAGTTCGTGCTCCTGGACCAGGTGTGGATGCGTCGGAATGACGCGGACGTTAAATCCGTAGCTTCCGCTTTCGGAGGCGGGAATCATTCCGCTAAAACGGTAGACTCCATTGGTGGTTGTTTTTTCGACGTCTAGAAGATCGACAGTGTACGGATTACGAAGCGTCCCGTTATTGGATTCACCAACATAGGCCTGGACTCGAACATGAGTTGGCTGGACCGGGCCGAGGAATACGTGTGCGGTAATCTCGAGTTTATCCCCAACAAACAGAGAGGCTCGCCCGGATTGGGATGTTTCGACCGATTCAATTCGGACATGGGGCCAGTCCAAGCGCGTGCTATGCTTCCATTGCGCTAATTCCACCGCAGCCCGGCATCCATTTGCGCTAAGAGCTTTGTAACCTTCTGCAGCCGGTTCATAGAGGCGTTCGGTGTACTCTTTGACCATTCTGTGAGTGTTAAAGACAGGAGTGACACTGCGCATTGATTCACGCATCAACTGTATCCAGGCCACCGGAATCCGACCGTCCGGCTTGGCGTAATAAAGCGGGATGATTTGATTCTCCAGGATATTAAAGAGGCTGTCTGCATCGACCTCGTTTTGAAATTCGGGTGTTCCCTGAGTAATCTCTGGGCCTATCGCCCAACCATTTTTACGGTTGTACCCCTCACACCACCACCCATCCAGAACACTGAGATTCAGCCCTCCGTTAGGCGGCAATTTCATTCCACTGGTTCCGCTAGCCTCCAAGGGGCGAAGGGGGTTGTTAAGCCAGAGATCGACGCCCTGATACATGCGGCGTCCGATGTAGGTGTCATAGTCTTCCACGAAGACTAATGTATGCTCCAGGCCGGATTCTCGCGATCGATTGTAAACCTCCTGTATGAACCGCTTCCCAGGCTCATCCTTCGGATGAGATTTTCCGGCAAAAATAAATTGCACCGGGCGCTCAGCGTTTTGCACCAGGCGCAGAAGTCGCTCTTTCTGACTGAACAGCAGCGTGGCGCGCTTGTAGGTCGCAAAGCGGCGAGCAAACCCGATCGTTAAGATGTCTGGATTGAGAATGCTGTTGATCTTGCGCAGTTGTTCCGGGGATTCGCCGAGCCGGATCCGCTGGCGGCGCAGACGATCCCGGATAAAATCAATCAGACGGCTTTTGAGCAATTGGTGAGTTTCCCAAAGAACGTCGTCAGGGATGTCAATTACGCGGCGCCAATACTCCGAATCTGTAAGATGCTCTTCCCAGTCTGATCCCAAAAACCTGGAATAGATCCGGTGAAATTCCGGTGCAGTCCATGTTTTGGTGTGGACTCCATTGGTGATGCTGGTAATCGGAACTTCTTGTAAAGGAACGCCGGCCCAGACGTCTTTCCATAATTCCTGGCTCACCGTGCCATGAAGTTTGCTCACTCCGTTTGCATGCCGACTTACTCGAAGCGCGAGAATGGTCATGCTAAAAGCATCCGGCGCGTTGACCATGGGTTGTCCGAGACGAAAGAAATCGTCGAAGCTGATCCGAAAATTTTCCGCGTACCTGGAGAAATGGCGTGCCATCATATCGCGGGGAAAGGCATCATGTCCGGCCGGCACAGGTGTATGGGTGGTAAAGACGTTGGAAGCTGCGACGACCTGCAATGCCGTGTAATAATCAAGACCTTTGTTCTGGACATGCTGGCGAATGCGCTCCAGGGCAAGAAAGGCCGAGTGGCCCTCGTTCATGTGATAAACCTCGGGTTTAATGCCAAGCGCGTCCAGGGCTCTGACGCCGCCAATACCGAGTACAATTTCCTGCCGTATCCGCATCTCCAGGTCGCCGCCGTACAGTTGTTCGGTGATCAATCGGTCTTCCGGTGCGTTCTGCTGAATGTCGGTATCGAGCAAGTAGAGCTTTATACGGCCGATTTGCAATTCCCAGACCTTCGCTACAACGGAGCGGCCCAGAATTGAGACCGTAACGTGAAGCGGTTCGCCGCCGACTTTGGTTTCGAGCAGCGGTAGATGATTGAAGTTCTGGTTCAGGCTTGCCGCCTCTTGCCATCCGTCCTTGTTAATCTGCTGCTTGAAGTAGCCGTGTCTGTAGAGGAGCGTTACCGCGCAAAAATCCAGGTCAAGGTCGCTCGCTGATTTACAATGATCGCCGGAAAGGATTCCCAGGCCGCCTGAATAGTTTGGAACCGATTCATGGAACCCGAACTCTGCAGAAAAATAGGCGATTCGCGGCGCCGTGATCCTGAGCTTTCCGTAGGTATCGGTCCTTCGCATGTAGGCGGCAAATTTCTGGTAGACGCTCTGCATCTCGCGGATGTAATCGTCATCTACGGAAAGTTCCAGGAGGCGCGCCTGACGGGAAAGTTGGAGCATACGAATCGGATTATGGTTCGTTCGATCCCATAACTCGGTATCCAGGTGCCGAAAGAGCCGGCGCGCGTCTGGTTCCCAGGTCCACCAAAGATTGTGAGCCATTTCCCGAAGTGGTTCCAAGACCTCCGGCAAACGGGGTGCTACGTTGAACGTTTGTACAGGTTGCATGATGAATTCTCCCTTCAATTCTACGCCCAGGCTCCCAATACGGACGTCAGAAGCTCTGGTAGCTGAACCTCTCCTCGCAAGAGTTGCAAGCATTTAGCCCAAAAAATCTCACAAGGCCAAGTTCTCGTGAGATTTTTTGGCTATAATCAGCTTTGCTTTTCCAGGAGTGTGGCCGAATGCGCCGCTCCGTTGACGACCCGGTTCCCCCAAGACATACTGATCATCGCAATGAAATATCGTACTTATCGCAACACCGATCTGACCGTAAGCGAAGTCGGCTTTGGGCTCTGGACGGTCTCGACGGGTTGGTGGGGCGACTTTACCGCGGACCAGGCCGTCGGTCTGATGCGAAAGGCGCTGGATCTGGGCATCACGCTGTACGACGCCGCGGATACCTACGGGAACGGCTTGAGCGAAGAATTGCTAGGGAAGGCGTTCCGGCAGCAGCGCGATCAGATTGTGATGGCCACAAAGATCGGATACGACTTTGTGCATTACGGAAATGAACGGCGCGGTCAGCGCGAAATACCGCAGGACTTTTCGCCTGAGGCTTTGATTCGCGCCACAGAAGCCGCGTTAAGACGCCTGCAAACGGACCGAATCGACCTTTTGCAATTACACAATATTCGCATGCCGCAGGTGAGGGAGGACTCAATCTGGGAAACGCTGGAAAGGATGCGCGACAAAGGATGGGTGCGATTTTACGGGATTGCTTTAGGACCGGCGATCGGATGGATGTACGAAGGGATCAATTGCGTCAAGGAGCGGCCAGTGACGAGTGTGCAACATATTTATAACATGCTGGAACAACATCCTGGCGCAGCAATTCATAACGCTGCGACTGAGTCAGGAAGAGATACGATGTTCCTGATTCGGGTGCCGCATTCCTCAGGTATGCTAGAGGGTCGCTACACGCTGGAAACCAAGTTCCCGCCGGGCGATCACCGGAGTCATCGCCCACGCTCCTGGCTTGTGAACGGCGTAAGAAAAGTGGAGCAGCTTCGATTTTTGGAATCTCCTTCCCGGACGCTAGGGCAGGCAGCATTGCTCTGGCTTCTAAAAGATGAACGTGTTGCTTCAGTGTTGCCGAATATTTATGACGAAAAGCAGTTATCTGAATTCGCTGCGGCCAGCGAAGCTCCTGATTTAGCCGATGAGGAAATGGAAAAAGTCAGCTCGCTTTATGCGTCGAATTTTGGCGTAAAAGAGGACGATCCCCCGAAGTTCAAGGGCACAATGAGCCCTGCTTCAACTGTAAATGCCGTCGCTGGCGCCTGAGAAAACAAACTTCGCTTCCAGGCGAAAGGCATGCTATTTCGGGGACAGGCTATCAGTATCCATGCAGATTGTCACGGGCCCGTCGTTAACCAAGCTAAGTTGCATGTGAGCTCCGAAAACGCCGCGCCCAACCGGCCTTCCGATTTCTTGTTCTAACCTCAGACAGAACCGTTCGTAAATTCGCCGGGCTAGGTCCGGAGCCGCCGCGCGAATGAAGGAAGGTCGATTCCCTTTCCGGGTCTCAGCCAGAAGCGTAAACTGGCTGACGACAAGTAGTCCACCGCCGACATCCTGAACCGATCGATTCATGGCGCCCGTCTGGTCGGGAAAAATCCTGAGCCGAGAAACCTTCCCAACGAGCCAATCGAGTTCCTTCTCGGTGTCGCTTTCCTGTACGCCGAGCAAAATGAGAAGCCCGAGGCCAATTTCACTGACGAGACGCTCTTGTACTGTGACCGAAGCCTTTGCTACCCGCTGAATTACCACCTTCATCGCACTCGATCTAAAACCTAAACTCCGAAGTTGAGAACTCGTTCTCGTCGTCGAAGGGCGCTACTTTTTGACGACTTGGCGCCTTGACTTTTACGCTTCATAATTCCCTTGGTAGTTTTTAACGCACTAGCGAGGCCGCGCTCAGACCGGCGAGGTTGAGGGGTATTAAGGTCGGGTTGGGAGCAGCGTCGACATGGTGAAGCGGCCTCGCTTGGTAAGGACCTTCCAATCAAGTCCGTCGTTGAGTGAAGGGCATTTCCACAAACCAAAGCTTACAAGTCATCTGGAAGGTTGCCAGAGCAAAGGATGTCTTTCAATGCGGAGATGTTCATCGCATTTCTATTAATCATAGCTCTTTTCATAATATTTTGACCCATTGTTTCCCGCACTTATCTCCGGTCTAGCTTTTGCCTTCATAATAGCCAAGGCACGTTTTTATAACCCATTCTAAAAACCGATCAAAAACCCAACTCCTCCCGATCCTTAGCTACTGCCGCTTTGAAGACCTTCCGCCGGGAGGCCTCTTTCCACGTCGTCCAGTGAGGGGGGGCGCAGCATACATTATAGCCATCCAAATGCAGTATACCGGGTTCGGTCTGAAACTTGTAACCGCCAAGGAACGGAAGTTGCCAAGCGCTGTTTGGGTAGCCAATGGTTCGGGCGGTAGCATCACTTATGCCGGCGGCTTCCGTTAGAATCTTCTTCATCCGCTCGTCTGGCGCGAACGGCTTGCCCTTATTGATACCAATTGACTGAACTGAAAGAAGCCGAGCCTGGTCTGATCGAGCGACTCGCTCGCAAGACGGCGAGACGGCGTTCCCGCTCCAAGCCCAGTTTTTGCCGTAGAAAACAGCAAGCAAGGCCCCGGGGATTCTCCGCGCCCCAAAGGCAGAGCGAAAGCATTGTCGGCGGCGTGACCCCACGGGAATCTCCCGCTCCCCTATTTGCTCTGGATCTCTTTGATAATAGACTGCACGTAGCGGGCATGCTCCGACTGACCAAGTTGCGCGAAACCATCACGGGATCTCTCCAACACAGCCAGGCCCTCTTCACGCCGGCCTGCAGCACAAAGGAGCCGGCCAAAGTCCAGGCCAACGCGGCATATCCCGTCCAGCCGCCCCAGTTTGAAATTGATGGCATAGGAATCAGCTAGACGCTCGAAGGCTTGTTGAAAGTGTTGCTCCTGCAGTTCGATTTGAGCAATGGACCAGTGCGTATTGGCGACGCCATCTAGGTCTCCCAAGGCCTCGACGATGGCCAACTTCTCCTGATGGAGCTTGAGCGCCTGTCCACCTCACCCTTGGCGGAAAGCAGCCGCGCAATGTCCACAATCTGCGCAATGCGGGCCTCCTCCCCGCCGACTTGGTCTTCGGACGTTTTGAGCTTAGCGGCAGCTTGCTTTTCTGACTCGTAGGGCTCCATCGGCGGCAAAGGCATA
>Ga0182035_10001792_pt1 | contig 11044 bp, 8 predicted proteins | sample flu12Cox44000170_FD_125969 | JGI IMG/M metagenome (GOLD analysis project Ga0182035, IMG submission 125969) | Lab enrichment of tropical soil microbial communities from Luquillo Experimental Forest, Puerto Rico - flux4day.12C.oxic.44.000.170 | ecosystem: Environmental > Terrestrial > Soil >...
GCCTTCGTTCTTGGGCCCGTCGCCAAGGACTTCAGGGTGTCCATTCCGGAAGTGGCGCTGGCCCTTACCGCCAGCCTGGCTACCCGTCCTCTGGGCGCGATCATCTTTGGGTTGATGGCGGACCGTTACGGCCGCCGGCTCCCCCTAATGATTGATATCCTGTTCTATTCGGGCGTGGAGGTGCTATCGGGGTTGGCGCCCAGCTACCGCGTTTTCCTTATCCTGAGGTTACTCTACGGCATCGGCATGGGAGGTGAGTGGGGCGTTGGCGCCTCGCTGGCTATGGAGTCAGTCCCTGCCAAGTGGCGTGGCGTCCTCTCCGGGTTGTTGCAGGAGGGATACGCCCTTGGATACCTTCTGGCGGCGGGAGCATTCTATCTGGTCTTCCCATACTGGGGCTGGCGGGCCATGTTCTTTATCGGAGGTCTGCCGGCGCTGCTGACGCTTTTCATTCGCGCCAAGGTCAAGGAGACGCAAGCCTGGCGGGACTCGCGCACGGACTGGCGCACCTACGGGCGTTCCATCCTGCAGCAATGGCGACTCTTTCTCTACCTGGTACTGCTGATGACCATGATGAATTTCATGTCGCACGGCACTCAGGATCTATACCCAACGTTCTTGCAGCGCCAGCGCCACTACACGCCGCGGGCCACCGCCATCATTACGGCTATTTCCATGGTCGGCGCGGTGGCCGGTGGTCTGGCCTTTGGACTGTATTCCGACCGGCGAGGCCGGCGGCGGGCTATGGTGACCGCGGCGCTGCTGGCCGCGGCCCTTACGCCCCTTTGGATCCTGGCGCGCAACCTCGCTCTTCTTGTGCTGGGCGCGTTCCTCATTCAATTCATGGTGCAGGGAGCCTGGGGGGTTATTCCGGCCCACATCAACGAGCTGTCGCCGTCTTCTTTGCGCGGCTTTTTCCCTGGATTTGCATACCAACTGGGAGTCCTCTGCGCCTCCAGTATCGGCTACGTGGAGGCAGTGCTGGGAGAGCATTTCAGTTACACGCAATCCATGGGGATCCTCGCCGCGACGGTGCTCCTGGTGGGAGCGGCAGTCATCGCCCTGGGTCCTGAGGCTCATGCGGTTAGCTTCGGCAAAGAAGGCGCGATTGTTTGACCCCGGGGGCCGTCCTTATCTGTTCTGCCCGCGCTTTTTGAGGTGAAGTCGATGGAACGTAACCAGTACGCTCGTGTTGTTTTTGTGCTGCTCCTTTTACTTGTGCTTTATTACGTCTTCCAAATTCTTCATCCCTTCCTCCACGCCTTGGCCTGGGCGGCAATCCTTGCCATTGCTTCTCATCCCTTGTTCGAGTGGCTTTTGCGGCGTCTCAAGCGTCCAGGCCTCGCCGGTGTGCTGACGTGCGTGGCGGTTACTCTTCTGGTCATTGTTCCGGTGATCGTCGTCCTCATCCTGCTGGCGGAGCAATCTGTTCAGGCTTATAACACGCTCCAGTCCAGGATCAATTTAAGAGGCTTGAGCCGGCTCGACGTCCTTCGCGGCACGGTACCCTATCAGTGGGTATTGGACAAGATGCGAAGTCTGGGAATGCCCGAACCGGACTTGCGCGCCACCGTCGTGCGCGCCGTTCGTGCTATCAGCCAGTTTCTGGTAGGAAAAAGCTCAGCGATCTTTTCTGGCCTCACGCACTTTGTGTTTAGTTTCTTCGTCACCCTGATCGCGCTGTATTACTTTCTCCTCCATGGGCCAAAGGTGGTGGGGGGGATTCGCCGTCTCGCCCTTTTGCGTCCTGAACACGAGCAGTTGATTAGCCGCACCTTTAACGACATGACGGCTGCAACGCTCCAGGCTGGTTTGCTGACCGCGCTTGTTCAGGGTGCCGCTGGTGGAATCGTCTTTCTCTTATTCGGGATCGCTTCTCCTTTGCTGTGGGGCGCGGTGATGGCCGTTCTCTCCCTGGTGCCCCTGATAGGCACGGCGTTGGTTTGGATGCCGGCTGGGATCTTCTTCTTGCTCACTGGCGCGGTAGCCAGAGGCGTGGCGTTTCTGGCAGTCTGCGCCCTGGTGGTGGGCTCGATCGACAATTTCGTTAAGCCTTTCTTCATCGGACGGAAGACAGAGATTAATACCCTGTGGCTATTCCTGGGAGTGATGGGCGGTATTGCCTACTTTGGGTTTTTGGGTTTCGTTTTGGGGCCGCTGTTGATCACTATCTTGTTTGCCGCCGTAGAGATACTCCCAACCGTCGTGCTCAAAGAAGCGGACGAAAAGCTTTCATCTTGAGGTTAGAGTACATCTCCGAAGACCACATACGATGTAGCCCACAGGCTGGTAGGGATCGACCCGCGCGGCAGGAACGTGAGGATGATATTGAAAGTGCCCGGGGTGGCGGGGAGACGGGCCAGGATGTTTCCGACGGAAGCCACAGGGAGGGAAGAGGACGCCGGCAAGCCCGAAGCGAAAATCGGCTGGACCAACGCCAGGCTCTCGAGCACGGGGTAGACGACGGCGCCTGCTGAGGCCATCGGGGTTTCGAGGTTCTCGCTGATGAATCGCATCTGGGCGCTGATTTCGTAGAAGTGCCAGGCGAGGCATGCGCAAAAAGTGACAGCCTTCTCAAAACGCGCCAGCGTGTGGTCGTCGCCAACCGGAAGACGCGTATCGAAAACCAGAGCAACCCGACGTTCGTCCTCGCGAGTGAACTCCCGCACTTTCAGTTGTTGGAGCTTGGCCGTGGCCTTCCAATCGACGTGCCGGGCCGTGTCGGTCTGCCGGTAGTCGCGGATGGCATAGAGGTCGTGGCCCCGCCCTTTGTGGTGGCTCTCCACTTCGCCACTGATGAGTGGCAGTATTTCGTAGAACTCTTCCGTAGGTTGGATGTTCGGCAAGACCAGGACCTCCCTGCGCAAGGGTATATCACGTGACTTCCGCAGGAGCCCGAAAGGGAATCCGGTACTGACGCGCAGGCCTTCCTGGGCATAACGGCCTCGGCGAGGGAAGGTTACGTCGACTTGCGCGCTCGCGCTCGAGCGGCGACCCAGATAGGCAGTGTAAAAGGGACGCCGCAGGATCCGGCGAGTCTCTTGCCCGCTCACCGTCGCCCTTACATCACCTCCCCGCAGGCTCTTCGCTGAAGGCCGGTCGGCAGCCGAGATCGAAAAGGACGGGAAGGCCCATTTAAGGTTGCGCAGCGTAAGCCGCAAGGTCGTGGGTAGACCCGCGAAAAGGTGCTCCGGGAGTTCAAGGTTTAGCTCGAGGCCGGTTAGGACAATCTGCGACACGACCCCGGAAACCAGAATGCCCGCAAGCAGGCAGGCGAGTATCATGAAAAGCAGGTTGTTGCCGGTGTTCAGCGCGGCCACAGTGATGACGACGATGACGCCGAGATAGATCCCGCCTTCGCGGGTAAACTCATACTCGATTCTTAGGATCCAGCGTTCAAGCGCTGTGCGGCGCGCGAGGTAGGGAACAGCCTTAACGGCTACGATCCCTGCCAAAAGCAGAGACAGGGTCGCGACCGTTGCAGAAATTCCGTAACGTCCGGAGTCGTGCAAAGCTGTGGCGTAAAGGGCGAGGAAGAAGGAAACGGCGAGTCCCAGAAGGGCAAGAAAGAAACGCCGCCACCCGGGCCGATCGATGCGTTCCAACCGCTCGCGCATAAGGCTTCGGAGATCACGCTCGATGTTGGCTGAGGTAGCTCGCATCGATCTCGTACATAGGGATAAAGGGTAAAGGTGAAGATAAGATCAAGCCCTTAAGCTTCTTCACCCTTACATCTTACACTTCACACTTTTTGGCCTTGCCCCCTTCCCGTTTCCCCTCTTCCCCCTACAAGGGTACGGGTGTGGCGTCGATGATCTCCCGCAGGATAGCTTCGGCCTGCTCCCCTTTCTTCAATGTCGAGACGTAGCGCGTGCTCACTACGCAACGATGGCCAAATAGGGGCAGAACCAGGCCCTTGAAATCGTCAGGGATGCAGTAGCCGCGTCCTTCGAGCATTGCCAGGGCCTGAGCGGCCCGGTAGAGAGACATTGAGCCACGGGGGCTGACGCCCAGGCTGAGGTGTTCGTGCCGCCGCGTCTGGTGAACAATGGACAGTGCGTAACCCACCAGGGCATCGTCTACTGACACCCGCCGTACGGCACGCTGGATCTCAACCACTTCCTCGGCAGTCATCACCGGCTCGATCTTCTCCAACGGCTCCGTGTCAGCAAAGTTGCGCAGGATCTCCCGCTCACTTTCGGGCGCGGGATATCCCACTCGGAGTCGCATCAGAAAACGGTCGAGTTGGGATTCCGGGAGGGGGTAGGTGCCGTGGTGCTCGATTGGGTTCTGCGTGGCAATCACCATAAAAGGTTGCGGCAAGACGTGGGTTTGATTGTCCACCGTCACCTGATATTCGTTCATCGCCTCCAGCAACGCGCTTTGCGTCTTGGGCGTGGTGCGATTGATTTCGTCCGCCAGCACGATGTTGGCGAAAATGGGGCCGGGCAGGAACTCGAAGCATTGCGTCTGCTGGCTGTAGATACTGATACCGACAACGTCAGCGGGCAGCATGTCAGAAGTGAACTGGATGCGATGAAAGGCACAGTTGAACGAGCGGGCCAAGGCGTGCGCCAGAGTAGTCTTTCCCACCCCGGGCACGTCCTCGATCAGGAGGTGTCCGCGAGCGAAGAGAGTGACAAGCGCAAGCCGGATGACCTCGTCTTTGCCCCGGACTACGCTCTGGATGGCCCGCTGGAGGCGGGCAAGCAGTTCCGTCTGGGCGCCTTGTGTCGCCGCGCCTTCATCGGTCGTCCGTTGCGCCTGGCTGGGCGTAAGGGTTTCCTTTCTGCAAGCGGCTGAGGAGTCTGATTAGCTAGACCTCTCACGATACCGGCAGCCTGGCGGGCCGGCCGAGGAGGGTCATCGAGCCCGCTACGGGACAGCGTGTATATACGTCGAACAGAGGGTACCACGTATTTATCAACAAGGCAACGAATTTTGCCATTTTCTGGGTGCTGACCGGACGTCGGCAATCTTGTAGCAAACCATGGCTTGGATGGAGACTGTAACTGCCGCCTATGCCCGGGCGCATTTGCCCGATTTCAGTTTGATGTAGCGGCGGCTTTACGCCCCCGGGTGGCGAGGTAAACCCGCCGCCACCAGGGCGAACTGGCCCACTACCCGATTCCCGATTCGCCGATTCGGTCGTGCCTTGCAAAAAATAAGTCCCCAGCCTTATAATCCCGATTTTTATCATGATCGTAATCCCTGTGTAAGACCTCGATTCTTTTTTGCGAGCGGAGGTTTTCCATGCCGACTTCTCTATTTGCGCCCGACTTTCAGGCTGTTCTTGACCAGGCCAAGCGGACCGCTGGCCAAGCCGCCGGGCCATTCCCTTCGCCACAGGACTGGCGGGACCAGTCCATCTACTTTCTGATGGTAGACCGATTCAATAATCCGGCCTCGCCGCCGCGACATCAACCCTTTGACGACCCGAACTTTTCCGGCTTCCAGGGCGGGAGTTTTTCCGGCGTTCGCCGCGAGCTTCCCTACATCAAGCAGCTTGGCGCGGGCGCCATCTGGCTCAGCCCGGTGCTCAAGAACTTTGGGTTCGATGCTTTTACTTACCATGGATACGGCATCCATGACTTCCTTAGGGCGGAGCCTCGCTTTGCCGACGATCCCTCGAACGCCGATGCGGAGTTGCGAGCTTTGGTGGATGCTGCTCACGCTGAGGGTCTCTACGTCATCTTCGACATTGTGCTCAATCACACCGGAAACGCCTTTGCCTACCAATGCGACCCGAGCGACACGGTGTGCCTGCAGGCTGAAGGCGCTCAAGCGAGCTTCCATAGCGCTCCGATGCCGATCGAGTGGCGGGACGCGAGCGGCGCGGCTCAACCGCAGTTTACGGCCATCGAAGACATCCCCAATCCGCCCCTGGACGCGCTCGTCTGGCCGGTGGAGCTTCACAAGAACCAGTACTTCCGGCGGCAGGGTCTGCCGCAAGATGGAGGCGACGATACAGTTGGCGATTTCAGCATCCTGAAACAGATGCTGACTTCCGATCCCGACCTTCAGGAATTCCTGATCCGCGCCTACCAGTACGTCATCGCCCGCTACGATATCGACGCATTCCGGATCGACACGCTACGCTACTTGAAAGGCGATCTGCCGCGACTGTTCGGAAACTCCATCCGCGAGTTCGCTCTCAGCATTGGCAAGAAGAACTTCTTCACCTTCGGCGAGGTCTTCGATCCGCAAGCCGAATTGGACATCGCTCGATTCATCGGACGCAATACCGCTGACGCCGATGAGCAGAAGGTGGGTGTTGACGCTGCCCTGGATTATCCCCTCTTTTTTGTGCTGAAGCCGGCGATGAAGGGTTTCACCGCTCCCGCGGCGGTTTCCGCCATGTATCAGACCCGAAAAGGCGTCGAACAAGACATCCTCAGTTCTCATGGCGATGCCACCCGCTTTTTTGTCACCTTCCTCGACAATCACGACGTGAAGGAGCGCCTGCGGTACGTCCAGCCAGGCGACGAGCACCGGTTCGATGACCAGGTGACACTGGGCCTCGCCTGCCTCTACTCGCTGCCCGGTATCCCCTGCCTCTACTACGGAACTGAGCAGGGCCTGCACGGTTCCGGGAGTGACCCAGCGGTGCGCGAAGCGCTTTGGGGCGGTCCAGGCTTCAACACCAACGGTTCGTTCTATCAGGACATCCAAAGCATCAACCAGGTGCGCAAACAGCGAGCGGCGCTACGCTATGGCAGGTTCTACTTCCGGCCGGTCTCGGGTGACGGCCAGACCTTTGGCATTTCGCCATTCCAGCAGGGCGTACTGGCCTTCTCCCGCATTCTGAACGACGACGAGGTGGTTGTGGCGGCCAACACCAACACCGGCCAGGCTCAGTCGCTGGAGGTGATTGTGGACTCTCAATTGAACCCGGCGGGCTCGTCTTTTCGCCTTCTGTACAGCAACAAAGCAGCACCGGCAGCTCCTGGTCCGGTAACAGCCACGGGGCAGGTGACTGTGTTTGAGGTTGACGGCACCATTGGCTCCGGACCGCTGCACGTCGTGAGAGTCACTCTGCAACCTCTTGAGGTGCAGATACTGGGCCGATGATGCACCTCGGTTCAGGGTTTGCGGCGTCTTGGCTCTGATGGGGTCCGCAGAACGTAGCGTCGGGCAACGCCCGACGGGTCCGGCCCCTCATCCGAGCAACTGTAGCGCTGGGCCTCTTTGTGGCTCGCCGTGCGCGAGCTCGCTGTTCAAGCCCTGCGGCTTTTCAAGGTCTTTTGTCTTCCTTTGTTTGAAAAGCGTGGACAGAAGGGAATGGAAAGGCCGCAGGGTTACAAATCGAACCCTACGCTACACGTTCCGGGCTGGAACGCAATCCCCCGCAACAGACACCGCGTCGGACGGGAACCCGTGGCTGGTTGCTAGGCCCACTTCAACTGCAGCTTGCGTTGCGAAGCGGCGCAATCCAACAGGTAAAGGTTCATCAAACTCTGATAGGGAATACCCCGCTCCTCCGCCATCGCCTTGAAATAGGAAATGGCCTGTTCGTCAATGCGGATGGTGATCTGTTTTTTCATCCGTCGAGCGTAGGGGTTCTTGGTTGATTTTGAGAAGTCATAGTTCTTACGCATTTTTGTATTCCTCATACTGGACTCGTTACGATTGGCCTTGCGGGCTGAGATGATTCTGATGGTGTCGGCCTTACGGTAGCAGTGGCACGATCAGGAGGCGCAGCCAGGCGCTCATTCCCATAAGGATGAAACGATCCTCTTCATCGGAGTGATCTGGGTCAGTGATGAGACGGCCGAACTCATCGCTGAACACTGATTTGGCTTCCTCAAATGAAACGCCGTGCTTGCGCCTATTCGAGGCGTTCTTCGTCTCGTCCCACCCAAACCTTAGCACCACGTGAGAATTATATTATAACTACGTTATATGTACGAACCTCGAAGTCGGCGCGTGAACCAGAGAGACACAGCGCGCCCTGCTGGCCGCAACAAAAGCAGATTCCTCCCTTCGCTCGGAATGACATGTCATCCGGATCCCGCATGCGCAAGAAGGATATACTTCTCTTCTTGACTAGCAAAGAACCTGTCCATCAGCAGTACAGAAGAGAGGAAGAAGACCTTGAGAGGCACCGTGAAGCGAAGGGTTTTGTGATGCTGATATAATCTAACCGTGTGCCCTGCGTCCCAAGACAAGCCAACTTTCGAGATCTTTAAGCTGCCGCCTGATATGGAGCCTGGTCAAGGTCTTCGAACGAGATGGCTTCACCTTCAACCGTCAACATTGGGACCATCTCGTTTACATCAAGCCTGGCCTGAAGCCTCCCCTCGTGATCCCCATGTATCGTGAAGTTCCCGTCTTTGTCATCAAGAATCTCATTCGGACCGCAAGCATGAGCCGCGAGCGGTACTTCGACCTTCTCCGAAACGACTGACGGTCGGCTGCGTAGCTATGGCTCGATTGAGGGTGTGCAGGGCTGATCCAAGCATTGGGGAATTGATGGTTCTGAAGTCGCAAATCAGGGAGAATAGGCACGCCAGCCTGGACCGGCGCGACTTTCTCATCAAGTCCTTTGAGTGGGCCTCTGGGGCCTTCCTTCCCGCCGCGCTCGGATTCCTGCCAAGGCTTGCGATCCAACCGGGATACGGCAGCTCGTTGGTTGTGCCCCCGGACTACCGCCTCACTCCGCACTATCGCGCGCAACCGCCGCTGGAAGATGTGCTCCGGATGGTTGAGCCGGGCTTCGACGCATTTATTACGGAGAAGTACGCCCAGCAAATTGAAGCCATTCTCGCCGACTGGAGCGCCGGATTGGAACGGTTTCCGGCTGACTTCGCACCCATCGAGGCTTGTCTCTCCGCCGGTTTCGCGGGTTCGGTTCTGCAGCCTTCCGTGCTGGAGCAGAAACGCGCTGATCGCAACCTCACCGTCAGCCATGGGCGTTTCTCCACCGAGCTTAACGAAGGCCGGCCCGCGCCCGCGGGCCTGGGGCGTGAGGCTTTTCGCGAGCAACTGAGAGGGCTTCTTTTTCCTTCGCCGCGCCCCGGAGTGGCGAGTACCCAAATCCTGACTGCAGAGTTCAAGCTCACCGCCATCAAAGCTGTCGGGTCGTCCGCGTCGCGCCTCCAAACGCGAGTTCGCTTCGACCTGGTCCAAACCGGCGCCAGGTTCCATCGCTTCGAGCGCGTGGGGTACTGGGACCTCAATTGGACCAAAAGCGGAAATGACACGTGGCAGGTCGAAACGTGGCTGCCCGTGGAAGAGACCTGGAGCACTGCCGCCGCACCGCTGTTCGTGGACATCACGGCCCACGCCCTAGGGCGCAATGCTTCTTATAGGGAGCAGTTGCTCCAGGGGAGCGACTACTGGCGTACTGTCCTTGACGGCGCTTCCGGCATCGACGTTTACGGCAACAACGGCATCGCCGTGGGCGACGTCGACAACGACGGCTTCGATGACCTCTACATCTGCCAACCCGCCGGCCTGCCCAACCGCCTCTATCGCAATCGAGGCGACGGCACGTTCGAAGACGTAACTGATGCGGCTGGTGTCGGAGTGCTCGACAACACGGCATGCGCGCTTTTTGCCGATCTCGATAACGATGGGCGCCAGGACCTTATCGTGGTCGCGGTGGATGGGCCACTGCTGTTTCTGAACCAGGGGGACGGGCGATTCCGTTTCAAGCCGGATGCCTTCCGGTTTGCCCAGCCTCCTCAGGGCACCTTCACCGGGGCCGCGATCGCCGATTACGATCGCGATGGTCTGCTGGACGTTTATTTCTGCCTCTACATCTACTATCAGGGTATCGACCAATATCGCTTTCCGGCCCCGTACTACGACGCCCAAAACGGCCCCCCCAATTTCCTTATGCGTAACAATGGTGACGGCTCGTTTAGTGACGCGACATCGGCATCCGGCATGAACCAGAACAACAACCGCTTCAGCTTTGCCTGCGGTTGGGTTGACTACAACAACGACGGCTGGCCGGACCTCTATGTCGCCAACGACTTCGGCAGAAAGAATCTCTACCGGAACAACGGGAACGGGACTTTCACCGACCTCGCGCGGGAAGCCGGTGTGGAAGACGTGGGCGCCGGAATGAGCGTCTGCTGGTTCGACTATGATAACGACGGCAAACAGGACCTCTACGTAACGGATATGTGGTCCGCCGCGGGTAAGCGCGTGAGCACGCAGGATGCATTCCTGAAGGACGCTCCGGAAGAAGTCCGCGCCTTGTTGCGCAAACACGCGGACGGAAACTCGCTGTTTCACAACCGGGGCGACGGCCGCTTTTCGGATTCGAGCGTTTCGGGCGGAGTGCAAATGGGGCGGTGGTCGTGGTCGGGCGACGCCTGGGACTTTGATCACGACGGCTACCCGGACCTTTATATTGCGAACGGGATGATCTCCGGCCCGAAGCGCCGCGATCTTTCCAGCTTCTTCTGGCGGCAGGTTGTAGCCAAGACGTCCCTCAACGCCGTACCTCTGCCAAGTTACGAACAGGGGTGGAATGCCATCAATGAGCTGATTCGTGCCGACGGGACTTGGTCCGGATACGAGAGGAACAACTTTTACGCTAACAATCGCGACGGAACTTTTTCAGACGTCTCGGGCGCCGTGGGACTCGACTTCGTGGACGATAGCCGCGCCTTCGCACTTGCCGACTATGACCATGATGGGCGGCTGGAAGTTTTCCTGAAGAATCGCAACGGCCCACAACTACGTATTTTGCATAACCAAATGCAAGATCTCGGGCAGTCGATTTCGTTCCGCCTACGCGGTCGCCAGAGCAATCGCGATGCGATCGGGGCCGCTATCACTGTCGAAGGGGGCAAGTTGCGCCAGACGAAGTTCCTGCAAGTCGGCTCGGGATTCCTCTCTCAGCACAGCAAAGAGGTCTTCTTTGGCCTGGGCGATTCCACAGGTCCCGTGCGAGCAACGATCCGCTGGCCGAACGGCTTGGAGCAACGGCTGGAGCGCCTGCCGGCCGGGAATCGCATTCTCGTTGAGGAAGGCTCCACGCAGTTCGTTGCCCAGCCCTTCACGTCTGGCTCCAGGGCACACGCCGCCC
>Ga0182035_10001796_pt1 | contig 11036 bp, 7 predicted proteins | sample flu12Cox44000170_FD_125969 | JGI IMG/M metagenome (GOLD analysis project Ga0182035, IMG submission 125969) | Lab enrichment of tropical soil microbial communities from Luquillo Experimental Forest, Puerto Rico - flux4day.12C.oxic.44.000.170 | ecosystem: Environmental > Terrestrial > Soil >...
AGCAGGATCGCGCTATATGGCCGCGTAGAAGGCGTTTTAGCGTGTGTGTACGAAAATTCAGAATGCGTGCGTGATGGCCAGCGCACCATCTATTTTACGGCCCATTACGATTCGCTGCTGGCCACGGACAAAATTCAGCAAATATTTCTCGTTTCAGCAGCTCAGCCATTTTTTTTGCGGCTGCTGCCGTCTAGGCGCTCTTGCGCTTGGTCCCAACGTTTTCCGGCTTGAGGGCCTTGTCGATGACATCGGCCACAACCCGTGACGACCGACGGTCCAGGTGCCAGTAGCGATCAATCGTCGTCTGAATGCTTTCGTGGCCCAGGTGGCGCTGGACCACCGGCAACGGGACACCGGCCTGGACGAGCCAGCTCGCGTTGGTGTGCCTCAAGTCGTGTACACGGGGCTGCTTGGTCAGGCCCAGCAGTTTGGCCCTGGCCATGGCCGGTCGCCAGACATTGCTGTAGAGGTTGGGACCCCGGACCGGGCCACCGTGTCGTCCGTTCGCACTCCTGCCGGAGTTGGTGAAGACCCACTCGCCGGTCAGGTCGAGCTTGGCCAGGGTATTGGCCGCCACGTCGATGGTGCGAACGCTGCGCTTCGTCTTGGGTGGCCCGAGTTGGAAACCCTCGCCGGCCACGTAGCGCCACGCCCGCCGGATGTCAACGGTGCCCTCGGCCAGGTTGATGTCGCCGGGCTTGAGCGCGGTTGCCTCACCGAAGCGGGCACCGCTGGCCACCAGGAACTCCACCAGGGGCTGCCAGTGCTCACTGACGCAGGAGTGCAGCAGAGCAAACTCTTCGTGGGTCAGAAACACCATCTCCGATGGCGCGTCCCGGCGCATCCGGTTTCCGTCACAGGGGTTGGCCGAGAGGTGCTTGGCCCGCACCGCAGCGTTGAGGGTTCCGGCCAGGAAGCCATGCTTATTGGCTGCGGTCTTGGCGGCTCCGGTCAGGCTGTTGAGCCACTGGGCTACGTCGGCGTTGGTCAATGCAGATAGTGGCAGGGGTCCGATCTTGCTGGAGGCAATGTCGTTGACGATGTAGCGCCTGTACCGAATGCGGGTTGCCTCATTAACCCCCGTCAAGTGATCCACATGGTGAGTGCACCAACTGGCCACCGTGAAGCCATCGGCAGATGGTGTTGTTGCAGCCCAGACTTCCACCGCCTTGGCGGGGCTGGTTTTGTTGGCCAGCTCCTGGAACCTCACGGCCTCGGCGTGGTCGTTAAACGACGACGAAGTTTGCTTGCCATTGAGCACATACAGGACAGCCCAGTAAGCCGAACCGTCCTTGCGTTCCCGCTGCCGAATTGACGCCATGACAGCGCATCCTACGTCGAATCTTGACGAGGGTCTTGACGTGGCTTCGGCGTCCCTTGTATTTAAGCCTTTGAACTGCAGTTATGTTGGTGGGCGAAGGGGGACTTGAACCCCCACGTCCCGAAGGACACTGGCACCTGAAGCCAGCGCGTCTGCCATTCCGCCACTCGCCCGGCAAAAACAACCGATGGACCATACCACTGTAATCGCCGTGCACCCCAACTGCCCCGGAGGGCTTGGTGGCCCTTTCCGGGCGCTCTGAGTGCCCAGCAGACGAGCTCTGAGCTGCACCGATGCGATTCTCAGAATTCCCAAGGTGACGCAGTATCGCGCTGTCCCGATACCATGCTGGGGTGATACGACATGCGGGTGGTTCGTTTGCCTCGCGCCCGCGATGCACCACGACAACTGCGGGCAAGTGCTGAAAGATGAGTAGCCAAAAGGGGCTCGTTCAGCGAATCGAGCGCAAGCTCGAGGCGACTGTAGACAATGCGTTTGCGCGAGTGTTCGGGGGATCGATCGTCCCGCAAGAGGTTGAAGCGCTATTGCGCAGGGAAGCCGACGATGGTGTGCGGGTGCTTCAGGGAAATCACCTTTTGGCGCCCAACGAATACATCATTACCCTCGGTATGCACGACTTCGAGAAGGTGAGCGGCGATCCGGATCTCAAGTCGACCGCTTTCGCGAGGTACTTGGCCGACTATATCTATGGACAGGGGTGGCAAACGTATGGTGATGTGGTCGTCCGGTTCGAGCAGTCGTCGAGCCTGCACACCGGTCAGTACCGCGCCCGCGGTGCTGTCAACCCCGACGTCGAACCCCGCCCGACAGCCAACCCTTGCCTCCGGCCACAATCAGATCACGCGTTCGGCGTAGAACGAGGAGTAGCACCAATGACTGACAATTCGAGCTACCGCGGGAGCCAGGGGCAGGGGCGGCCGGGCGACGAGTACTACGACGACCGCTACGGGCGTCCGCAAGATGAACAGCGTGGCCCCGATCCGCAGAGCGGAGCGGGCTATCCGCCAGAGCAGGGTGGCTACCCGCCAGAGCAGGGTGGCTACCCGCCCCAGGGTGGCTACCCTCCGCAGGGCGGCTACCCGCCACCCCGGCCCGAACAGGGCGGTTACCAAGAACAGCGTGGCGCATATCCCGAGCAGGGCGGCTACCCCGAGCAGGGCGGCTACCCGGACCAGGGCGGCTACCAAGGCCCGCGCGGCTACCCGGATCAAGGCGGTTACGACCAGCGGGGATACCAAGACCAGCGGGGGTACCCCGACCAGGGACGCGGCTACCCCGACCAAGGGCAGGGCGGCTACCCCGACCAAGGGCCGGGCGGCTACCCGCCGTCCTATGAACAGCGGCCCCCCGCTCCCGGCGGCTACAGCGGACAAGGCTACGACCAGGGATACCCCCAGGGCGGCGGCTACAGCCCGCCCGGCGGTGGTCAGCCCGGCGGTGGCCAGCAGGGCTACGGCGGTTATGGCGATTACGGTCGCGGGCCGGCTCGCCAAGACGAGGGTGCCTACGCCCCTCCGGCCCCGCAGAGCCCGCCCGAACAACAACAACGGCCGGCTTATCCCGACCAGGGCGGTGGGTACGACCAGGGTTATCAGCAAGGTGCGGGATACGGCCAGCAGGAGTATGGCGCGGGCGATTACACCCAATACGCCGAGAGCGTTCCCGGTGGGGGGTACCCCCCTCAAGGCGGCGGATACCCCGAAACTGCCCACCGCGACTACGAATACCAGCCACCCGAATACGGCCAGCAGGCCGGCGCCGGCTACGGCGAGTACGGCCAGAGCGGCTATGGATCCGCAGCAACCGCGGTCACGCTGCAGCTCGACGATGGCAGCGGCCGGACCTACCAGCTGCGCGAGGGCTCGAACATCGTGGGTCGCGGGCAAGACGCCCAGTTCCGGTTGCCCGACACGGGTGTGTCGCGCCGTCACCTGGAGATCCGTTGGGATGGGCGGGTCGCGCTGCTCTCCGACCTCAACTCCACCAACGGAACCACCGTCAATAACTCACCGATACAGGAGTGGCAGTTGGCCGACGGCGACGTGATCCGTCTGGGCCACTCGGAGATCATCGTCCGCATTCACTGAACGCACCCGGCTCAAAGCTGCCGTGCTTCGCCCGCGCCGACGACCGCCCAAGTATCGTGACGTTGCTGACGTGCTCGGTGTCCCGGGTGCGAGGGGTGCGGTGCTAGGACGGAAAGGACGCCAGATGCAGGGGTTGGTACTGCAACTGACGCGTGCCGGATTTCTAATGTTGCTGTGGGTATTCATCTGGTCCGTGTTGCGAATATTGCGGACCGATATCTACGCACCCACCGGTGCTGTAATGGTGCGCCGCGGCCTGGCGTTGCGGGACACCTTGCTGCCCTCGCGCCAGCGGCGCCACGCCGCACGGTATCTAGTAGTGACCGAAGGGGCGCTGACTGGGGCGCGCATCACGCTCAGCGGGCAGGCGGTGTTGATCGGGCGCGCTGACGACTCGACCCTAGTGCTGACCGACGATTACGCCTCGACACGGCACGCCCGACTGTCTCAGCGCGGCTCGGAATGGTACGTCGAGGATCTAGGATCGACCAACGGCACTTACCTTGACAGGGCGAAGGTGACGACTGCGGTACGAGTCCCCATAGGAACGCCGGTTCGGATCGGCAAAACGGCAATCGAGCTGCGCCCGTGACCCTGGTCCTGCGATATGCCGCCCGCAGCGATCGCGGCCTGGTACGCACCAATAACGAAGATTCTGTCTACGCCGGGGCACGACTACTGGCCTTGGCCGACGGCATGGGTGGTCACGCTGCCGGCGAGGTGGCATCACAGTTGGTGATCGCGGCGCTGGCGCACCTCGACGATGACGAGCCCGGCGGCGACCTGCTCGCCAGGCTCGATACGGCCGTGCGCTCCGGCAATTCGGCCATCGCCGCACAAGTCGAGATGGAGCCCGACCTCGAGGGGATGGGCACCACACTGACCGCAATCCTGTTTGACGGCAACCGGATTGGGTTGGTCCACATCGGTGACTCGCGTGGCTACCTCTTGCGCGACGGCGAGCTGGCCCAGATCACCAAGGATGACACCTTCGTCCAAACCCTGGTTGATGAAGGCCGTATCACCCGGGAAGAGGCACACAGCCACCCACAGCGATCGTTGATCATGCGGGCCCTGACCGGTCACGAGGTCGAGCCCACCCTGACCATGCGAGAGGCGCGCGCCGGTGATCGCTACCTGCTCTGCTCGGACGGGTTGTCCGACCCGGTAAGCGACGAAACCATCCTCGAGGCCCTGCAGATACCCGACGTGGCCGAGAGCGCCTACCGCCTCATCGAATTGGCGCTGCGCGGTGGGGGCCCCGACAACGTGACCGTCGTGGTCGCCGACGTCGTCGACTACGACTACGGCCAGACGCAGCCGATTCTGGCCGGCGCGGTTTCGGGTGAAGACGACCAGATGACCCTGCCCAACACGTCGGCCGGCCGCGCCTCGGCCATCAGGCCCCGTGAGGAGGTCGCCAAACGCCTTCCCCCACAAGGGGAAGCGTCAAGACCGCCGCGGTGGTCGCGGCGGCGGATGGCAATCGTCATCACGCTGGTAGTGCTGCTGGTGCTTGCGGGTGTGGGCATCGGCCGGGCCATCATCCGCAACAACTACTACGTCGCCGAATACAACGGCATGGTGGCGATCCTGCGGGGAATTCAAGGGTCGTTGCTGGGCATGTCCCTGCACGAGCCCTATCTGATTGGCTGCCTGAACGCCCGCAGCGAGCTATCCACGGTCAGTCCCAGCCAGAGCGGCGGTCATCTTGACTGCCAGCTGATGCAACTGAAGGACCTGCGCGCGCCTGAACGCGCACAGGTTCAGGCCGGACTTCCCACGGGAACTCTGGACAACGCCATCGGGCAGTTGCGCCAGTTGTCGACGAACTCCCTGTTGCCGCCCTGCCCGCCTCCCCGCGCGACCTCTCCGCCCGCCCCGCAAACCACCCCGACGACTACGGGCGGAACGATAGAGCCAAACGGCACGACACCAAACACCACTTCGAGCGGCACCCCGACAAGCACCAGTTCGACCAGCACCCCCGCAAGCACCACTCCGGCAGCGCCCGCGACCACGTCGCCAACTACCTCCCAGACGGTGACTGCCCTCCCGCCACCCCCACCTCAGCCGGGTATCGACTGCCGGGCGGTTGCATGACGACACAACTCCAGCCGCCGGTCGCGGTCACGCCGCCACTGCCTACTCGGCGCAACGCCGAACTGCTGTTGTTGTGCTTCGCCGCACTGATTACCGTCGCCGCCTTACTGATCGTCGAGGCCAACCAGGAGCGCGGCTTACGCTGGGACCTGATCAGCTACGGTCTCATCTTCCTGGTCCTGTTCGGAAGCGCGCATCTGGCCGTTAGGCGCTTCGCGCCCTACACCGACCCGCTGCTGTTGCCAATAGTGGCTCTGCTCAACGGACTTGGGCTGGTGATGATCCACCGGCTCGACCTTGTCAACAACGAGCTGAGCGGCCACCGTCACCCCAGCGCCACCCAGCAGATGCTGTGGACCGTGGTTGGGGTCGCCGCCTTTGCGCTGGTGGTCACCTTCTTGAAAGACCATCGACAGCTCGCGCGCTACGGCTACATATGTGGAGTCGCGGGTTTGGTTTTCCTGGTGATTCCCGCGCTGCTCCCGGCATCAATGTCCGAGCAGAACGGCGCCAAGATCTGGATTCGCTTCCCGGGCTTCTCAATTCAGCCGGCCGAGTTTTCCAAGATTCTGCTGCTGATCTTCTTCTCGGCGGTGCTGATCACCAAACGGAGTCTGTTCGCAAGCGTCGGTAAGCATTTCATGGGAATGACGTTGCCCCGCCCCCGGGACCTCGCTCCGCTGTTGGCGGCTTGGGTGATCTCGGTGGGTGTGATGGTGTTCGAGAAGGATCTCGGTACCTCGCTGCTGCTTTACGCGTCGTTTCTGGTGGTGCTTTACCTTGCCACCCAACGGTTCAGTTGGGTCCTCATCGGCTTTGCGTTATTCGCTGCGGGAAGCGTTGCGGCGTATTTCATCTTCGGACATGTCCGGACTCGGGTGCAGATGTGGTGGGACCCGTTCTCCGACCCCGACGGGGCCGGCTACCAGCTCGTGCAGTCGCTGTTCAGCTTTGCTACCGGCGGCATTTTCGGCACCGGGCTAGGTAACGGTCAGCCTGACACGGTGCCGGCCGCCTCGACCGATTTCATCATCGCTGCGTTCGGTGAAGAGCTGGGGCTGGTCGGGTTCGCCAGCATTTTGATGCTCTACACGATCGTCATCGTCCGAGGCCTGCGCACGGCGATTGCTACCCGCGAAAGCTTCGGCAAGCTGCTTGCCGCCGGCCTGGCATCGACGCTGGCGATCCAGCTTTTCATCGTCGTCGGCGGTGTGACGCAGCTGATCCCGCTGACCGGATTGACCACACCGTGGATGTCCTACGGTGGGTCGTCATTGCTGGCGAACTACGTGCTGCTGGCCATCCTGGCGCGCATCTCACACAGCGCCCGACGACCATTGCGCACTCGCCCGCGCAAGACGTCGCCCATCGCGGCGGCCAGCACCGAGGTGATTGAGCGGGTATGAACGCCTCTCTCCGCCGGATCTCGGTGACCGTGATGGCGTTGATCGTGCTGCTCCTGCTCAACGCCACGATGACTCAGGTGTTCGCCGCCGACGCGCTGCGCACCGACCCGCGCAATCAGCGAGTCCTGCTCGACGAGTACTCGCGTCAACGTGGCCAGATCATCGCGGGCGGACAGCTGCTGGCCTATTCCGTCGCCACCGACAGCCGGTTTCGTTTCCTGCGGGTCTATCCCAACCCCGCTGTGTACGCGCCGATTACCGGCTTCTACTCGCTGCGCTATTCCAGCTCGGGCCTGGAACGGGCCGAGGACCCGGTGTTGAACGGGTCCGACGAACGATTGTTCGGGCGCCGGCTAGCGGACTTTTTCACCGGTCGCGATCCGCGCGGCGGCAACGTCGACACCACGATCGTTCCGCGGGTTCAGCAGGCCGGGTGGGACGCAATGCAGCAGGGCTGCGGCGGGCCCCCGTGCAAGGGAGCTGTCGTCGCTCTGGAACCGTCCACCGGCAAGATTCTGGCCATGGTGTCGTCGCCGTCCTATGACCCCAATTTGCTGGCGTCGCACGATCCCGAAGTGCAGGCGCAGGCATGGCAGCGGCTTCGCGACGATCCGGACAATCCCATGTCCAACCGTGCCATCTCTGAGACCTATCCACCCGGTTCCACGTTCAAGGTGATCACCACCGCGGCAGCGCTGCAAGCCGGCGCCACCGACACCGAGCAGTTGACCGCGGCGCCCTCCATTCAGCTGCCCGGCAGCACTGCCACCCTGGAGAACTACGGCGACGCGCCGTGCGGCAGCGAGCCCACGGTCTCCCTCAGTCAGGCGTTCGCCCTGTCTTGCAACACCGCGTTCGTCCAGCTGGGCATCTCCACCGGTGCCGACGCGCTGCGCAGCATGGCGCACTCGTTCGGGCTGGACAGCACCCCCAACGTGATTCCGCTGCAGGTCTCGGAATCAACCGTCGGGATAATTCCGGACGCCGCCGCGCTGGGGATGTCGAGCATCGGTCAAAAGGATGTCGCGCTGACCCCTCTGGAAAACGCAGTGATCGCCGCGACCGTCGCGAACGGCGGGGTCACCATGCAGCCCTACCTGATCGACAGCCTCAAGGGGCCCGACCTGTCCAACATCAGCACCACCGCGCCCTACCAACAGCGCCGCGCGGTGTCGCCGCAGGTCGCCGCTAAGCTAACAGAGCTGATGGTCGGCGCCGAGAAGGTCGCACAGCAGAAAGGGGCCATTCCCGGCGTGCAGATTGCATCCAAGACTGGTACCGCGGAGCATGGCACCGACCCGCGACACACTCCGCCGCACGCGTGGTACATCGCGTTCGCGCCCGCGCAGTCGCCGAAGGTTGCCGTGGCGGTGCTGGTGGAGGGCGGCGCCGACCGCCTGTCCGCGACCGGGGGCGCGCTCGCCGCGCCGATCGGGCGGACCGTGATCGCGGCCGCGCTGCAGGGAGGACCATGAGCCCACGAGTTGGTGTGACGCTGTCAGGCAGATACCGCCTGCAGCGCCTGATCGCCACCGGCGGCATGGGCCAGGTTTGGGAGGCCGTGGACAGCCGGCTGGGTCGGCGCGTCGCCGTGAAGGTGCTCAAGCAGGAGTTCTCCCAGGACCCGGAGTTCATTGAGCGGTTCCGCGCCGAGGCGCGCACGACCGCGATGCTCAACCACCCGGGGATCGCGCAGGTTCACGACTACGGCGAAAGCCAGCTGGACGGTGAAGGCCGCACCGCCTACCTGGTGATGGAGCTGGTCAACGGCGAGCCGCTGAACTCGGTGCTCAAGCGCACCGGCCGGCTCTCCTTGCGGCATGCGCTGGACATGCTCGAGCAGACCGGCCGGGCCCTTCAGGTGGCGCACGCCGCGGGCTTGGTACACCGCGACGTCAAACCGGGCAACATCCTGATCACCCCGACCGGCCAGGTGAAGATCACCGACTTCGGCATCGCCAAGGCCGTCGACGCCGCCCCGGTGACCCAGACCGGAATGGTGATGGGCACCGCCCAGTACATCGCCCCGGAGCAGGCCCTGGGGCACGACGCGACGCCGTCCAGCGATGTCTACTCGCTGGGAGTCGTTGGGTACGAGGTGGTTTCGGGTAAGCGGCCGTTCACCGGGGACGGCGCGTTGACGGTGGCGATGAAGCACATCAAGGAACCGCCGCCGCCGCTTCCCGCGGAGCTGCCGCCCAATGTGCGAGAACTCATCGAGATCACCCTGGTCAAGAATCCCCAAATGCGCTATCGCAGCGGGGGGCCGTTCGCCGACGCCGTCGCCGCGGTGCGCGCGGGGCGCCGTCCCCCGCGGCCCAGCCAGTCTCCGCCCCCCGGCCGGGCCTCGCCGGCAGCCATTCCGTCGAGCCCGCAGGCCAGGCCGGCCCCGGCCCGCCGATCCGGGCCGCCCACCGGCGGCCGCCGCCAGGCCCCGGCCCGACGCACATTCTCGTCGGGCCAGCGCGCGCTCCTGTGGGCCGCGGGAGTGCTCGGAGCGCTGGCGATCATCATCGCGGTGCTCATCGTGATCAATTCCCACGGGGAAAGCGGGGAGCAGCCACCGCCCCCGACGGTCACCGATACCGGGACCCCACCGGCGACGGCGCCGCCACCGCCCAGCAAGACGCCCAGCGGCACCGGGCCGGGCCTGCGCCTCAATTGGACGGATCGCGGGAACATAGGTAATTCTGGATTTCAGAGCCCGCCGCCCGATCCCACCCGGGCAATCGGAGCGAGCTGGGTTGTTGCACTGACACCCAGCCCGTCGCCGGCCCGACACGAGACACCACAATGACGACCCCGCAGCACCTGTCCGACCGCTATGAACTCGGCGAGATCCTCGGTTTCGGGGGTATGTCCGAGGTTCATCTGGCCCGCGACGTCCGTTTGCACCGTGACGTCGCGGTCAAGGTGCTGCGCGCCGATCTGGCCCGCGATCCCAGCTTTTACCTGCGCTTCCGGCGTGAGGCGCAAAACGCCGCGGCGCTGAATCACCCCTCCATCGTCGCGGTGTACGACACCGGGGAGGCGGAAACCGCCACCGGACCGCTGCCCTACATCGTCATGGAGTACGTCGATGGCGTCACCCTGCGGGACATCGTGCACACCGACGGCCCGCTCCCAGCCAAGCGAGCCATCGAGATCATCGCCGATGCGTGTCAGGCGCTGAACTTCAGTCATCAGAACGGCATCATTCACCGCGACGTCAAACCGGCGAACATCATGATCAACACCACCAACGCGGTGAAGGTGATGGACTTCGGCATCGCGCGCGCGATCGCCGACAGCGGCAATAGCGTCACACAGACCGCCGCCGTGATCGGGACCGCCCAGTATCTGTCACCCGAACAGGCCCGCGGCGAACCCGTGGACGCCCGCTCCGATGTCTATTCGTTGGGCTGCGTCCTTTACGAAATCCTCACCGGCGAACCGCCTTTCACCGGTGACTCGCCCGTAGCGGTTGCCTACCAGCATGTCCGCGAAGATCCGGTTCCACCGTCGAAACGGCACGAAGGCATCTCCGCCGACCTTGACGCCGTCGTTCTCAAGGCGCTGGCCAAGAATCCGGAAAACCGCTATCAGACCGCGGCGGAAATGCGCGCAGACCTGGTCCGCGTGCACAACGGGGAGACACCCGAGGCCCCGAAGGTGCTCACCGACGCCGAGCGGAGCTCGTTCCTGTCGGCCACCGGGGCAGGCCACGGAGGTCCGCGCACCGACCCGCTACCCCGCCAGGCCCTGGACGACACCGACCGCGATCGCGGCGGTTCAATCGGTCGCTGGGTTGTCGCGGTCGCCGTGCTGGCGGTACTGACGATCGTCGTCGTCATCGCCTTCAACACGTTCGGCGGCAGCACCCGCGATATCCAGGTGCCGGACATGCGGGGTCAAGTGTCCGCCGATGCTGTTGCCGCACTGCAGAACAGGGGCTTCAAGACGCGCACCCTGCAGAAGCCCGACTCGACGGTCCCGCCCGATCACGTCATCAGCACAGACCCCGGTGCCAACGCTTCGGTCGGTGCCGGCGACGAAATCACCATCAACGTCTCCACCGGGCCCGAGCAACGCGAAGTGCCCGATGTCTCCTCGCTGAGC
>Ga0182035_10001798_pt1 | contig 11035 bp, 10 predicted proteins | sample flu12Cox44000170_FD_125969 | JGI IMG/M metagenome (GOLD analysis project Ga0182035, IMG submission 125969) | Lab enrichment of tropical soil microbial communities from Luquillo Experimental Forest, Puerto Rico - flux4day.12C.oxic.44.000.170 | ecosystem: Environmental > Terrestrial > Soil >...
ATCACGGCGTTTCGCTCGTGGATTATCGCTGCCGCCGGTTGAACGGCGTGCGTCGGCACTCCATTGAGCTTGCTTCGTCCCTGACTTCGACAACGTCCGCGAACCGGCTCGCCCCTCGGTGCAAATCGTCCACGGCGGTGATCGGTCGTTGACAGAGCCCGGCCCAGCCCGTCCGGATACCGGTTACACAACCTCGCGCGACAGCAAATAGGGGCGCACTTCGAGAAAGCCGCGATAGATCATGTCGCCCGCGACGTAGAGGATGACTGCGAGGCCGAGATAGGCGATCCAGCCGTGCCGTTCCAGCAGCCGCGCGATCAAGTTCGCGGCCACGCCCATCATCACGATAGAGAGTCCGAGCCCGAATACGAGCGCCGCCGGATGCTCGCGCGCGGCACCCGCGACGGCGAGAACGTTGTCGAGCGACATCGACACGTCGGCGATGACGATCTGCCAGGCTGCCTGTGCCAGCGTCTTCGGCGCGGCCCGGGCAGCGCCTGCCGAGTCCGCCGATGCAGCATGTCCGGACCTGCGCAGCTCGCGCCACATCTTCCAGCACACCCACAGCAGCAGGATCCCGCCTGCGAGCAGCAGACCGACGATTTCCAGAAGCTCGATGGTGAAAGCGGCAAAGGCGATCCGCAGCAGAGTCGCGCAGAGAACCCCGATCAGGATGGCTCGCCGGCGCTGTTCTGCAGCCAAGCCCGCCGCTGCAAGACCGATGACGATCGCGTTGTCGCCCGCCAGCACGAGATCGATCATCGTCACCTGAAGCAACGCGACGAGCCCGCCGGGGGTCGTGAGAACCTCAAGGACGCCAGCCACGGACCTCTTCTTCCTTTCAAGAAACCGGCCCTGTATCGCAGCCGGGCGATGTTACACACAATTGGAGCCTATCGCCTGAAGGGAGCGCGCTACGCCACGGCGACGGCATTGAATTTGCGGTGCGGCACGACCGGGTTCTCGCGTCAACGCGCGACGGCGCCGACCGGTCAGGGTTTCACGGCCGCAGAGGAAAACGCCGGATCAATGGATGATCGAGCGAGGTTGCGAACTGCGAAGTCGCACCTCCCGGCGCGCCCCAGCCGGTCACATCGGCGCCAAAGAATTCGCTGTTGGCCGCGGCGAAGGTCGCCTCGCTCACCGGGAGGTCGCCTTCGTCGTAGATGGCCTGCACCGGGCAGACCGAAAGGCAGACCCCGCAGTTGATGCACTCGTCGGGCTGGATATACATCATGCGGCCGCCCTCGTAGATGCAATCTACCGGGCACACCTTCTGGCAGGCACCGTCCTTGACGTCGATACAGGTCGAGGTGATCACGTAAGCCATGGCGCCTCGGCGCGCTCAGCGCAGCGCCTTGCGCAGGGCGCCGGTCCAGCGCGGTGAGCGCTTCTCGCGAAAGGCCTGTACGCCCTCGTCCTGGTCGGTAGAGTTGAGTGCCGCGATCAACGCCGGGAGCCGCAGCATCTGCGCCTCCTGCGGCGACAGACCGGCGCCTCGATGCACCATTTGCTTGATCGCCCGCAAAGACAATGGCGCGCATGCGAGCACGTCGGCAACCCAACGATCGACGGCGGCGTCGAGCCCGTCGGGCGCCGTCACTTCGTTCACCAGGCCGAAGGTCAGCGCTTCCTCGGCGCTGATCCGCCGGCCGGTCAGCAGCATTCCCATTGCCCGTGTGTGCGAAATGCGCCGCGGCAGCAGCGCGATGCCGCCCTCCAGCGGCAGGCGGCCGAACCGCGGCTCCGGCAGGCCGAACGTGGCGTTGTGCGAAGCAATTACGATGTCGCAGCCCAGCACCATTTCCATGCCCCCGCCCAGGGCATGCCCGTTGACGCGGGCGATGAGCGGCACGTCGAGCGTGTCGCGCAACGCAATGCCGCCGAAGCCGCCCGGGCGCGTACCCATCCAGTATTCGAGCCCGGTCGCTTCGTTCTCCGCGCGCATGTCGGCCCCGGCACAGAACGCGCGACCGCCCGCCCCGGTCAGGACGACACAGCGTATGCTGTCGTCGCGCTCGATCTCCTCCCAGGTCCGGATCAGCATCGCTTCGGTTTCGGCATCGACCGCGTTGAGCCGCTCCGGCCGATCGATGGTGACGCGGGCGACGTGGTTCGCGATGTTGCAGTGTACGCTCATGCGAGGATCTTTTCGGCCTGCAGCGCAGCGATCTGCTCCTGGGCATACCCAAGCTCAGCCAATATGTCCGCACCGTCCGCGCCGAGCCGCGGCGGAGCGTGACGCAGGCGGAACGCGGAAGCATCCAGCGAAAGCGGCGTACCGATCAGCTGCACCGGGTCACCGCCACCACCGTCATACGAGACGATCATGCCGTTAACTTGCGTTTGCGTGGAGGCAAGCGCCTCCGGCAAGGTCTGGACGGGCGCGCAGAGCAGGTCCTCCGCGTCGAGACGATCGAGCCAATAGGCGGTGGTGTTGCTGGCAAAGCGCTGGCGCAAGCGCGCATGCAGATCCGGCTTGTGCTCAACCTGTGCGTCGAAGCTCGCAAAGCGCGGATCGGCGGTCAGGTCGGGCAGATCCAAGGCCCGGCAGATGTGCTGGAGCGGATTGGCCTTGAACGCACCGACCAGGACAAGCGCACCGTCGCTCGTGGCGAACACTCCGGTCAGCGGAAATGCGCCCCAGTTCAAGTCGCGCTTGCGCTGGAGCCACATAGCCGCTTCCTGCATCTGCATGGCCAGCATCGAGTCGTAGAGCGAGACCGCGACCTGCTGGCCGCGGCCGCTGCGCTCGCGCTGCAACAGCGCCAGCAGGATGGCTTGAACAAGATGCATGCCGGCGGCGTAGTCGGCGAGCGCCGTCGGATAGATCGACAACGGCAGGCCGTCGTCAGAGCGACGCGCCATGACCCCGGACAGGGCCTGCGCCAGCACGTCCTGCCCGCCCTTGTGCGCGAGCGGTCCGCTTTGGCCGAAGCCCGACCCGAACGCGCTGATGATGCGCGGGTTTATCTTGGCCAGATCGGCATAGCCCAGGCCGAGTCTTTCCATGACGCCGGGGCGGAAGTTGTTGACGACCACGTCGGATCTGCGGACCAGATCATGGATGATCGCCTTGCCCTTCTCGCTGCGGATGTCGAGCGCGATCGAGCGCTTGTTTCGGTTGAGGCTGCGGAACACGGGATTGTCCAGACCGTCCGGGTCGACCACCGATGAGCGGGAAAGATCGCCGGCGCTCGGGCGCTCGATCTTGATCACGTCGGCTCCGTAGTCGGCGAGCACCTGCGTGGCGCACGGACCCAGCATCACCTGCGTGAAGTCGAGCACCCGGATCCCGGCCAGAGGCTGCGGAATGCCGTCTTCCTGGGGGCGCGTCATGCCGCCGCCTCGGCGATGCACGCGTTGGACGCCGGCCGGTCGCCGGGATCCGCGCCCTGCGCACGCAATCGACGCTGCAGTGCCTTGACCTCGACCTCGCCCACGGCGACGCCTCCTTCGAGTGCCAGGGCGGCCGCGACACCGGCCGCTTGACCCATGGCCATGCAGGGCGGGATCTCGCGCGAGATTCGTTGCGCGGCCGAGGTCGCGGAATAGTGTCGACCAGCGACCAGGAGTTGCGCGACACCGCGGGGCAGCATCGCGCGGTAGGGATAGTAGTAGTCGCGACCACGGGCGACCGCATCCTGGAAATAGCGCCGTTGGACGACGTCTTCCTTGGTCACGACATAGATGCCCTCCAGCAGGCGCGTCTGGCGGATGCCGAGCTGGGGTGCCACGTCGAGGATGAAGCAGTCGCCGAAGCCGGGCATTTTGGCGCGCGCGAACTCGTGGAGTGCGACGATTCGTTTGCGCCCTTCGAAATCGGCGCGCGTGAGGTCGGCGACCTTGAGGCCGTCATAGTCAGACATATGCGGACAGTTGCACCACACGACCCCGGGCAGCGGTGTCTTGAGCCACCACTTGTCCCACGATCCCCCGAGAATGCGCTTGGCTTCGCGGTCGAGGACCTTGAACGCATCGGGCTCCTCGTACTCGAAGCGCTCCGCTTCCATGGTATCGATCCCGCCGAGGCGGAACACCGTAGTGACCATGTAGGAGCCGACGACGAACGGCGCCCCTGCAGATGCTGCGACATCGAGGTCGCCGGTCGCGTCCACGACCACACTTCCGAGCACGGCATGGCGGCCTTCCTTGCTCTCGCAGATGACGCCACCAATCCGTCCACCCTCCACGATCGCGCGGCTGAACCAGCTGTGCAGGCGCACGGTCACCTTGGCTTCGGCGACGAGCTCATTCGCCACCCGCTTGAAGCCGTCCGGATCGAATGCCGCCGAATAGTTGATCGGCTGTGGCTTGTCGCGCGAAGTGAAATCGAACACCCCCCAGCGCGACCATTTACGCCACATCGCCCGGTCGGACCGGCGATCGGCTGCCGGTGGGGTGACGGCGAGCCCGAGCCGCTCCAGGCGGTTGATCAGCTCGATGCAGATGCCGCGCACGCTGATCTCGGCGCCATTGCACATGTCGTCGAGCACCAGCACCATCCCGCCTGACGCCAGCCCGCCCAGATAGGGATAACGCTCGACGAGCGTGACTGAGAGGCCATTACGGGCACCGGCCACCGCCGCCGCGATACCGGCAGGACCACCACCCACGACCAGGAGGTCGGCGATCCCCGCAACCGGCACTCGGCCGCCGGGATCCTCAACGAAGTCCGCTGCCGTGGCCATGTCAGGTCTCCTCAGGGCTGCCTCGTCACGTGCCATTTCAGGATGCGGCGCTCCACCAGAGTGATGACGCCGAAAAACAGCGCGGCAAATGTCGATCCGACGACGATCGTCGCGTAAAGCAGCGGCGAATCGAAATTGTAGGTCGCGCTGATGATCAGTGCGCCGATCCCGGTGGTCGACCCGATCCACTCGCCCACAATGGCGCCGATGACGGCGGTCGAGGCGGCGATCTTGAGCGCCGCGAAGAGGTAGGGGAGAGCATTGAAAACGCGCAGCTTGAGGAATACCTCGCGCGGCGTCGCCGAGAGGATGTGCATCAGCTCGATCTGCTCGGTGCTGACGTCGCGCAGGCCGCGCGTCATGTTCACCAAGGTCGGGAAGAAGCAGACCAGGGCGGCGATCGCGATCTTCGGCGACATGCCGTTGCCGAGGAGCAGGACCAGGATCGGCGCCTTGGCGACCACCGGGATGGTGTTGACCATTACCGCGATCGGGAAGAATGCCTCCTCCATGGTGCGGCTGTAGACGAACGCCGTGGCGATGGCGATGCCGGCGAAGTTGCCGAGCAGGAATCCGAGCACTGCCTCGATTGCGGTCGGCAGCAGATTGGCCATCAGCATGTCGAAGCGCGCGAACAGCACATGGCCGACCGCGACCGGGGACGGCGCGATGAACGGGCGGATGCCGAAGATCTCGATCGATTGCCACCAAACAAGGAGCAGCGCCAAAATCGCGGCGAGCGGCAGCAGTCGCTTGCGCCACAGCAATCGCCGCTGGACTGCGAGGAATGATGCGCGCGCGGCTGCGTCGTCGACGAACGCGCCGCCCAGCGCAAGTGCGTTGGCCTGATCGCTCATCAGCAGCTCTCCAGGAGGTGCCGCAGGTGCGCCGCCAGCGCGACGAATTCCGGCGCTTCGCGCAGCGCCACCTTGCGGGGCGTGGGCAGCACCACCGGTACCAGCTCGCGCACCCGCCCGGGACGCGCAGCAAGTAGCAGTACCTCCTGCGCCATGAAGGCCGCCTCATAGATCGAGTGTGTGACAAACACGATCGTCGTCCCGGTCGATGCCCAGATTTGCAGCAGCTCCTCGTTCAGCCGGTCCCGGGTAATCTCGTCGAGCGCCCCGAATGGCTCATCCATGAGCAGCAGCTTCGGCCCGGACACCAAAGCGCGCGCAATCGCGACGCGCTGCCGCATCCCCCCCGACAACTCGTGGGGGTAGGCATGCTGCCAGCCGCCAAGGCCGACCAGCTCCAGCAGCTCGGCCGGCGAGCGCGGGCCGCGCGGTGCGCTGCCGCCGCCGATTTCGAGCGGCAGCTCGACATTCTGTTGTGCCGTGCGCCAGGGCAGCAGCGCAGCGTCCTGAAATACGAAACCGATCTGGCGGCTTTGCCGCGCTACCTGCGGCCGGGTGCCGAGAACCGTGGCGGAGCCGGCGCTAGGCTGGATCAGGTCGGCGATCACGCGCAGCAGAGTGGACTTGCCGCAGCCGGAAGGCCCCAGCAGGCTCAGGAAGCTGCCGCGCTGGATGCTGAACGCAATATTCTCCAGCGCCGTGACCGTGCCCCGCTCGGTCGTGAAACGCACCGTCACGTCGTTGAACGCGATGGCCTCTTCAGTCCCCCTGCCTGACGCGCCCCCGGCGTCGGCGCCTTTCGGCACCCCTTCGACGCGCTGTGCGGGAGTCGCAAGAGAGGCTGCCATGACGGCGGATTCCATCGTCATGCGGGTCGTCGCGGTCCTTCGTCAGCCAACCTTTGGCCGCTTGTCCTTCGTTGCCGCAAGAATGCCGGTAGTGATGACGTCGTCGAGCTTCGGGGCGCCGGCGGTGAACTGCTTGAGCTCGTCGTAGGTCTTGATCTGCTCGGCCCAGATCGCCGGCTCGAAAGTACCCCAGCCTTCGGCGCGCGTCCGCTCGTTGAAAACGAAGCGGAGCAGCGCCTTGGTGCCCTCGACCTCGTCGGCTCGCACCAGATTGGGATAGTCCTTGAGCAGGAAGTCGACGGCCTTTTCCGGATTGCTGTAGGCAAACTCCCAGCCGCGCGACGCTGCCCGCACGAACGCCGCCAGCACCTCCGGCTTGCGTTCGACGGTCTCGCGGGTGGCGTAATAAGGTAGCGCATAGAGGCGCACTCCCGTGTCCCACAGCATCAGATCGATGCGCTCAGGTCCCAGCACCTTCAACGTCGTCGTGTTGGAGACCCAGCCGCTCACCACGTCGGTCTGGCCGGTCAGGAGGGGGGTCATTTCCGATCCGATGACGACGACCTCAAGGTCCTTTTCGGAGATACTGTACTTCTTGAGGACGGCCGACAGCAGGATCTTTGCAGTCGCCTGGACGCCGACCTTCTTGCCGACCAGGTCCGCCGGCTTGCGCACCGGCTTGGCCGGCATGCTGAAATAGGCATAGGGATGCCGCTGCGCCCCGACGGCGAAGCATTGCACCGGAATCTTCTGCGATGCGGCCAGCATGAGCGAGGGGCTCGACGACACCTGCCCAAGCTCGTAGCGGCCGGAGGCGACGATCGCAACGCCGTCAATGGTCGGACCACCTGGTTGGATCGCCAGGTTGATCCTCTCTTCCTCGAAGTACCCGAGGTGCTTGGCAGCCACCTCGCCCACCTGATTGTTGCCGGCCAACCAGCCGAGTTGCATATCGACGGTCGTCGTCTTGGGCTGCGCATGGCCCACGCGCGGCAAGAGGCCGGCGGCGGCAAGCCCCGCCGCGGCCGTGGCTCTGACGACGGTACGCCGATCGATCGGCACGCGCGCGCTGCGCCTTGGCTCACTCATGACTTTCCCCTTATCTATGCGCGTTTGCTGCGCTCCTGGCTGCATGCTTATTTTAGGACGATACCAATCGCGGCTGCTCGCGAAAAGAACATTAATTCGCAGCATGGTGCTGCTTTGAGAGATCGCCAGGAGCGCAAGACCGGCGGCATTCAATGAGCCTCGTTCTCTCCGGCGCCGCGGTGCTGACCATGGACCGGCAGGGCCGTGTCCTCCACGAAGCGGATATTCGCATTGAGGGCAACCGTATCGCCGCCGTTGCGGCGGCTGACACGCTCGCCTGCGACGCCGACGAAACCATCGACTGCCGCGACATGCTGGTCATGCCGGGGCTGGTGAACACGCACACCCATCTCTGCGCCGGCCTTTTTCGCGGCTTGGCGGAAGACGTCGGCCGCGACACCTGGGGAGCGGATTACCGTGTCCCGGGACAGGAGCAATTCCAGCTGTCCGATTATCTGCTGTCGGCACGGCTGGCATGCCAGGAGCAGCTGCTCAACGGCGTCACCTGCGTGGCTGACCGCTGGAGCAATATGGACAAGATCGCCGAAGAGATCGCGGCATCCGGTCTCAGGGCCATCGTCGGCCACACGCTCACGGATCAATCCGCCGCGGACGCGTGGTCCGTTGCCGAAGCGCTGATCGAGCGCTGGGGTGTCTCCCCCGTCGGTCGCGTCAGTGCCGGCCTTGCGCCGCGCGCCCCCGATGCCTGCACCGACGATGTCCTGCGACGCTGCGCGCGCATGGCTGAGCGCCACGGCTGTCGCGTCTTCATTCACGCTGCCCAGAGCGAAAGCGAGATCGCCAAGTTGCGTGAGCGGGGCTACGACGGCGCGCTCGCATGTCTCGAGAACAACGGGCTCGCCGGACCGCACGTGGTCGCCGCCCACTGCATCTATCTCAGCGCGGCGGAGATCGCACTTTGGTCCAAAAGCCCGATTGCGATCGCGCACTGCCCGGCGAGCAATCTCAAGATTGAAGCGCGCACGCTGGCGCTTCACAAGCTGCTCGGCAGGACCGCAATCGGTCTCGGCACTGACTGGGCGGCGAGCGACAATGCGATGGACATGTTCGCGGAGCTGCGCATTGCAGCGCTGGTGGGAAAGCTGATCGCCGACGATCCAACGGCACTCCCGGTCGAAACCATGTTGCGTCTTGCAACGATAGACGGCGCGCGTGCGCTCGGTCTCGACGAGGTGATCGGCAGCGTCGAGTTAGGCAAGCGTGCCGACCTGGTCGTGCTCGACCTCACCAGGCTCGAGGCCAGCCCGGCACACAACCTTGCCGCCAACGTGGTGTACTCGATGGGGGTGCGCTGCGTGCGCGACGTGATCGTCGACGGCGCTGTCCTCGTGCGCAACGGTCAAGCGACGCGCGCCGACATCGCGGCTCTGCGGCGAGAAATGGTTGCGCGCGTGCGCCGGCAACCGCGCGACTAGACGAGCGATCCCATGAAAGATGGCATTCCGGGGCACCACGAAGTTCAATCATCCGAGCCGAAAATGCGATCGAAATCCTCGTCCGCGCGCACGACGATGTCGCGCGCAATATCGGGATTGGCGATGGCAGTGTGACCGAAGACGAACGAGCGCCGCCGCTGCGCCCCGGTGCAGCTGCGTCGCGGCTGCTCTCGACCGGCTGGTCCTTCGGTTGCCGTTGGATCTTGGTATCGCGGACCACTTGGTCCTCCTGCCTGCTTGGCGGAGGACCCTCAAGTCTCCGCCGGTTAGCTTCGCCCTTGCTCGCCCGTTTTCCGATGCCTATTCCGATGCTTGGGCATGGCCACACACGAACGCCGCCAATCGCTCGGCCGTTCAAACGGCCGTGCGGCGGCGATCGAAAGTGCGGCAGCGTATGGTGCTAGCGAAAGCATCTCTTCCTCAGAGCGACTATCCCTTAACGGCGCGCTGATATAACGGCCGGCTACAGAAAGTCAAGGTTTTATCAGCAGCCGGCGGCAATACGAAATATTGTGGCAACGATGCTGCGGTTTTCCTAACAATCTGCCAGCCAAGCCCGGATATGCGACATGCTGCGCCGCGCGACTTTCACCGCTACGAGCGCTTGAACGAGTTATAGACCATTTTCAGGAAGGCGACCGCCGCTTCGTCGCTCGCCGCCCAGGTGGCGTCCAGTTCGCGCAGCGGCCTTGCGGCTATGACTTCAGCCTCGCTCTTGCCCTCGTCGAACATCTTCTGCACGCGCTCGCGCGCGGTCTTCAGCATGGCGTTGAACTCGCTGATGTCGGCCTTCTTCGCCAGCGGCCCATGGCCGGTCATCACCTTGGTCTCGTCGTTTGTCACCTTCAGATAGGTTTCGGTCGCCCGGATCATGCCCCGGATGTCGCCGCCGTTGGCAAAGTCGATGGTCTGATACCGCTTGGTGTTGTTCATGGTATCGCCGGTGCAGAGCACGTTGGCGTCGGGAAAATAGACCCAGGTGTCGCCGTCGGTGTGTGCGTTGGTGACGTGGGTGAGCTCCGCTTTGCGGCCACCGACCTCGAGCGTCATCGAGCCGCCGATGTAGGTCTGCTTCGGCAGCGCGCCGGGCGACACCGGCGGCACCTTGGCGCCGGTGACGCCGTTGGTGGTGCCGGCGGCGAGGCGAACGCGCACATTATCCTGCGCGACCACGGTGGCGCCGTCCTTCTGAAAACCTTCATTGCCGCCGGTATGATCGCCATGGAAATGGGTGTTGATCAGATACCTGATCGGCAGCGGCGAGAGCGCCGCGATCGCGGCATTGATCTTGTCGTGCAGGGGCGCGAACTGACCGTCCACCATGATGATGCCGTCGCTGCCGACGGCGACCGTGATGTTGCCGCCCTGCCCTTCCAGCCGGTAGGTGTTGTGGCCGAGGTCGATGGTCCTGATCTCGACCTTCGAGAAATCGATGTTCTGCTGCGCGTTTGCGGGAGGCGCAAACGCGACGGCTGCCGCAAACAGGGCGAGTGCGACGCGCGCCATGGGCTTGCTCCTTATCGACCGCCAGTGACTGACGCGGCGGCTTGGGCGCTTTTGTAGCGCAGCCTCACGCGATCCGCTATAGTCGCGTCGAGGATTGCCCAGCGAACATGTTGAAGTAAGTGCGCCCGCAGAGCGCCTACAGAGTTCGCGTCTCACGTGGAGTGCATGGAGATGACGGTTTTCCGCGGGACGAGGCTGCTCTTTTCCATTGCGCTGCTTGCCATGACAGCCGTCTTTGCGCACGCGCAAGATCGTCGGGAAGATACGCCAGGGCAGTTCGACTACTACATTCTGTCATTGTCGTGGTCGCCATCGTTCTGCGAGACTGCGACCGGGTACGCGCGCCGCGCACAATGCGGGCCCCGTCCGTTTTCATTCGTAGTGCATGGCCTGTGGCCGCAATACGAGCGCGGCTTTCCCGAATCCTGCCAGGTGCCGCCGCCTAGACTCGACCGCAATGTCATGCGCGGCATGCTGGATCTGATGCCGGCGCCGGGGCTCGTCTATCATGAATGGGATCAGCACGGCACATGCTCGGGCCTGCCGGCGCGGGCATATTTCGATCTTGTTCGCAGGGCGCGCGAGAA
>Ga0182035_10001799_pt1 | contig 11035 bp, 9 predicted proteins | sample flu12Cox44000170_FD_125969 | JGI IMG/M metagenome (GOLD analysis project Ga0182035, IMG submission 125969) | Lab enrichment of tropical soil microbial communities from Luquillo Experimental Forest, Puerto Rico - flux4day.12C.oxic.44.000.170 | ecosystem: Environmental > Terrestrial > Soil >...
AGATAGATTTCCGCCGGCGAGCCCTCCTGCACAATGACCCCGCGATTCATCACGATAACGCGCTCGGCGATGCCGAATGCCTCTTCCTGATCATGGGTGACGATGATGGTGGTCGCTCCCACGCGGGTCAAAATGTCCTTGATCTCGGTCCGCAATTCCTGACGCAATTTCGCGTCAAGCGCCGAAAGGGGCTCATCGAGGAGCACCAGCTTCGGATTGATCGCAAGGGCTCTGGCCAGCGCAATGCGCTGTTGCTCGCCGCCGCTGAGTTGTGACGGCCGGCGTGACGCGTAGCCGGAGAGCTTGACCAGGCCGAGCATCTCCTCGGTCCGGGCTTTGGCGTCCCGCGAATTAAGGCCGCGAAAGCGCAGACCGTAGGCAATATTCTCGGCGACCGTCATGTGCGGGAATAGCGCGTATTCCTGAAACAGCAGCCCGACATTGCGCTCATAGGGCCGTTTGCCCGATATGTCTTGGCCCTCGATCAGGAGCTTGCCCCTGTCCGGCGTTTCAAATCCCGCGATCAGACGAAGGGTCGTCGTCTTCCCGCAGCCGCTGGGCCCGAGCAATGCGAGGATGCCGCCCTTTCCAACCGAGAACGAGATATTGTCGACGGCTTGAGCTTCGCCGAAGCGCTTTGACACGTTGTGGAGCTCGAGGACATGCACGGGATGGTCTCCGCTAGCGGTAGAGCCCCTGACCGACCACGCGATCAAGCCCGACGATGCGATCAAGGATGACGATCAGCAGAACCGTGATAAGCGCCAGAAAGGTCGCAGCGGCGGCAACGCTCAGATCGAAGTCGGCCCGCATATGGCCGACCAACGCCACCGGCAAAGTCGTGCTATTGGTGTCATAGAGGAAAAGACTGACTGCAACGTCGTCGAGCGAATAGGCAAAGGCGAAGATACAACCGGCGAAAATCCCGGTTTTCGCCAGCGGAAAGGTAATGTCCCAGAAGGCCTGACGCTCGTTCGCACCCAGACTCATGGCGGCCTCGACGTAGGAACGCCGGATCCCGGCAAGGCTCGCAAGCGCGGCACGGACCGTGAATGGGATCGTGACCACAACATGCGCACAAAGCAGACGGAAGAAGCCGTTGAAGATTCCAAGACGGGAAAAAAAGATGAGCAGCGCCAGACCGACGACCACGGCCGGGAAGATCAACGGCGACAGAAACAGTGCCGATAGCAATGGCTTGCCACGAAAATCGTGATTGACCAGAGCCAACGCGGCCAAGGTACCGGCCGCCGCCGAGATCAGGGTCGCTGAAAAGCCGAGGATAAGGCTGTTGCGCAGACCGAAGATAAAGACTTCATTGCCGAAGAACGCCGCATACCAGCGCAACGACAACGACTTCGGCGGAAACGGCGCGAGGTATCCCCGCGCATCAAGGGACATCGAGACTGCGACGATCAGTGGGCCGATCAAAAAAACCAACGTCACCGCGAGCAATCCAAGCGCGGCCATTTTCCAGAAATCGTCTACCAACCGCGTCATGCGCCTGCGCCCTCGCGGGTCCAACGCCGCAATACCCATCCGATGCCGTAGGTGATGACTAGCGTGACAACGAGGAGCTGCATCGCAATTGCCGAACCGCTAGGGAAGTTCGCCAGTTCTGCGTAACGATCATAGACGAGGTTCGAAAGGAACTGAATTTTGCCCTTCCCCAGAATCATCGGGACGACGAAGGCGCTCAGGTTGATCGTGTAACAGACAAGAAACGCCGACAGCACACCGGGCATGCTCAGCGGGAGCGTCACCGATAGATGCGCCCGCCACAGTGGGGCGCCGAGCGCCTGGCTCGCCTCGACCAGTCTTGGATTGATGTTCTGGATCGTGCTCGTCATCAATAGCGCCGCCAGTGGAATGCTGTGATGTATGAGCCCAATGATCACCAGAAAGATTGCATAAGAGCTGCTGTTGGACGAAATGCCCATCAGTGTCGCAATTGTGCGGCCAAGCCCTACCGAACCGAAGGACAGTTCGAGCGAATAGACGCGAACCAGCGCGCTGAGAAATAACAGACCCACCAAAAGCCCGATCACTGCAATACGGATCGTGTGCGATTTGGTGCGCGCAATGAGGTAAGCGATCGGGTAACTCATGACGAGCGCAGTAAGCGTTGCGATGCTCGCGCACCACAACATCGTTGTCAGATAATTGATATAGACGGGATGGAAGAGCGCAACGTAGTTGGCCAAAGTAAATGGCGCGTCGAACGAGCCACCGACCTTGCCGGGCACATACTGTCGAAAGCTTTCGACGACGATGTTCGCGAGCGGGAGCAACAGCAACAAAACGAGCAGCACGATGCCCGGCAATAGCAGCACAATCAAATTGTACGACAAAAACTTTCTGCGGCGTTTCATCCCGCTCGCGAGCACCGGATCCGACGGAATTTCCGCACTGCTCACGTGCAGCTCCGTTTACCCAATCGCCGCACGATAATGCGTTGTCTCACGCGAGCCTACCGCGCGCGGAATCTGCGGTCGCATCCCCCGCGCTTGTCTGTATTTAATTGTAGGGTGTAATTTGCGCTGTTAGCAAGGTTTGCGCCGGCAGTGCCTGTACAGACATCCAACAATGTTCTCTGTGGTTTTAACTTCCGCGAGGAACTGTCGCCATGGCTGACGAAAAGAAAATCTGGGGTATGCGCTCGAAGCTAATGGGACACCCTAAGATCTGAGGCTCATTCGCGGGCGGCAAGGAAGCGATAGACCCCGATCGTGCGGTCCAAAACCACAAACAGCATCACGCCAAGCACTGAGAGAACGAACGAGATCGCCGGGATGACTGGCGTCATTCCGGCCACATTCATCCTGGTGAACATTTCCACTGGCAAGGTCCGTTGACCGATCCCTGACAGAAACAACGCCAACGTCACGTTGTTGAACGACAAGATGAATGTGAAGATGAATGAAGCGATCATGCCGGTCTTCAGTTGCGGCAGCACAATCAGGCGAAAGGTCTGCAGTGGTGTTGCGCCGAGGACATTGCTGCTTGCCTCGAGGCGTCGGTCCAATGTCGCCACACTCACCAACAGCGTGCGGAACGCAAATGGGATCGTGACCACCAAATGCGCAATCACCAAGCCGGCGAATTTCTGCGCCAGTCCGATGGGCTCGAAATAAACCAGTAAGGCGAGCACCAATACGATTTGGGGGATCATTCGGGGGCTGGTGATGAGAGTTTCGAGAACATTCCGGTACCGGACCCGCCCGCGCTGGGCGGCGAAGGCGCAAGGCAGCGCGATGGCGATCGAAAGTACGGCGACGGTCAACGCCAGCCAGAAGCTGCGCGCGATCGACTGCAGCAACACTTGATCCGTCAGGATCGAGGCAAACCAGCGCAGGCTCAGGCCGGCCGGTGGAAATGAAATTCTCGATGTCGCCGTGAGCGCAACCGGGAATGTGATTAGAACCGGCAGCAGCATCAGCGCAATGACGGCATAGACGAAGATCCGCAGTCCAACCATCAAACGAACTCCCATTGCCCGCGCTTGGCGATGCGATTCATGGCCGATGCAAAGCCGTAGGAAATCGTGACAACAAGCACCAGGAGGACGAAGGAAAGGGCTGCGGCCAACGGCCAGTTCTGCAGCTCAGTGCCATAGCTGAAGATTGCGAGCGGAAGCACGGGGGTTCTTTGCCCACCGATCAGGATCGGCGCCAAGTACGAGGAAGCGCTGAGCGAAAACACCAGAATGACGCACGCTACGAGGCCCGGCATTGTCAGGGGGATGATCAGGCTGAAAACGATCCGCGGAACACCGGCGCCCAGCACGCGCGCGGCGTTGATCTTGTCGGCGGGGATGGCCTGCAGGCTGGAGACAAGGATGAGTACGGCGAACGGAAGATGCTCATAAACCAGGACCGCCACCAGCGCTGGGAAGGTTCGTAAAAGTTGCAGTGGTCCGCTAACGATCCCCAATCCGGCAAGCGCCTGTTGAACGACGCCGAAAGGCAGCAGCAGAATGTACCAGCCCAGGATGCTGACAATGACATTGACAAAAATCGGCAGTAGGCAGGCGACCGATATCAGGGTGCGTTCCCAACCACTGATCCGCGTGATGTAGAAGGCGACAGGATATGCAATCGCAACGGTCAAGAAGGTCGTGCTCAGTCCGACCAAGACCGAATTCAACGACATCGAGAGGTAGAAGGAATCCTGCAGAATTTTGGCGTAATTGACGAATGAAAGTTCCGGCAAAGGATTTTGCAGCGTCGGCTGCTGTGCGAGGGCGCTAAGATGCAGTAGGTACGCCAATGGGAACAAGAAAAAGAAAATGAGCAGCAGTAGGATCGGCACGAGCAATGCGAGCGAGATCGCCTGCGGCGCCAGCCTAGGCATCCAATCGCTCCGCTTCGAGCAAAATGACTTTGCTTTTCGGGAATGTCAGCAGGACCCTGTCACCCTTGGCAAAAGCGCACCCATCCCCGGGCGGCGGCGTGACGATGTTGAGGATCTCGCCGCCCGCGACCGCCGAATAGGAAATATTGTTCCCCTTGAACACGGCGTCCATGATCACGGCTTCATTGCTGCCGCTGCCGAGTGCCAGCATAACGTTTTCCGGCCGGATTGCCGCCACGACCGTCTGACCCGCGACGATTCCCGGCTGCGCCTCGACGATGATTTTCAGGGTACCGCAACTAAGCTTCGCCTCCCCTTGCGCGACCTCGTCGACCCGGCATTTAAAAATGTTCGCTTCCCCGACAAATGTGCAAACGAAGCGAGTCGGCGGCTGGTTATAGACACGCTGCGGTGTGTCGATGCATTGAATGATGCCGGAGCGCATGACCGCAATGCGATCCGACATCACCAGCGCCTCCTCCTGACTGTGCGTCACCAACAGCGTGCTGACCCGCAATTCCGAATGGATGCGGCGCAACTCAATCTGCATCTCCTTGCGTAGCGCCGCGTCGAGATTGGAGAGCGGCTCGTCCAAGAGCAGCAGGTCGGGCCGGGTCACCAGTGCACGTGCCAAAGCGACACGCTGCTGCATGCCGCCCGAAAGCTGCGATGGGAATTTTTCCGCCACGCCTGGAAGGCGCACGAGATCGAGCATTTCCCCGACCCGCTTGCGGATTTCGGCGGACGGCGCGGAGCGAATCTTCAGCCCGAAGCCGATATTGTCGAACACATTCATGTGCGGGAATAGCGCCCAGGACTGAAACACCAGCCCGAGACCGCGTCGCCGCGGCGGCAGTGCATCGACCGCCTTGCCGCGCAGAAAGATCGTGCCTGCATCCGGCTTGATGAGCCCGGCGACAAGATTGAGCGAGGTCGTCTTGCCGCAACCCGACGGGCCGAGCAGCGTAAGAAATTCCCCCTGCTGCATTTCCAGCGTGAGATCGTTCAGCACGATCTGGCCCTGGAAGGCCTTCGATACCCTGTCGAACCGAAGAACCGGGTTCGCTGTGGCTCGCACCGTCAGGAGTCCGTTCCCTAGTGGCCGGCCTTACTGTCGCCCATACCAATCAGCTCCACGCGCAGGCGCGATTGCCGGATCCCGGCCGTCAACAACGCCTAATGCATTTCCCGCGCCCATCGCTCGAGCCAAGCCGGGCGGGCCTCGTTGATCGCCCTCCAGTCAAGGGAGATAAATTTGTCGAGATCATCGGGACCGATGCCAAGCTCGGACTGCTGTTGCGGCGTCAGCAGTTTGTAGGATGAGCGCAACGGGCTTGCGGTGCCCGACGCCATTCTCAGAGCCTGGAATTCGTCGCTGAAATAAAGATTAAGATATTCGTAGGCTGCTGCCTCGCAGGGCGCTCCCTTGATCAACGAAATGCCGGTGTTCACAGTTGGTGACCCCTCCTTTGGCAAGACGAAATAGATCGGCAATCCCTTCGCGCGCAGCGCTGGCGCGATATTGTTGCTGTTGACGGCAAGCCAGAGATCTCCGAGCTGGAACAGGTTGGACATCTCCGACGACCAGGTGAACACAGTATTCTTCGGCAGGATCGCTTTGGTGGCGTCGAAGCCGGGCTCGATCTTGGTTTCGCCTCCGCCGTTGATTTTCGCGAGCATCACCAGCGCGGCGGTGCCCATCGAGCTTTGCGGCGCGGTAATGCCGAGGCGGCCACTATATTCGGCGCGCGTGAGATCGCTCCAAGATTGGGGCGGAGCGATATTGTGCTTCTTCAGCTCGTCTTCGTTGTAAAGAATGCCGACGCCGACAACACCGGCGGTGAGCACAACGGGCTGTCCAGCCGCGTTCTTGGAAAAAGCCCAGTCGGGCAGCGCCTTGAGGTTCGGCGCGCGATTAAAATCGATCGGAGCGCAGCCGCCCTTGTCGCACACGTCAATACCGATTGGCACGTCCCAGTGCGCGATCGTGATTCGCGGATTGCTGCCCTGTGCGGCGATCTGATCGCGCATGACAACAGACCCTACAGCTTCCGCGACGATATCGACTCCGAGCTTTTGTTTGAGACGCGGCGCAATGTACGCCATCACGTCTTCACGGTGATTGGGCGCGATGGCCAGCAACACTTGCATCTGCGAGCATGCTTCATCGGCCATCGTGAGCGGACTGTTCGACAGTAGGATGGCCACCGCCGAGGCCGCACCAAATGCGATTGTCCGGCAGCGCGAGACCGGACCTGTCCGGTTGCTCGATGCTTGATTGAACTTTGGCAAACTGATCATGGACTTCATCCTCATCCTGCGAGGGTCCGGTTTCCAAGAGCCAATGCTATTCTTGCATGAAGTCGTCGACTTTTTTGTAGGAAATATACGGTATGAGATTGAGAACTCGCCCGTCAAGCCGAGCGGTCTGAGCAAGGAGGCCTCACGTGAAAGCGGTACTCACTTTCTTCGCAACCGACGCAGAGCTGGAGCGAGTGCGCGCCAAATTACCGAAGGACGCCCGGGTTTTCGCACCCAAGAGCCGACCTAACCTGTCAAGGCTGGAATGCTCGTTGCGTGATCTCGGCGATGAACTCGCCGATGCGGACGCGGTCATGGGCTGGGTGATGCCGGCAGGAGGATTCGGCCGCGCCAAGTCCTTAAAAGCGTTGATCTGGCTCCATGCGGGATGCGACGAACTGGATTTCGCGATGTTGAAGCAGCGCGGCATCCAGGTCGCTAATGTTCGCGGCGCCAACGCGATTTCAGTGGCCGAACAGGCGATGGCATTGCTGCTTGCGGTGGCCAAGCGCATCGTCGTCAATCACAATTCGGTCTTGCAGGCGCACTGGGAGCCCCAGGATCGCCTGCGCCCGGAGCACCGAGGCATGATGCTCGAGGGCAAGACCCTCGCGGTCATCGGCCTCGGCAGCATCGGAACGGCCATTGCAAAGCGAGCGCGCGCATTTGACATGCGGGTCGTCGGAATTAGACGTCACCCCGAAAAGGGCGGCGAGCACGTGGATGCCGTCTACGGCATGCACGATCTGCACAATGTGCTGGCCCAAGCCGACTTCGTCATCCTCGCCACGCCGATCACAGAGGAAACGACGGGCTTCATGAATGCCGACGCCATCGCGGCGATGAAGCCGACGGCGGTTCTAGTCAACGTCGCGCGGGGCAATCTAGTTCAGGAAATGGCGCTCTACGAAGCGCTCAAGGCAGATCGCCTCGCCGGCTTCGGATCGGAAGTGTGGTGGCACTACACCCATTCACTGCCCGCCACGTATCACTACCCTATTCCTTCGCGCACGGGATTACAAAGACTTCCGACCGTGGTGGCCTCCGGAAATCGGGCCGGCGTGGCCTCACCCGGGATTATCGATCGTGTCATCGACATAGGCACCGAAAACCTCGCTGCCTTTTTTCGAGGTCAACCCATGCCGCGCACCATCAATCTCGACCTCGGATATTAGGGCACGCTCCTGAAGTTATGAAATCGACGCGTGAACATCGCGGCGCGGCGCCCGCGTTAGGGCACGACTCGACCGCCCTGAAACGCTGCGCTAGGCTTTTCGTGCGTTGCGGCGGGGCGACCGGATGCCCGCCATTCTCTGACAGACAACTTGGAAAGGCTACTAGGGCGACAACGCTGCTAGAGCGACAACAAAGAGGAATACATGGGTGGATTATCGAAGCGGAAGTTTCTGGCGGGCACCGCGCTCGGTGCCACCGCGCTTTTCACCTCGCAACCCTTTATCCGTCGCGCGGCCGGCGCCGAAACCCTCGTCGGCGTCGAGTGGGGCGGGCCATGGCTCGAAGGCGCGAAAATGGTCGCGGCTCGGCAAAGCCAATTCGAGATTCAATGGGAGACTCATGCGGGCGCAGCGGCAGCGATCATGGCCAAGATAAAAACCGCATGGCCGACGCCGCTCTATGATTTCGTCGCGCAGTTCGATCCGCTCTATTACGCGTGGCTACGGGAAGGCTGGCCGGAACCTTTGAGCCTGGAGGAAATGCCGAACCTTAAGGACATTCCGTCCGAGATCTTCGTTCGCAACGACAAGGGACAGATCATCAATGTCCCGATTAGTCAGAGCGGACGCTTCTGGGGATATCGGTCAGACCGCGCACCGTTCGCGATCACAAGACACGAAGATCTGCTTGACCCGCGCCTAAGGGGCCAAATCTGCGTTCCGTATGTCCTGCAAAGCCAGAATTCAATGGTCGCCATGTTTGCGCTCGCCTTTGGCGGCGACGAAAAACACATGGAGCCGGGCTGGGAATTCATGCGCGCACTTGCGAAAACCGGAAACATCGGGCGCGTCGCCAAGACCGAGGTTGATTTTATCAATTCGCTGAGCAGCGGCGAATGTTCGGTGGGCATATGGAGCAATGCGGCGTGGGCGAGAATCGCCGAAGTCGGCCCTTGCGTATTCTTGAACCGGGTGCCGGGCGACAAGGTCTTCCGCACGGGGCTGCTCACCGAGGGCTTCATGATTCCCACCAACAGCACCAAGAAGAAGCAGGCCAAGGAATTTTTGAACTTCTTCGTCAGTCCGGAAAACAATGAAATCTACAACAAGCAACTCAACTTTGTGCCGACCAATAGCAAATCTGGCGCCACCAAGATGGCACAGAACATCGTTTTCAAGACGAGCGAAGAGCGCAAGCAATTCGCGGTGGTGTTCGATTTCGTCGCGCTTAGCGAACGGCAGAACGAAATGAGTGCCAAATGGGAGCAGGAGATCACGCCGCTCCTGAACTAAAAGACGCAAAGTCTTCAGCCTGCCGCCCGCTCGGTCGTATCGAGTGCTGCGCCGGTGCTTGTATCGCCGCTGATGTGCTACTGGGGAACGATGCCTCCACTGCATGGATCTAGCGAATCTGCTCATAAGACGCGTCGCTCAGCTGGATGATAGTTGTTCCAGGAAACTCCGAGTCAATTATGCCAGCGACGAACAATCTCGAATCCCGCATCGCCGACTGGATATCCGCGCTAGACGCGCGGACGCTGCCGCCGCCGGTGATCGACAAGCTCAAGCTCGCAACACTCGATACGTTCGCTGCCATGTTGTCGGGCGTAACCGAGCCAGTAACCCAAAAGGTGATCCACTTCGTCTTCGAACCCACCGGCCGTGGAGAAGCGTCGATCATCGGCACGCGGGCCCGCGCACCGTCCTCCGGCGCGGCTCTCGCCAACGGCACCATGGCGCATGCCTGCGATTACGACGACTCGAGCTGGACCATGTGGGGACATCCAACGGCGCCAGTATTGGCAGCCGTGCTTGCTGTTGCGGAGAAGCGCGATCGTTCCGGAATTGATCTCCTCTCGGGCATCGTTGTCGGACTCGAGGTCGAGAAAACGCTCGGGCTCGGCTGCCAACCGGAACATTACAACCGCGGCTATCACCCGACTGGAAGTCTTGGCGTCTTCGGCGCGGCGGCTGGCGCGGCAAAAACGCTCGGCCTTTCTCCCGAACAAATCCGTATGGCGCTCGGCATCGCCGCCTCGCGGGCGGCGGCAGTGCGCGGCAACACCGGCACCATGACCAAGCCGCTTCACGTCGGCTTCGCTGCTCGCGACGGAGTCGAAGCGGCGGCGTTTGCGGAAGCGGGCGTGACGGCAAGCCCGAGTGCGGTGAGCGGAGCGTTGGGTTTTTTTGACGTCTGCGCGCCCGACCACGGCGACCTCGATTGGATCGCCGATCGCCTCGGCAATCCCTTCGAAGTCATCGACCCCGGCCTTTCGCCAAAGCTTTATCCGTCATGCAGTGAGACGCATTCCGCGGTCGACGCCATTCTGGCAATGCGCGCGGAGGGCCTAAAACCTTCTGACGTCCGACGAATCCGCGCCGGCATAACGCCGGCCGCCCGCGACAATCTCGTGTACAGCAATCCGGCGACGCCGTTACAGGCAAAATTCAGCCAGGAGTATTGTCTTGCCGCGCCCCTCGTTCGCGGCAAGCTCGGCCTAGCCGAGTTCGATCCTGCCGTCGTGCAGGATCCGGCCATCCGAGACATCATTTCCCGCATCGATGTTGCCGTTCATCCCGATTTGTCGGGGCCGGACTCGGTATCCTTCTCCTCGCCTGCGATCATCGAAGTGGAGACGCATGACGGACGCACGCTGCGCAAGCTCGTGCGCCAAATGAAAGGTCATCCAAAGAACCCGCTCGCTGCTTCCGACATTGAGGCCAAATTCGTCGAATGCGGAGGGCGAGTCCTACCAAAAGAAGTCGTGCGACGGGCCCTGGAAAAAATTCAGAAACTCGATCAGCTGAGTTCGCTTCAAGATCTCATGAACGAGCTGCGGCCCCCCGCCTAGAACCGGAGCGCCGCGACCTCGAACTGCCAGTGTCGGCAGTCAGAGCTTGACGGGGATAGCCCGCCTCCATCAGTTGCAAAACGATCCGAAGCTAGCTGCCATATCTGCCGTGTGGCCGTTTGAAACCGGCTGGGCTGCCAAAGCGAATTGGCTGCCGAAACATGTCTTGGTCCTGCATGCTGAGATCTATCCCAGCGTCAGAGACCCGTTGCCTGATGAAATAAAGGACCGTGGCCAAGTTCGAGCAATGTGGCAATGGACGCGCGATCTGGATCGCGACAATCTTCTGTGGTGCGAGTTTTGCCGGCCGATGGAAGTCGAACCGGGATCCAAGGAGGATCTGGCAATCCAACT
>Ga0182035_10001800_pt1 | contig 11034 bp, 10 predicted proteins | sample flu12Cox44000170_FD_125969 | JGI IMG/M metagenome (GOLD analysis project Ga0182035, IMG submission 125969) | Lab enrichment of tropical soil microbial communities from Luquillo Experimental Forest, Puerto Rico - flux4day.12C.oxic.44.000.170 | ecosystem: Environmental > Terrestrial > Soil >...
TGCTGCCCGATGAGCACACGCGAATCCAGGGCTGGGAAATCTCTTATTGCTACCGAGCACTCGGGCCGGTGGGTGGCGACTACTGCGATATCATGAAGCGTGGCGCTGATGAAAAAGAGGTATTGATAACTTTAGGTGACGCTTCCGGAAAGGGAATTGCGGCTTCTCTACTGATGGCGCAACTGCACGTCATCTTTCGCAATTTGGGTTCAGCCAATCTTCCCGTCCAAGAGCTCGTCGAGCGGGCCAATCGAATCTTGTGCCAACATGGTGCAGGGGTCTCTTATGCCACTCTGGTTTGCCTACAAGCGACCAGCGATGGGGACGTTGAAATCTGTAACGCCGGGCACTGCCCGCCAATTCTGGTCGGCGAGGCCGGCATTACCCAAATCGAGTCAGGCGGACTTCCTCTCGGGCTGTTTCCCGACGCACGCTGGACTGTGACACGAGAGCGTGTGCCAAAAGGTGAGAGTCTCTTCCTTTACACGGATGGCCTGACTGAAGCGCGCGACGGCTGCGATGGCGAATACGGCGCGGAAAGGTTGCTCCGAATAGTGCAAGAGGGCTCGACTCTGCCGCCCTCGGGACTCATCGAGACCTGCATGCAAAGCGTCGCGGCGTTCCAGGCAGGCGTCCCTTCGAGCGACGATGTTACCGTCATGGCCATGCGTTACGTTTGACAGCCGCCGCTGGTGCCTTTGGACAGCCTACTTGATCTCCACCCAGTACCGTTCGATGTAGAGACGCGCACCGTCTTTTCCAAGCACGATCTGTAAAGGCCGTGGCTGTCTGAGGTCAGCGTCTTTCCCTGCGGCGCATTCCGCAACCTGCGCTCCGGCTTGGTTGTAAACCCTCAGCTTGCCGTCTCCGCTGTTGCCGGCAGCGGGCTTCTCCAGACCGAAGCCATAGCTGCCCACGCCCACCTTCTGCCCGTTGAGGGAGAGTTCCCCTTCGGTAATGAGCATTCCGATATACTTCTTCTGGATCTGCGAACTGTAGCCTGAGGTATCGATAAGACCGACAAGCACGCGCGAGCCCGACGGCGACTTCAACAAAGCAGTATTGCGCTTCTGCGTCGGTATGGCATTCCCTTCCAGATAGAAGTCTTTCGGCACTGCTCCTTCGTATTCTTTGCCCGTAACCAGTTCAAATCTCCCCTGGGCGGCGCTTTTCTGCGTGCCGAGACTTAGCATGCCCAGAATCAAAGCAATGTACAGATTCCGATCGAGTCTACGCATCGTCATGCCTCCTTTTGATACAGTGGTCAAAGCTCAGCGGCTAGCCACTGAACACGTTGCGGCCACGTGGCCCATGGCCATCCCCGGCTATACAACCCGTTTCATGCGCTGCTATAGTACACCAGCGCTGAGGGACGACTTCCATGAATTCAACGCGCGTGCGTGATCGAAACCCACCTCGCCCGGTGCCAACGCTCGTGAGCCTATGGCTATGTGGATCGACCCTGTGCGGCTCAATTGCGGCGCCCCGCTTGACTGCCCAGGATTTTGCCACTGTCGGCACAGCGCCACGTTCGACCCTCTATCTACCAGGCTTGCACCAACCCGTCGGCATCTATCGCGATGCTTACGGCATACCGCACATTTTCGCCGGTACGTCCGAAGACGCGTACTTCGCACTGGGCTACACCCACGCCACCGACCGCCTGTTCCAAATGGAGCTTTTCCGGCGTCGCGCCTCCGGCACGCTGGCTGAGATTTTCGGTCGGCCTATGCTGGACGACGACGTGTTCGTGCGGCAGATCGGCATCCGTCGCAGCGCTGAAGCCATCTGGAAGAGTTCGCGGCTCGACGGCCGCGTTCGGAGCGAAATCGAGGCTTATTGCGCAGGCGTCAATGCGCGCCGCAATGAGATCAAGAGTCTCGGGTGGCCCGAAGCCTTCCAGTCTCTGGGCGTTACCCCGGCCGCATGGACACCCGTGGACGCGCTGGCCTTCCCGAAGTACATGGGCTGGGATCAATCCGGCACCGACACCGATGTGTGGATGGGGATGCTGGTAGAGAAACTGGGGCTGGCGGCCGTCAATGAGCTGTTCCCACTGGACCGTCCCTACGAGCTTTCCACCGTCCCCGACTCACCTTCGGGCAGGCCGCTAGCGAGCGGTCCCCCATCCGGGCGGTCGGCTTTCGGTGAGGACATGGACCCGCCCTGGCAACGGCTTCCCATCGGTTTCCACGAAGCAGCCACGGAGCTGCACCGTAGGTTCGTCCGCGGCCGGTTCGGAAGCGAATTCGCGCTGGGGAGCAACAACTGGGCCATCGACGGCAAGAAATCGGCTACCGGCAAGCCAATGTTAGCTAACGATCCCCACCTCGGTTTTTCGCTTCCTTCGATCTGGTACACAGCTCACCTGGTGGCGCCGGGGCTCAACGTTGCGGGTGTTACTTTCGCGGGCTTTCCCTACACGATTATCGGTCACAACGGCCGCATTGCGTGGGGCCTGACCAACATGCAGGCCGATGCCGTCGATTACTTCATCGAGAGGACGGACACGACGAAGCCCGGTCAGTACTTCTACCGCGACGCCTGGCGGCCGATGTCGCGCGTGGAGGAAGATGTTCCAATACGCGGCGAAAAGCCGGTGCACGTGGTGATCGAGTCCACGGTGCACGGGCCGCTGGTGACCACCCACGGCGCGCGGCTGGCGCTCTGCTGGACGGGTCTTGGAGCCACTTTTGAGGTCCTCGCCTTTGCCCGGCTCAACGCCGCTCGTAACCTCGCGGACTTCCGAACCGCGCTCCGCGACCTGACCGTTCCGGCGTTAAACGTCATTTACGCCGACGTTGACGGGAACATCGCCGTCGCGCCTCATGGTGCCTTGCCTATTCGCAGGCGTGGGCTCGGGCGCTGGCCTGTAGACGGCTCGTCGGGTGACAACGACTGGGCGGGCTACATTCCGGACGATCGGTTGCCCTTTGCACTCAATCCGCCTCAGCACTACCTCGCCTCCGCCAACGGACGCCCGGCGCCCGTGGGATACCCCTACTACCTGGGTTGGATGTGGGATCCAAGCTATCGCACGCGCCGCATCCACGAGCTGCTGCGTGGGCACGAACGCATCACCGTGGAACAAATGGAGGCATTTCAAATGGACGCGCACGACGACGCAGCAGAAGCTTTTGTGCCCGTGCTTCTCGCAGCGTACGACCGCAAGCCCTTCGGCGATGATCGCCTGCGCCGGGCCATTGAAGAACTTCGCCACTGGAACTTCGAAGCCACGCCGGAAAGCGTGGCAGAAACCATCTGGACCGTCTGGTTCGAGTTGTTTCGCAAAGCAGTCTGGCAGGATAACTTCGACGCTGCTGGGGTGGAGCCCTGGAACGGAGGGTGGGGCTACGCCGGCTCGAACGAGCGCCAACCGGAGTTGGAAGTGCTGGAATTCCTGACCCGCGAGAACCCCACGTCCTCCTGGTTTGACGATGTCCGTACGCCTGAGAAGGAGACGCGGGACGACATTCTGGCCAGAAGCTTCGTCGCGGTCGTCGACCAGCTCACCAAGGATTATGGAGCGGACATGGGTGGGTGGAAGTGGGGAAAGTCAAATATTCTTCGGCTGCACTCCATCACCCACAACACCGCACTCGACCGTGGCGGCATTCCGGTCCCTGGCGATGAATTCACCCTTAACCCGGGTGCGAGCGGCCAGGAGGTAACTGGCGGCTCCTCTTGGCGCATGGTGGTGGATTTCAGTGACCTTGGACGCAGCTTCGGAGTGTACCCAGGAGGCGAAAGCGAAGACCATCTTAGTCCCCACTACGACGACCAGATGAAACCCTGGGCGGAAGGCCGGTATATACCACTCTATTTCTATACGTCGCCGCGCGAGTTCCAACCCGGGCAGGTGGAGTCAGTCCTGATTCTGAATCCCAAGAAGTAGAACCAGCTAGCTACGCGCTCACGAAGCGTTCGAGAGCCGGCTTATTTTGAATCACCAACGTGGAGCCCTTCAGGAAAGCGAACTGCTTGCTCTTGAAATCTCCCAAAGTCCGCGTCACCGTTTCGCGAGAGGACCCGATGGTCTGCGCGATCTCCTCGTGGGTAAGAGCCAGCCTAACGCGAATCCCCTGCCCTGTTTGCTGACCCTTGTCGCTCCAGTTCAGCAGGAACCGGGCAAGCTTCTCCGGTGCCGACTGGCAGAGTCCCAACGCCCGGATCTGGTCGCAAGCAATGTGATAGCTGCCGCTCAATTGCTGGGCCGCCCGGATGGAGGCTTCCGCGTGCTCACTGAGGAAGTGCAGGAGGTCCTCCCGCTTGACGAAATTCACTTGGCAGGGCTCCAACGTCTCCACGGTGAGCTCGTAAGGCCGGCCCGAAACCGCGGAATTCAAACCCAGGACCTCGCCCGGGCCGGCAATCCTTAAGATCAACGCCTTACCGTCAGTCGAGTTCATGGACATCTTCACGCGGCCCTTGCAAAGCATAAACACGCCCCGCGAGGCCTGGCCTTCCACAAATAGTACCGCGCCTTCCGGGTAAGCGGTGGTGAACTTGATGGACTCGAATGCTTTCAAGGCTTTCGTCGAGAGCTTGCAGAAAAAGCCCTCCGACTTAAGGGGACAATCCTGGCAATCCTCCGTGAGTTCTAATCCGTATGGAGAACGCATGCTATCCTCCTGTCTTGTGGCAACCTTCTATAATCCGTTCAACGATGTAATTCGTCATCAGGTGAGCGGCCCGCAACTGGACTCCACTGTCGACCAGCGAACTCAAGAGGTTCTTTCCTGCCGAATCGATGAAGGTAACGTCGGACAAGTCGACTGTTACCGTCCTGTCAGGCTTGCCAGCGTTCAACCGGTCCCAAGCTCGTTCGAGCTCGCTCACCCAGGGTCCGGAAAGCTTGCCCTCCAGCTTAATGGTCGTGGGCCGCGAGCCATTCTGTACGGTAATTTTCAGCATAATGTGTAACTCCTCGCCACTCGCAACTTCCAACCGCATTTGGAGTTCCAAGCCCTGAGGTTTCGTACCAGTAACTTAGAAAGCGTCTTACTATCATGTAGATGCAAAAGGCCAATCAAGAGCATAACTAACGCGTGCGGGGACTCTGTGACGGCGTGAACTGACTTGGTTTCGTCAGACGGCGATATTTCGCCAGTTTTGAAAAGCAGGCCTGGAGGGGTACGGCTTGCCGTCTACGTTTGGTTCGGGAGGAAGGGTGACGATGGCGTTCTCTGAGTCCGCCTCGATTGCCGCGACCGTTGTCCAGAGCGATGGCAAGATTGTGGTGGTTGGAAACTCCGGGGGCTTCGATGGGCCCTCGCTGTCGTCCGGTACCTGAGTCAGTGAGAGAACAAAATCGCAATATGAATCTCAGCCTCGGTCTGCTGAGCCTCGGGATTCCATCTGTATGACTCGAAATCGGTTGTGTACGCCCGCCGGTACTCCGAAGATTGAGAAAAGTAGTTCCAGACGTTCTGCCAAGCCTGAATGATGGCATTCGGTATCGGCCCGCCGGCGGGGAACACAACATATTTGCCCACTGGAATGGTCAGGCCCAGCATCCCTTCGGGAAGACTTTCCAAGCTCGAGACCTCCGCGGAAACAATCAGCGAGTACGCGCCGGTATAATCGCTCTCGTAGTCTGTGTACACCCCAAGGAGATTACCCGGATGCGTCCGGTTCGGAATCTTCTCTTCCAGTCTCTCCTCAAAGAATCTCTTCCATAATCCCGGGATTTTAGCTGTAACCGAGTCCAGTTCCGATGAATAGGAGGTTCGGACTCCACACCCGATCACCTTCATCCCGCCGCCCATCGTCACTTTGGGCTCCATGCGCATTATCCTCCTTCTTAGCTTGGCCGACCCTGCGACCGCGGGGGCTTTGCCTACCCCACACGCCCGTGTATTGTACCGCCTCCCTGCGTGGTTTGAGGAATCGCGCGTTACGGTTAAGCAAGACGAGTGCGGCGCTTGCGGCCCGGCGGCCATACCCAACCAGCGCGCTCAGCGGTTATACTTGTGTTGTGGTGTTGACTCAATGAAGATAGCTCTAGCGCAGATCAATACGACAGTCGGGGACTTTGGCGGTAACGTTGAACGGATAATGAGATTTGCCGGCTTGGCCAGGGAGCGCGGCGCGGACCTCGTAGTCTTCCCCGAGCTGGCTCTCTGTGGCTACCCACCCCGTGACCTGGTGGAGAAGCCAAGTTTCATCGAGCGGTCCGAAGCGGAGTTGGAGCAGCTGGCGAGGATGCTTCCCGACCCTCCCGCCCTGGTGGGCTACGTCCGGCGTTCCGGCGTGGAGAAGGGCAAGGCCGTGGCCGATGCGGCGGCGCTGCTCCACCACGGCAAGCGCGTGCTCGACTACAGCAAGATGCTGCTCCCTTTCTACGACGTCTTTGATGAGTCGCGCTACTTCGAGCCGGGGCCTGGCCCCGCCCTATACGAGCTCGCCCACACCCAGCTCGGTGTGACCATCTGCGAAGACGTCTGGAACGATAAGCATTTCTGGAAGAAACAGCTCTACACGCGTGATCCGGTGGAGGAGGCGGTGCGGGCGGGCGCCCAACTGCTGCTTAACATTGCCTCGTCGCCCTTCTCGATGGACAAGGTCCAGTTCCGCGCCGAGATGCTAAAAGCCACAGCCAGGCAGCGTCAGATGCCGGTGATCTACGTCAACCAGGTGGGCGGGAACGACCAGTTGGTGTTCGATGGTACAAGTATGGCGTTCAACGCCCGAGGCGAGCTGTGTGCTCGCGCCAAGTCCTTCGAGGAAGATTTAGTCATCTTCGATACGTCGGATGGGCGAGGAGAGGTACACCCGTCGTGCGTGTCCGAAGTCGAGGAGGTCTACCGGGCGCTGCTGCTCGGCACTCGTGACTACTGCGCTAAGTGCAGCTTTCGGAAGGTCATCGTAGGACTGAGCGGTGGCGTCGACTCCAGTCTCGTGGCCACGATAGCCGCCGACGCTCTCGGTCCGGAAAACGTCCTAGGGGTCAGCATGCCCGGCCCCTATTCCTCGCCAGGGAGCATTCGTGATGCCGAAGCCCTGGCGCGCAACCTCGGCATCGACTTCCGAGTGGTTCCGATCCTGAAGATCTTCGATAGCTATCTGACGGCGCTCGATCCGGCCTTTGAGAACCGGCCGCGCGACGTGACGGAGGAGAACATCCAGGCGCGTGTGCGTGGCAACATCCTCATGGCGCTCTCCAACAAGTTCGGCGCCCTGGTGCTCAGCACCGGCAACAAGTCGGAGCTGGCGGTAGGCTACTGCACTCTCTACGGCGACATGGCCGGAGGGCTGGCGGCGATCGCCGACGTGCCCAAGACTATGGTTTATGAGCTGGCGCGCTACGTCAACCTTTGTACGCGGCCGACGGGGCGCATCCCTCAGGCGGTGATGGACAAGGCGCCTTCGGCTGAACTGCGTCCCAACCAGACGGATCAGGATTCACTACCCCCCTACGACGTCCTGGATACTATCCTGCGCGCCTACATCGAGGAGAACCTGGGAGGGGACGAGATCGCTCGGCACTACCACCTCGACCCTGATGTCGTGCGCCACACGGTGCATCTGGTCAACAAGGCGGAATATAAGCGCCAGCAGGCTGCACCTGCTCTCAAGGTAACGCAGAAAGCTTTCGGTATGGGTCGCCGGTACCCGATTGCGAACAAATACTTGGAGTGAGGAAACTGGAAATTGGAAATTGGAAACTGGATTATGCAGCGAACCCGGAGGTCGAATTCTTAATTGGTTTCGTGTTTGCAAGTTCCAGTTTCGGGGTTCGAGGACGCATGGCGGGGAAAGCCTCGCAGCCAACGGTAAGGAACTTCGCCGTCAACCGACAGGCCTCGCACTACTACCAACTCCTGGAGAAGTTCGAAGCCGGAGTGGAGCTGACGGGAACGGAAGTGAAGTCAGTGCGCGAAGGCAAGGCCAACCTCAAAGACGGTTATGGGGTGGTGAGAAATGGGGAAGTCTGGTTGATTGACTGCCACATAAGCCCTTACCGTGCCGGGAGTTATCTCAATCCTGACCCGATGCGTGACCGCCGCTTGCTGCTGCATCGCCAGGAAATCGACAAGTTGACGGGGAAAACGCAGGAGAGAGGATTGACGCTCATTCCGCTCCGTCTCTACCAGAAGACGAATCTGATCAAGTGCGAGATAGCCCTGGCCAAGGGCAAGACGGTGTGGGATCAGCGGGAGACCATCCGTCGTCGAACCGTGGACCGCGAAACACAGCAGGCGATTCACGAACATCGTCGAAAACACATGTGAACTTTCAGCGTCGAAGCAAGGCGCGCTAGCAAATCGATTCCGAAATAACAAGGCAACAGGGCTGGTGCAGACCTTTAGAATAGATTAGCAGGCTGCTGAAAACTCCGACCATGTCACCCTGATCCCGCATGCGGGAGAAGGATCTGCTTTTGTTCTGAAGAGCAGAAGAAGTAGATTCCTGTAGCCGCGGCGACCACTCGGAATGACAAGTGAGGGGACTTTGAGGTGATCGGTTGAATATCGAATTCACAACCCTACCTTTGGCACAACTTCAGGCCTCCGCGCTTGCAGTCTACACCTTCGAAGGTGCTGCCGTTTCCAGCGGCACGGTCGAACAGATGCCGGCAGAGACGCGCGCCCTGCTAGGTGAGCTTGAGGCCAGTGGCGAGCTGACCGGCAAGTCGTACGAGTGCACGCTAGTTCATCGACCGGTAGGTCTCGTGGCCCAGCGGTTGTTGGTGGTGGGCGCCGGGAAGAAAGACAAGTTCAACACGAATCAACTGCGGCGACTGGCGGGAACGGCGGTGCGGTATATCCGCGCGCGGGGGCTGCACGATCTGGCCTGGGTTGTCGGTGACCTCTCAACCGACACTCCCGCTCTCCAGGCGCTGGTCGAAGGCGCGATCCTTGCTGACTACGACGCGGACCTCTACCGTACCGAACGCAACGCTGAGCGGCGGATTGACCGCCTGGACTTGGCCACAGGTGGGGCGTTGCCGACCGAACCCGAGCGGGCAGCGGTGCAGCGGGGACGCGTTTTCGCCGAGGCGCAGAACTTCACCCGCAACCTTGTCAACGAGCCGTCCAATCGGATGACTCCCAAACACCTCGCCCAACACGCCTCGGACCTGGCGGTGCGGTGGGGACTGGAATGTGAGGTCTTCGGCCCCGAGGACATTCAGCGCATGAAGATGGGCGCCTTCTGGAGCGTGGCCCAGGGCAGCGAGGAACCCCTGCGCATGATTGTTCTTCGATATTCCCACCCTCAAGCTCCGCAGTCGCCGGTAGTGGGTCTGATTGGCAAGGGAATCACTTTCGACACGGGCGGCATCTCGATCAAGCCAGCCGAGAACATGCATGAGATGAAAACTGACATGGCGGGCGGTGCCACCATGCTCGGAGTCATGCAGGCGGTGGCGCAGCTCAAGCCCAAGGTCCGTGTGGTCACCGTGATCCCGGCCACGGAAAACATGCCTAGCGGCAAAGCCTATAAGCCGGGCGACGTCGTCACTTCCATGTCAGGCAAGACCATCGAGGTACTGAACACGGACGCCGAAGGTCGGCTGGTTCTGGCCGACGCACTGACCTTCGCCAAGCAACAAGGTTGCACGGTGCTCATCGATGCCGCTACGCTCACCGGCGCGGTATCGGTTGCTCTGGGTAACATCACCGCCGGCGTCTTCGGCTGGAACAAGGAATGGGTGAACCGCGTCCTCTCCAGCGCCGCCGTAGCAGGTGACCGTATGTGGGAACTGCCGGTCGACGACGAATATCGCGACCTGTACAAGAGCCCGATCGCCGATCTGGCGAACACCGGAGGGCGGTACGGAGCCGCGATCACCGGGGCCATGTTTATAGGCGAGTTTGCCGGTGGCACGCCCTGGGTCCATCTCGACATCGCGGGCACCCGCTGGTCCAACGAAGAGAAGCCTTATCTCGGCAAGGGCCCTACGGGATCGCCGGTGAGGACACTGGTTGATCTCCTCTCCCGAATTTAGATCTTCACGCTTCGGCACACGCAATCCCTTGCCAACACGGCAGAAAGGCTAACAGCTTCCGCCAAATCGAGCAAAAGAGCCACGTCTCGCGAACTGCAGCAAATCGCTTATCTCGGACCGCTCAGGTGGGAATCGATCGCTTTCCTACGCTCTTGCAGCGACTGCCTCTGTGATGGTTCGGCGTCCGGGCGGTCAAGGGCGGGGGCAGCTTCCGCAACATGACGCTGAGCCAGAACGTAGTCTGGCCGCCGAAATGCAATTTGTGCTTGAGCCAAAGCCACATCTGCGCTGACGCCGGAGTCTCCGCTCAATTGAGTGACGGCCTGCACATCGATGTTTTGCAAGGAAAAGGCAATCCGGACCTCGGACACGTCAAGAAGGATTACGGTATAGGAGAGGCTCTGAAGAACGACCTGAGGTATTACGCCTTTGGTGCCGGTGGTCTGGACAAACCCGGAGCTCAAGAGAAGAGGGATCAGCGGATTGGCGCCACGGCAGGCGCCTTGGGCACCACATCGCCTTCAGCGCCTCCTCAGTAGCTGACGCGACTCACACCATCACTGTTTTCGTCACTTTGAAGGAAATACCTCAGTACCGTTTGCGCTCCGACGGTTCAAGCTAAGTCCCTACCGCCGGGATTCAGGTCAACATTGGAAGAACGTCAATCTGTGCTGTGGTCCGCTGGCTGACCACGACGCGGTCTCGCCCTCGGGCCTTAGCCTGGTAAAGAGCCTCATCGGCGGCGCGGAGGATGTCGCCGGCAGTGAATCCATGTTCGGGAAAGGCAGTTTCTTTGTCAGTAACGGGGAGGCCACCGAGAGATCGACCGCCATGCGTTACCTCCAAGCCGCGGGCCGCCTGACAAAATTGCTCGGTGCGCAGCCGAGTAGCTTCGGAAGCCGCGCCCGTGAGAATGAGCGTAAACTCTTCCCCGCCGTAGCGACAGGCGATATCTTCAGCGCGCGACCAATTCGTTAAAAGGTTGCCAATCTCACGCAGCACCGCGTCGCCCGCCTCGTGGCCCCACGAGTCGTTGAATCGCTTAAAATGGTCGAGGTCGATCATGACCGCACCCAGGGCAA
>Ga0182035_10001801_pt1 | contig 11034 bp, 13 predicted proteins | sample flu12Cox44000170_FD_125969 | JGI IMG/M metagenome (GOLD analysis project Ga0182035, IMG submission 125969) | Lab enrichment of tropical soil microbial communities from Luquillo Experimental Forest, Puerto Rico - flux4day.12C.oxic.44.000.170 | ecosystem: Environmental > Terrestrial > Soil >...
GGAGCGTCTCCTCGATGAACTGGCCCTGATTGTAGCTCGGGGTGACGATCGAGATGCGCGGCCATGGGCTCCCGTCGGGGCGCGCCGGCGGCAGGGGCGGCGTCTCGAACGTCCACGGCCAACCGGTCTTGCCGGGAGGTGGGGGCGGCAAGTCAGCGAGGATAGGGCACTTCATTTCCCCTCCCGTTGCGTTCGATTGGCCAGCTCCTCCCGATCCTCCGAAATCCGCGTCCAAATAGTCGTCCTGTCCCTGGCCACATCTTTGAAACCGCTACTCAAGGCGCGCCGTGAGCCTCCGCGCCAGATCTTCTCCCGCCCAATTTCCTACTGTGAAGCGGGGCAGGAGCATGGGATCGCTTTGCATCGAAACCCTTCTTGGTATGGTCGTACAGGCGCAGGCGAACCCGGAGTCGCGGACACAGGCAGCGGTAGCATCGTCAAAGTCCCCGAAAGGGTAAGCGAATGTGTGGATCGGCTCGCCGATCAGATCTTCACAGGCGGCGCGGCTGCCCTCGATTTCGGAGCGCTGTTTCGCTTTGTCGAGCAAGGGTAGCGCCGGGTGGGTCACGGTGTGCGCGCCGATATCGATGAAACCGGGCTCAGCCAGACGGCGGACCTCCTCAGAAGCAAGCGGGCGGTGAACCGAGTTAGCGTCGATCGCGATGCCGGCCCAGAGGCACAGGCGCATCAGAAGTTCCCAGCGCGGTCCCGGTTCGAGTGGGCGCAACAGCCGCCAGAGCTCGTAATGGAGTTGCTCGCGCGTGAAAGCCAGACCATCGCCGAGCCCGTCATTCGCAAAGCCCGTTAGCCGATCATCGATTTGCCACCGGCGCAGGCGACCGGCGATCTCTATCTCCAATTCGGGCGGCAGCACCGGCGTTTCGAACACGATCCGCGACAGCTCGTCCCACCAGAAGGCGCAGCTGTCGCCGATCACGCCGGTCACAAGAAAGACCGTCGCCGGGCATGCGTACCGCTCCAGGACCGGCCTTGCATGGGTGAGGACATCGGCATAGCCGTCATCAAAAGTGACCACCGCGACCTTTTTGGGGACGCGGCCGCGCGCGAGCTCTGCGGCGAGCCAGCTCAGCGGGACGATACGGCGCAGTTGCACCAACGCCTCGATCTGCTCGGCAAACCGCTCGGGCCAAACGGCAAGCTGCCATGGATCGTGCGGTATGCGCGCGACTCGATGAAACATCAGAATGACCGGCCGTTCTCGCTCGACGAGATGCCGAGCGACGCGCCTGAGGTTGTGCAGTACTGGTCTGATCATGCGTGCCACGATTTGACTGCACGAGCGGTGGCAATCATTGGATATTGGGGGTCATGAGCATCGAGCTCGGCCGCGCTTAACTCGTGCTCGGCCAAGCCGTGAAGAAAGGCGACCGCGGCCAGCACGTTACCGTAAGCGGTAACGTCAACATTCGCGCTATCGAATTTCTCCTCGAGTAGACGGCTCAACGCGGCAGGCGACAGCGACCAGTACCAGCTCGATCCCCACTGTCCACGGTCGATCGAGCTGACACCTGGGACAGTAGTGAGAAGCACACCGCCAGGTTTGAGCATTCGATGCAATGTCGCTATCGCCTTGCGCATATCAAAAATCAAATGAAGCGTCTGCGTCAGCACGATGCAATCGAACACTGCAGAAGGAAAGTTATTGCCCTCAGACAAATCTCCAACCAGGGTTGCGCGCGGATTATCTGGGCTGACATGCAGGATGTCGCTATGCGTCACTCGAGCGCCACCGTATTGCATAGTGTAGGCATTGTCACCGACCTCGAGAACCCGCCCCTTGATGTCTTCCGCGTGGCGCGACAGGAAATCCTCGATATAGTGGCGGTCGACGGGATTACCCCTATCGTAGCCGAAGTCTCGGCTGATGGGGCGTACTCGCCGTAAGTCCCCGAATCTGATGGATTTCGGAACCGGCGCATAACGAGAATGCAGCGTCCTCAACAACTGAATTCGTGCTAACCGAGACCGCAGGGCCTTCAAAATGCGTCGGTTGGCAGTCGTGAGGAATGCTGAGGGAGCAAGTGCAAACACTTTAGCCGTTGCGCGCCACGGAACCCGCATCAGACCCGATGCTCTTGCGGCTAAGGTCTGCGAGACCTGCTGCTCGGCATAGTTTGATTTCCAGAATTGGACACCGGTTTTGTAGGCGTTTCGCCATCGTGCGTTGTCGTTCAAATGCGCCGATTGGCGGTGCATCACTTCGAGCATTGTACCAAGCATCGCCGGAATGTTCCGGGACATGTTGCTGTCATGGTGTCGATATTCAGCAATCCGCTCGACCCCCGCCGCAACGCGGTATCGCCGCGCCAAACGCAAATACAGCTCTTGATCCTCGCAGCAACGGAGGCGCGCGTCAAAGCCACCCACTTCCTCTAAACAATCGCGCCGGTACATGACCGCCGCATGCATGCTGACCAAGTTGGTCTTGAGGAACGACTCGTAGGCATCATCACCTATTAATTGCGGCTCGGCCGAATTAAGAAGCCGGCCGCTGGCATCGATACGATGAAAGCTGCCGTAGACGAAGGCGCAATCGGGCTTCTTAGCGAAGAGCTGCAGATTGGATACGAGCGCCTCCGGCATCAGCCGGTCGTCGGCGTCGAGGAAGACCACGTAATGCCCGCACGCCGCCCGCCAACCGGTGTTGCGCGCGGCGGCTAACCCCTGGTTCGACTGACGGATCAGTCGGGCCTCGGGATATCGGCTCACCAGCGAGGCCGGATCGTCGGTCGAACCGTCGTCGACGACGATCACCTCGGCTGGAGTGACGGTCTGCCCAAGGGCACTCTCAATCGCTTCCGCCAGAAATCGCACGTGATTATATGTAGTGATAACAATCGAGACAGGCTGCGGGCCTACATCCACAACGCCCTCTTCCTGCGGCGGAGCTTGCTCACCGAGAGAGAAGGAATTCATCACGGGCAGCGGTCGGCCTCCTAGCGAGGGTACGGTCGATTGATGGATCCGCCCTGCGTAATCTGTTTGGTATCTCTTCAACGATGGACGGAAATTCACCCGCAGATTTCGCTGTATATCAGGCCTCGTGCCCGATTTCGATTATGGATCCGCTCCTTGTCGCGACCGTCGCAGTTGATTGGACGCAATCGCCGCAAGTCTCCGAACCGGACGGGATTTGTTGCGAACCATGGCTAAACGGGAACGCAGCGCCTTCAAGGTACGTCGGCCCGCGATCTTCAGAAATATCGCGGGAGCGCGTGCGAAAACATCCATGAGGTCCCGCAGTGGCATCTGCTTTAGACCCGAAGTTCTTGCTTTGTTCCTGAACCGAGTAATCTGCAAATCAGCGTAGTAGGTTTTCCATCTGCGGATCCCGGTCTCGAGTGCTCTCTGCCACCCTGGATTGCCGTTCAAGTATGGCAGCTGACGGCGCATCGCGTCCAAGGCTGTGTCGAGCATGAGTGGAATATCGGATGACATGTTGGCATCGTGTCGCCGGTACGCCGCGATACACTCCATCCCTCCGAGAACGGGATACCGGCGGGTCAGGCGCAGATACATCTCGTAATCCTCGGTCGCTCGCATTTGCGGATCGAAGCCGCCCACCTCCTCTAAGCAATCGCGCCGATACATGACAGTTGCGTGCATGCCAATGCAATTCCCCTCAAGAAAACATACGTAGGCATCCTCCCCAACCATCGTCGTACATATGTCCAAGTCCAGGTGTTCGCCGCCGGAATCGATAAAATGAAAGCTGCCGTAAACGAAGGCACACTCCGGTCGCTCAGTAAAGCGCCGTAAATTGGAGGCGAGCGCCTCCGGCAGAAGTAGATCGTCGGCATCGAGAAAGACTACGTACCGTCCGCGCGCGGCCCGCCAGCCGGTGTTCCGCGCAGCGGCCAGCCCTTGATTGGGTTGACGGACGAGTTGAACTTGGGAATATCGGTCCACAACCGAGCCCGGATCGTCCGTCGAACCGTCGTCGACGACGATCACCTCGCCCGGACCGACGGTTTGTCCAAGCGCGCTCTCGATTGCCTCCGCCAGAAACCGCGCATGATTGTAGGTCGTGATGATGACCGAGACCGGCGCCGATCGTCTCGCATCTTCGGCCGTGGATATTTCAGGGTCGCGGGTCAAGGCTACCAAACCAGAGGCGTGTTCATGCAGGTTTCAATGGCAGGCCCGAGCGTATTCGGGTCGCGCGCTGCGTACAAACTCAAAAGTAAGGTATTGTCCAATCCACTCGCGGCGCTTGATCTGAAAACAGCCGGTTGTCCACTCGGCGATGTCCCGCTCAAGTATCCGTACATGATCGGTCTGCAACGGCCACGGCTCTCTACGGATTGCGAGCCATGCTTTACGTGCGAACATGCGCGGCCATCGGCAGTCGCCACCTAGCCGTCGCGATGGGAGTATCGCATCACGCCACCTGGGGATCATATCTTCTAGGACAACCAGAAATTGACCACCCGGCACAAGGATGCGGTGCACTTCCGAGAAAACAGCCGCCGGATCGCGGGTGTGATTGAGACTCCACAGCGCTATCACCGCATGGAAAGATCCGTTATGGAAGGGCAATTGCTCTCCCACACCGTGAATGAAACAGGGGGATGACAGTAAGCAGGGAAATTCCGCGCCAAGCGTTCTCCAGTCCGCTGAAAGCCAATCGAGACTCGGGTCCAAGACCACATATTGTGTGTCCGCGTTTAGATAATGCCGGGTAATCCCGATACCGCCGCCTAAATCGAGGACGCCCCCAGTGAGTCCCCGCAGCAGCGAAGCATAGGGGGAATAATCGAAGTGAAAGCACCCGGTGGCCCGCTCCTGATCCGAAATAAGATCGCGGTACCAGCCCTCCATCTCGCCCTGTCTATGTTCCCAGTCATTAACGCTATTATTCGTGCGCTGTTCAGGATAGAGATTAATCCAAGCATCGCTCGATTGTGGAAACTCGGCGCCACATGCCGAGCAGCGTAGCGTTCCCAGCGCCATCACTAACCCCGCGCGGCACCACGGACACGCTACAATCCTATGCAGCCAGTTCCAGTCACTCATCTTTGGATGCAACTCATCTACCTGGGTTTGCAAAAACGTAACATCTTTCCAATCCGCATCTCAGCTGAGTTCAGTGCCTCCCGGCGCTATCGCCCTGACGCGCCTTTATCGTTGACATAGCAGCAGACGGCGGTGCTCCTTATTAGACGGGAACTCAGTTATGGAGCGAAATTTTTTACTTAATGCGGTCGAGAAATCATTTAAGTTGTACCAAGAAAGTTCCTTGTTCGAACATGCCATCCACTCCTGGAAGCCGTCTTCGCGCGCAACGAATTCGACCACGAGCCACCTCCGAGCGACCGCCGAGAGGCCGGTGACAATCCGATCGAATTTCATGTGTTGCATGAACACAAGGTGATGCACAAGGGCAAGAGCGAAGACCATATCGCAACAAAAGCGCTCCGCGGCAGGAAATTCGGGCGAGCCGTTCCATGTCACAGAGGGGTTCAACATATGAAAATCAACGACCAACGGCAGAATCGAAAGGCCGCTTTTTTCGACATCAACGAACAGCTTCGTCACTGAGGGTTCATCACTGTCAATGCTGACAACCTGCGCGCCACAACGGGCCGCGAGCTGTGAATACCATCCGCGATTCGACCCAATATCCAACACCGAAGCCGGTTTCTTAGCTGTCAGGATCTGCAAAATGCTGCGATGTTTTTCGGTCCATCGAACAGTCGAAGAGAAATCAGGGAACCCCATGCTCGCATCATAGGTCGACCAAGCCGAATGCGGCTGTAACAAGCGAATATTCTCGATTTGGCGAGCGGCTTTCTCCACGCGGCTGATAGGCTCCTGGCCCGCTTCGGGGCGCGCCAGAATTTGGAGATGTTGCAACGCGCCGTGCGCCAAGGGCCGCAGCGGTGAGGGGATAATTTTCTTAGCGATCGCCTTGGCTCTTGTTCTTGTGTTTCTTATCCCTTTAACGAATGCGTTTCCGGCAATTGCTTCTACCTCGCGCTGCTCGATCCCATAAAAATGTTCCCGGAGCAAGCAACGCGCAATGCGTTCATGGCCGGATGCCATAATCTTGAGTGGTCGGGAGAAATAGGCCGCGAACATGTCATCCCATTGGACTCCGCAGCCTGCAGGGGTCAGGGCGCAAATATCCACCCAGAATGGTGATGGGCCGATAAAAAGAACATTCCAAGGATGTGCGTCCTGCTCCACGGTAAGGCCATTTGCCAGCAGCTCTCTTTGAAGTCGCAACACGTGCAGGGCCGCCGCTTTTAGCATTTCGCCGCACCATTCGTAGCAATACGAAACGAACGGAACCGCGCGGTGCTTTAGCACTAAGCTATACCCGTCAAGCTTTAGGTCTGTTAGCTCAGTGTCGATGATTAGGTTGCGCCGCACTAAATCCCGGACGATACCCTCCCTTAAAAGGTGCTCATAAAACGCGGCCCGTTCGGCGCTGATTGCGCGGTAGAGGTTGCCCTCCCACCAGAAGAGACGACCAGCCGGGTCGAAGCCTGAAAGCGGATGGAAACCGACCTGATCAGGATCGAGTTTCATGCTTTATTACGTTCTGATTGGTAAGATATGACTCATCTTGCAGAGGCACCGAGCTCACTGGCAGCTCACCCCCGCTCGACCACTGTTGGTCAATCATACACATCATCCAATCCCGCCCGGGCGCGCGAGCTCCGTGGCCCTCGCCTTCGAGAAGATCAAAAGTTGCCGCATACTGAATGTAATCTTCGAATGTGTTATTCTTCAATAGGGCGAGATTGACGTAGCATTTTCCAGGCGTTGCCATCATGGCGGCGGTGGTACACGTCACACTTCCCGTTGCCGGCAAAACTTCTGGAAGGCCCCCGTATGCCATACTATCCAAAAGGAAAATGCCTGTTCCATTTAGATCGTAAATTCCAACGAGAAACTGCGTGTTTCGGAGGGGGGACGGACTGTCGTATTCTATTACGAAACGGATCCGGCAACCCGGAGAAAAGACTTTTCCTTCGTCAGCGTTTGAGATCGTTACCGAACGAAATCTTGCCACCCCGTTGCCCCCGCGATCCTTTCGGTCTACGAGGGGAATCCTGGCCTGTGCGATCCCCATTTCGAGATACTCCTGTACGACATCTCCCGGTTCGCCCTCCTTTGCCAATCGGCCGTCGCGCAGCATAATGGCGCGCGTACAAAGAGACCGCACCGATGCCAGGTTATGGCTAACAAAAAGGACCGTGCGGCCCTCACGACGGGAGACCTCGTCCATCTTGCCCAAACATTTCCTTTGAAATTCAGCATCGCCGACCGCTAAGACCTCGTCGACGATCAGGATTTCCGGTTCAAGGTGAGCCGCGACCGCGAAAGCGAGGCGTACATACATGCCTGAAGAATAGCGCTTGACGGGGGTATCAAGGAATTTCTCGACCTCGGCAAACGCGACAATCTCATCGAACTTGTTGCGGATTTCCTGCCGCGTCATGCCCAGGATGGCGCCGTTGAGGTAGACATTCTCCCGACCGGTCAATTCAGGATGAAAACCGGTGCCAACCTCCAGCAAGCTTGCAACGCGCCCCTCGATAGTGACCCGACCTTCGGTCGGCTCGGTGATGCGGGAGAAGATCTTGAGAAGCGTGCTCTTGCCGGCACCGTTGCGGCCGATAATGCCCAAGACTTCGCCGCGCTTGACCTCAAAGCTGACATCTCTTAGCGCCCAGAACTCCTCCGCTCGGTCGCCGGCGACGATAACGCCGCCGCGTATGAAATTTGCCGTATTGCGCCACATTTTGCGCGCGCCGCGAGCAATCGCGTCGCGCAATGCGACATAGCGCTCGCGCTCGGCCGCATGGCCGATCACGTATTTCTTGCCGAGCCCCTCGGCGCGGATCACGACGTCCTCGGCCATCTCAAATCAGATCGACGAAGGCGCGCTTGCTGCGGCGGAGACAGCCTGAAACCGAGCGACAGAGATACGGCGGCAGACCCGTCCAGTCGGTTCGGCCGGCGCTATTTAAATCGAGGCGGGTGTCCATGCGGATGACGGCAGCGGTTTCCGCCTGAATAAGCCTTTTTCTACAGCAGCATTCCCCACGCGCGTATCCCCTGTGGGTAGTCCTCGACCAGACATACTCCGACCACAAAGACACTCGGTTGAATTGAGTGAACACCGAATATGAATGCCTGCCTACAGAACTTTCACGTTCGATCAGGTAATCAAATGGATTCCACTCGTTCAGGGGTGTCCGCATGGATAGATTAAGTCCAATCAGACGGCAATGCTAAAAGCGTCTGATCAGAAGCTTTTCGAGCCCTCCTCGTTTCGGCCTTGCGCAGCCGATGGACGCGATAGGACTTAGAGAGGTCGCGACAGAGAAACACATCGCGCTGGTCGCGTGACTCGCCTCCACCGCTTGCGCGGCAGTCGAGCCGCCACTGCCAAGCCTCGATGAATTCTGGTTCGATGACACCCGTGTCTTCTCCTAGGGCGAGATCTTGACAAGGCTTTCCGGGATTAACCACCTAAGCATCTGCAATATCTTGCGAATGGCGCAAGTGCTACCTCTTGTCTTATTAAATTGCTGACAATACCGGCAACCATGGTAGTGTTGTACGTTAAAAATTACGACAAAGCACCACACCAAAGCAAGGGGGGAAAGCGATGCTGACCAGTCGACAACCTTGAAGAGCGGGGCCATTGCTGGCGCCGTAGTTCCGATGTAGAAGCCCTGGCCCGCCCAGAGCCTGACAAACGAGGATAGAAGGGATTTTTGTGGCCGAGCGATGCGCGTGATGAGCGAAGCGTTGGGAGTCAGTATCATCGTCGTCAACTACAACAACGAGCGCTTCTTACCCGCGGCAATCGATAGTGCACTCGGCCAGAGCCATCCTCGTTGCGAAGTTATTGTTGTTGATGATTGTTCGACGGATAACTCACAAGCAGTGATTGCGCGCTATGGCAACCGCATCAGGTCGGTGCTCAGAGAGACAAACGGAGGTCAGACCGAGGCCCTCAACACTGCTTGGCCGCTTGCCCGCTATCCTCTCCTGATCTTTCTGGATTCGGATGATCTCCTTCTCGCGCATGCGGCTGCAACAGTGGCCGCGCACTGGAGGGCTACGACCGTCAAGTTTCAGTTCCCTCTCGTGAGAATTGACCAAACAGGGCGGGAACTCGGCCACCCGTACCCAAAATATCTGCCGGGTTTGGATACGGCAACGATCCGCGCGGAACTTCTGCGCACCGGAGGCTCGCCTAACTCTCCCGCCAGCGGCAACGCATATTCACGATTACTGCTAGAGATGATAACGCACGATGGCGGTTTCGACCTCGAGAATCCACGCAAACATTGGATGGATGCAATCTTGACGTGCAATGCCCCGTTTTATGGCGAAGTAGTGACCCTATATGAGCCCCTTGCGTGCTACCGTATTCACGACAGAAACTTGTATGCGACCAGGGCCATTGATGCTACACAGTTTACCAAACTGTTGGATACTTTCGCGTTCGAGCTAGAATATTTTGCAGCACGCTGTCGGAATTGGGGTGTTCTGTTCGATCCAGCCGTTGCCCGTAACCGTTCGCTCTGGGCGCTTGAGTGCCGATTGATAATCGACAAGCTTACCTCCATTAATTACCGGTCCGCGAACCACTCGTCGAGCCCCCCTGTCATCTGTACCCTGTATCGAGCGCTACGCGCCTGCGTCGATGCGAAGTTGCCAATATCGAACCGGGTGGTCCGCGCCTGGTGGCTTGTCGGTGTCGCCGTTAGTTCGAGTTCCATCGCAAGGCGCCTGATCGCGCTCCGCTTTGTCCCCAGCGAAAGGCCTGCATGGTTCGAGCACGCGCTAACCACCATAGTCAACGGCGCTCGCTATCATAGCTACGCGGGCACTGAGTCGAGGTCTCGCTCGGAGGGCGAGAAATGGCACTGATGAAGTTTTAATCTTGTTTGAGACACGGGGTTGGACTCGATTCCGGCCTGATCAGGCAAACCAACCAACGAGGGTCCGGTTTGGGACAGCCTCATGAAAGGCGCTCATAGTACTGTCACTTTTTACCGAGGACTGAGTATGATTTCGAGGAACCTGCCCAACCCTCGTTAACAGCGCGACACGACCGCTTTAGGTCACCTGCGGAGGCACAGCGCCAGGCGGCCAACGAGTGGTGTGACCATACCCGTTACAGCCGGCTCAACGACAAGCTGTCGGGTGCGATCGTGCTGATCATGCACCGGCTGCACGAAGACGATCTCGCCGGTCATGTAACGGCGCAGGAGGATTGGAACGTCGTGCGTTTACCGGCCTCGCCGAGGAGGACGAGCGGCACCAAGTCGCGACCGTGTTCGGCAGCCAGTCCTTCTACCGCAAAGCCGGCGAGGCGTTGCATCCCGAGGCGAGCCGCCGGAGATGCCGGCACAGCTCCGCCGTACCCTCGTCGAGTGCAATTTCGCCGGGGCAATACCAGAAGGCGCCGTCACTGCAGGGCGGCGGCATGGTTAAAGCCGTGTAGCTCTTGAACCACACGGCGAACGACCAGCCGGAGAAATTCGACCGGATCGTGCAGAGCTGGGACACCAAATAAGGCGAGCGAGCTTAGCGACTTCAGCGTCTCCACGAGTTGGGGCATCAAGGGTAAGAACCTTTACCTGCTGCACGCACGGCGCAAGCGCATGGAGTATCCCGAATTGAAGCGCGCGGCGCGCGAGCAGTGCGAGGCCTTCGAGGCAAATGTCGTGATGATCGAAGACAAAGCCTCGGGCACCCAGCTGATCCAGGAGCTGGTGGCCGACGGCCTACACGCGGTCACCCGCTACCAGCCTCAGTCGGACAAGATCATGCGCATGCACGCCCAGACCGCGATGATCGAGAACGGCTTTGTCTATCTGCCCAAAGAAGCGGCGTGGCTCGCCGACTACCTGCACGAGCTGACGGTGTTCCCCAAGGGCAAGCACGACGACCAAGTCGACTCGACCGCGCAAATGTTCGACTGGTTCAAGCGCGCCGGCCAAGAGCCGCAGGACTGGATGCGGATACAGTACAAGCCCA
>Ga0182035_10001802_pt1 | contig 11033 bp, 11 predicted proteins | sample flu12Cox44000170_FD_125969 | JGI IMG/M metagenome (GOLD analysis project Ga0182035, IMG submission 125969) | Lab enrichment of tropical soil microbial communities from Luquillo Experimental Forest, Puerto Rico - flux4day.12C.oxic.44.000.170 | ecosystem: Environmental > Terrestrial > Soil >...
AAAGAATGCTTCGCCGTCGACCGTCGACGGGTTTGACGCGGCCGATTGGTTGGGCGAGGGTCTTCCTTGCTCTCGGCTGGGTACCTTTGACACTCGCCGCTTTGCCTGCCGCACGCTCTGGTGCCGATTGTGAATTGCTCGTTCATCCGCTATGGTCGCCCAGCTTCTCACCCCGTCAGTTTTACAGGCCCGCTCGGAGGCTTCAACGGAGGTCCTCAGTCGGCTTCGGACTAAGACTCTGTTTGAGCTCGTTCGCCCGCCGTTTTGAGACTTTCCCCACAAGAACCGGTCCCGAACCATCCGACCTATCACGCCAAGTGAACCGTTAAGCGTCCAGTACGACGGCTCGCGGCCGGTTTAACGACGATTTCAACGTCCCTCCCCAACCGTGTAAGACAGCGAAGCAGACGACGCTCTGAAATGCCGCGAAATTGCCCCTTGAGCAGTTTTGAGATTTTTGGCTGGGTCAGTCCTAAGACATTTGCTGCCCTCTCCTGCGTTAGACCACGCTGGCGGATAATGTCAGCAATCTTTGTAACTAGCTGGGCCTTTACCATCATGTCCTCTGAGTCGGGATACCCCAGGTCAGCGTAGACGTTTCCGCCGCCTTCCTGGACAGGGATTCGATTCATGGTTCGCTCGTTCCTCATCGTTCCAAGATCCTGGCAACCTGTTCGGCGGCCTTCAATCTGTCACGGATCAAATCCAGATCAGCCTTACGTGTGGCTATACCTCTTTTCGCCTTCTTCTGGAATACGTGCAGGACAAAAACGCCGCACATGAAGCGCACCGTGTAAACGGCTCGATAGGTATTGCCCTCCCAATCTTCAACCACCTCGAGAACACCCGCCGATCCGAACCCCTTCAGCGGCCTCGCCTGCTCATGCTTCTTGCCGATCTGAGCCAAATAGAGCGCGTAACCGAAAACATCAACAACGTCTTCGGGGAGCAGCAGGTCTCTTTTGCTGCTCCCTACCCAGTATAAGGGCCTTATTCCTGTGGCCTCCTCCATCGGCTCTCACAGAATATACCCAAATGGGTATGCGACGCAAATGGGTAAGATTCAAGCAAGACTCCCGATGCCTGCTGAAACTCCCGCGCCAAACCGGTTAGAGATAAGATCGCGCCCGGGATGACGCAGGAGGCCCGTAATCCTAGGTCTGTGGCGGTATAATCCGCCCATGGGTTCCCTGCCCCGACCGTTGGGGTCGTTTACCAACTGGGCTATTCTTCGTCTGGGCGAGCTGTTTCTTGTGGCTGGCGGCCTGTTTGCCTTCTTCGCTCAGCTTCGGGGGTTCAGTATACTCTGGCAGGCCTCAGCCGTAGGTCTTCTTTTCCTCCTGCCCGTCTATTTCCATCCTTTCGCTTTTGGATTCGCCGACGACCAGGGCATCACGTTCTGTCGTTACTTCAAGCTGCATTTTGTCCCTTGGAACGAAGTGACGCGCGTACAGCGCCGGCAGCGCAATGCCTTTGAACTCGTTGTGCTGTTGGGGAGGCGGGTGGCGTTGACCAAAACCGTGAAGTTCCCCATGAAATTGGCGGGACCTGAAGTGCACGCTACCTTTCACGATGGGTGGACACCAGACATCGTCGCATGGCTCATCGACCATCTTCCCGCCGCGCCAGCACCGAGCGCCACTGGCCAGGAGCCAGAAGTCAGGAGTCAGAAGTCAGAATGAACCTCCTTGGTGGGCGTTTTTTCATTCTGACTCCTGACTCCTGGCTTCTGACTACTTCTGCGTTTAGCTCTCCAGTACGTTGCGGCAGTACGCGTAGCACTTCTTGACTTCCGCGATGGTATCGAGCCCTTTCTTCTCCTCACCGTACTCGTACTCGATATTGGCCGGAATCTTCCAGCCCTGGTCGCGCAGCAGCCGCAATACGGCAGTGATAGGAGTGTCGCCTTCCCCAAAGGGCAGGTTGGCGCCGTGGTTGTTCTTTCGGTCCTTGATGTGAAGGGTCACGATTTTGTCGTGCTGCTCGCGAAGGTACTCGGCAGGATCGCCGCCCGCAGCGGTGAAGTGTCCGATGTCCAGGTTAATGCCGATGTACGGTGACGCGCCTTTCATAGCATGAGCAAAAGTCTCCGGTGTGGAGAACTCATCCGGGTCCTTCGTGTTGTCGTGCCCGTGGAAGCCCACCGTAATCTTGAACTGTTGTGCCCAAGCGTCCACGCGCGGAGCCATGCTGACGTTGGCCGAGGCAGTGATGTATTTCACCCCCAGCGCTTGGGCCATTTCAAACCCGCGCTTGATCTCGTCGTCGGTCATTTCCTTGCGGAAGCTGTAGTTGTAAGCATAAAGCAGAACCCCGGCGTTATCGAACTGGGTGCGAACGTCGTGGAAGCGTGAAAGCGGCACAGTAAGACGCCACTGGCGCAGGGCTTTTTCCCCCTGGCTCTCGTCGGGCTCGACGTGCCCCTGCCAGAGCTCGCACTCGCCCAGGCCGACGGTGCGATACGCCTGTATGGCCGCCGCCAAGGGGCGGTCGCGGAAGGAATAGCTCTGGGCGCCAATCTGCACGCCACGCACAACGGAGTTAATCATCTCCACAGCTGTCAGCCGGCGCGTTCCCAACAATCCAGCCGCACCCCCGAGGATCAGTTTGCCGGCGTCTCGGCGGGAAATTGGAGCCATCGGGTCCTCCTTGAGAAATTGATAGAATCGGCGACGAACCAGCGTCAGTGTGGTGGCGGCCGCGGAAGCTCACGCGACTGTCCCAACCCTATCCTACAGGAATCGGGGTGAAGTTAACATCGTCTGTCATGTGAAATACGATCAAATGTCCCTCTTGACGCGTTGCGCCATTTGTCGCTATTATAGGCGACAGAATGGTGAACGAACTGCGGGCTGTAGTCAAAGAGCTAGGGGGCGAACAGATTCTTGGTCACGCCCTTTCGAGCGATGGTGATATGCGCGAGGCGATCCGCGAGGGCTTCCCTCCGGCGGTGGTCGGGGAGCTGGTGCGAGCCTCTGGGCTGACTCTCAAAGAACTCGCCAGCGCGCTTGATCTCTCGGCGCGCAGCTTGCAACGCCGCCGTCGCAGCGGAAGGCTGGCCCGTCACGAATCGGACCGGCTCTATCGGTTCGCTCGTATCGTGGCTATCGCTAACGAGTATCTTGGCGATCGTGAGCGTGCCATACGCTGGCTCAAGCGCCCTAACCGCGCCCTGGGCGGCCTGGCCCCCGTGGCCGCCCTTGACACCGAGTTGGGAGCGCGTCAGGTTGAGAACATCCTGGGCCGCGTCGCTTACGGCGGAATCAGTTGAGCCGAATATACCGAGTGCTGCGCAAAGCGTATGCCCGCGCTCCGTTCGACGGCGAAGGAGCATACCGTTACGGTGGACGCTGGTCGAGCCCTGGGACCCGCTTGAGCTATGCATCCGAACATCAATCCCTCGCGATGTTGGAGTATTTCGTGCACCTCGATCAGGATGATCCCCCGGGTGATCTCGTTTTAGCTGTTGCGGAGATTCCTGAGGATCTAACGCGAGAAACGATTGACCCCGGTAATCTGCCGGGAAACTGGCGCGACTCCCCTCCGCCTCGGGAACTGGCCCGCTTCGGTGATGAGTTCGTGCAACGAGGAGAGCATTGTCTGCTACTGCTGCCCTCGGTGCTCGCTCCGAGCGAACACAACTGTCTGGTCAATCCCGCCCATCCCGACTACAAAGGGATTGGCGTGCGCGAAGTGGCGCCGCTTAGGTATGATTCGCAGATGTTCCGGAAAGGCCTCGGCCGTCATCGCTGACAATCATCCCTGTTACGAACATGTCCAGCAAGTTCCTGCCCTCACTCCGTCAAGCGAACAGGGACGAATACGACACGCCCAAAGACGACTACGTTTCACACCCGAAGGCGGGCCACGGCAAAACTGGTTATGACGAGTGCCCCGAAGAACACCGCGTGCACGAGCTCGCTAACACCGAGACGATGAACGTCGAGCGGGGACGGTTTTCGCAAAAACCAAAATACTCCGCGAAGAAGGATGGGCGCGAAGGCCAACCTGGTCAGGCCGGGCAGAAGCCCGGCGCGCCAGCCGAGCGCTAACATGAGCACCGTCACAAGCTCGCTAAGGAGAAGGTGCCGGCCGCGAACGAACTTGACCGCGCGTTCGGTCGCGTGCGCGGTGTGGATGCGCAGATGTACGAATTGGACCTGGTTAACGACGAAAACCAGGTTCACCACCCAGAGAATGAAGGCGGTCGAATCGAAGTGGCCGGTGGCTACGTAGTAGGCACCGGGCGCTGCGGAGGTGAGCCCGATGCAGCCGATCAATTCGGCGGTGAAGCGCATGTGCCGGCGCCTCTCACGCAAGAGGGGTTGAGCGAAGAACATCGCCACCGGCACTGCTCCCAACGCCAGAAGACCATAGGCATGCCCCACGACCAAGAGGACAATTAGAGCGGTGTCGCCGATAGTGGCATAGACGACCATCGAAAGCAGCACCGCCTGCCGTTCCTCATCCGTGCGGGCCCGCAGTGGGGTACCTTCCCTCCAGACCTCAAACGGCGTGCGCAGGCAGAAATGCGCTGCGGCAGTCACAATGAAGAACGCCAGCAAGGCAACCCTTTGTCCGTGGAGCAGACCGACGCAACCGCCGGTAATCAGCGCTACAAAAAGAATGCCCCAGGCGCCGTGTTCGCGGGGCCAGACAAGAGACCGGAGGCGGTTGCTGTTAGAAGCCCGGGGTCCAATAGCGATGGTAGACATAATCCCTTTGAATGGTGAGTAGTGAACTGTGAATGGTGAATTGAGGTCCCGCCGGCGCGTAATGACCCAGGGGCGCTTTTTTCACAATTCACAATTCACTATTCATCTTGACCCCTGAATCCTGGCTCCTGACTCCTGCTGCATCTGCGGCTCGTAGTTACAGAAAGGCTCTTCGTCCAGATAATTGCCGGTGGCAGCGTAAGCGCGAGCCCGGCACCCCATGCACACGTTCCGAAACTCGCAGCGCCCGCACTTGCCCTTCAAGTGACCTATATCGCGTAGTTGCTGGAAAACGGCCGCACTCCGCCAGATCTCCGCAAACGGTTGTTGGCGCAAATCGCCAGCCAGGACGGGGAGGTATCCGCAAGGGTACACCTCACCCTGGTGTGAGATGAAACATACTCCGGTGCCTGCCAAGCAGCCTTTGGTCGCGCTGTTCATGCCGTCGTTGTGGGGGTGGCCGGACGTCCTGTGAGGGTGCAGGCCTACGCCCATCGACCCCGGTTGAATCATTTCCGCGCGAGCAATCCCCGGCACGCCCGACGGCGGGAAAAACGGCGCCGCGGATGATGAACGCCGCTCGGCTGCACGCCGCTGCCGCACCACGCGGAGGTAATGGGGCGCGCACGTGGCTTTCAGCTCGATCTCCCCTTCCTTCGAGCGATCGTAAAACCAGTTCAGAATCCTTTCGTACTCGTCCGCCGGCACCATCTGCTCGGTGGCAATGTCCGCGCCACAGCCTACGGGCACCAGCAGGAAGGTGTGCAGCGCATCGGCATCCAACTCGATAGCCAGTCTTAGCACCGCTGGCAATTGCAGGGCGTTGTGGCGCGCGATGGTCATGTTGATCTGCATCGACATCCCCAACTCACGCAGATTTCTAAACCCACGCAGGGCGCCGTCAAAGGCCCCGGGGATGCCACGGAAAGCGTCGTGCGTGGCAGCGTCGGCGCCGTCGAGGCTGACGGAAACTCGCCGCACGCCGGATTCGACAATCTGCCGGGCTACTTCCTTCGACACCCGGGTGCCATTGGTGGCCAGGGCCACGCGCAATCCACAATGGGTCGCGTAGGATGCCAGTTCAAAGATGTCGGACCGATAGAGAGGTTCGCCACCGCTCAGAACCAGGATTGGCGAGCAGAACTGTGAGATTTGTTCTATCAAGTTCAGGGCTTTAACAGTAGGTAGGTCTCTTGGTGAAGAGAGTTCTGTAGCGGTGGCGCGACAATGAATGCAGCGTAGATTGCACCCCTTGGTAACCTCCCAAAAGATCAGTCGTGGTTTGACGTCGTTGGCGTCCATGGGCTGCCAGTTTATGTGTTGAGGCTTTTCAGCTTGTCCAAACCTCTTCAAGCAACCGAATCAGCAAGGCAAGATGCCCACTTTCGAGTTGCACTCTGTATTTCTAGGACTCGGCCCCTGCACTTCTCGGTCGCAAGGCTAAACCTTCTGTATCTCTGGGACTTGGCCCCGGCACCTCTCGGTTGCAAGGCTAAACCTTACGCTGCCCACAAGCAGTCTTCGGTGACGTAGGTCACCGATCATTGTGACGAGCGTCACAATCCGGCCTTGCTTCTGCCGACGCCGCCAAACACGAAGAGCCGGAGGCCCTCTAAGAGGATGCTTATCTGATCCGATAGTCTGCACTGCACATTCGGATAGGTTCCAAGCCTTCTTTTGCCGCACCGCGAAACAGCACTCTAAGTCCGCCGCACGGATCATCCTATTAGCAGTAAGCAAGTTACGACACGTACTGGCATCGGCACGCCGATCCACAGGCAGGTTGGAACTCAGGTTGCCTCCTCCCCTGCCGAGACCGAGTCTAAATACGCCTACAGGGGGAGGGAGAGAATAATGAGACGTTTCACAGGTTTTGTGGTAATCGCGCTCGCTCTGCTGATGATCGTCACCGGAGCCCAAGCTCTAACCTCAGCCAGACCAAACCGCCCGGCGGCAGTTCCGGCAGACTATGTCCTCACGCCATTCGGCTACTTCCATCCTAGCTGTGTGAACCACCTGGCTGAGGGGGATGTAGTCCGGGAGGATCTCAAAGTTATTGAGCGCAAGAATGGCACTACTCAACCCCTTGCGTGCGCCTATCCACACTTCGAAGCCGACGGAACAAAGCTAGTCGGGGATTTGAGGCCCGTTGGGGATGGGAACTCTCAGCCGCCCTTCATCGGTCATGCCTGGATTGAATACGCAAGCATCCATGACACTGTCGACTATGAGGAAGTCTATTCGCAATGGACAGTCCCCCCCACCCCAGCTAGCAACGACGGCCAGACCTTGTACTTCTTCAATGGCCTCGAGGACATCAACGATGTTGTGTCGATCATTCAGCCGGTCTTGGGGTGGAATGGCAACGGGCTTGGTGGGTGGAGCATCGCCGCCTGGAACTGCTGCCCAAGCGGCACGACCAATGAGGCCACGCCGGAGTCAGTTAACCCCGGAGATCAGATCGAAGGCTATACCTTCAGCACCTGTTCTGCGGGAACCAAGACCTGCCCCACGTGGGACGTCGTCGCTATTGATGACGAAAATGGAAAGTTCTCTCAGCTGATTGACACCCCAAATGAGGGGCAGACCTTCAATTGGGCCTTTGGCGGTGTGCTGGAGGTGTATAACATCACGCAGTGCAGCGATTACCCTGCCGGCGAGGCGTCCCACTACTCCGGCGCGATTGGTTTTCATGACCAGATTGTCTTAAACGACAACTATGTCCGGATCGCTCCGGCATGGACAGTAACCAATTCGGCCTCGGGATTGACTCCACAATGCAACTATGGTGGATCAACGCCGAAGCAGGTAATTCTCACGTATTGATCCAGCTGTTGAGCTAGGGGTGGGATGCAGGTTGGAACTCACGTTGCATCCTGTCATGCTGTGACCGAATCTAAGTGGTTAGCGGGTGAAGGGCGGGAAAGGACGTTGGCGATGAGCGAGATGGCAGTGTTGCTGGCTGGGGTGGCGGCAAAGCTGCTCTTGATGGCGGCTGGGGCCTTTTATGCCCTCCTGGTGCTTAGCACGTATGCAAGAGAAGGTCCGAACTTCCAGCTTCGATTACGATCGAACCATCCCGCCCGCTCGGCGGAGCGGTTGTTGATTTGGGCGGGAATTAAGATGATCTTGGCGATCGCGCGGGCAGTCAGATCGATTTTGAACGTTCTATATCAAGCGTCGGCCGATGTCGGTACATGGGTGGTGAGCAAGAGCAGCGCCCAGGTCCAAGCTCGGGTTCTTTCGCGCTTTCTCTAACCTGAGTGTGCTCCTGGTAGATCGATTCCGAAATAACATCACAACAGGGCTGGCGCAGGCTCGTGGGTCTGCCGTCCCGAGGCATAAGGCCTGGAGGTTCGCGCCAGCCGCACCTATTGGGTCAACCTGCCCTTCGACTCGCTCAGGGCCGTGAGCTTGTCGAAACGGCAACGTTTGATTAGGAATCGATTGTGGTGTTGCCCTGGGTGCTGCAAAGTCGCAGGGCGCTTTTTTGAGCTTGCGCTTAAGCCCAAATTTTTGCCATTGTAGCCATGAGGCTGTTTGGAGGCCGCCTCGTGGTCGGAACCTTCAGCCTTCGGACAGAGAAAGGCTGCCTGCCACGCAGGTTATTCCGCAAGATGGCTTTAGTCGACGAGAACACCCGCTACTGGCTGGCGTTGGCGCGTGTGGACGGCCTTGGGGTGCGAGGCGCCCACAAGCTAATTGAGTACTTTAGCTCGCCCCAAGCCGTTTACCACGCCTCGCTGACTGAGCTCGAAGGCTGCGGGCTGCCAGCGCGGGTGGCGGAGGCAATCTTTGCGCAGTCAGGCCTGAAGGAAGCCGAGCAGGAAATAGACGCGGCGGAGAAGGCCAATTACCGTCTAGTTGTATACGGACGCGAGGGTTATCCTAGGCTGCTTCAGGAAATCAGCGACCCGCCTCTGGTGCTCTATGTGCGTGGGGATGTTGGCGTGCTCTCCCAACATGCTGTTGCCGTAGTTGGGACGCGCCGCCCGACCGCCTACGGAAGCTCGGTGGCACATCGGTTGGCCAGCGATCTGGCACAGCGGCAACTGGTCATCGTCAGCGGGTTGGCCCGGGGCATAGACTCTGCCGCCCACCGCGGCGCGCTGGAGGCTAAGGGCAAGACGCTTGCGGTTCTCGGCTCAGGCGTTGACGTGATTTATCCCCGCGAGAACAAGCGACTGGCAGAACAAGTGGTGGAGTCGGGAGCATTGATCTCGGAGTTTCCGCTGGGGACGCCTCCGACGCCGGAGAATTTTCCCATCCGCAACCGGATCATCAGCGGCCTAGCGCTTGGTGCCGTCATCGTTGAGGCGGCGGAATACAGCGGTTCGCTGATCACGGCACGCATGGCCTCCGAGCAAAACCGCGAGGTGTACGCAGTACCGGGCAACATTACTTCGGCACAGAGCTTTGGTCCTAACCTCTTGATCAAACAGGGGGCGAAGCTGGTAGACCAGTGGCTGGACGTCGTTGAGGAGTTCCCGGCTCCGGTCCGCATGCAACTCTTGCCACCTGCTCGCGCATCGGACATGGCTGCAGCAGGACCACAGACCCCTTCGCCCCTCGAGCAGGGTCTGGAGCCAGACCAGAAAGCCGTCTTCGAGGTATTGCGCGCTGACGAAGCGCTGTTTGTGGATTCGATCTGCGGATCGGTGTCGTTTCCGCAGCCGCGCGTGCTGGCGGCGCTGCTCACCCTGGAAATGAGCGGCTTGGTGAAGCAGTTGCCGGGAAAGAACTTTATTCGCAAACTGTGAAAGGGCAGGGCTGATCGTTGGAATGGCCAACTCTCTCGTCATTGTCGAATCGCCGGCTAAGGCGAAGACCATTAACAAGTACCTCGGCTCGGACTTCACTGTGAAGGCCTCGATGGGGCACGTGCGGGACCTACCGAAGAAAGAACTCGGGGTCAATATCGCCAAGGGGTTCGAGCCCGTTTACACGATTATTCCAGGCAGGAAGGAAGTGATCCAGGGGCTGAAGGCGGCCGCCGACAAAGCCGGCGCTGTCTATCTGGCCGCTGACCCTGACCGCGAAGGTGAGGCGATCTGCTGGCATCTGCGCGAGCTCCTCCACTCCCGGAAAGCCAAGTTTTATCGTGTGGTTTTCAACGAAATCACGCGCGACGCGGTGCGAGAGGCCTTTGAGCACCCCGGCGACATTGATCCGAAGCTGGTGGATGCGCAACAGGCCCGCCGGGTGCTGGATCGGTTGGTGGGCTATCAGGTGAGCCCTCTGCTTTGGGACAAAGTCAAACGCGGTCTCTCGGCCGGCCGCGTGCAGACAGTTGCGTTGCGGCTCATCGTCGAACGTGAGCGCGAGATCCAGGCATTCCAGAAGAAGGAATACTGGACCATCACGGCAAATCTCGAAGGGAAGAATCCTCCTGCCTTCGACGCGCACCTGGTTAAGTTCCAAGGCCAAGACCTGGAGATTTCGGACCAAGCAGCCGCGGACCGACACGTTGCCGCAGCCAAGGCCGCCGGGTTCACCGTGAAATCGGTGACAACCCGCGAGAAGCGCAAGTATCCGGTGCCGCCGTTCATCACCAGCAAGCTGCAGCAGGAGGCGGTCCGTAAGCTGCACTTCTCAGCCAAGAAGACCATGATGTTGGCTCAGCGTCTGTACGAAGGGGTCGAACTAGGCGAAGAGGGTTCTGTAGGACTCATCACTTACATGCGCACCGACTCCACCCGTGTAGCGGAGCCTGCTCTCCAAGCCGCCCGCGAGTATGTCAAGCGAGCCTTCGGAGACGCTTACCTTCCTGCAGAAGCGATACGTTATAAGAGCAAGAAAGATGCTCAGGACGCTCATGAGGCTATTCGTCCAACGGACGTGGCCCGTACTCCCGAGTCACTAGAGAAGTATCTTGGGTCAGACGAACTCAAGCTCTATAAGCTGATCTGGCAGCGGTTCGTGGCCTCGCAGATGAATCCGGCCATCTTCGACCAGACAACGATTGATATCAACGCCGGTGGCTATCTTTTCCGTGCTACAGGATCGGTGGAAAAGTTCAACGGATTCCGCGCCGTGTACGAAGAAGGCAAGGACGAGAAGGATGAAATGGAGGAGGAGGAAGAGCTGAAGCATCGTTTGCCCGCGGTAGACCAGGGCGATCGATTGCGCCTGCGCAAGATTGTTCCCGAGCAGCACTTCACCGAACCGCCGCCGCGTTACAACGAGGCCACCTTGGTGAAGGTTTTGGAGGAAAAGGGCATCGGCCGGCCTTCCACCTACGCCACCATCCTCAGTGTTATTCAGAACAGGGAATACGTGGAAAAGCACCAGGGACGCTTCTACCCCACCGAGCTCGGA
>Ga0182035_10001811_pt1 | contig 11016 bp, 7 predicted proteins | sample flu12Cox44000170_FD_125969 | JGI IMG/M metagenome (GOLD analysis project Ga0182035, IMG submission 125969) | Lab enrichment of tropical soil microbial communities from Luquillo Experimental Forest, Puerto Rico - flux4day.12C.oxic.44.000.170 | ecosystem: Environmental > Terrestrial > Soil >...
AAAGCGTCGAGCTTTGGTACTACCGGGAACCTTGGGAGCACACCCCAAGCGTCATACTCTACGGTTCATACTGACGGGAAATTCGCGGATTGTATCGGAACCGTTTGATCAGCACGGCTGTCAGATCGTCTTTCTGTGGCGTTCTTTGGGAGAAATTGACGACCGCCTCGTAAAGCTCGGCGATGATGGCTTCCAGATGAGAAGTGAAGAAATTCAATCTAGGCCACCAGCCTCCGAAGCCATGCTTCGTCTCCTGAACATCGGTTCGCCCGTTTTACACTTCACTGTCTGAGAAAAAGTACGCCGTCCGGCCCCTCCGCACTGTCAAGACTTAAAGATAACTGTAGCTTTCACGGGCCACGGAGGAGATTTTAGGCTCACTGCTGGGATTAATGTTGGCCCAGGGCCGTTTGCAGCTTTTCACTCCGAGTGAACAACTGAGTGTTCTGCGCAAATGGCCGCAAACGAATCTCGATCCTCTTGGAAGTTGAGCGCAGACGGATAGGCACAGAGAATGTCTACTTTGTGGCTTCTAGCAAGGCAGGTGCCAAGCTGCTCGAACTGAATAGCGGCGTCCTTTCTGCCCTGCGCCCACAGAAGAGCCGCGGCTTCACCAAAAATCGCAACCCGAGGCTGTGTTGCCTTTGCCGCTCTCGAGGCCGACTCAATGAGATTCTTGAAGCCTTCGAAAAATCGGCCTCCGTCCAGCCGCTCATTGATCATTACCGTGGGAATCAGATCGGCGGTATCCAGCGAAACATAGGCTCCTTGTTGCATAAGGACGTCGGCGTCTAGTCCTTGTGTTTTCAATTCCTGCACTAGAGCATCGCGGTGTGGCTTCGACGCGATTGCAATGACCGAATCCCCGAACCTTAATGCCGCGCCGAAGAAATCGGTAACACTCTTTATGAGAGCATCATCATCGGAATAGAACAGCGCATCGTGCGGGTTCGTGAATCCCGCCTCTGGCAAACTGATCGCTGGCGATGATAAGCGCGCGTCGCGCACTGGATCGTTTGAAGCCTGCGAGGACGCGCCTTGAACAGAAATCGATCCCTTTATTCTGCTACTGATGAACAGTTTGCTCTGAAGAACCTCTTCCACCGCTACAACCAGTTCACTTCCAGCGTCCCGCTTAACGACATAACCGTTTGCCCCCACATTCAGGGCCTTTTCCACAATTTCCGGGGAGTCAAAGGCACTCAAGAACAGAATCTTCACGTCAGAGGCGATTTGGTTGATTTGTCGAGCGACTTCAATCCCATTGAGCTTTGGGAGTCCGATGTCCAGAAGAATCAGGTCTGGTCTGAGTTCGGCGGCCTTCTTCACGGCTTCCACGCCGTCGGAGACTTCGCCAACAATGTACCATTCGCGATTTTTCGGGAGAATCAACGAAGAGACGTATCGACACCATGGCACAAAATCATCAACCACCAAAATGCGCATGTTCACTCCACTGCTCTAGCTTTCAGGCGGCCCCTATTCCCTGGTGGGCCTCCTGGAAGCTGCATTGCAATTTCCTCGTTGCGTCGAACTGAAATAGACCACGTAGCAATCAGATGGATGCGAGTAAGCTGATTGATCAACAGAAATCATGCGAAGCCTTACGTGTCTTGATAGATGTGTGGTCATAAGTGGATAGCCTTATAAGGCACGCGGCTCAACTTTGGCCACGAGCAAATTAGCCGGACTGCGGAATTAGTCCTCATAGACTCCTCTATCAAGACCGCGAACTAGGCGATCAATCGGAGTCTCGAAGACAGCGCAGATCCGCAGTAGAGTTGAAACTGTGATCGGGCGTCCAGCCTCGATTTGTTGCCAATGGCGCGCCGAAAAGCCGTAGTAGATCATGTCTTCCTGGGAATGACGGTGCTTCTCTCTCAACTGGCGGATTCGTTTTCCTAAGCGAAGGAAGAATCTCTCTTGATTCAAAACAGCCCTCATCCGGCCTGCCCTCGATTACTAAGTGGAATGTCGCAGGAGCACAGCGCAGATCATCAGTGGAACGCTTCACAATATGGGCAATGCAGGGCTGAGTCGTTGCTCTAGCGCAGGCTTCTAGTCAAATGGTTTCAGGCTTAGCGAACTTGCGGACAACGGCAGTCAGATTTGCGGTGCCTCATGTATAGCGGCGCGGTAGCCTCGTTTTGCGTAAACGTTCAGCCTCGGGCGTCCCCCAGGTGCGCATAGCGCGAGCCTGATTTTTCGCCCAGCGATCATCGTGGGTTCGTTGGCTTATATCCCAAAATGTATTGACTTTTTAGCTCCAAGCCAGTGGAGCGACCTGCCTTAATGCCCAAGGTAAAGCATGACGCTACCGCATAGGAAACACTACCTTGGTTATACTCCGGCGATCGCTTTGTTCTGCAACACGCGCACGACGACGCGACGATTCTTCCTTTGTCCTTCAGCGCTGCTGGTGTCCTCACTTACTTGTTGACTTTCGCCCATTGCGCCTGGAGCGAGCATCCTGGTAAGAGGAATATGCCCTTCCTGAATCAAGATATTTACCGCTAGTTCTGCACGGTCTTCAGCCTAATTAATTACATCCTGGCAAAGCAACAGGTTGGATCGGAAGCGCAACCTCGATGGTCGTGCCCTGCGTCCCCTTAGCATCTACAGAGGTGATCTCGAGTGTGCCGTCCAGGGTCAGGATCTGCTCGCGCATATAAGTTGTCCCTACATTCTCCGCGCGGAGTCCGTCCAACCCGCCCCCTCTATCCGAGACTCGCAATACGGCAGATCGGCTGGCCAAGTCTAATTCCATGACAGCGGTCTTAGCTTTGCTATGTTTGGTGATGTTTTGCACGGCCTCTTGCGCGACGCGAAACAAGCAGCCTGAAACATCCAATGGAAGCGGAAGCGCCATCCCATGCTCTGAGAAATCAATCGCGATCCCAGAATGCGCACTGGCGTCCCGGCAAAGCTTCCTCAGTGCCCGCGAAAGTCCCAGGTATTCGAGCATGAATGGATGCACCTCATGGGACAAAACTCGAATTTTGCTGGAAATATCAGAAATCTGGTCGTACAAAGTGTTGAAGGGTGGTTTAGCAAAAACCAGCGAAGCAGTTCGCAGCTCGTCGAGGTGAAGGCTGACGAGCGTCAGCCGTTGTAGGATGTTGTCGTGCAACTCTCGTGCAATTCGATAGTGATCCAGCTCCTGCGCATGAACCAGGTTGCCGAATTTCGCGCGTACTGTTTTCTCCTCGGCTTGTCTTTCGGCAAGTAAGGCGCTCGCTACTAAGAACGACACCGAAAGTATTGTCAGCAGAAAATGAAGCAACAATACCGCCAAGTCCTTGGAGAGCAATCCGAAAGGGCCTCGACCTTGCACCGTATACCAAGAGGTAATCAATGCAGTAACCAACAGTGATGTACTTACTCCACCAGTTCCAAATCGTAATAGAGCCCAACACATGAGTGGAAGAAGCGCGTAGATGAATGGCCAGAAACTGCTCATGGCGCTTTCCCTGCCAAAGGCGAGGAAGCCTACGACTATCGCGCTAATCATCAGCGCTGCAAGCTCGTAGTATTTCGCCGCCTTCGCTCTTCGCAACCAAGAGAATCCTTGGGCTCCGATAATCACGACGGTTGGCACAATAGTGAGATCCGCAACGATATTAGAGGTAAGGCGAATCGTCCACAGAGCCCAAAATTCTCGACCGAGGCCGGTCAGAACAACACCTGCAGCGTCCACGAACGATGTTGTAAGCGTCGGGACGAGCACCCCACACGAGAGAAAAACGATCACTCCACGGACACTATCGAACAACTCACCGCCTTTTTTGAAGACTCGGACGCAGGCAGCCCCTAGCAGCGCCTCGCCAGCGTTTCCCACAAACCAGGACAGCGAAGAGGCCAAAGGAACGCCAGCACCTAACTGAGCCAAAAGATGAGCTGGAAGTACTGCTACAAGCAGAAGCCACCAAATTCGACGAGGAGCCAGCAGGAGAGCTGCGAGGAGAATTGCATTCGGAGGCCAGAAGGTCGCAATTGGCGAGCCGCTAGGCTTCAAAAGAAAGCCGACTTGGCACCCGACATAGTACCCGAATGCAACCACGAGCCCGATTACTGCACTGGAAACAGCCGCCCCTAAACTTTTGTTACTTCCGCCTGGCACAAATACAGCGTCGATTGCGGCGCGCAGTCGAAAGTGAGGAAAAGCCAATTCGCGTAGGGACATATTTGACGACCTCCACGCAGAACAGGTCACCAAATCCGTTTAGTCCGAGGTCTTCCTCGCTCTCATGAAGGAAGAAACCTGTTCAGCGGCGTCTCGGCATTGCGGCGGTCACCAGACACCAATTCGCAACAGTTGGCCGGCGCAAAGTCGCCTGCGCCCAACTGCGTGCCCTCAAGTCGATTGACTATCCCCACGTAGTGGAGGATATTGCGCGCGTCACAGATAATGTTCAAGTAGTTTCTTATTAAATTTAACTCAAGCTCATTGGCAAGGTTGACGGACATCGGGGGGCGATGTAGTTATGTTACTTTCTTCGCGACTGTCCCAAATTCAATTGGTACTAGTATCTGTAGAACCAGACTTCAAGAAAACGATGCCCGCAACCACATTACAAGGAAGTCATTGCAACCGAGAAAGGTAACGACGTGGGAGCGCTATTCGCAACCCGGGGAAACAAAGCGACGCCCGTCCTTTGCCAACTCAATTGCTGGAATCAGATCACTCGCCAAGCGGGGCTTGAGCACGTATCCACAGGCGCCCGCTCCCAACGCGGCACAACAGGCATCGCTATCCTTCTCAACAGTCAGAAAAACAATCCTTGGCGACGGCGTTGCTTCTAGAATACGTTTGGCCGCTTCGATGCCGTTCAGAACGGGCATCGAAAGGTCAAGCACCACAACGTCCGGCTGCAACTTGGCCGCCGCAATGACCGCCGCTTGCCCGTCAGCCACGGCGCCCACGATCTCACAACAGTTAGTCGACAGGAATTCGCGGACATATTCAAGCATCTGAACGCTGTCATCAGCTAACAACACGCGAATCTTGGACAAGCGCGCACTCCGTCCGATGACAGATACGAACACTCACACTCGCAAGAAGTTTCACGTCACTGCCGACGTGACCTGGGGACAGCACGCCAGCCAACTCCAGAGAGGAGGGGCTAATACCTTATTATCGGGGCGCTCAACTAGTGTGTCAACGTCGCCAAATTGAGTTGTCCGCAGGTTCTTGATCAGGGAAAAAGACTCTTCACATCACTTTTGGGTTTGGCTTTTCATTCTTGCCGTGTAGACCGTCGCCTTGCTTTAAAGCGGCTCTGCCCAAGCTCTTCGCTGCGTCCTGGCGAGCAGTGCATCGGCACTCTCACTACATCTACCAATGCCGTGTTGCCAATACCTCACAAGGTTTGAGTAGTGCCGGCAGCAGCGCGCAGATACTCGACTAAAAGAACTTCATTTCTTTTTCATCATACATCAGCTCATCCACCAAATGCTTAACCAGCAAGACACCATCGCCGCCGGGTGCTAGACCCGAGGCCTCTCGAAAAGAAATGTGACGGACCGGATCGTAGGAAGGATTGTTGACAGCTGCGTGGTGAACTTCTTCGATTGAGAATCCCTGGCCAGGATCCTTGATCCTGCATATAACCGATTTTCGCGTGCGAACATACGAGACTTCAATGTATTGGCTTGGATCGAAATTTCCTCCATGCTCGATGGCATTGATCAGCATTTCGCGAAAAGCGGTTGCGACATCTTCCCTTTCAGGATCCTTTAAATCCGTCATTTCACGAAAGAACTGGATTAACCTCTCTGCGGTTTGTTTATCGCGACGGGCGATGATGCTGATCCAATCCGGTGTGGCAGACACAAGTTCGATACCATCGTCCCAAGGGGGCACTGTCGTGGCGGAGCGCACGATCTCAGCCAAGGAGGCAATTTCGAATGGCTTCGAGAAGCAGCAGAATGCACCCTCCCGCATCGCCATGATCACGTCTGTTGGCGCATTTTCGTCCGTCAGAATAATTAGCCGAATATGCGGACGTACGTGACGGATTCTCTCAAGAGGTCTATATCTTCTTTACCGTTAGTTTCGGTCCAGGTGATGACGAGATCGAAGGCCCTTCCCTCGACGAGCTTCAACACAGTTGGACGCCAACTTGTGCGTCTGCTCGCAATCTCATCAGCAAACGAACGACGGCTCGGTTTTCACTGCAGGTATTTGGTTCGCAGCATTTGAATCCGGTTTTACGGAACTCGCAGCGTGTGCCCATAAGGAAGAGCACCAAGCGAGTCACCTGGCCTTAAGGTCGCACTCATAGTGATTCGGCACTGTCACTGTTAACAGTTTCTTTTACGTCCCGCGACATTTCATTCAATCGACTTCGTCGGAAAGAAAAAGCTATGCGGATCTTGTCTTCGGCCACCGCGGACGGGTTCTCGCTGTAAGTTTTGCCAGTTCCGTGCACTGCATCGGTTCCGTAACGTGCACCCGGCGCGCGTGAATGGCCAGCGCACGCGTCAATGGACCAGCACGGAGACCCCGATGAGTACTGCATCAAGAGCAGCAGCTGCCCGCGTCGATCAGTTCTTTACTGTTGCTGAAGCTCGATTTGATCGCTGGCGTTCCCTGCTCCAGGCAGCACGTGTGTGGGAAGGCGTCGCAAATCAAGAACCTGCCCAAAGAGAAAAACAAAAGGCTGCAACCCTCTGGTCCTTCCAGGAGTTGCGTCAATGGGAGGACTTCTTTGCTTATCCAGGGGCGCCTTTGCTACGAACGCTCGGGGAGCGCATCGCTTCAGGTGACGCGACGGGGAGCGTTCATCTGGCACAGGCCATCAGTACCGCTCTTCTCACACATTCATACCGCTCTAATCTAGACGACTGGGAATCCGAGGAACAACCCTCAATAAATATGGCGGAACGCGTACCTGGTGCGAGTGAGGAGGTGCAGCATCGGCCCTATTTCGAAGTTTTGATGGTGAGCCCTGCTCCTTCAGCAAAATGGCCGGGCCTGGCTCAAGAACTGCGCAAACTACGTAGACCCAAGGACCAGTTCATCTATGAACCCGTTTTTGTCGGGAATTTCGAAGATGCCGTTTTGGGGACGATCCTCAACGGCAGCCTCGAAGCCGTGGTCATCTATGAAGGCATTCCTTTTCCTTCGTCCCATTACAGCCCAGTCTTGCGCGAATTTCTAATGGCACACCTCGCAGCCGGCAATATCTCCCAGGACAGCGGGCAATTTGCTTTGGCCCTTGCAGAGGGGTTGAAACAACTGCGACCCGAGCTCGACATCTTTTTCCTGAGCGATCGCGAACCAGAGAAGATCGCGGGTGACGTCCGCGGTTCGTGTATGCGGCGCATCTTCTACCAGGTTGAGGAACCTCTAGAGCTGCATCTGAGCATTCTGGATGGCGTAGCGGACAGGTACCACACTCCCTATTTTGATAACTTACAGAAATATTCGCAAAGGCCAATTGGCACGTTTCACGCTCTACCAGTTGCAAGAGGCAAATCCATCTTCAAATCGAATTGGATCAGGGACATGGGCCAGTTCTATGGCTTGAATCTCTTTCTCGCCGAATCCTCCGCAACCACAGGTGGTCTAGACAGTTTGCTTGAGCCTACTGGCACCATCAAAGCTGCTCAGGAGAAGGCTGCCCGGGCTTTTGGAGCCGATCACGTCTTTTTTGTCACCAACGGAACTTCGACGTCCAACAAGATGGTTGAGCAGGCGCTGCTTGCACCGGGCGACATCATGCTGGTGGACCGCAACTGTCACAAGTCTCACCACTACGGAGCGGTCATCGCCGGCGCGTTTCCTCTCTATGTCGAAGCTTACCCTCTTACGCAATACTCGATGTATGGGGCGGTTCCGCTACGCACGATAAAAAAAGCTCTGCTCGATCTGAAGAACGAGGGAAAGTTAGACCGAGCCCGGCTTTTGGTGCTTACAAACTGTACCTTTGATGGCCACATCTATAACGTCGAGCGGGTGATGGAGGAGTGCCTCGCAATAAAACCCGACCTGATATTTCTCTGGGATGAAGCATGGTTTGGCTTTGCCAGATGGAGTCCCTTTTATCGTCGCCGCACGGCGATGGGTGCAGCAGCAATTCTGGAGCGCAAGTTCAAAGATCCAGCCTATCAGCAGGCGTATAAAGACCAAGAAAAGAAACTTGGCGCAAATCCAAGTGAGAAGACCCTGTTGGATACCCGCCTGCTTGCCAACCCGGAAAAAGTTCGGTTGCGCGTGTATCAGACGAATTCTACGCATAAGTCCATGTCCTGTTTACGGCAAGGATCCATGGTGCTTGTAAAGGATCCGGACTATCACACTGTAGAAGAGCAGTTTCACGAAGCTGTTTTTACGCACGCATCTACTTCGCCTAACCTGCAGATTATCGCCTCGCTGGATGTTGCCAGACGCCAGATGGAACTCGAGGGGTATGAACTTGTGAATCGCGCCATTCAGTTGGCGCTTGACGTTCGCCGCGAAGTGAACTCCCACGCGCTGGTCTCGAAGTATTTCCGTGTGCTGGGTGCGAATGAAATGATTCCCACCGAGTTCAGGAGTTCAGGATTCGTCGATTACTTGGAGCCCGGGATGAACTGGGCAAAAGCGGTGGACGCCTTCAGAGAAGACGAATTTGCATTGGATGTCACGCGGCTCACGCTCGTCTGTGGCTGGGCGGGATTCGACGGCACTCAGTTCAAAAACATGCTGTCAGCCGACTACGATATTCAGCTCAACAAGACTTCCAGAAACAGCGTCCTGTTGCAAACAAATATCAACAACACCCGCAGCGATATCGCGCAGTTGATTAAGGTGCTGGTCGTTATTTCGGAGGAGATCGACAAGAAACTGGTGAACGGGGGGAGCGCGGCCAAGGAGGAGTTTGCGGGGCGGGTGAAATCGTTGATGACGGATGTTCCTAACCTTCCCAACTTCACGAGTTTCTACAAGAATTTCCGAGAAGACCCATCGAGCGTTACGAGTGAAGGAGACATGCGATCGGCATTCTTTGCGGCGTACCGCGAGAAGCAGTGTGAGCACTTGAAGTTATTCAGTCCGGAGATCGACAAACGGCTAAAAGAAGGGCCTGAACTTGTCTCGGCAAACTTTGTGATTCCGTATCCGCCGGGATTTCCGATCATGGTGCCCGGTCAGGTGATCGACGCCGAAACGATTGGATTCATGCGCAAATTGGACGTTAAAGAGATTCACGGTTACGCCGCAGGGCTTGGGCTGAAGCTATTGAATCCAGCGTTTCTGAAGTCAGTAAAGCAACCGAGCGGCGATGTCGCGCACACCGAGAAAGCTAAGCGTAAGTCAGGGGCAGCCGACTAGGTTTAGGACTGATGCCTACGACGCGAGCCCGGTCTTAAAAATCACTGAGCTGATCAAAGCGAGGAGCTAAGTGCGATGGCCATATTCAATTGGTTGGCTACTACTCTCCGCCAGTACCCAGAGGTCGCAATTTTTTTAACTCTGGCTTTGGGTTACTACTTCGGGAGATTTACGTTCAAAGGAATCGGGCTAGGGTCGGTGACCGCGACACTGCTGGCGGGCGTATTGATCGGCCAGATCGGCATCAGCATCTCGCAGCCACTCAAGGCATTTGTATTTTTGATGTTTCTTTTTGCCGTTGGGTATGGCGTCGGGCCGCAGTTCGTGCGCGGAGTGGCAAAGGATGGTTTGCCTCAAGCCCTTTTTGCGGTCGTCCAATGCGTCTTCTGTCTGGTAGTTCCGGTCGCAATCTGTAAGTTCATCGGCTATAACTTGGGCTACTCGGCTGGGCTCTACTCTGGGTCACAAACGATTTCGGCCGCCATGGGCCTCTCCACGGACGCCATCAACCGCTTCGGTCTGGCTGCGGACGAAACGAAGAGGTTGCTCGACTCAATGCCCATTGCTTATGCAGTGACCTACATGTTTGGGACGGTTGGATCTGCGATCGTAATTGCTGTGCTCTGCCCTGCTTTGGTCAGGATGAACTTGCCCAAAGCCTGCAAGGAGTACGAGGAGAAGGAAGGGGGAGGCGCGAAGGAGCTCGGGGGAGCAGGCTCGGCCTGGCACCGCTGGGAGATGCGCGCGTTTCGTGTACAGTCTAACGGCAAGGTCGTTGGTCTGCGTGCCGTCGAGGCCGAGGCCCTCGTACCGAATGCTCGAGTCTTCGTTCTGCGTCTTCGTCGCAACGGAGTCGTCGAGGAAGCGGCCGCGGACACCGTGCTACGCGAAAACGACGTGGTGGCCGTCGCGGGGACCCGCGAGGCGTTGGTGAATATCATCGGAGAACGCGCCAAGCTCGCCGCCGTGGCAAGCGGGCGCGAATCGGTCGTGAACGCGGGCAATGTTCCCACAGAAGTGGATGACCCGGAACTGCTGAGCGTGCCCGTAGAGGGCGTCGACGCGTACGTGACCAGCAAAGAAGTGGACGGAAAGACTCTGGCCGAAATTGCAGTAATGCCCGCCGCGCGCGGAATTTTCTTGAGGAAAATAGCACGCGGCGCTACCGCTACATCGATCCCCATCCTGCCCAATACGAAGATTTATCGCGGGGACATTCTCACCCTGGTGGGCCGCACGCAGGATACGAGCGCTGCCGCCAGGATGTTAGGCGTCGCGGATCGGCCGACGGATATCGCCGACGTTGCGTTCATCGGGGCAGGGATTGCGGTGGGCGCTTTGATTGGCGCGCTGGTTTGGAAAATTGGCGGCGTCCCACTAACGCTTTCGACTGCAGGAGGAGCGCTGATCGCCGGGCTGGTACTTGGTTGGCTGCGCTCAACGCGCCCGTTTTTCGGAAGAATCCCGTCGCCCACGGTCTGGTTCATGAACTCGGTTGGGCTCAACATTTTCATAGCCATCGTGGGCATCTCAGCCGGGCCGGGCTTCGTGAACGGCTTGAAAACGCAGGGAGTGAGCCTATTTTTGTGGGGAGCGCTGGCAACGACGGTGCCGCTGATCCTGGGCTTGTATGTCGGTAAATACGTCTTTCGTTTCCATGACGCAATCTTGCTCGGCATCCTTTCCGGGGCGCGGACGAC
>Ga0182035_10001828_pt1 | contig 10976 bp, 10 predicted proteins | sample flu12Cox44000170_FD_125969 | JGI IMG/M metagenome (GOLD analysis project Ga0182035, IMG submission 125969) | Lab enrichment of tropical soil microbial communities from Luquillo Experimental Forest, Puerto Rico - flux4day.12C.oxic.44.000.170 | ecosystem: Environmental > Terrestrial > Soil >...
GGCTGGGTACCGCGATGGCGCAGCAATATCTGCTGTGAGCAGGAGTCAGGGATCGGGTGTCAGGGATCAGAAAAGTCGTTTATTCTGCGCATCTGATCCCTGACTCCTGATTGCTGATCCCTGAACCCCGTGCGTCTTCGCATCGCCCACACTTCGATCTACCGCTACGATCCGCCGGCTGCCGGCGTGATCCAGGTGCTCCGGCTGACGCCGCGAAACCACGACGGACAATATGTCAGGTACTGGCGCATCGACGTCACCCCCGACGCGCGGCTGACCGGCCACGAGGACGCGTTCGGCAATATCGGCCACGTATTCACCTCCGACGGCCCGCTCGACGCGCTCAGCGTAGCGGTCGACGGTGTCGTCGAGACGCAAAACACCGACGGCGTCGTGCGCGGCACCGTCGAGCGGTTTCCGCCGAGCCTGTTCCTGCGCGACACCGCGCTCACCGTCGCCGATGCGCCGATGCGCGAATTTGCCGAAAGTATCCGCGCCGCAAGCGCCGGCAACGTACTCGCCGTGCTGCACGGTCTGCTCGACCGGCTCCACTACACTATCGCCGGCAAAGCCGGAGACGGCGAAGAAGCCGCGGCGGCGGCCAATGCGGCCGAAGCCTTCGCCAGCAAGCACGCGGGACCCAAGGATTTGGCGCACATTTTCATCGGCTGCGCCCATTACTTGGGATCCCGGCGCGCTATGTCGGCGGCTACTGTCACGGCGGCAGCGAAGCCGCTGCCATCGACACTGCGCACGCCTGGGTCGAAGCCTACGTGCCCGATCTCGGCTGGGTCGGCTTCGATCCGTCGATCGGCTTTTGCCCGACCGATGCCCATGTCCGCATCGCCATCGGGCTCGATGCGTTGGGCGCGGCGCCGGTTCGCGGCACCCTTTTGGGCGGCGGCGGCGAAACCCTGATGGTCGCGATCACGGTCGATCAGTGAAACCGCGCAAGCCGCCCGCGCCATCAAACCTTCGCCGCGCCGACATGCCATTGCCGCGCGCACAACGCTACCGCTATAACAAGCACGCTTAGCGGACGGGGCGAATCGATGACCTATTGCGGTGGAATTTTGGTGCGCGAGGGGCTCGTGATGTTCGCCGACACCCGCACCAATGCCGGCGTCGACAATATTTCGACGTTCCGCAAGCTCCACACGTTTCAGGACCCGAAAAAGCGCATCATGGCGATCGCGTCCGCCGGCAACCTCTCCATCAGCCAGTCGGTGGTCTCGATCCTGACCGAAGGCTATGAGAATCCGCAGACCGGCGAGCATGAAACGCTGATGAACGCGCCAACCGTGTTCCAGGCGGCGCAGCGCGTCGGCTATGTCATTCGTATGATCCACGGGATGGAAGGCAAGGCGCTGGAAGCTTCCGACGTCGGTTTCGACGTGGCGTTTTTGTTCGGTGGCCAGATCATGGGCGAGCGCATGCGGCTCTTCATGATCTATTCCGCCGGCAATTTCATCGAATGCACCACCGACACGCCGTACTTGCAGATCGGCGAGCACAAATACGGCAAGCCGGTGCTCGACCGCGCCATCGTCTACGACATGGACATCTATGACGCGCTGAAGGTCGGCCTTGTCTCCATCGACTCGACCATGCGCTCGAACCTCAGCGTCGGCATGCCGATTGACCTCCTGGTGGTGCGGCGCGACACCTGCATCGCCGAGCTGCTTTATCGCATCGAGCCGGGCGAGGCCTATTTCTCCGACCTGCGCGAGCGTTGGTCGGCGGCGCTGCGCGCCGCCCACATCGCCATCCCGCGGCCGCCCTACAGCAATCGCCGCGCTTAAGCGCGGTCAGCCAAAGCCGGCCGCGCGCGGCGTTAAGAAAAAATTCACGCCGCCGCAAGATTTACACCCCCTTAACAGGAAGTTCCGCGCATCGCATTGAATTGCAAGCGATTTGCAATCTTTCCTTTCTAGCTTCGAAAGCGCCGTCGAAAGAACCATGGGTGGAAGCGTGCTGCCTCCGGCGCACTCGCACAACGCCGCGGGACGCAAGCGGGCGCGCTGGGAAAAGGCGCGGCGCAGCCTAGCGATGCCGGTCGGCGTGATCGTGGCAGTGGCCATCGTTTGCGTCGTCGTCGGCGTCCTGACATCGGCGCGCCGCGCCGATGAGGTGTCGCTCAACCACGATCAGGAGCTGTTGCGGACGGCGTTGTCCGGCAAAGCCACGTTCGTGCTGCGCGAGCTCGAGAGCGCCACCGCGACGCCGCAAGCCACGCTGCACCTTCACAGCCTCAACGACCTGTTGTGGGCGGATCGCCGCGTCGGCGGCTGGCTGCAGGTGTTCTACAAGCAGGATGTGGTGGCGATCGTCGACGGCCGCGATCAGATCGCCTATTCGCTGCTGCGCGCACCCGAAGACGCCGACTCGTTCGATCTGCGCGCCCAACTCGTGCCGATCGTCGGCCTGTTGCGCGGCCGCCTCACTGCCGTGCCCGCCGGCACCGTTCCGGTCGTCGCCGATCAGGACCCGAAAAGGCCCGGCCGCAGCACAGCGCTGATCCAGCGTTTCATGGGCCATCCCGCGATCGTCGCCGCGGTCGCCATCGGCACCGACGCCGATCTCGCCAAAGGCAACGCCTACGTCCCAATCGCGATTTCGGCCAAATATCTGAGCAAGGAGGTGTTGCAAGGTGTCGGCCAGCGCCTGCAGCTCAACGGCCTGCACCTGACCGAAGACGCAGCGACGCCGTCCGATGAAGCCGACATCACCCTCGCCGACACCGCTGGCGCGGCGATCGCAAGCTTCGCCTGGAAGCCGACCCGTCCCGGCGGCACCATCCTCGCCAGCGTGCTGCCCTTCATCGCTATTGCGATCGGCGGCTTTGCGCTGCTGGTCGGTCTCATTCTGCGCTACATGCGGCGCGCCGCCGAGGAGATCCGCGAAGGCGAATCGCAGCTGCGGCATCTCGCGCTGCACGACCCGGTCTGCGGCCTGCCCAATCGCATCTTTTTCAGCGAGCGGCTCGAAAGCGTCATCAACGCGGTGCGCGCCGGCGGTCCGACGGCGGCCGTATTCTACATCGATCTCGACCACTTCAAGGACGTCAACGATACGCTCGGCCATCACATCGGCGACGAGCTCATTCTCAACGTCACCCAGCGTTTGAGCCGCATCATGCGCGGTGACGACTTGGTCGCCCGCCTCGGCGGCGACGAGTTCGCCATCATCACCACCTGCGCCTCGGATTCCTATTCGCTGCAGGCGATCGCCGGCCGAATCATCTCCGCGGTCTGCGCGCCCTACATGATCAGCGGCCACAACATCATCATCGGCGCCTCCATCGGCATCGCCGTGATCGACCGCCGCGCCTACGACTCCGCCGATATCCTGCGCTACGCCGACATGGCGCTCTACCGCGCCAAGAACGAGGGCCGCAACCGCGCCTGCATCTACGACGCGGCGATGGACGCCGCCCTCTCCAACCGCAAGCTGCTCGAAGGCGACCTCCTCTACGCCATCAAGAACGACGGCCTTCACGCCGTCTATCAGCCGATCGTCAACGCAAGCGGCGACAAGATCGTCGGCGTCGAGGCCTTGGCGCGCTGGAACCATCCGACCATCGGCGCGATCCCGCCGTCGCAATTCATCCCGATCGCCGAGCATTCCGGCCTGATCATCGACCTCGGCGAATGGATGCTGCGCCGCGCCTGCCTCGAAGGCCGCGCCTGGCCGAATCTGACCGTCGCGGTCAACGTCTCGCCGCTGCAGTTCCGCCGCTCCGACTTCGTCGAAGTGGTCGAGCGCATCCTCAATGAGACGCAGTTCGACGCGAGCCGCCTCGAGCTCGAGCTCACGGAAAGCACGCTGCTCGGCAACCTCGACACCGCGGAGCTGTCGATGCTGCGTCTCAAGGCGATCGGCGTGCGCTTTGCGCTCGACGATTTCGGCACCGGCTATTCGAGCCTGCTCTACCTGCGGCGCTTCCCCTTCGACAAGCTCAAGATCGACTCGAGCTTCGTGCGAAGCATTGAAAAAGCACCTGACGCCGCGGCCATCGTACACGCCGTGGTCAGCCTCGGCCGCGGTCTGGGCATGAAGGTTACCGCCGAGGGCGTCGAGACCGCCGAGCAGCATCTGTTCCTGCGCGCCGCCGGCGTCCACACCATGCAGGGCTACCGCTTCGGCAAGCCCGGCGAAGCGAGCGAGATCGACGCCCGCCTCGCCCACCCCGACGCCTACCGCGTCGGCAGCCCCGACCAGGAAGTGGCGCTGGCGAGCTGACGGCATCGTCATGCCCGCGAATGCGGGCATCCAGTCAGCGCCGACCGTGTTGTACAATCCCCTGTCATGAGGATACTGGATCGTCCGCTTTCGCGGAGGATGACACGGGGAGAGACGCCGATGACCGAAAAAATCGCAGTCGTGACCGGAGCCGGCACCGGCGTCGGCCGTGCCGTGACCCTGGCGCTGATGCGCGAGGGCTACACCGTCGTGCTCGCCGGCCGGCGCAAGGACATGCTGGAGCAGGTCGCCAAGGAAGGCGTGCAGACGCCGGGCGCGGCGCTCGCCGTGCCGACCGACGTCGGCGATCCTGCCTCGATCAAGGCGCTGTTCGCCAAAATCAAAGAGACCTACGGCCGGCTCGACCTTCTGTTCAACAATGCCGGCATCGGCACGCCGGCGACCTCGATCGAGGACATGCCGCTCGACAAATGGAACGCTGTGGTCGCGACCAACCTCACCGGCGTCTTCCTGTGCACCCAGGAAGCCATCAAGATCATGAAGGCGCAAAACCCGCGCGGCGGCCGCATCATCAATAACGGCTCGATCTCAGCACATACGCCGCGGCCGGGCGCGGCCGCCTACACGTCGACCAAGCACGCGGTGACGGGGCTGACCAAGCAGACCTCGCTCGACTGCCGACCCTACAACATCTGCTGCGGCCAGATAGACATCGGCAACGCGGCAACCCCGCTCACCGAGCGCATGGTGCAGGGCGCGGGCGTGCCGCAGCCCGACGGCCGCATGATGATCGAGCCGCGCATGGCGGCCGAGGACGTCGGCCGCGCCGTGGTTTACATGGCGAACCTGCCGCTCGACACCAACGTGCTGTTCATGACGGTGATGGCGAACTTGATGCCCTATGTCGGGCGCGGCTAGCGCATGATCCCGAAAAGTGGGATCCGGTTTTCGGATAAGATCATGCGCCAAACTCAATAACCCTTCATGCTGAGCGAGTGGCATGAGTTCTACACGCTGCTCGGCACCGCGGCGGCGGCGCTGGTGGCGCTCTTGTTCGTCGCTGCCTCGATCGCGTCCGGCTTCCTCAACCCGGCGCGTGCCGGCGCCGTGCGAACCTATATGAGCCCGGTGGTGTTCCACTACGCCGCGGTGCTGTTCGCGAGCCTGATCGCGCTGGTCCCCACGCAGACGCTGCAATCGCTCGGGCTCAGCATCGGGCTTCTCGGCGCAGGCGGCGCGATCTATTCGATTTTCATCGTGGTTCGGCTGTTTCGCGACGACGTCCCGGATCTCGCCGATCATTTGGGCTATGGCGCGCTACCGCTCGCCGCCTATGCGGCGGTGTTGGTCGCGGCGTGGCTGTTAACGCACGGCGCGCAATCCAGCGTCTACGTGGTTGCCGGCTCGTTCTTGCTGCTGCTAATGGTCAATATTCGCAACGCCTGGGATTTGACGCTCGCCTTCATCAAACGGCAGTCGGAGGTGCGGGCAAGTGCGGCGCAGGCGGGCGCTAGCCAACCGCCGTCACCTTGATCTTGGTGCCGGCGCGCACTTTGGCGAGCGTCTTCACATCGCCGAGCGCCTTCGCCCAAATGTTGCAGGGGCTGGCGAGCCGGGTCTCGTCGCCCTCGGAAATCGGCGTGCGGCCAAACCCAATGGCGATCGCGTTGCCGGCGGGCCAATAGGCGATCTCGCCCGGCGCCACCACGGCGCGCGCGCCTTTTTCGCGCGGCACTTCGACCGGCGTCTCGAAATAAACCTCCTCGCCCCAGGTCAGCGCCGATCCGCCGATCGGCAGCGCCGCGGCGATCGCTTTCGCGGTCGGCGTGTCGAGAAGTTCCGCGTCGAGGGTGTGCGAGCCAAAATCGAAACGGATGCGCATGGTATTCCTTTCTTCATCCTGCCCCGCGAGAGCGGGGAAGGGGGCACAGGCGGCCTTCGGCTGCCGTACTTCACTTAAAGAACGCCGATGCGAAGCGCCGGCTATGGCGAAGCGTGGTGGAAGGGGCGCGGGCCCCGACGATACTCCTTCGACGAAAGGGATGCGACGAGTCCCGCGCCCCCTCCACCAGCCTGCGCGCGCTGCGCGGCTCGGGTGGTCCCCCTCCCCAGCTGCCGCGGGGAGGATGCGCTGTCTCGCCCGGGCATGACGAAATGGAAAGCGTCGCGTTACAGTGAATTCCGAGAATCGGGGCCTCACCCTCCATGCAATCCCTCCAATCCGCCCTCGGCGTCATCGCCATCATCGGCCTCGCCTTCGCCACCAGCGAGAATCGCGGCGCGGTGAATTGGCCGCAGGCCGGCATCGGGCTTGGCGTCACCGTGGCGCTGGCGCTGGTGATGCTAAAGGTGCCGAAAGCCGAGGTGGCGTTCGCGGCGATCAACGACGGGGTCAATGCCATTGCGACCGCAACGCGGGCGGGCACGGCGTTCGTGTTCGGCTATGTCGGCGGCGGGCCCCTGCCCTTCGAGGTCAAGGAGCCGACCGCCACCTTCATCCTCGGCTTCCAGGCTCTGCCGGTGGTGCTGGTGATGAGCGTGCTGTCGTCGCTTTTATTCTACTGGCGCATCATGCCGCCGATCGTGCGCGGCTTTTCCTGGGCGCTGGAGCGCACGCTCGACGTCGGCGGCGCGGTCGGACTGTCGACCGCCGCCAACATCTTCGTCGGCCAGGTTGAGGCGCCGCTATTCATCCGGCCGTACTTGGTAAAACTTTCGCGCGGCGAAATGTTCGTGGTGATGACCGGCGGCATGGCGGGCATCGCCGGCACAGTGTTCGTGCTCTATGCGACGATCCTTGCAAACGCGATTCCGAACGCCGCCGGTCATATCGTTGTCTGCTCGGTGCTCGGCGCGCCGGCGGCGATTTTGATCAGCTTGATCATGGTGCCCGACACGAAGCGCGCCCATATCGGCGGCGTGCTCGCCGACCTGGAAGTCGAGCAGGTCGCGACCTCGACTATGGACGCCGTCGTCAAAGGCACCGGCGCGGGGCTCGAGCTTTTGCTCAACATCGTCGCCATGCTGATCGTGTTCGTGGCGCTGGTGCATCTCGCCAACGCCATGCTCGGGCTCTTGCCGGATCTTTACGGCGCGCCGGTCACCTTGCAGCGCCTGCTCGGCTTCGTCATGGCGCCGGTGTGCTGGCTGATGGGCATTCCGTGGAGCGAGGCGGTGACCGCCGGCGGGCTAATGGGCATCAAGACGATTTTGAACGAGCTGATCGCGTACCTTCAGCTCGCGGCGCTGCCCGACGGCGCACTCTCGCCGCGCTCGCGGCTGATCATGCTCTACGCCATGTGCGGCTTCGCCAATTTCGGCTCGCTCGGCATCATGATGGCGGGGCTCTCCACCATGTGCCCGGAGAAACGCGACGAGGTGGTGTCGCTCGGCTTGAAATCGATCGTGTCGGGGACGCTGACGACATGTCTGCTGGGGGCGATCGTCGGAATGCTGACGCCAGGGATCGGTTGATCAGGGATCAGAGCCAACCTGGGCGTTGGCGGCTGATGCCTAATCCCCGCTTCCTGATGCCTGCCACTCCGCATACCACCGCGGAAACCGCTCGCCGCCCCGCCCCGGCCGCCACATGGCGTAGGCGTTGCCGTCTTCGGCGACCAGCACGACGGCGTCCATGCCCTTGGAGCGGCGCAAGGTCTCGATCGCTTGTGCCGGCGTCTGCGCGATGGGGCCGGCGACATTGAACGAGGTGTTGACCGCGACCTCCTCGCCGTTTCGCTGCCCGAGGGCCTTCAGATAGGCGTAGGTGAGCGGATCCGTCTTCTCGCGCACGATCTGCAGCCGCCCGGTGCCGTCGGCGTGGATTACCGCGGGGATGCGCGCCTGCGCATCGGGCTTCGCCTGCGCGGTCAGCACCATATAGTTATAGGCGTTGTAATCGGCGTCGCTCGCGCCATCCGACAGCGCGAAATATTTCAGTGCCGAATCGCGCGTCACCATCGGCGCCAGCGGCCGGATCGCCTCACGGTATTTGACGCGTGCGTTGAGCAGCTCCCGGGTCTCAGGGTTACGCGGATTGGCGAAGATCGAGCGATGGCCGAGCGCGCGCGGTCCGGTTTCGCCGGCGCCCTGATAGAGCGCGATGATGCCATCCTGCGCGGTCATGTAGGCCATCAGATCGGCGATCACTTCGCAGCCGCTTGCGCTTGCGACATTACCCAGCGGAGTCCAGGCGACGTCGGATGCGCCGGCAAGCGCGTCGCGGATCGCGGCGTCGCTCGGCGCCGTGCCGCAATAGAACGCGTGCTCGAGCGGCGCGCCGACGCCGGAGCCGCAAAGGTAAGCCCCCATGAAGGCTGCGCCGAGCGCCACGCCGGCATCGTTCGGCGTCGGCGGCACCCATAGATGCAAGCGCTCGCGGCGGCCGAGCGTGCGCTGGTAATAGGCTTCGTCGAAATGGTCGAGGAGCCGCAAGCTGCCGACCGCGTTGAGCGCGGTACCGCCGGTCAGCACCAGTTGGTAGCTGCCGGTCGTGCGGATCAGATGATCGACGATGTGAATAAGCGCATCCTCGAACACCATCTGCGTGGCGGCGGCCTTGTCGAGGCGCTCCTGCGTATCCGCCTTGTGGCGGATGTCCTCGACGCGCAGCACCGCGTCGGGATTCCACATGTCCTTGAGCGCAATCGGCGGCCCGAGGATATCGATCAGCGCCTTGGTATAGGGCTTGCCGAAATCGCGTGGCCAGTTGGCAAGCTCGCGATTGACAAAAACCTTGCCCTCGGGCGCGAGGTGGAAGATCCGCCTTAAGCTTGCGTAGAACGGATTTGTGGCGCGGTCGTAATTGCCCCATGCCGCGGCGCCCATGTAGCGGCCTTCGCTCGACAGTAACGTCCAGCCGCCCTGGGTCGAGGAGACGATGGCGTAGAACACGCCGAGCGAGTCGAAGATGCTGTCGTTGCAATAAAGCTCGCGCATTGCGCCGCGCTCGACGACGTAGAGCGATATGGCGCCGCGGTCGCCGAAGCCGTCGAGGGCCGCGATCATCACCGGCCGTTCGCTGTTGGCAAACGGCGACACCGCAAACGAGAACCAGGCGTGATTGTCGTGATGGGCCGTCGCGATCACCGGCGCCGGCACGCCGAGCCGCTGGCCGAGCGCGCGCGCCATGCGCATGCCCTTGTCCATCGAGTGCATGCTGAAGGCGGTCAGATCGTTCTTGCGCAAATAGCTGAAGCTCGCCGGCGCCTCTTCTATCACCGTGCGCGCGACCGTGGCGATGAAGGCGACGTTGTCCCAGGCGGAGAACCAGCCGTCGATGCGCTCGGGGCCGAGCCCCGCGCGCCGCAGGGTGGCGACGAGCTCCTCGATCGACTGTTCCGGAAACCGCGTGGTGTGGCGCTCGCCGGAGAAGCGCTCCTCTTCGTTGTTGCAGATGATCTTTGAGCCCGACGCGCGACTGACCTCGATCAGCGCCACGCCGGAATTGTGCGTGCCGGAGCCGCAGATGCCGCCGAGATAAAGCGTCTCGCCGCGATCGAGCTTTTGCCGTAGCGCCTTGAAGCGCTCGGCAGCGAACGCGCTCCCCGCGCGATGAATACCGCGCCGGGCGCAAAAGCCCTCGAGGATCAGTAGCGTCAGACCATAACCAATACGGCCGAGCCAAGGATGCCGGGGACCAATACGCATATCAGGTGTCAGGTATCAGGTATCAGGTGTCAGGAATCAATCTGATACCTGATCTGATTACTGATCCCTGGGCTCAGTGCAGCCGAAACTCGCCGTCGACGGCGCGGAATTCGGCGGGCTTGACCAGCCGCGCATGCGCCACCGTCACCGAGTGCAGCGGGCCCTCAAGGGTTTCCAGCCAGAAACTGAGGAATTTGTTCAGCGCCGGAAAGCGCGGGCACAGATCGTAGTCCTGCCAGACGTAAGTCTGCAGGAGCCACGGATAATCGGGCCGCCGGTACAGGATATTGGCGGTGGTCAGTCCGTAGCCCTCGAGCTGCCGGCGAAAGCCATTGGAAACGCCACGCGTTGGTGCGGCCGAAGCCTGCTTCGACACCATCTCGTCCTCCGTCCCATTCCGCGAGCCAATCTTTTTTGACTCGCCCTCCGATTACAAGCCTCAAGATTGAATAAGTTGTTTATTTTCAAAGCATTAGCAGCATATGCTCGGTCCTGCTAACAGTCAGCCGAGACCTTTGTCGGCGGCCCGATAGCAACGCGGGACCGGGGCCACTGTTGCACCGGCGGCCGTACCTAAATTTTTGAATTTGCAAGGGAACCTGGCGCGTTAACCTTCTGGAAGGACTTCTGCTTCCGCTCATTGGCAATCGGCTTCGGCGAGTGCTAAAAAATTCGCCGGCACCTCTTGCGGGCCAATAATCACGCCCCTATGTCGCCGGCCAAGCGATCCAAGCGGGGGGACCTCGCAACCGGTCGCGCCTGCCTGTTCGTTGCAACTTTTCCATAGAGTCTAGGAGGACACCATGAAGTTTCGTCCGCTTCACGACCGCGTCGTCGTCAAGCGCATCGATGCCGAGGAGAAATCGGCCGGTGGCATCATCATTCCCGATACCGCGAAGGAGAAGCCCTCGCAGGGCGAAATCATCGCCGTTGGCCCGGGCGGCCGCGACGAGTCCGGCAAGCTCATCCCGATCGACGTTAAGGTCGGTGACCGCGTGCTGTTCGGCAAATGGTCTGGCACCGAGGTCAAGATCGACGGCCAGGAGCTCCTGATCATGAAGGAGTCCGACATCATGGGCGTGCTAGACGAGCCGGCCGCCCAGAAGAAGGCCGCGTAACCCCAC
>Ga0182035_10001830_pt1 | contig 10972 bp, 10 predicted proteins | sample flu12Cox44000170_FD_125969 | JGI IMG/M metagenome (GOLD analysis project Ga0182035, IMG submission 125969) | Lab enrichment of tropical soil microbial communities from Luquillo Experimental Forest, Puerto Rico - flux4day.12C.oxic.44.000.170 | ecosystem: Environmental > Terrestrial > Soil >...
GCACTGCTTTGTGTCGATTTGGACATGCTGCGACAGAGCCTAGCAGGCAGCACGGAGTCCGCTCGGGAGTTGGAACGGCTGCGCCGCGAGACCGATGAACTTGTGGCCGACATCCGACAGCTCTCGCACCGCGAACATCATCCACAATTGGATCTCGGACTCCAGCATGGTGTTGCTAGCTTTTGTCACGATTTTTCTAGGACGCATGGCATCGTCACAGAACTGGTCCACGAAGGCGACTTACAGCAGATTCCTGAGATCGTGTGTTTCACTCTGTTTCGAGTGTTACAGGAAGCGATGAGCAACGTGGCCAAACACAGCGGAGCGGACCGGGTTACCGTCACGCTTGGCGTTCACGACAATCAGGCCCGGCTGCGCGTGACTGACGAAGGACGAGGTTTTGAGACTGGCGGCGATCGTGGTCTTGGATTGATCAGCATGCGGGAACGCCTGCGGCTCGTGGGAGGCACGATGAGAGTGAAGTCCGTTCCCCTGCGGGGCACTGACATCGAGGCCATGGTTCCGATAGTTATCTCGGCAGGGTCGGTATCTAGCTCCGCTTGAGTTCGAATATTCTAAGGTATGACGGAGACAGAACGTAACACATCGCATGAAACCTAAACTGTTGATAGCTGAGAATCATCCCGCCATGCGTGCAAAGGTTGCTGCTCTCCTACGGCGCGACTTTGAGGTGATTGCGAGTGTCGCGGAGGGGCTAGCAGCTGTCGAAGCGACATCCCAGTTCCTGCCGGATCTTGTCATTCTCGATGTGTCGATGCCGGTTCTGGATGGACGAGATGTAGCACGGCGCCTCAAGTCTCAGGGGGACCGACCCAAAATAGTCTTCATCAGCGTGTCTATGGATGTGAATCAAATCGCTGCATGCCTAGCTGCCGGAGGCGACGCGTACGTATCGAAAATGCGGATGGGGACGGACCTGATCCCGGCCATCACCGAGGTGCTTGCCGGAAGGGGATTTGTTTCTCCAGATCGATAGGCCCAGCGATGGATGACTTTCGGTTGCCAACGTAGTAAAACCCAACTGCTTACTGACGTTACGACACGAAGGGTCGATTCATGTCGATTCATGTCGATTCATTGACGGGGTGACGAGGGTAACCTAAGATTGGGCCACAATGAGCGATTCCTCGTCGCTAATCGGGCAAACCGTTTCACATTACCGGATTGTGGAGAAGCTGGGCGGCGGCGGAATGGGAGTGGTGTACAAGGCCGAGGACACGGACCTTGGCCGGTTTGTGGCGTTGAAGTTTCTGCCGGATGAACTTACCCAAGATGCGCAGGCGCTGGAGCGATTTCGAAGAGAAGCGCGGGCGGCATCGGCGCTGAATCATCCCAACATTTGCACGGTTTATGAAATTGGCGAGCAGGATGGGCGCCGGTTTATTGCGATGGAGTTTCTGGAAGGGAAGACGCTGAAACACGCGATCAGCGGGCGGCCGATGGAACTGGAGCGCGTTCTGGAGGCCGGAATTGAAGCGGCCGACGCACTGGACGCGGCGCACAGCAAGGGAATCATTCACAGGGACATTAAGCCAGCAAATATTTTCCTGACGGAGCGCGGCCACGCTAAGGTGCTGGACTTCGGGTTGGCGAAAGTGAGTGGTGAAAAGCTGAGGAGCCAGGCGGGAGAGGCCTCGCAGACGATGGGAGGAGAAACAGAGTACCTGACAAGCCCGGGGATGACGCTGGGCACGGTGGCCTACATGTCGCCCGAGCAGGTGCGCGGGAAAGAGTTGGATGGACGAAGCGACCTGTTTTCGTTGGGAGTGGTGCTGTTCGAGATGGCGACCGGCGTGTTGCCGTTCCGCGGAGAAACTTCGGGCGAAATTTTCGAATCGATTCTGACGCGCCCGGCGGCGTCAGCTGTGCGATTGAATCCGGAAGTGTCCACGAAGCTGGAAGACATTATCAGCCGGTTGCTGGAGAAGGACAGGAATCTTCGTTATCAACATGCAGCGGATTTGCGAGCGGAGCTGCAGAGACTGAAACGGGATACGGATTCGAGCCGGTCGGCGGTGGTGGCTCCGCTAGAGTCGGCAACGAAGGCGCGAACACAAACCAGCGTCGGGCCGGTCGCGTCGGGTGCGCATAGCGCCTCGAGCACGGATCAGCAGATTGCGATTGGGCTGGTAAGCCGGCACAAGAAGGGACTCGTTGCGGCGGTGACCGTGCTGCTCCTGACGATCGCGGGAGTGGCGATTGCGGTTAATCGATGGATGGTGCCGCACAGTGCTTCCATCGAATCGCTAGCCGTGCTGCCGTTTGCTAACGTAACTGCCGACCCTAACACCGAATATCTGAGTGATGGATTGACGGAGAGTCTGATTGGGAGTTTGTCGCAGCTACCGAACTTGACCGTGAGGCCGAGAAGCTCGGTCTTTCACTACAAAGCGAAGGACGTGGATCTGCAAAAAGCGGCGAACGAGTTGAAAGTGGATGGCGTGGTGACAGGCAGAGTGACTCAGCGCGGAGACGCGATGCTGGTCAGTGTGGAATTGACGGATGTGCGGAATAACCGCAGTTTGTGGAGCGAACAGTACGACCGGAAGCTGGCGGATGCTGTGACCGTACAGCGCGAGATGGCGGCAGAGATTTCGAACCGTTTGCGCGAGCGATTGACGGGCGAGGAGAAAGCCAGGCTGAACAAGGGCGGAACGGCCGATCCGGAGGCGTACAGGCTTTATTTGCAGGGCCGATATTATTGGGACAAGCGGACCGTCGAAGCGCTGCGTAAATCGAAAGAGTATTTCGAACAAGCCACCGCGCGCGATCCCAATTATGCGCTGGCGTATCTCGGACTCGCGGAATACTACTACGTCGTTCCAGACTACGATTACATTTCGGTGAGCGAGGTTATTCCGCAGTCCAATGCCAACGCGCGCAAGGCGTTGGCAATCGACGAAACGCTGGCCGGAGCACACGCCGTACTTGGCGGCAATTATGACCAGACATGGGAGTGGGACAAGGCAAAGAACGAGTTCGAGCGCGCCGTGCAGTTAAGCCCAAACGACTCGCGCACTCGTGTGCTCTACGCAATGCATCTGGATACCGTAGGAGACATGCCAGGATCGCTGCAACAAACACAACGGGCTGTGGAACTGGATCCGCTCAACCTGAACGCACTGGATAACTTGGCCCAGGCCTATGTGGGATCGGGTCAATTCGACAAAGCCGAAGAGGTAGCTCGGCGGTGCGAGGAGATTGACCCGAATTTTGCCAACGTCCACCGGGCGTTGTCGGAGAGTTACTACTGGTCGGGCAAGTACGAGTTGTGGCTCGACGAGTGGGGGAGGCTGACTGCTCTCAACGGCGATACGAATGAAGCCGAACAGGTGGCGGCGGCCAAACAGGAGTATCCGAAAACGGGCGTTCGTGGAGCATGGCGAGCCGCGGCTATCCTGGCGGAAAAGGAAACCGAAAGGCACTACTTCGACCCCGGAATTGTGGCCCTCTACTGGTCTCTTGCCGGTGACAAGGAGAAGGCATTCGGCTGGTTGGAGAAAGGGTTCCAGGAGAGAAGCGGCCTTATGACGCACTTAAAAACAGCGCGCCCCTTTGAGCCACTGCGCTCCGACCCACGGTATGCGGATTTGCTAAAGAGGATGGGGTTGCCGCAGTAACAGGTGGGACTGGAGCTGGGCGACTTTCAGTGGTCCGGCGGTTCTTCTATGATTTTACCAGTCGCCTGCACAAACGTGCGCCTGAGGATTTTGCCGTGCCACCGCAATCCCGAAGATTCATCGGCCGCCAGAGTCACACAAATCTACTCCTATAATCATCATCATCGGCTCCTTCCTCCCGAGCCCTAGGTCGTCAACCAAAGCCATACTCGGGTCGAGGGAGCCGACACTGTTATGCCATCACTTGAATTTCACTTTTAAGAAGTTGGCCGCGAGCATGGTGGCTCGCTGAAGGCAGACGAGTGCGTCATGAAATTTACGGCACTTGACCTCTTCAGTGAAGTATCAAGGTGTTGATGCGTTTCGGGACTTCTCCCACAGGAATAACCGCCACGATCTGGCGCGTTCTTGTGTCGACGGCTGAGACCGAGCGAGCACCCGAGTTGGACACGTAGACAAGCTTGCTGTCGGGGGTAAACGTAATCCACTCAGGCACCGACCCCATGGGAGCCCGGTTGGGAGGATACACATTTGGGAGAGAGCAATAGCCGATCAGCTTCAAATCGGGCAGCGAATACTCAAAGACGGCGTTAGCAACCGTGCTGGCGACCCAAAGAGATTTTCCATCGGGAGCGACACCAATCCCATGGGAGGGAGTGTTCAAGCGCACCTCTGCGGCGCCATAGCCACCAGGCTCATCAGGAAACTGAACGCGGGCGACCTCTGCGTGCTTGGAAAAATCCAAAACCGCAAATCCGTTGAGGTTGGAGAGTTGGACAAAGATGCGACGCGTCGTGCCGTCGAGATTGGTGTCGAAGGCCATAGGGCGCACGCCGTTGTCGAATTTGACCTCCCACGCGAGCTGCTCGGTCTGGAGATCGATTACGGAAGCCGACTTGGACTCGACGGAGCCTGCTACAGCAAATCGGCCGTCAGGCGTGACGTAAATGTTGTGAATGGTCCTCTGAATGGCTAGCGTCTTCGCCAACGTGAGAGAGGACGTGTCCACCACGTCGAGTGCGCCAGGCGCCGACCGGATGCCAACCAAAACGCGGCCGCCGTCTTTGGTGATGGCAATATTGTTGGGACGTCCACTAAGCGGAATCTTTTTCAGGATTTCCCCGTTCTCGCGGTTGACGACATCGAGCACACTTTCCGACTCATTGCTAATGTAAATGCGCGTGCCATCCGGGGAAAAGTTGATGCCGTGGGGCAATTCGATGCCGCGAATGACTTGCACCACGGTGTTCGTTGTGGGATCGACGACGTCGATGGTATTGCCTGCACTGTTGGTGACGTAGATTAGCGCAGTAGCCTTGGTCTTGGGTTCAGTGGGAACATGCGCACCGCGGACCCATTCAGCGAGAGTGAGCCAATCAGGGTCATTCTGGGTTTCAAACTGCCTTCCCCCGGAATGAAAGCCATCGCCTCCGGCCTCGACCGCTAAGGGATGGATCAGCAGCAAACTGGCGTATGGATTACGGAGTGTGACGAGCCTGGAAACCGTCTGAAAGTTCCGGCGCGATTGCTCTCCCGTCCAAGCTATGGAGCCTGAGGAGAGTTTCTCAAGATGGAAAACGCGACCCGGCTCCGAATGGCAACTGTAGCAGCGGGCATGCCCGGGCCGCTCCTTTACAAATATCGGCTCCACCCTGGCTTTGAAAAAATCGAAGTCCAAAGCGTCTTCTGAAGGACTGGAACCCGTGTTGCTCGATAGTCCGGAATCCACAAAGGGATCGTGATGCGCTTCACTCGGCATGTGAGGAGCAGTCATGACAGGATAAAGGCTTGCTGCCGCAGCAAGTAGGAAAATGCCGAATCCAGTTTTGGGAAGAGAGCACATTTCCGGAGTCCCTGTTTCGTGGTGGGCCGAATACTAACCCAAAAGCGTGGCAGTGAGAACGCTGAAGTTTTGCGCCCAAAGGTTTCTCATTCGGAGACTGTGGGGCCACCCCCGGTTAGGAAACGGTTAACTCAGTCGATGCGCCTGATTTGTTCAGAAAACCGTCCGTTTGTCGCTAGTACTTCAAGTTGGCGGTTTTCCCGTAAATTAGATGACCCACAAACGCAGGAAACTCCCGATGCACGCAGAATTTGGTTAGACTCAAGTCGACGAGTACAAGCGAAAGGACTGCCTCTGGCGCCAATGGAAGGTAAACCGAATCTCGTTGCGGACTTGCCTCGAAAATCTGAGAACGCCACGGAGAAGAAGTCTGTTGCACGCTGCGTGAGTCCGACTAATTCTGCTCGTTAGGAAAAAACCCGATTTGACAATCAGGCACTTGCCGCAGCCGAATAGACCGGAAAGGACATGACGGCCGCTGATTCGTCGTCAAAAATGTGGAAGACCGTATCTAACTTTGACATTTGAATCACCTCTCGCACCATTTTTGCGGGGTTGAGGAGCTTCATTTCTCCTTGTTGCTTCCGTGCGCTTACCAAGCCACTAACCAGATACGCCAAACCTGCGGTATCGACCTGACTGGTACCGGCGAGATTGACCACAATCTTCTTATGCCCCGCGGCCAGCAGGTTGCTCAACAGGTCGCGCAGTAAGGCACTCTCCTCGCGAACAATTCGGCCGTTGATGTCCACAATCGTTACGGAACCTACCTGTCTGGTTGTCGTCGTCATGTTCATTGACGGACCTCCTAGATGGTGTAGTTAGGAACTATTGAAAAGCTGGTCGTACCTAAGAATCTTGCAGCACCTTGAGAAGTCGAAAAAACGAGTTCCGTGCATTGCACCTCCGGCGTGGAGTGTACAACCACAGTTTTTCCTAGGCACCATTTGTTCGCCAAGTTTAGAAATCGCGGCTCAAACAGTCGCCTGGTAAAACGCTCAGCTAGGCTGCCTACGGTAAATCACTTCGTAGTCTGTCGGGCGCATCGGGACGCCCGCAGCAGCCCAAGGCCCCGGTTAGTCGGCATCCGGAAACTTGGCGTCGTACGGCAACTTTCCGGTTTTGCCGGTTACGAAGACGTTTTCGATACGGATGTATGCCGGGCTAGAAAATCGCGCACATCAGCGACAAATTCAGGGCTAAAGGATGCGGCGGCGTGACCAGCACCTTCAATCTCCTTGAACTCGGCGTTGGGCAGGATTTTCTTCAATTCGTCGAACCGGCTGGGATTATCGTTGCCGCCATAGATCACCAAGGTCGGCACAGCATTGTGTTTCAAAAGGTCGTAATCGACTATCAGCCCGCTATAGCCCAATCGAACCGCGGCCAGAGCTTTTGGGTCCTGATTCGCGTTCATCTCTTCCATTTGCTTGCGCTGCTCCGGCGTCGGCCTTGGATAGTTGGGCGGAGCATTGGCAATCTGCGCCTCTGTTAGCGACATGCCACTCAGGAGGCTCTTGATGAGCGGTGTTTCTGGCGTGTCAACGTCCTGCGGCCGAAAACCCTGACTTCCACCAATCACCGCGGCGAGAAACCGCTGAGGGTAAGCGGTCAGCATTTTGATGGTGATGCTGCCACCCATCGAGTAGCCGAGAATGTGGGCTTTCGCAATGCCAAGATGGTCCATCAGGCGGACAATGTCGTTCACCATTTCCATTCCGTATTGGCTTGGGTCCGTGGGTTTACCGCTCTTCCCGTGTCCACGGCAGTCGAGCGCGATGACCCGGTAGCTGCGCGAGAGGTCCTGAATCGCAGATACCCACATCTCCGCGTCCGCGGCCCATCCATGAATCAGAATGATTGGTTCGCCCTGCCCGACGCTGACATACCGGATACGAACACCGTTGGAATCAAAGAACTGGTCCGGAGCCGGAATGGCTTGTGTACCAGCGGCAAGCAGAGCTGAGGCCTTGGTGCAGTGAGACAAGGACATGAACGCCGCAATCGCAGCGAAGGTCAGTACCTTTCCCGACCACCCAATCTTATCCAAGGCGTCCTCCACGACATTCCATCTCGGTTGCACAACGCTTCTGAGAAGAAAGGACGCAGCTCACAGGTATTCGTTTCACCAGTTAAGCCCTGGGGAGCCGGGGAATCCAAAAGTTGGCTGTTTCATGGATCACTTCTCCGATTAGCCCGTTCTACGCCCAAGTGGTTTATTTCCAGGATGCGTTATTCATGAAGAACACAGGAATTCCTGACTATGCTCTATAGAAGCACACCTACTGCGACAATCCGCCAGTTGACATCCGTACTTTCGAGATAGGGAACAAGGTCGGGGGACACTGAATTCGGGCCGTCCAAACTTCGTAGTGGCCGCAGCCTTCACCAAGTGCTATGCTCCGCGGCACGTTTTGGCACTCCAGGTAGGTTCCCCAAAAAAAGCGGCCTGTCCCCGGTTTCTCAGAAAAGTGTGCTTCACGGTACATGCCTGAGAGCTGAAAGCAGAACAAATCCCCAAGATGGAGGGAAGAAAGTGTGAGGTAACACGTCATGAAAAGACAGACCCCGGTTGTAGTTTTTGCAGGCCTGGCGGGGCTTCTGGCGTCTATAGCAATGGCGTCTATGGCACTCCCCAGAAACTCGGCGCAAAAAGAGCGGCCTCGGCGGGCGATTGCGACCGCAAGTGCAGTTCATGCGGAGCCGCTCGGCGCGTTGCAGTTCAACAATCTTGATCCGAACGGTCCTTGCGGAGCTCTCTTGGCAAGCCAAGACGCAAATTCCGAAGTCCGAATCGGCTTTGAGATCGCGCCGGTGCCGCTCAACCTGGAGGGAAAGAATTGCGCTCTGGTGGGATTGGGCAGCTTTATCGTGAATGGCCACTCCGACTGCAACGGCTGCCACAACAGCAGCGGACCGCCAAACTTCAACTACGCCAATGGGCAGAATCCTTATTTCCTCGGCGTCAAAGCGCCTGGGCACCAGGATGCTTCGACCTACCTAGGCGGAGGAGCGGACTTCGGAACGGCACTGCCGCCGAGCGTCGCGGTGGGAGGATTCCCAACGGGTTCTATACCCGCCTCGTATCCGCCGCCGGAATTCGGAAGTTACGTTGGTCCAGACATCTTTGTTCGCAATCTGACACCGAATAAAGCAGGGGTGCCCGAAGGAGGAAATACCCTCGAACAATTCAAGGCCATCCTGCGGACTGGGAAGGACTTCGACCATCTGCATCCGACTTGCACAACTGCCGTGCCAGTGCCGAGCCCGGCAAACTGCATCCCGCCTCCGGTGAACGGGGACGTGCTGCAGATAATGCCGTGGCCGGTGTTTCATAACATGACAGATCATCAGATCGAGGCCATTTACGAATTCCTGAAGACAATTCCGTGCATCGAAGGTCCGGCGCAGCCGAGCGATCTTCCGCCTCCTGCGCAGTATGCGTTTCCGGCGTTGCATAACGACTGTCAATAGCTCGCAGGATGAATAACGTTGGCGAATCTCCCCAAGGACGGTCTCCAGCCCCAGGGGAGATTTCCTTGGGCTAGTCGACGCCGGCAAGAGTTGTTGGAATTGCTGGACCGCATGGATCCGGCGATTGAGGAATTAACCGCTGCCGTCGCGGGAAGCCAAGAAGAGACCTGAGGCGATTCGGCTGATGACTCATTCCGGTGTCGGTCCGCTGACGGCGCTCGCCTACGTGTTGATCATTGGAACTTCGGCGCGGTTTCAACGCGGCAAGCAGATCGGCACGTATGTGGGGATGATCCCGTGTGAGGAGTCCAGTGCTCGCAAGCAACGACTTGGACACGTCAGCGAGCAAGGCAACTCCTTGTTGCGGTTCTTGCTGGTGGAAGCAGCTCAAGCAGCGGCGCGCATTCACCCGGATTGGAGACGTCGGTACATTCATCTGGCGATGCGTCGAAGCAAAAGCATCGCCAAGGTAGCGATGGGCCGCAGGCTGGCAGTTTGCTTGTACTCGATGTGGCGGAATGGTTGTCAGTATTCGAGGTCGTTAGAGTTCGGTTCGTACGCGGGCAGCTCGGAACCGGAGATGGCATGAAGTAGAGCGCCATCCACTTGACATAGGTACGAAAGGGGGGGCGTGAAAAGTCGGAGGACCGGTCGTTTCAACCGCGTAAATCAGCCAAATCCGGAGCAGTAGGAAGACGTCACTAGCCACACGCCAATTCCAACCGTTGGAAGAGTTGGAAAATTCTAAACGTGTCGGTTCATGAGCAAAGATTGAATTGACTCGCCGGAATGCACGGCGCAGAATACGGCACAAATATTCCCTCCGTTATCTCTGGCCCCCATAACCTTCTTCTGTTCACCGAGGGAATCTGAAAGGAAAAAAACATGAAACCTGGACAACGACTGACAGTCGTAGGAGCAACTCTTACTTTCTCCAGTCTTCTGCTCGCCGTTGGCGTCATCGTTAGTACTCCCGGTGGAAGAGCACAAGACCCCGGCGACGCAGGCGATTCAAGGATTCAGCGGGGATTTGACATCGCTCCCGTCAAACTGAATTTGGAAGGAAAGAATCCCGCGCTTGTGGGACTAGGCAGTTACCTTGTAACGATAGATGGCTGCAACGACTGTCACGATACGGGCCCCGCCCATCAATTCGTACCAGGACACAACCCGTTCTTTGGCCAGAGTCCGAAGGTGGTCAATCCCGCAACCTATCTGGGTGGCGGTCGTGATTTCGGTACCGTCTCAGGGCCACCTTCTCCGCACATCATCTCACGCAATTTGACCCCGTCTACTAAAACTGGACTGCCCGAAGGCGATCACACGTTCCAGGACTTTGTTCAAATCATAAGGACGGGTAAAGATTTCGATCATCTTCACCCAAACTGTTCCGCCGCCATTACGACGAACTGCTTTCCAACCAATCCGCCGAATCCGCCGGTTGATGGAGACCTTCTTCAAGTCATGCCGTGGCCCAATTTTCAGGAACTCACGGACCATGACCTTCGTGCGATTTATGAGTACTTAAGGGCTGTTCCTTGCGTGCAAGGGAACTACCCAGGCGAACCTGCCGACCGCTGCTCGTAAAGGGGCCCCCTTCCAATGCAGGGCGAGTCCAAGACTCGCCCTGCCTGCCGACCAGAGGCTACTACCTTGCAACAAACCCAGTCTTTCCATCGTTGTGAATCAGGAGCCTAACCCGGAGTTGCACGAAGGCATCTGCACACGGCAATCCAATTGTTTAGAAATTGCTGGAAAGCTTTAGGAGAGGCAAAATGTGCGGGCATTCGCGGAGGTTACTGAGATGAAATGCTGCGCTGCGCTCTGCCTGGTACTTCAATTGGCTGCTGCCCCAGTTTTCTGGTGGGCAACAGCGGATTCGACCGCCGAAGTCTTGGCTGCTGAAAACGCCTGGCAGAAGGCCGAACTCGGCCATGACGTGAACGCTCTCAGTCGGCTTATGGCTGACGATGTTGTGCTGACCGAACCAGACGGAAGTGTCATTGGCAAAAGC
>Ga0182035_10001835_pt1 | contig 10965 bp, 6 predicted proteins | sample flu12Cox44000170_FD_125969 | JGI IMG/M metagenome (GOLD analysis project Ga0182035, IMG submission 125969) | Lab enrichment of tropical soil microbial communities from Luquillo Experimental Forest, Puerto Rico - flux4day.12C.oxic.44.000.170 | ecosystem: Environmental > Terrestrial > Soil >...
CGGCGACCATGCGCTCGACCGCGGCTAGGTCCGAGAGCTCGGCGTAACCCACTTCCTCGCCGGCTCGCGCCGCCGCAAGCGGGACACGATCGGAGAGCCGCAAGACCGGATAGATCCCTTGCAGGCTCTCGCGCAGCGACCGGCCGATGCCCCCGCCCGCGCCTGTGATCAGCACTCGATGCATTCCCTTCCTCCTGTGCTCTCTTATCTGCGCCGTGGGTCATGCCACGCCGAGTGGGGCCGCTTCAACGGCGTCCTCGGGTCATTTATCCTTTGTCAAGCAAGGCCCTTCAGGATCGGACCGGCTCGAACGAATATCGGTTCCAGCCTTGATCAGTCGGCTCCGGTCGCGATGAAACCACAATCATAAATTGAATCGGATCCCGGTTCTCCTGAGCATCTGCAGAAAGTCTGCAGCAAAATCGCTCGTATAAGTTGAAATGTTTGCCCGGCCCGGTGGCCGATGACGGCCGCAGTACGTGGGTATAGGCCATCCCGCGGTGGCGAGTGTCGTCCTGTTTTCAGCACCGGTTCGGCGTTCCCAGATTTTTACGAATCGCAATCCTCAGTTTCATTATAATCATCTGCTTCATCATAACCTTCAGTTTCATCATAATCGCCCATTGCCAAAATCTGCAGCGGATCTACAGTAAACGCTCGCCTCCTGGTTGATTCGATCGTTCGGGCGAAGGTTTCGACCACCGCCGCGATCGTTGCCGCCTCGCCCGGCGTGATATCGCCCCGGGCGAGCGCCGGGGTGACCGCCTGCACCGCGGCAGAGATATCGGCTACATTCTCGATCGGCGGCAAGGTGAAATTGACGGTGCGTTCGCGGCATAGAGGCAGAATTCGTTCGATGCAGAGCCGCATTGGGGTCGGATCGCCGTCGAGGGCAAGCTCGACGGCCTTGCGTATCAGAGCTTCGGACTCACCCGCAAGCAGCGCGGCTGCAGCAAGCGTCGCCTTGTTGCGGGAGCCGGTCCGGCGGCCGGCGGGGTTGCCCGACCGGCCCTTCTCGAACGGCCGCCCGCGCACCCGCCCCGGCAGCTTCGGTAACGGAACATCAGACATGGTCATCCCCTTGGTTCGACCGGTGGCGCATTCGGGTCGCCGCGGTCGGTGAAGTTGGAATGCTATATAGGCAAATTTAATGATTGCGTCAATAGCAATCGCGCGGCTTCGAGCGAGAACTGGCTCATCGTTTAACGCGAGCGATGCTCACCGCTGACTCTATCTCCGAATGGCGGGCGATCGACCTGGCGCATACCGAATGACTCGGCCTGTTGCTCGATCGCGAACTCACCCGAGCAGGACGAACGGCGGCGACGCGGGCGGCCGCGCTATGCCCGGCTTCCCGTTAGGCTTGTGTAACATCGCCAGACCAACGGTAACGGTAGCGCGACCGGGCGGAGCGGAGATAGAATGGACAATCGGTTGACTGTCCGCCTGAGCAAGACGTTCTGAGACGACAATGTATACCGAATTCTACAAGCTCGCCGCGCAGCCGTTCCAGCTCACACCGGATGCTCGTTTCTTTTTCGAGAGCACGGTGCATCGGCAGGCGATGGCCTATCTGGTCTACGGACTTCACCATGCCGAAGGTTTCATCATCATTACCGGCGAAGTGGGGGCCGGCAAAACGATCCTCGTCGAAAATCTGCTGTCAACAATCGACCGAAGCAGTTTTGTCACCACGAAGATCGTGACGACCCAGCTCGCTGGCGATGATCTTCTCTACATGGTCGCCGCCGGTTTCGGCATCGCCAAAGAAGGGCTCGCCAAGGGACCCATGCTGCAGCGCATCAGCGAGTTTGCACTGGCTCAGCATCGTAACGGCAAGCGTGTCCTCTTGATCATCGACGAGGCGCAAAACCTGTCCTTTGAAGCGCTCGAAGAGCTGCGCATGCTGTCGAACATTTTCTTTGACCGGACAATGGCGTTGCAGACTTTTTTGCTCGGTCAGCCGCAGTTCCGCGCAACACTCGGCAGCCCGCGGCTAGAGCAACTGCGGCAACGGGTCACGGCCGCTTACCATTTGGGTCCCCTGGGCGAAGGTGAGACTAAAGCGTATGTCGAGCATCGGCTGCGGCGGGCCGATTGGAAAGGAGATCCGCATTTCAGCGAGGATTGCTTTCCATTGATCCACCAGCGTACCGGCGGCGTGCCCCGGCAGATAAATACGCTCTGCTCGAGGCTCCTTCTCTTCGGTTTCCTGGAGGAGCTGCATACGTTGACAGCCCATGCGGCAGAAAAGGTCGCCAATGATCTGCGGGAGGAAATCGCCCTCGTGGCGGCGCCGCCAGCGGTCGCCAACTCCACGGCCGAGCCGGTTGCCAGTAGCGAGGCCCTCTCGCAAATTACCCGTCGCCTCGACCTGCTGGAAGACAGCGTCCATAAGCAGGGACGCCTGATCAAGCGCGTCATCGAGATCGCGGCGAGTTATTTTCTGAATGAACGACCATGAGCACGGCAGTCAAACCGCTTCGGCGCGGTCCTCGCCGACCGGGTGCGATGGGAACGCGAAAATCCGCGGTGGAGCGCCCCGATTTGGCATCCCCGGAATGTCACGATTGCAAGCCCGAACCTCTCCGAGGCCTCCGACTGACCCTTGAACGTGGTCATAGACGAAATAGCGTAAAGACATATTAATACATTCCATGGTAAAAAATTTAACCATACCAGATTATTTTAAGTATAATTGAATTTGACTCAAATTTTATGTCGGGTATACCTTTCGGTGATGAACCTTCAATCTTGGATTGTTGGACCGGGCCAAAGTTGCACGGGGCAGGCGATCGACGGCGGCATTTCTTGCCGCAAACGTGCCGGCGACGCGAGGCCAGCGGCCATAACCTTTCCTACCTTGGCGACCAAAGGGTCAGGGCGCAGGCGATCGCCGCCGCCTTCAGCGTCATCATTCGCGATGTCCCCACCGACCCGCCACCGATTGCCCGCGGTCACTACGTCGACAAACCAAGGCACCGTCGACGTCCGGGCGTGGTACCGGAGGAAAATCTGATGTGCGGCATCATTGGCATCGTCGCCAAGGAGTCAGTGGCACCCGGGCTGCTTGAAGGGCTGCGACGCCTCGAATATCGCGGCTATGATTCGGCCGGTATCGCGACGCTGATCAATGGGCACATCGAGTGCCGCCGGGCCAAGGGCAAACTCATCAACCTCGCCCGGCGCCTCGATCAAGAGCCCGTGCACGGGGTGGTCGGCATCGGGCACACCCGCTGGGCGACCCATGGTCTGCCCACAGAGACCAATGCCCATCCAATTGTCACCGACCGGGTTGCCGTCGCCCACAACGGGATTATCGAGAATTTCCAGAGGTTGCGGAGTGAGCTCAAGGGGCTCGGCTATGTCTTCCAGACCGACACCGATACTGAGGCGGTGGCGATTCTGGCGACACATTTTCTCGGGCAGGGATTGTCGCCGCAGGAGGCGGTGGCCAAAACCCTGACGCGGATCGAGGGCGTCTTTGCGCTCGTCTTTCTGTTTGCCGGCGAGCACGACCTCCTGATCGGCGCCCGCCGCGGCAGTCCACTCGCCATCGGCTATGGCGAGGGTGAGATGTTCTTGGGTTCGGACGCGCTGGCATTGGCGCCACTGACCCGCCGCATCACCTATCTCGAGGAGGGTGATCGGGCGGTAGTGACCTCGCGTGCGGTGGCGATCTTTGACGCGGCGAATAGGGAGGTCGTGCGCCCGGTGCGCGAATCGGCGGCCTCGGGTGCGCTGATCGGCAAGGGCGATTACCCCCACTTCATGCTAAAGGAGATCTTCGAGCAGCCGGCGGTAATCGGTGATACGCTCAACGCGGTGATCAACCCGGCCACCCGCGCTGTGCATCTGCCTGAGCTGTGCTTTGAGCTCGGCGAATTGGACCGTGTGACGGTTATCGCCTGCGGCACCTCCTACCACGCCGGTCTAGTCGCCAAATACTGGCTCGAGCAGATCGCCCGCGTTTCGGTGGAGACCGACATTGCCTCGGAGTTCCGCTATCGGGCGCCAGCAATGCCGCGCGGCGGAGCAGCGATCTTCGTCTCTCAATCGGGCGAAACCGCCGACACCCTGGCGGCGCTGCGCTATGCCCGCGCCCAGGGCCAGAAGATCATCGCCATCGTTAACCAGCCGGAAAGCTCGATTGCGCGCGAGGCCGACGTAGTCCTGCCGACATTGGCCGGTCCTGAGATCGGCGTTGCGTCGACCAAGGCCTTCACGACGCAGCTCGCCGTTTTGGCGTGTCTCACGGTGGCTTTGGCGCGGGCACGCGGCGGGATCGGACAGGCCCGCGAGGTACAGTTGGCGGGTTTTTTGAGCGAGATCCCGTCGCTGGCCAGAGAGGTTTTGAACAACGACGCGCGCATCCGCGAGATGGCGATCGAGATTGCCAAGGCGCGCGACGTTCTCTATCTCGGCCGCGGGAGCGCCTTTCCGCTGGCCCTCGAGGGCGCGCTGAAGCTGAAGGAAATTTCCTATATTCGAGCGGAGGGTTATGCCGCGGGCGAAATGAAGCACGGGCCGATCGCGCTGATCGACGAAAATGTGCAGGTGATCGTGCTTGCACCGCATGATCACCTGTTCGAAAAGACGCTCGGCAATGTCGAAGAGGTCATGGCCCGAGGCGGCCGCGTCATGATGATTTCGGATACTGAGGGGGTGGCCCGACTCGCCGATCGCCTCGCCTATAGCATCGCGTTGCCGAGCTGCGACCCGCTTGTCATGCCCCTGCTCTACGCGATCCCGATGCAGCTCCTTGCCTACCACACCGCCGTCCTAAAGGGTTCCGACGTCGACCAGCCGCGGAATCTTGCAAAGAGCGTCACGGTCGAGTAGCAGGGCGATCAGAGTATCGCCCGCGCTTAGCGATAATGGGGAGATGCGGTCCTGCGGTCGCTTATTGAGGCCCTGTCGACGGACTGATTAGCGCCGGGCCGCGCAGTGTACACCTTTCCCCCCTCGCGGCTGTGCTCCTCCGGGCCTCGGGTTTACCCCGCGGACTTTAGCACGGTCGAAGCCAATGACCGGAGCGCTGCCCAGATGGACCAGCCAAGTGCGAGGGATAGCATCAACATCACAATAAACATCGCCCCTGCACGCAGGCGCAGGCCGATCCCATACGCGGATCGCCGGAGGCCCTCCAATGTCCAATCCGTCCGATAGAGAGAACTCCTCGGATAGTGGCCTCAGATTTGAGTAGCTTTCAACCTTTAAAAAGGTGAACCGCGGAATTTTCGGGATGCACAACCGCCGTGCGGGCTACAGCGGTGACTGATACGGGGAGTTCATCCCCGCCACCCGACCGGAATGCCAAGTTGCTGAAATTGACGTACACAACTCGCTCAGTCAGCGACACCCCGTTTGCGATCTACCCGCAATATTGTCGATCAACGAGCACATAGGCGACTATTTCGTACTCGGGAGATACGTCAGCTGCGGCAGCCCCTCCGCGCCGATAGGAAGTTAGTAAGCAGATTGCTTGCCTGCCGTCCCGCGAGATGGCTCATATAGTCCGGGATGGAAAAGGCTACGGCAGGAAAACTCGTCAGCCGGTTCGCGGCCGCTATCTGCGCTTGAATTCGACCGACCATCGCTGGTACACGACGGCCGTCCGGCATCAGAGTGAACAGCTCGACGACGGCTCCCAGCTGAGCCCCCGCGTTGAGAACCGCACGGTCGAGGGCTTCGTAATACAGCCCGATATCTTCGAGCGCGACCTTTCCTTCGCCGACACCATCCTGAAATAGGAGCAGGTCGATCCCAGAAGCTCTAATCACATCGGCCCAAAACGAAGCGAGAAGGTCCGGATCGGCGAAGGAATTGCTGAAGCCGGAGATCGCTACTTTTGATCCGGGACGCCGCGCCTTAAGCAGTGCCACCGTTTCCGCCAAATACCTCTTTAGAACGGTGCGTTTGTCGGGATCAAGCCATGTTCGGTCATCGATTTCGTCGGGTATGTACCAGCCGGCAAACGGCGCGCCTGCCGTGGTGGCGTTCAGACTATCGAGGAAGCCGGCCATCTCCTGAACGCGTCTGCGGAAATACGGTTTGAGGAGTTCCGGAGCTTGCTTGATCTCTTCCCAGTAGCTTGAATCCATCGCCAACCCGACCCAGACATGAATCCCGGACCGCGCGGCAAGGTCCAAAATAGAGGCTAACGGCGTGTAAACTGCGGTCTCATGTCGGGCTGTCTGGAACAGCGGCTTACGATCGAGGACCGTCCATTGCAAGAAGAGTGTATTGATCCCGATGGACCGCAATTCATCGAACAATTGCTGCCACTCGGCGGCCGGCCGGGCGAGTTGCGCGTCCGTCAGCTGGAGAAAAGTGCCCTTGAGTCCCGAACATGCAGCACTTGCCGGTAGATGCCCCGTCAGGCTTACGGCGGCGAAAATTAGGAAAGCGCAGCTCCAGCGGATGCGCGAAACCGCCTTTCGAATTGTCACTCAGAACCTCGCAACGAGAGTAATAGAGAAGACCACACTCGGCGTCGCCAACGAATCGTAGACGGTGTATCCGAGGCGAGGTAGAAGCTCTACCGCGTCTCGCGGAGCGTGGTATTTGTCTTCGTAGAAGAAGCCACGGAGCGAGGCGCCTATGCCTGTCTCCGCCGATGTATTTGCTCCAATTCCGTAATTTCCCCGAAAGATGCCATAGACAAAGGGCGAGAAGACCAGCCTGTCAGCGAATTTGAAATTTACGCCTCCACGACCGTCGGCATAAGTAAGAATTTGATGTGGCGATTGCGCTGTGCCGGCGAAATCGACGTACAAGAGGCTGTACCACGACTGTGAGGCGACGGGATCGATCTCGTAGCCCGCGCTGGTCGAAAACGATACGCGACCCTCCCAGTTATTGACCGCGTTAGTGCCGAACTTGATCAGTCTTTCACCGGACAGCACCAAATTGTAATCGCTCAAGGGTTTATAGTGTATCCCGACGCCACCCTGAAAGCTATTGCCCTCAGGACTAATCGTACCGGGGGCATAACTAAAGAAAGTACGCGCAAATCCCTGGAATATTCGGCCATCGACATAGCCAATTTCAGGCGGCTGATACTGGAGTTCGACGCCCCCTTGATTAGTACTGATAAGACTTTCGAGGTTGCGGGTTCGACGTTCGCAATAATTGCCGGTAAGGCAAAGGTTCGTATAGCCGTATGCCGTCCAGTGGGGCTCGACTGCATTGATGGTCCGGCGCAGCCCTTCGATCGTGCGGGCGGTGGCGTCGCGCTCCTCTTGAGTTTCGGCAGGATAAAGTTGCTGATTGTCGATCACCCATTTGAACTGATCGATTGCCTTATCGTTCTCGCCCAGACCAAGATCGATATATCCGAGGTCTTCATGTAGCGCATATCGATTCGGCCCTACCGCGAGGACCCCGGACAGGAGCTGCGCCGCGCCCGCGAGGTCGCCACTCTTGCGCAGCGCATAAGCAAGTGCTGCTTTATATTCCGTGTTTTCGGGTTCGGCCTTAACAGCTGCCTCGAGTTGCCGCCGTGCTTCTTCGTGGTCGCCTAGACGCTCCGCCAACTGGCTGAGGCGGAAGCTCCTCTCTGCCGTCGGCTCAAGCGCGACAGCCCTCTCTAGTTCCCCTCGGGCCTCACTCGGCCGCCCCAAGGCATCCTCATCCCGCGAAACCTCGTCATGGTATTCGGCCTCGATTGCGGCCGATAGCCACGGCCCCGCACTCAACGGTGTGAGCGTGTCGAGCGCCCTTTGCGGCTGGTCGGCTAGACGGTATGTCCGAGCAAGAGCAAGCGTCAATCTCAGCCTCTCGGCGGTGCTGAAAGCCGCGCCGGTTTCCTCGCTCCCGCCGGGTGAGGTTGTCTGCGCGGCGCCGACCGACAGAATTCCCTCCGCGAACGACAGAAGCAGGGGCCCGACCAGTGCCGGTACGGCGAGCCCGTAAGAGAATTCGATAAGTCTGGGGCGGCCATTCCTGAGGCGCGGGGGCGCGCGGTGGTGCTCTGAAGTCGCGTGGTGTTTTGAAGTCGCTTCGGCGCGCGCATGTGAGGGAACTGCCGGATCGTTTCGCCGGTGCTCACGGTATCGCCGCAGTTTCATTCCCGACGCCACAGTTGCGAGAGGTTGAGCTCGGTGATATGCCAAGCGCCTTCTCGAAGCAACCTGCAGCTTTATCATGCTGTTCTGTGTCGGAATATGCATACCCCAATGCAGCGCTGGCCCGCTGCCTCTGCGCCTGCGACAGAACCTGCGGGTCGGCCAGGGCCCGCCGCAGAAAAACGATGGCTAATCCCGGTTGGTGCGCCGCCTGGTGGGCATACCCCAGCGACAACGCAAGGTCTGCCCGGGGATGAGCATCATAGGCCGCGCGGAACTCCGATGCGGCCCCCGCAGCCTGGCCGAGACGCATGAGTGCAATACCTCGGTTCTCATGGAGGGAGGGGGTTACGCCACCGAGCTGGATGGCCGTGTCATAGGCCGAGAGCGCATCTTGGTCCCGCGCCAGACTTGCGAGCGCAAAGCCCAGCCGGGCGGCGTAACCGGCCCGGGTCTTGCGCGGAATCCGTTCGTTTTCGGCGAGCATCCGATAGCTCTGCTTTGCCTCCTCCCAGTCCTTCGCCTGCATCGCGCTTTCCGCCGCCTGCGCGAGCCACTCCGCTGGGTGAGCGGGCGACAGGTGAAAAGCTTCCATGAAAAGCGATTGTGCTTGTTTCGGATTGCCGCGCGAGGCTTGTATATTCCCTAAGCGCTCCAGGTAACCCGCTCTCCGCTCGGCCGGGAGGCCGCGAATTGCCAGAAGTGATTCAAGGGTCTTCGCCGCATCGCCGCTCTGACCCGCCGCGATTTGGGCTTCCGCGAGAGCCGCGAGGTTGTTCTCGCTCGGCTCGGCCGCCACGAGCTCGCGCAAACGTGCCAGCATGGCTTGACGATCTCCCAACCTCTGCGCCAGCACTGCCTCCCGCCGTATGATTTCGGGCTTGCTCTGCGCAGCCTTGGGCAGTCTTGAAAGAGCTTCCAAAGCCTTCCTCATATCGCCCGTCATCTCATAAATAGAACTGAGGCGGTCGAGGTGCCGGACCCGAGAGTCGACGTGCTCATCCTCTGCCCCGGCGAGACGCTCAAGATACCCGGCAGCTTCCGCCCGCTTACCAACCTGAAACGCAGCCTCGGCTGCGGCTTCAAGCGATTTCCGATTCGCTTCGATATCGACCGCTTTTCGGAACGCCGTTAGTGCTCGCGATGCATCGCCGGCCTTAAGTGCGGCGAAACCAGCGGCTAGTTGCAGGCGATTTTTATCCGCGGGAAGCGCCGCCACAGCCGCCAAGGACTCGAATTCGGTGACGGCAACCAATGTTTGCCCGGCTGCTACGAGTGTGTTGGCGAGCATCTCGCGGAGCGCGGGATCCTTCTCTTGCTGAAGGTCCAGTGCGCGCCGAAATGACCCAGCCGCGGCGTCCGGTCGCCCAGCGCCGAGCTGGGCCTCGCCCAAGGCGCGTAGGTTCGTTGGGGTCGGCTCGAGGTCCGCCAGGCGCTCGGCATACCCCACCTCGGCGTCGTGGTCGGGCAGCTTTGCCGCGAGAAACGCAGATCGACGTTCGACCCCGGAATCCCGCCGATCGCTCGGAATTAGATCCAGTGCGGCAAGGGCCTCTTTGAAATGACCGCTCTGTTCCGCGACCACGCTCAGCCGTTCGAGCGCATGATCTTGGTTCTTCCCGTCCGTCACATCGGCTAGGCGTGCCAAGTCAGCAGCCGCGACGTCTAAATGGCCCGCCTGCAGTGATGCCTCCGCTGCGGCCGAGAGCGCTTCGGGTTCAGGATTGATCGAGGCCGCGCGCTGCAATTCTGAAAACGCACGCGACGCGTCATTCGCCGCTTGCGCCGCAAAACCGGCCGCACGGCGTAGGCGATATTCATCGGTTGGACTGACTGCGGCCGCCGCCAGCTCTTCGAAATTGGCGGCCGCTTGGTCGAAACGGCCGACGCGAAAGAGCGCGTTGGCCAGCGATTCGCGGATTTCACTGTTCATGGCGCTACCCGCCTTAATGGCGCGCTCAGCAGCTTCCACCAAGTCGGTCCGCCCGAGTTTGGACGCGGCTTCGGCCAATACGGTAGCGACTTCAGGATTATCCGGCGCCAATTTCCAGGCTGCTTCCGCACGTGACAAGGCGCCGGCCGGGTCGCCACTTTTCAACCCGAGTTCCGCGCCAAACACCCAGGCCGCGCGTTTATCTTCGTTATCGCTCGCGACCCTAGCGGCCTCATCATAGGCGACCATTGCCTCCGCCTCGCGCCCGAGGCGTTCTAAAAGCTGACCCTTGGCCACCAGCAGTGTGCCATCCGGTCCCCAACGTGCTTCCTCGCGGTCCAACAGCGTGACTGTATCCGCTGTCGCCGGGCCCGCCACCGCGGCCACCGCCAAGGAGCGACGCGCATATTGGCTGTCACCAGGGGCCAGCGTATCACTGTCGACTGCAGCGGCGAGGTCCGTTAGCGCTTCTCTGTTCTCGCCCAAGGCCGCCCGGGCGAGTCCGCGATAAAATAGTGCCGGTACAAAATCGGGCACGAAGGCGAGAACTCGGTCGGCTGCATTGACCGCGGCAGGATAGCGCTTAAGGTCGATTGCCAGAATAAGATACCCGAATTGGATAACGAGGTCATCGGGATCGGAGGCGAGATACCTTTCCAGTTCATCGAAGGCTTCCTGATATTGCCCTTTGGCAACGAGTTGTCGGCTGTGTGCGAAAGCGGGGAACGAACGCTGACGTTGAAATTCCCGCTGCAACCAGCTCTGCGGCAGTGCCGCACGCAACCCAGCCAGATAGGCATCAGCAGCGCCCGTCGTTGCGGCACCATCCGGTGCGCTAGGCGCCACGCTCTCGGCGGCGACGGATACAGCGCAATGACTAGGTGGGAGAAACAACAGTGCCACCCAAAGTAGAGTTGCATGAAGCCGGACGAGCATAGTCCTAGCGCGCCGGCGCTGGATCAG
>Ga0182035_10001836_pt1 | contig 10965 bp, 8 predicted proteins | sample flu12Cox44000170_FD_125969 | JGI IMG/M metagenome (GOLD analysis project Ga0182035, IMG submission 125969) | Lab enrichment of tropical soil microbial communities from Luquillo Experimental Forest, Puerto Rico - flux4day.12C.oxic.44.000.170 | ecosystem: Environmental > Terrestrial > Soil >...
CATGGCTAGGCGACAACTGATAAGGGTGAGGTCGGTAGTTCAACTCTACCCAGGCCCACCAGGTTTCCTTGGGGTGGGGCTCAGCTGGCAAGCTTCTCGATTACAGGCTTGGTCTCGTCCGCAGGCTGCCTCAGGGACGGATTTGGCACGGCACAGGCTTGTAACCTGTTGCTGCGGCTGAAAGCAGCAAGAATCGTAAAGTTTACGTTTATTCCTGACGACCGCGAAATCTCCATTCTCCCCCCTTGATTGCCCTCGCCCGGATTGGCCGACTGAACCCTCTCGCGTCGTTCTACAAACGGATACAGACGGTGACTAGTGCGTAAGCCTGATTCGACAAGAGCACCGCGACTGCACTGCGACTGCGACGCAGCCCGCGCGTTGCCGGCGAAATTCAGGGTAGAATCACAGGAGGAGGCTGCATGCAACGCCACATCAAAGCGCAGTCGCAGGAACGGTACCAGGCGATCGTGCCGACGGGAACGATGCGTTTTCTCGACTTTGCTCGCCTCAACCTCCGGCTGGGCGAGCGCTACTTCGGCGGCACGGGCACGCGCGAGTACGTTCTGGACCTCTTCTCCGGAACCGCGTCAATTACAGTCGAGGACGCTGCGGGCAAGACTCAAGAGTTCAGTCCCGTGGGCGGCCGCTCTGACGTCTTCAGCGGTGCGCCCGTGATGCTCTACATGCCGCCGCGGTCGGCGTACGAGATCAAGGCCACAGCGGGGCAGCTAGATGTCGGGATCTTCTCCGCGCCGTCCCAGGCCACAGCGGCAGCGGCGCTGCTGCACGGTTCGGATGTCGTCTGCCGTAAGGTAGGACAGAGCAACTGGCAGCGTACGGTTTATTCAGCTCTGGCTGAGAACGTTCCCGCCGAGCGGCTGCTCGCCGGGGAAACGTTGAACCCTCCGGGCAACTGGTCGAGTTACCCGCCCCACAAGCACGATCGCTCCAACCCGCCTCAGGAAGCTGTGCTGGAGGAGATTTACTTCTTTCGCCTCAAGCCGGCGCAGGGCTACGGATTCATCTGGACCTACACGGCGCCCGATGATCCCGACGGATTCTCTACGGTTTTCGTGGTCGAAGACGGCGACACCGTGCTGTTGCCGAAAGGTTATCACCTGTGGTCGCCGCGCCGGGCTACGAGTTGCACTACACCTGGGTGCTCGGGGGAGAGGAACGCCGCTATGGCGCATGGGCCGATGATCCACGCCACTCCTGGGTAAAGGAATTGGTTCATTGAATGATTGAATGATCGGGCCATCGGCTCATTGAGTCATCGGTCCAATGAGTCATTGAGTGACTGTCACTGGGCAAGCCACTGGTTGCGACTCGAAGAGGTTTGACCGTCCCGTGCTCCCCGAGGGGGAGCGCCGTGAGTAGCCGTGGGTGAAACCCACGGGAAGGTAGCCCCTCACCCCGCCTGCGGCACCCCTCTCCCGTCCGACGGGGAGAGGGGAATGGGGGTGAGGGGTGGGTCGGTTTCCGGGGGTGTTGCCCCGGCTGCTCACGTGGCGCCGCTGCGGTGCTGGTACGAGAGCTGCACGACTATGCGACCGCCTTTGAGGTGGCCGCGCTCATCAAGCCACCCGCTCTGCAGGGGGGGCCTGATTCAGGCCGTCTGCGAGAGCTGCGTAATCTGCGGATTGTCCAAAAAGAGCGATGATCAGTCCATTCTCTTACCCCGACGTTCCGCCCGTCCAAATACCCGACGCCAACTTTCTCGCTGCACTGGTTCCAAGCGAGATCGAGCCGCCCCAGCCTGTTGAGACTCTGGTGGAAGAAGCACTGGACCATCCCATCCGCTCATCGCGGGTGGAAGAGCATGTTTCGGCTTCGACGCGCGTTTTGATCCTGGTGGATGACACCACGCGCCAGACGCCGGCCTTGAATCTGCTTCCCTCACTCTTCCGGCGCCTGGAACAGCGCGGCTGCCCGCGCCAGAACGTGAAGATATTGATTGCCGCCGGCACTCATGCACGGATGGGCCCGCAGCAGATTGAGCAGAAGCTCGGCCCGCGCATCCCGCACGAATATCCGGTGCTGATCCACCACTGGAAGGCCGAGGAGAACCTTCGTTCCATTGGCGAGACGGCTGATGGCACGCCTATCCGCGTCCATCGCCTGCTCGGCGAATCCGACCTGGTAATCGGCGTGGGTCAGATCGTTCCCCACCGGGTGATGGGTTATACCGGAGGATGCACGATCGTCCAGCCCGGCGTCTGCGGCGGAGAAGTGACCGGCTACACGCATTGGAAGAGCGCGCTCTATTCCGGGCAAGAGATTCTGGGCATCGCCGACAATCCTGTGCGCCAGGAAGTGGAACAGATCGCCCGCCGCGCCGGCCTGCAGTTCATTCTCAACGTAGTGATGGACGGACAGCATCGCGTGATCCACGTGGTCGCCGGTGACCCGGTCGCTGCACACCGCGAGGGCACTAAGTATTCGCGGGACATCTACGGTGTTCGCCAGCCGGATCTGGCAGACATTGTGGTGGTGGAGTCCTACCCTACCGACATCGACCTATGGGTGGCCGCCAAGGGCATCTACGCGGCGGAGCTTGCGGTGCGCGACGGCGGGGTGGTTATCCTGGTCTCGCCCTGTACCCAGGGCGTGGCTCCTGAGCACCCCGACGTCGAGCGCCTTGGCTATCACGATTTGAGCGTCGTCCAAAGTATGCTGGCACGTAAAGAGATCGCGGACGTTGCGGCGGCCGCGCACCTGGTCCACGTGGGACGCGTCATCCGCCAGCGCGCTCGGGGCATTATGGTCTCGCCGGGAATCGATACGCAAACCCAGCGGCACCTAGGCTTCGAACCGGCGAATACGCCGCAAGAAGCTCTGGAGTGGGCTTTCGGGCTGGCAGGACCGCTGGCCAAGGTTGTGGTGTTGCGCCAGGGCGGACACATTCTGCCCGTCGTCGAGCGGGGCGAAAGGCAAAGGGTAAAGGGTAAAGCATAAAGGGCCGTTTACACCTTACCCCTTACCCTTTACACTTTACCCTTTTGCGTAATCTGCCCTGATGAAAAGTGTACGATCAGCAATCCTTCATCGCCCCTTCCAGCTTTCCCACCTGCGTTGGTACATCTGCGCTTTGCTTTTCTTCGGGTCGATGATCAATTACCTGGACAGGGGCACAATCGCCATCGTGGCCCACGACCTGCAGCGAATCTTCGGCTGGAAAGAGAGCGACTACGGTTGGATTGTCTTTGCCTTCCAGTTGGCCTACGCGGTCATGATGTTGGTCTCCGGCGCCGTCATTGACGGGCTAGGGACGCGGGTCGGCTACGCGCTGGCGATGACCTGGTGGTCGCTCGCGGCTATGGGGCACGCGCTGGCGCGAGGGATGTGGTCGTTTGCCGCCGCCCGGTTTCTTTTGGGTGCCGGAGAAGCCGGCAACTTCCCCGCTGCGATCAAGGCAGTCGCGGAATGGTTTCCCAGGAGGGAGAGGGCGCTCTCGACGGGCATCTTCAACGCCGGAACCAACGTAGGTGCCGTGGCGGCCTATCCCATCGTCGGCTGGTTGCTCCTCAAGTGGGGTTGGAAAGCGGCCTTCGTCGGCACGGGCGCCCTGGGATTTTCTTGCTTGGCGCTATGGTTGGTCTTCTATCGCCTGCCCCGCGACCACCCGTGGATCAGCGCCGCGGAGCGCGACTACATCGAAAGTTCCGGCGGTGGGCGTTACGAGGAATCGCAGCCTGAAATGCCTTGGCGCAGCATCTTCGGCTATCGCCAGGCGTGGGGATTTACCCTGGCGAAGTTTATGACGGATCCCATCTGGTGGTTCTACATCTTCTGGTTGCCCAAGTACTTGATTGAAGTGCGGCACTTCTCGATTGCGCGGCTGGAGATTTTCGGGATGATCCCTTTCCTTGCTGCCGTGCCGGGCAGTGTGGCCGGAGGATGGTTTTCCGGGTTTCTCATGAAGCGAGGCTGGTCGGTGAATCGGGCCCGCAAGACGGCCATGGCCGTCTGTGCCTTCTCTATGCCGGCGGTGATCCTGGCAGCGTTCTCACCGAGCCCATGGTGGGCGCTGGGCCTTATCTCGCTCACCACTTCAGCCCACCAGGGCTGGTCGGCCAACGTCTTCACACTGGCGTCGGATATTTTCGCCAAGCGCGATGTCGCTTCGATCGTGGGGGTGGGTGGAGCGGCAGGCGCTGTGGGCGGCATGATTATCGCCCCGGTGGCCGGCTATGTGCTGCAGTATTTCCATAGCTACGTGCCGCTCTTCATCGTCGCCGGCGTGATGCATCCGCTGGCCTTCGGGGTTGTGCAGCTCCTGATACCCAGGGTAGAGCCGCCGAAGCCCCGTGGCCTAGTCCGCTGAAGAGCAATCGAGCACCACCTCGGCCAAGAAGGTCTGCACTTTCACGACGAGAGCGTCCGTGTGGCCGCCCCTTACTCGTATTCAGCGAGGGGACTGAAGACGTACGGGAGGGTGACGTTCTCAGCCGTCACACGCAGCCCTTCGCGCTTGTTGTTGCGAACCACGTGGTACGTCTGGCCACACACCTTGCAGGTCACACTCTGGTCTCTCTTCTTGGCCAGCTGAAGCCCGCCCGCACAGCGGAGGCAGAAAAAGTCCGGTTCGGTGAGTGCCCACGCTCTCAACATGCGCCGGAGCATGAATACGCTTTCCTTGCCCAACCCGGGGATGCCCATCAGCTGCTCGTCGGTCAAACTGGAGATCTCGCCCAAACGCTCATATCCCGCCCGCAGCAAGGCGTTGCGCGTCCGGTAGGACACCGGAAGCTCGTCAATCGGGCACTGAAATTCATGGCCCCGATACCGTTCGCGTGTTTTTACCCGGTGAGCCTTCTGTTTAAGCTTCTGTGCCGTTTCGCAAACCGCTTGCCGACTTACGCGCCCACCGAACAACCTCTCGGCGATAGCTTTGTAGGAAACCCCAACTTCCCTCAGGCGAAGGATTAATCGCTCATCCAGGCTCAGTCCATCTTCTGCCGTCTGCGTTTCCTCTCCGGCGCCTGGGACCAATCCTTCCGGTTGCGAAGACTCGCTGTTCACTTTTTCCATGGCCAAAGTTCCCCTTGTCTTCCATTATAACCGATGCTATGGCTCAGGTGAATATAATTGCCGCCTGATTTGGGACCCCTGTCAGCCTCGGAAGGGCGGGGTTCAGCCCCGCCCATCCGGAGCCCGCCATGACACTTTTCATCGGCCTGCTATAAGATCTGGGCGCGGTTGAGCAGTGCCTGCTGCAGGGCTTCGGCGCCGCGCGCCACGCCGATACGGGCTGAGGTAAAGGGCGACTCATGCTCGATGCTGATAACGTAGTCGTACCCGACGGCCATCAGTTGCTCCACCACCGATTTCCACACCACCAGATCGTGGCCGAACCCGACATCCGCATAGGACCAGGAGCGATGGACGATATCCTGATAGGGTGTGACGTCAAGCAGGCCGTTGACCGCCACATTGTCGCGGTCCATCAGGATGTCCTTACCGTGCATGTGATAGATGCAGCCCTCCTCGCCCAGCTTCTTAACTACTGATGTAGGCTCCACACCGAGGTGCCACAAGCCGCTCAGGTCGAGGTTGGCACCCACATTGTCGCCGGCGGCGTGGCGCAGCTTGACGAGCGTGGCCACGTTGAACACCGAGTAGCCCAGGTCCATTTCGATGGCCAGCTTCACGTTGCGTTGCCGGGCATAGCTTGCGAGATCCCTCCAATAGGGCACCAGCACTTCGTTCCACTGCCATTTCAGGATGTCCACAAACTCGTCGGTTTCGAGCGAGGTTATCCAGTTAGGGTGCTTGCCGGTCCCGTCTCCCGGGCAACCCGAGAAGCAGACGACGCGGTTCACACCCATTTTGGCAGCGAGGTCGATGCTCTCGCGGTAAACGCGGTCCTCGCGCTGCGCCCTCTCGCGGTCAGGGTGCACTGGATTGCCGTGGCAACTGAAGGCACTGATCAGAAGGCCGTTCGTTTCAAACAGGGCAGCGTAAGCCCGGCGCTTGGCGTCATCCGCCAGCAACGCCTCGCGGTCGCAGTGCGCCTGGCCCGGATCGTTGCCGGAACCGATCTCCACCGCCTCAATCTTCAGTTCCTTGACGAGCTCCACCAATTGCTCAGTGGAGAGGTCGTGAAAAGCGGCGTCGAAAACGCCGATCCGCAGCTTGGGACTGGGCTCGTGAATTTCGCGGACTTGCCCTCCAGGCTCCCCATGCCGAGCAGCGGCGCTCGTCGTTCTTGCTGCGGCCAGCACAGTAGCCAGACCCCCTGCAGCCTTCTGCAAGAACTTCCGTCGATTCTTCAGGGATGTGACTGAACCCGCGTTCCTCCTCGCCATCAATGCGGCATTGCTGATCCTCGGCTCGTCACCCAAAATCGTCAACCCTCCTACGCTCGCGAATGGTACCTAAAGGCTACACCTTGGGATGCTTCTATAACATAAGGCTCGCGCTTTGTAAAATGACATTTTGTCGTCAACCCATCTTTGTCCCATCGTTGTAGGGCCACCTCTTCACTGCGTTCAGGGCAGGCTCTTGGGTCAGCCTCTGGAGTTTGTACATTTTGCTCCGATTCTGGAGAGCTTTTTTGCCATAATCTAGCCTTGACAAATAGCCTATGCCCGGCTAGGCTGGGTTGTGGGCCGCGGAAAGGGAACAGAAGCCAGGAGCACCAGGCGAGCTGGAAGCCGAGCCGTCCCGCCTGTGCCGGGCTGCAGGCGGGTGCTGGCTGGGAGGAAGGAGGTGCCGGAGGGGGTAGCTCCGGGGCTGGTGAAAGCCGGAATGTGTATGAAAACAAAGGGGTAGCGAAAATGCGATGACGATCTAAGGATGGCACGCCTTCAGCCTGCCTTCAGCCAAGGTGTCGTTCCTGAAGCGCCGATCCCGTAAAGCGCGTTCTCGGCACCTGCCGCGGACGGGGCTGCACGTCCCTGGTGACGGTTAACCGCAGCAGATTGGAGATTTGAGATTGGGGATTCGAAGATTAAGAGTTAGCTGCAAAAACACCGATGAGCGCTAACACCACCCAGAGGCACCTTCTGATTCTCAGTACCACCACGGGCTACCAGGCCCGGGCCTTCGTTGAGGCAGCTCGCAAGATGGGTCTGGCAGTGGTGCTGGGTACCGACCGATGCCACGTCTTGGAAGACCCCTGGCGGGATGGCGCACTGCCGTTGCGTTTCGAAGATGCGGAGCAGTGTGCCGAGCAGATGGTGGATTTCTCACGGAACACTCCGATCGACGCGGTGGTGGCGTTGGGCGACAGGCCCACGGCGGCTGCGGCGCGGGCCTGCCAGGCGCTGGGCCTTCCATACCATCCTGTGGAAGCGGTGGACGCCTGCCGCGACAAGTACAGGTCGCGCGAGCGCTTGCGGGCCGGGGGGCTCCGTGTACCGGCTTTCTCGCGCCACCTTTACACCGCTGACCCGCGCGAACTGGCAGGTTCAGGTCCAGGGTTTCCGTGCGTGCTCAAGCCCCTTTCGCTTTCGGGTAGCCGTGGTGTGATCCGGGCCGACAACACCGAACAATTCGTTGCTGCCTTCGAACGCATCCGAGATTTACTGAGTTCACCCGAAGTACAGGTGCTGCGCGAGCAAGCCACCCGGTTCATTCAAGTGGAAGCCTATATTGCTGGCGCGGAGGTGGCGGTGGAGGCCGCGGTCGACCGCGGCCAGCTGAAGGTGCTCGGGATCTTTGACAAGCCCGACCCGCTCGAAGGACCGTACTTTGAGGAGACCGTCTATGTGACGCCCTCCCGCTTGCCAAGCGAGGCGCAAAGGGCGATCACCGATACCCTGGCGGAGGCGGTTCGGGTGCTGGGACTCGCTCACGGCCCCCTCCACGCCGAGTTACGCCTCGATCCGCAGAACGTCGCGCGCGACGGCCATGGGCCGCGCGTCTGGGTGTTGGAGATTGCCGCCCGCCCGATCGGCGGGCTCTGCTCGCGCGCGCTGCGGTTCTCGTCACCGACGCTCGGCGAAGGCTTCTCCCTCGAAGAACTGCTGATTCACCTGGCATTCGGCAAGGGCGTTCGCGACGTTTGTCGCGAAACCGCAGCGTCAGGAGTAATGATGGTGCCCATCCCTCGGGACGGGATCTACGAGAGTGTGGAGGGAGTGGAAGAGGCCTCGAGCCAGCCGGGCGTGGAAGACATCGTGATCACGGCCAAACCCGGCCAGAGGCTGGTTACCCTGCCCGAAGGCAGCAGCTACCTTGGCTTTATCTTCGCCCGGGGAGCGTCACCGCAGTGGGTGGAAGACGCGTTACGCGGGGCGCACCAGAAACTTTGCTTCACGATCGTCCCGTCGCTCCCGGTGGTCTGAACCGATATCGCTCGCAGCTACGGAAGGGAACGCTTGCTGCTTTCCGGCGCTTGACCGCCGCTGCTGGCCAAAATCTGCTCAATCCTGCGCCTCAAACCTGGCAGCTCCTGGACCACGACATCCCACACCAGTTGTAGATTGACGCCAAAATACTCAGTGGATCATCTTATCCCGCATCCCCGCTATCCTCTTCCAAGGGACATCGACGTTCTGCGCCCGGAAGTTTTCAGAGACGTGCTTAACAGCCTCTCCGATAATTTCCAGATTGCGGACAACCGCGTCTTGCGTTTTCGTATCCTGCAGGAAGTTTTCCTCGCCGCCTGCCGTGTAATCGAAGATTCGATTTAGGGCATCCCGGATATGTAGAGGTAAATGCTGTCGTCCTTCACAGCGGTAGAGCCTCGCTGAGAATCCGTGCTCGCAAGTAGGGGCTCACACCGCCGTCGGAGATAACATCAACCTTGCGGCCGAGGAGATCTTCGACGTCTTGCCAGAACCCGACAAGGTCCAGGAGGTTACGCCCCTTCTCCATCGCCACCAGAAGGTCCACATCGCTGTCCGGACGTGCCTCACCCCGCGCCACGGATCCGAAGAGCCGCACATTGTGGGCGCCGTGCTCGGCGGCAAGGCGCAGGATTTCACTCCGGTTCCGTTTTAGAAGTTCGTCCACACCCATGATCTTCTTCCACCCTGTCATTCCGGAATCAATCTAAGAGCTCCTGATACCTAAGCTTTCTTTTGGGGCGGCACGTAGCCAGGGGGCAGGGCCGCACCTTCGCCAAAGAAAAACTGCTCCATCTGCTGTGCGATGATCTCCTGCGCTTCGGCCGTGGCGGGATTCAGGCGGTACTCGTTAATGATCATCTTCAGGTGCTCGGCCCAAAGGTCCCAGGCCTGCTCGGAGACGCTCTCGTAGATGCGCTGTCCCAATTCTCCGCCCCAAGGCGGCTCTTCGAGTCCGGGAAGTTCTTTCCCAAACTTCACACATTTCACCATGCGTTGCGCCATACCTGCCTCCCTTGGGAACGAGTGTTTGTGGCGTGCTGTCGAAACATGAATTATACAGGAAAAGCGCATCGGGCGACGGCGGAGTAACCGAGGTCATGGATCCTGGTCTGCTTCTTCGTCGTCTTTTGCTTCCTCTTTGGCGGGCGGCTTCAGGGATCGCTCCACCGTGACTTTGGTTGCCGGCGCCATGGCCGCTAGGCGGTCGAGGTCGAATTGACGGTAGAAATCGAGGCAGAAGAGTTCAGGCGCTTCCTGAAAAGTCACCGGCGCTTCCAGCAGATAGCTCAGGCTGGACATCCCTTCGTGGACAACCATTTCCGAGAATAATTCCGGCTCGAGCGCAGCGGCTACCAGGGCCGCGACCTGGTTGCGAATCCCTGTCACTTCAAGGCGTACTCGCGACGCGCCGGCGCGCTCCTTCATCCAGTGAGTGATTCCGACCAGTTGTGCCGCTTGCTGGCCAAGCGCTCGGTCGCCGGTGGCGCCGAGTATTTGCGCGTATGAGTAGGGCTCGGCGTCCTTCCAAGCATCTCCAATGAACAACAGGTCCAGAGCCAGCACCTGCTCGTCGCGGTTGACGCGGTCAGAAACCTCTGTGCTCGCGGCTTTCTTGCCCCTATCGTTGAGCACGATGGTCACCGGCGCGCCGTCCCGGCTCTCGATGCCCCTCAACCACACTGCGTTGGCACTTAAGCCGCTGCTCATGGCGAACAGGTACGACTTGGACTCCACCCCTTTGCTCTTGGTATTCGCCAGTGTCCAGACGCGGCTCAAGCCAGGCTCGTGGTAACGCACGACGGTCCTGAGTGCCTGTCTTTGCGAGACGGCCCACTTGTCCCTGGCAGCGGCTTCGGACGGAATGGGCTCACGCCGGAGATCTGCCGCCATCTTCCGAGCCAAACCGAGAATGGTGAGGTTATCCTTGGGCAGGCCCACCACTAGTTCGTCGTAGCTCCTTAGCTCCGCCCCGGCGGGAATCTCGCTCGAGATAAGCGGCAGGCCGAAGTGCTGGCTGAAGAAGCGGTAAGCGGCGAGGCGATTATCAAGAAAGTAGTTGTGCGTTCCGGGATCGCGGTTCTCATGCCATTCCAAGGCGCCCTCTTGGCCGTATAGCTTGAAGAATGGTTTTATCGCATCAAAGATCAGCGGCTTGGCCATGGGACCCCTAAAACAACAGTCGTCCTCAGCGTTGTAAACGAGCAGCGTAGGCCGTGGTGCCCTCAGGGCTGTGAGGTGGGTGAAGTCCTGGCTCTCGAGGAAGTCGGTGGCATTCTGCTCCAGGTCCCCGAGGTCGCCGTACTTCCGTGCCTCGATCTTAGTACTCAAGGACGCAAAGCCCGCGACGGGTACAGATACTTTCACCCGCTCGTCCAGGGCGCTCAGAACCAGGGTCTGCCATCCCCCGCCGGAAAGGCCGGTCACGCCCAACCGCTCGCGGTCGACGTGCGGGAGGCTCGAAAGGTAGTCGAGGCCTCGGCGCATCTCCAGGTAAAACAATCCCAGGGCATTCGAGCCCACCAGGTCGAGATGCGCGCCGAACCAGTGGTCATTCCCCGGCTGTGCCAATTCGCCGAAGTCAAACCATTCCAGATTCAAGGCCAGGATCCCGTGCCGGGCGAAATTAATGCACCGCTTCTGCTTGTATTCCACGGACTTCCCC
>Ga0182035_10001838_pt1 | contig 10960 bp, 13 predicted proteins | sample flu12Cox44000170_FD_125969 | JGI IMG/M metagenome (GOLD analysis project Ga0182035, IMG submission 125969) | Lab enrichment of tropical soil microbial communities from Luquillo Experimental Forest, Puerto Rico - flux4day.12C.oxic.44.000.170 | ecosystem: Environmental > Terrestrial > Soil >...
TGGCTTGGCCTTGGAGGGCATTGAAATCCGCATGCCTTTTCCCCATTTCAATCGTAAGATCCGCATCAGCGTTATTTGCCTCCGTCTCGTTTTTCATTTCCTGAAGTTGAACAGCACGATTCCAAAGCTCCCCTCCGACTTGATCAAACGTCGTTCCAAGACGTTCTACAGCAGCACCGATGTTCGTTCCAAATGCTGCGCCAGGAGTTTGTTCAGTTATCTGCTCCCTTGGAGGAGCAGGCATCTCTGGCCTAGCTGTCGGTACGCCTTGATAAGGAACTTGGGGCATCAGCCGAGAATCCCTCCGCTACTACCACCACCAAACATTCCAACATTCCTCCCCTGAAGCCATTTCGAACTCACACTTCCTGCCATTCCAATCAACGATGACATCGCTCCCATATCCCCTGCTTTCAGTGACGTTCGAGCTGCGTAATCGTAGATCCCAGCCTGCGCTACGTCTTGGACACCTTCAATTTGGAAGCCATAAGCTCGCTTCAATGCGTTTGCACGAATCACAGCTTGGTTCTCCTGGCCAATGGCAACTTCGCTCTTCTGCACTTGCAGGTTTGATCCCGAATTCACATCAATATTCCCAGCCCCCTGCGCAGCACGAGTTGCTCCAACCTCCTGTCTCGTCGCCAGCCCCGCTTGCTGTGCCTCCACTTCCCCCGTTGCCATTGCGTAATCCGCATTCTGCTTCGCGATCTTCTCATTCATCAGCGCCACAGAGGCCTGATAATTGTACATATTAGCCTGGGCCTGGCCCTGGTATTTCGCACCCTCCGCACCAAGGATGCCACCAGCAATGCTGGAAGCCATTCCAATTCCACCAATGATTGGATCAGCCATTCTTCGCCCTTATCACAAATGGAACCTTGTTTCCCTGCGGATCCCCAAACTTCGCCCCAAGCCACTTCAACCAACGGATACTCTTGTCTTCGCCAACAATGCAGTTGCCAACGATCACCTTATACCGTCGAAGCATGGTTTCCATTACCCTCTGACTTTGTCGAACGAATGTAAATTGGTGCTCATGCACAAGGTCGGTATGGAGAAGCCAAAGGAAAGCCTGATCCGAGAGCAACGTCGGAGGAATCAGCCCCCAAATACACGCCACCTGACCGTCGGCCTTCCCAACAAAGATATAAGCACTGATTCGCATACATTCGTGTAACGTCCTTCCAGCGTTCTTCACATCCCTCACAGGGCTACGATTCAGGACCTCAAGGAAATCCACCCCTGACAAGCCAATTTCCTTAATCTCCACCTTCATTTTGGTGTGTCTCCGACTTCGATCTCTGGGATTACCCCAAGAATCGTTGCAGGATACGGAAGCGGTTGCTGTAAGCAGTATTGCCCAGGCACTTGCCACAAGGGGTCTGCAATCGTACGCGCGTCCGCAGACACGAGACCAGTCACGATTTTGTTTGAGGCAGAACCAACATTTCCGATAATGAAGTCCTTCATCGTCACCAACGTGGTGAACGAAGTCCCAAACTGAAGTCCAAGAGCGTCCTTGACTCGAACGGTACAAGCAGAGATCTTCTTCCGTTTTCCTTGAACCGTGGGCTCTCCAAGATCGAGCTGGAGGGTTTGGAGCTGTGGCGTGAAGGCGAGGCCGAGGGTGACCTTCGATGCAGCGTTAGGCAACGTTACCGACGCCACACCTCCAACGTACGTTACCGTCAACGGACCCACTGGCGTGCCATCAGCAAGGCCAACCACTTGCTGACCTATCAAGTGGTCGAGGCCTGTGAACGTAGTAAACGTCGGTGTCATAGCCCAAGTCCCGCCAATAGCAGGCCAAGGCAGACCCGTGTATGGGTTGACAAACGTAATTGGTTGAGTGATATTCACCGTGGCGGTAGTTCCAGATGCGATAGTGATGGTCATAACCCCATTACCAGTACGAATTACGTTACCAACAGTAGGACCACCAAACACAGCATTGTTTGCAGTAACAGTAACTCCGTTCCCACTTGCAGCAGAGAAAGTCAAAGTCGTATTAGGATTGGTCACAACCTGCACTGATTGAAGTCCCGCATCCACACACCATGCATCCTCGACTCCGTAAGGGAAGATTCGATCTGCCATTCGTTCGATGTACTGAACGGTCACGCCATTAACGACTCGTTGAACAACCCAGTAAACTCCGTCGACGAGGATCTGCGTCGGCCCCGTGGACGCGAACTGATTCGTAATCGACTCAACCACCGAAGTCACGGACATAAACTGTCCGTTGGTGTCGTGATGGGCCCAACCAAGGGTTTCCTGTTCTTTCACATACGCAAGCGACAGCGCTACTCCGTCACTCCGTACACACCAGACCGTTTTAAACGGCTCCTCAGCCCAGGTCCATTCGGTTAATTGGTAACCGAAGAAGAGATGACTTGATAAGGTCGAGATGTCGTTGCCAGTGTAAACCTGAACATAGAAGTTGAAGGTGATATCACGTACATAATACCCCTTCGCCTGCACGTAAAGAGCGTCGTAGTTGACTTGAATCGGTGGAATATCCGACGCACCCACGACTGCCTGCGGAGTTGCGGTAATGGAAGTGGGAGTAAGCACCCCTCCAGCACCATTGAGCAGCCAAGCTCCACGAGATGTGAACGTCATCAACCCTGTTGGAACGCTGACTGCGGATTTGATTTGATTCAGCTGGCCGCTGATAATCGAGCCCTGGATCGAATCATCCGCCTGAACTGGGATGGAGGTGTTGAAATTGAAAAACGCTCCTGGCTGAGAGAAACTGAAACCCTGAAGGTTCCCATTCGTTGCCCCAAGGAACATGCGTTGTTGGAAGAAACTCACCACCGCTGGATTCTGTGCTGAGGGCCCACCCGTGATAGGGGTGACGGTGAACGTGGCGGAAGCTCCAGCAGGAGAGAAGGTCAATGAGCCACCAGAAGTGTAGCCAGAACCTGCAATTTGAACGGTAACAGCCTTGACACCCCAGCCGAGATCTATTGAAAATGGAGTCCCAAAGCTGAGAAACCCAGGAGCAGAACATCCTGTTGGGCTGACAGGATTTGAAGGCGCGCTACCAGATGAAATACTTCCCGGATTCAATATCGAAACACCGTTAACATTCCAGAAAGTTACCCCGCCAGCAGAACTAAGAAAGGCAGTGGAAGTGATTGTCAACACAACTCCATTGGGAAATGTTAACGTTGACCCCACTGGATCCCCACCCAGACTACCGTTAATAGCTATATCATATCCAGAACCAGAACCATGGTGAATGCCACCAGTGCTTGTTACTCCAAGCGAGGCAAAGCCAGTGGCAGAGACGCCACCAGCAGGTGCGGAGGGGAATGTAACCGTAGGGACGGAAGTATACGACCCCGCACCAGTTACGGTAACACTGTTCACAGACCCACCAGTGAAGGCGCCTTGTACAATTGGTGGAGTCTGAGCGAAGTCTGGAGCGATTCCAGGATAGGCTTCGACGAACGTTAGTCCAGCCACATTTCCAATGAACCCAAACTGCGTACTTGTTGGAAGCGAGCCCGCCGTAATTGGCAAGGCTTTGTAGACATTATAGCTCGCTGCCCCAGTGACAGAGCTCCAAGTAAGGGTGTTCGAACCCTGAGAGGAGCCAATCCAAGCCAAACTGGTGATGGAAGAGACGTTAGACGGTGCACTCTCAGTCCCATTCGAATCCACCGCAGTGACAACGTACCCATAGATGAACGTTCCAGCAGGGAGGTTAGTGGTGACGCTCCCTAACGTTGGTGGCGCTACGGTAGGGGAGAAGTTAATCGCAGCAATGGTCCAATTCGTAGCGGAGTTGATGGTCAAGACCTGAGGCTGGTAGCTTGGGTGCGTGAGCATCATCTGCGTGACGCTCTGAGCGAACTTGACCAGAGCCAAATCCGCAGCGGCGTAGGGGGAGGAGATGGTGTAGACACGTTGGACAGAACTGCCAGAGATAAAACCTGCCCAAGTCGAACCGTCAACAGGATTGCCATTCAGATCTGATATCGTGAACTGTGCTGGATTTGGAATAGTACGGACTTGAAAATATCGACCATTAGCCTGTGGTGGATGCCCACTGCCAGAAATGAAAACCCAATCCCCTATACTGTAACCATGGTTTACCGAAGTTCCAAAGAGAGCAGGATTGGTGGGGCCAAATCCAGAAAGAGCAATGGTAGATTCAAGAACCGGTGCACCGTTTATATGGAATCGAATGTAATGGTCCCCAAACTCAAGGACATAGCCTATCGTCTGAGAGACTTGAAAAGGAATCAAACGAACTTTCGTTGCCGATTTGAACGCCTGAAGGACGTACCTCGTTCCCATCCTCGTCGAGGCACCACCATGATAGTCGACGAAGAAGTTGCGCAACAGCGCTGCGCCATTGTGGTACTTCTGAAGATCCACCCGTGCGAATAGCTCTGGCGTCCATTCACCACTCGCAAAGCTCGTTTGGATCTTAGGCTGGGCCAAGGCTACGCTCTCCGTAAGAACATTACGTGAACATCGGGATTAGACCTCCCCAATCGAACGTCACATTCGGACTCCACTCCCAAGCCGCAGGGAAATCCACGCCACGAATCCGAATCCAATCAGGGGCAACGTCATTGACGGTCAGGCCCTCATTCCCATCCGCCTTTCGAGCTTGAATGATGAACTCATTAGCTTCGCTGATCTTCAGATTGGCAAGCGTCTTGTCGCCTGTCAGCGCCAAGGCCAGCCTTGCAGAGAGCCAGATCTTCCAAGCCTCGATGAACAACGGGTCCATCACATTGACATCTTGAATCTGCTTGACATATGTCAAGACAGCGTTCTCTTGATTCGTCAGAATGATTCGTTGGTCGCTCTGCGCACCAAAGGTGAGGCTGAACGTCGCTCCCGTTCCAACTCCCGTCGTCGATCCCTGCGCCTGCGTTGCGGTTTGGGGAGCAAAATACGACCCACCTTGCACAGCGTCGCTGATAACCACATCCACAACACTAACAGTAGTCACAGCTCCAGTCACAGGGCTGGCTCCAGTCACCTGAAGCACTGCTGGCGCACCAAGTGGAGGCAGGCCTGCGGGGGCTTGGGCTAAGGTAATAAAATCCCCAATGAGATAGCCTGCTCCTCCCGCAACCACCACTGCGGAGGTAACAGGGAAGAATTGATCCACAGCCACTTTGTACTTGACTGGAGGTCCTGCCCATGTTGAAGGCATGCCTCCAGTCACCGCGGTTGTGATTGGGATGGTTCCACCAAAGCCAGTTTGGAACTGAGGAACAACCAACGTTGGTCGAAGGCAGTCTATCGGATACTGATACTCATACGCCCATGGAGGCGCAGGCTGGCCCTTCTGCCAAAGCGGGGTTCCAGAACTTGAATTCTCTGGCGTCCCTGGAATCGAGGAAATGTACGTCAGATTCGCTGTGTTCATCCCACAATTCCAGGGCGCCATTCGTAGAAGCGAGTCGCGAACCTGAGTCAGAACCAAGTTCGCTTGGATCGCCTCGTTCGACGTTTGATTCGCCAACTCCGTCGGGGTAACGGTGGTACGAGTACCGATTGCCTGCAAGGCACCATTGACGATATCAGTTGTCGTGGTCATCTCGACCTCTGCGATCCTTGGCTCTTACGTTCGCCACCAATACCAGGGGACCCACTCGTTTGACACTTACCATACGTTCCCTGTGTGCCCGCGTTGCCTACCATGGTCCCATGAAGTCCAGGACCCTTTCGGTCGTCGATATTCGTCGGTCCCGTTGGAGCTCGATACTTATTCACGTCCCTTTCGTCTCCAGGAAGGACGCCACCACAATCCACGGAGGACTCCTTACGTCCCTTGGACGTATAGTCAAGGATTGGTCTTGCCATCACCGTTCTCCCTGTGATCCATCTTTGTCCGTCTCATCTGGCGGTAGACCATGCGGAATAGCGCCATCAGCATAGCCACCTTCATCACGATAGTAAGTGCCCTGAGAACCAGCGTTGCCCACATTAGTACCACCAATTCCCCGATAAGGACCGAATATTCCAATCGGCCCCCTAGGAGGCTCGTAGTTCATCACGTCCCGCTCAGGCTCACCACCACGCGTTGCGCGCTCGCGATTGACAACGTCCTTATCAGGACCAAACTCGGACAGAATATCTCTTCCCATCACGCTCTCCTATCATCTGACGACGTTGACCTGAACGCACCCGTCATCCTGCTCTGCTGTGGGCTGGATTGTGACCCGTTGTGCTTATCCTGCAGCGTCTCAAGCTCCCTCTCGACCTCGTCCAGAAGGGGCTTCAGCTTTGGATGATCCAAGAGCTGCCGATAGACGCTCAACAGGCGCTCGATAGCTTCCCAGTCTCTTGCCATCTTCGATTCTCCTACTTGTGCTTCCCCTGCGACCCACATGGGTGACAGGTCTCGTCAACTGGAGGGGCCATGTAGCCTCGGCCCTTGTGGACGTTCTCAACGGCCTTCGGATCCACAGCAGTGCCGATCTGGCTCACCCCAGCAGGGCTGATTGCCATGGCCTTCGGATCCACGTGGTAGCTCTCGTAAACGTCCCTACTCGCTTTTCCTTGCTTCATTTCCATTCTCCTTATGTGTTGCTTGGGTTAAACGTGGAGTGTGATCCCATCGGTTGTATCGGTCCGCAGCCATCTCCCTACGGACTTTTTCAAACGCCCCTCCGTCCGTGTGCATTTCATGCAACAGCTGTCGATAGCGATCGTCGCACCTTCGAGCTTCGCCTTTCACATACTCAGGTGGTTCTTGTCCGTTCTCAGAATACATGAACATTACATCATGCACGTCGTGCATGTACATAATGAACCTCCTCATCTTCTCCGGGATCTCCGATTCAGCCTCCACCATGTAGTTCACTACCTTCGACAACATCTGCCGAATCATCTTCATCTCTTGCGAGATTCGACGAAGGTACTCCTTAGGATCCAAGCCTTCTTCTTCCATACTCATCCTCTAGTCCTTCCATCTGGTTCACCTCCACGAGACTCAGGCCTCTTCTTTTTCTTTCGAAGAATTCCTGTCTTCGCATCCGCAGCGTTGAACTCCTTCGCCACGCTGACTGGAGGGCCATTCATCCCTGTCGGCTTCCCTCCATGTGCGATCATCGCCATCAGGCGAGCTTGTGCAGGCGAGGTACTAGGCATCTTTGATCTCCTTCATAGCTCTATAGCAGTACAGACGACGTTCTGAAAGACAGCCGTACCCGCAACGTTACTGGTAACAATATTATAATCTAACCAATAACTGGTCCCTGAGACCAAACCAGTGGCTATGCCTATAAGTGGCACTGTATAGAAAACATTAGTAGTACTTGCGTTGGGCTGTGTATAGGCAGGATTGCCGATAGAGGTGCCAGTGGCAGCAGCGCCATTGACTGGTGCTGTACCAGTACCTATACGTAATCCTACCGAAGTAAGAACACCGTTGGCGCTGTTAGAAATCGTTCCAGTAAGTATTACCAACACACGACCAGTAGAATTAGGCGTAATTCGACAACCGGAGCCGACACCTCCCATTACGAACGTGGTTGAAGTCGTACCCAGAGGATTGACAGCCAAGGTAGCACTTAGGATACCACTACCACCGGTCGTCACAATCGCAGAGCAACCGGGATCTGATGAAGTGCCAGAGTAAATCAAGGTCTGACCCACTACACAAGGCCCTGCCGAGCGCCATCCCACTACCCCAGGACCACCACCTATCGGCACAGAGTGGTTTGGAATATCCTGTGCAAGGGCCGCACTTGACGCAAGAAGTAAAGCTAAAAGGTAGATCCGTTTCATGTTTCACCTATGCTGAGTACCAACCTGTTAAGTCGCTAAGGGGATAAAGTCGAAAGCTCGCACGATTTTGGACAATCGTGAATGTACCTGAAATCATATCGATGAACTGGCCTGGAAATGGCACAACGGAGATTGGAAATGCCGCTGCGTTCCCTCCAAGGTCTTTGATCCAAATACTCCGTTCCACTGCGGTCATCGGTCGATAGACAGGCTCGCGCTGCCATGCTACCACATTGGGGAGATTGAGCGTCACCGACCCTCCAACATTGACCAACACTACCGAAGTGTTGTCACTGAGATTGTATGTTCCCGCTGCGACGATTAACAACTCAGGATGGACCTGTTGATCAAACCATCCTAAGGATGGTCCCATCCAAATTCGGATTCGTTGGTAAGTTATACCACCTTGATCGAGATCCATGAGTCACCTAACATGTGATATTGATGTTTGCAGCGCAGGAACGGGTGCCTGCGCCACTAGCTGTGATGCCACTGAATCCATAACTTCCAGAGATGGACAAAGCTGCACTTGATGAAACGTTACCACCAAGCTCGGCTCCAACGAAGCTGGTCCACTTTGCTCCTGTGATACTAATGGGAGCGGAAAAGACACTACCCTCAAAGACCGTGAGTGCCTGATTTGTAGTGTCATTTATAAGTATGCTATTGGTATAAAGCCCAGAAAAGTCACATTGGATAAAGTGGTTCTCCGAGGAGGAAGCTGAAGGGAACGGATTCTGCTGTTGAAACCCGCACACAGTGGCCATGTTTCCTTGGTCTATCTTCACACGAACGTACCAATTCGCACCTTGGGAAGTAACTCCACAACCACCAGTGCCGTCGCCAGCGAAGTAGGAATTGAAGATCGTTCCATCAACCCCGTTGTTTTGCAAGGCAAACGAACCACCAAAGATTTGGGAGTTTAGTATATGAACAGCAGCGTTGTTGGCGATTGTAACACAAGATTGTGATGCTCCTGAGGCTTGGAGGCAGGCCACAACGATCTTGTCCATCGCTGCATTGCTGGCGCTGGTATCAAAGTTAATGATGGTAATGTCAGCACCACCAGTTTGCAGGAAAGTCGGCCCCTCAGATGTGCCAACCAACCATACTGAGTTCTTCATAGCCAATGTGCTACCAATCTTGTAATTGCCTTGGGGCACAAGAACAGTGCCGCCAGAAAAGTTCGAAGCCATGTAATTGATCTGGCATTGAAATGCCAAATAATCATCGGTCGAGCTATCGCCAACGGCAGCAGCACAACCGTTGGCGCCAGAGCGCACATCAACCCACGGACGACCGTAGCCCATGTAGACAGGCCCGTTGGCGGCAAGCAGGCCGTTGAACCCCTGTGTTACAGTCCAAGTGTTGACGTGCCCTGGATTAATCGACGCTACCACTGGCCCAGTCGTTGGGGATATGTTCAGTGAGCCATCGCTATTGGAAACCGAACTTGGTAACCCAGGAATCGTAGCGGTGCCTGACACCGACAGATTCGTAAACGCACCTGTGTTTGGGGTAACATTGCCTATCGGTGGTGGTGCGGATAGATTTGTACTGAAGATGGAATTCGTAGTGATCTTCTTCGACAAGCCTCCTTGGAGGATATAGAATAGGTCCGCAGGCCCCGCCAGCGTTGCCGAGGGCAGGCTATTCATATAGGCACTGAACGTCTCCGTAACCTGCTCAACAGCAGGAACTACGTAGAGCAGAACAAACGCTCCAGCAAGGAGGATCTTTTTCCAGTTCGCTCGCATGTTGTCACCCTGGTGTTAGTATTGTTCCCGATTCACTCGTAAGAGTGGAACCTGATTCGCTAGTGAGCACCACCGTGCCAGCAGGTAGGGCATTTGTGATTGCAATTGGTGGATCCCTTGCGTCGCGCGCACCGAGATACGCACCCGCGCCTGTGAGTACGTAGAGTGGACTCCCTGGTGCCGTGCGGGCCCACTTGACCACTGGTGGAACAAGGTTGAAGGGTTGAACGTAGAAATCGCGTTGCGGTTCTGCGTCGAACATTCCCCTCGGACCGATGTTCCAATAGCTTCGAATCGCCTGATCGTTAAGTGGTTCGGAGGCAAGGGTTGGGGGCCATCCAAATGGGACGTCGATGCCTTCGTTGATAATGTCCCCTGCGGTGTGGTAGACATTCTGTCCAGTTGGATCAGCAAGCCAATGGTCCGACAGGAGTCGATACATCCCACGGACGACGGGTGGCGGAACCGGACCTGAGAAGGCGGTCTCGACCTGCTGACGGAGGCTTTGGAGGATGAAGAATTTGTATGGTTTGAAAACCCCAAGGAAGTTGAAGTGCGTCGGCATCGGCCCAGCGAATTGGAAGGTCGAAGCCCAATCCTGTTGCTGCCGAAGGGCTGGAAGAATGATGTATTGAGGTTGAGTGAACTTGCCAATAAATGGAGGATTAGTCTCTGACTGCGGCGGAAGTGGAATAGTGATAGCCTGGTTCTGCCGCAACGCAGAAAGAATTGAATATTGCGGCTGCGTAAATCGACCGACGAAACTAACGTTCGTCTCGATTGCGCTCGAAGAGTAGTCGAACGCGAAGTTTTGACGTAGGGCACGAAGGACATTGTACGCAGGAGGTTGGAATCTGGCGATGAAGTTGGTGTTCGTCTCAGGCTGTGCAGCGAAGACGCTTGACGAAGCCCAGTCTTGCTGCTGGCGCAGAAGTGGGAGGATGAGGAGCTGCGGCTGCGTAAATCGACCAACGAAATGTGGGTTTGTCTCAACGGCACTGGACGACGTGTCCTGCGCTGGGCGCCATAGGTAGTTGATCGAAACCGCATACGGGTTCGCGGAAGTTGATTGGTATACGATAACCCGAATGTCAGCCACAAACTACCATCCCCACCTTTGAGGTTGGACGCGATAGATTGGAGTTCCAAGGGCGTCAAGTGTCACTACGACGGTCGGTGTTTTGAACATCGACGGATCTGGCCCCATCCCTTGAATATCTCTCCGCATCCTCAATGGAGACAACAGCGGGGGGCCAACTACGAAAGTTGGTCCATTCACGAGAACTCCAATGGCCCGCCGATATCCAAGATCGTCCGCAATGTAATCATACCCATCAAGGGGCCAAAAGTCTTCAAGTGCGTCGGATCCCACATTCAAAGGTCTTGCGCCCCGTGCCAAGCTCATTACTTCGCTTGCGCATAATGGACGATGCCAA
>Ga0182035_10001854_pt1 | contig 10929 bp, 9 predicted proteins | sample flu12Cox44000170_FD_125969 | JGI IMG/M metagenome (GOLD analysis project Ga0182035, IMG submission 125969) | Lab enrichment of tropical soil microbial communities from Luquillo Experimental Forest, Puerto Rico - flux4day.12C.oxic.44.000.170 | ecosystem: Environmental > Terrestrial > Soil >...
GAAACCAAGTCCGTGCCTGAAGCCACGTTTTCGGTCCGGGCCGCGTGACGAGACCTACGCGCCTGGAAGGGACGCGTAAACCCTGAGCGCTGCCTAAAAAAGGCCAGGCGTGCCCCTTTCACGCCTGGTCCCGCCTTTCAACCAATCCATCCTCAAAGCGACCGCAAGAAGGTTAATACCGCCATCTTCTCAGCCGGCTTCAGCTTCTCGAACTTCTCTGTGACTTTCTCGGCTTCCCCGTGATGGCGGGTGATGGCGTCCTCAAGTTGCACCGAGAGCCCGTCGTGCATAAGCCGCGAGCGGAGGCGCAGTCCCCAGAGGGGAGCGGTGCGAATCTTCTCGCGCGCGCATTGCGTGTCTCGTTGCAGCTTGGGGTGCTTTTCGCCCTCGGCAACGGCGGTCTGATAGCTTTCGCTGCACTCATCCTCCAACTTTCCGGAGGGCGTCACCTCTCCGGCCGTTTTCTCTTCCTCCAGGCGCGTTTCTATGCGCTTGCGGCCGAAGTGTTCGACCAGCGCCACGGAAATACCATCTCCCGTACCGACGTTGTGCAGAAGAAAGTCGCTGTACGGATGAATGGTGCGGTTCTCGACCGCATCGGAATGCAGGCCTGGGCCTCCCGGGGCAGCCGGACTCTTCCCCGTCACGATGGTCTCGACGTGACAGGTGGCGCAGCCAATCTTGGTAAACAATGTGGCGCCATGCTGGGCATCGGGAGTGCCCGCGATCGTATCGTCACGCGCCGGCGCCTTCAACGACCGCATGAAGCTGGCAAAGTGATCGATGTCTTCCAGATTGTTGTCATTGGGATCCGGCAGGCTGTTGGGTTCAGTGACCTTGGTGGGATCGGTGTTAGGGATCTGCGTAGCCACAGGGGGATTACAGATCTTGGTGACCTCGTCGGTCTGCAAGCGGCTGGTGATGCCCATTTCGTTTAGGTAGGCGTCAGCCGCGAAGGCGAGCAGACTGGCGTGCTGATCTTTCCAGCCGAAGCGTCCGATACGATCTTTGCCTTCGCTCTGCGGAACCGGCACCTTCACCGCCTGCCCGCAGATTTTGCCGTGCGAGGACTTGCACTGCTGCCGACGGATCGCCAGCAGGCTTTCGTCCGAGATGGCTTCCACGTAGCCGTCGCCGAGTGTGCTGGTCACAAGGCGGGTGGTCCGGATGGTCTCCGTCTCAGGAGCGTGCTCCTGGATCTCGGCGCAAATGGCGCGATCGTTCACCAGCGTGCGGTCGCGGATGACCTCGGCGCCATGATTGATCGGGATCTCGGGGTTCTGGAAGAAGCCGTGCGAATCGACGTGCCCGACGCGCAGTTCGCTGACCTGGCTGGCGGCGCCCGGGACCGGGGTCTGGTGACACTCCCGGCACGATTGTGCGTTGTAGAGCGGCCCCAGGCCGTCGGGAGCGATTTGCTCCACTTCCTCAAAGACCTTCTGATCCGCCTTGTGCCGGTCCGGATCGGAGAAGCCGTTGCTCTGGTTATCGAAGCCAGTGACGGCTTCCGGTGGGTGTGTGGGGGCCTGTCCGCGAGACCGAACTGCAATGGTGAAGAGAATCGCGCCAGCGAGAACGAACCACAACCGTGTGCCAGGCTTCATCGAACACTCCTTTTCGCGGCCAGAGGTGTCAACCAACGTAGTGCGGTAGCGCGTTCGGCGTCAATCGTGTATCGCTAAAGTTACCCCGATGGTGAAGGGCCCCCGAAGTCGTTTCCGGGATCTTGGATTCGCGGCGAAGACGCTGACTTCGTTAGGGAGGTTAGGAGCTGGAGGTGTTAACAACGATGGGTCTCAGGGTGCCGTTAGAGCTTGCTGCCGCTGTTCGGGGGCCACGCCCGACCTTCTGCTCGACAGAGCCGCGGAGTTCGCCGAACTTGTCGGCTCGCCTAAAGCGCTCCACAGATACATGGTGGCGTAGGCACGCCAAGGCCTCCAGGCAGCCGAGCGATGTTCGAGTTCGCCCGAACGCTTTTCCCCCAGCGCGTGCAATAGTCCAAGGTCGCCTGAGGGAAACGCGTCGGGCTCTCCGAGAGCCCGCATGGCAATGTATTGCGCTGTCCAATTTCCGATGCCGGGAATGGCCCGCAGGCTGCCGAGAAATTCTTGTAGAGATGCAGTTCCCTCGAAATGAATGCGGCCCTCGCTCACTGCCCGCGCAAAGTTGCGAATCGTTTCTGCCCGGGCCTTGGGCATTCCAAGGCTGGCGAGGTCCGTTTGGGCAATGACCTCAGGAGACGGGAACACGTGCGTCAGTTGACCCGGACCCGCCAGCGCTGTGCCGAACCGGCGGACGAGTTCTCCAGCGAGAGTGGTCGCGCCCTTTACCGTAATCTGCTGGCCCAGAATCGCGCGCACCCCGAGTTCAAAGCCACTCCAGCAGCCCGGAATCCGCAGACCGGGAGCCGCTGCGACTCGCTTCGCGAGAACGGGGTCCGCGCGGAGAGTCGGTGCGATCGCACTCCAGTCGGCATTCAGGTCGAACATGCCGCGAATTCGCTCAACGATGAAAAATAGCGAGCGTGGATCACCAAATTGCACGCGCAGAGCAAGGGCGTGCCGTTCCTTTTCGTGAGAAACCTCAACATAACCGCTCTCGCTGTTCAGCTTAATCGTTCGCCAGTAGCGACCGTCCTCAACCCACTCCACTCCTGGGATGGAGCGTGGCGCAAGAAATCGCAACATGCCCTCCCAGTGATACGGGGGCCGGTAGCGCAAGTAAAACAGATATTGATTCTCAGCCGGCAGCTTTGCCCGATGCGCAAGACGACGGATCTCCGTCGGAGTTCGTTTGTAGACTTTCTTGATCGCAGCATTGAACCGCCGTACGCAGCCGAAGCCCGATGCTATCGCGACCTCTGCCATGGCGAGGGTGGTTTCATCAATGAGCTTCTTGGCGAAGTCGAGGCGGCGGGTCTGGGCCACGGCACTCGGTGTAGCGCCGATGTGCTGGATGAATAAGCGCCGCAAGTGACGCGAGCCGACGCCCAGCCGCTCGGCGAGCGACTCAACACCACCGTCTTCCAGGCCGCCCTCTGCGATCAGGCGCAGCGCCCGCGCCACGGTGTTGGGAGTTCCAAGCCAAGCCGGGGTTCCCGGCGAACATTCCGGGCGGCAACGCAGGCACGGGCGGAATCCAGCTTCCGCGGCCGCTGCGGCCGTCGGAAAGTAACGGACGTTCTTTTCTTTTGCAGTTGGCGCAGGACAAATCGAACGGCAGTAGACACGGCTTCCGCGCACGCCAATGAAGAACTTGCCGTCAAATCGCGGGTCGCGCGACAACCGTGCCTGCGAACACACTTGCCAATCAAGTTCCATGCCCTAAGGATTCTTATGATAGTCCGTCGCTGCAGCCCGGCTGGACGTTTTCGGACGGTGCTGTCCCAAACCTTCCGTCGCTAGATCGGTTCTCGCGGAATAAGTCCTCCTCCCCGCAAGCGCGTCCGGAATTGTCCAATTCACTGCAGTCACGTCCGTTTGCGTCCGACCCCGCAGATCGAAACGCTCTACCGTGCGCGAAGAACGGCGGCGGCCGTAATGCGCGGCGCTTGACTCTGAAAGGCGGCGCGTCCAGAGCAAAAGGAGGACCCACCAACGAGAACCCCAATTTTGACCGTCATCACAGTGCTGGCCTTGGCTCTCATCTTGCCCAGCGGACTCACGGCTCAACAACACACTTCCTATCTCGTCGTCGAACTCGGCGCGCTGGGTGGAACCGCCAGCGGAGCCTCAGCGATCAACAACAGGGGCTGGGTCATGGGCGCTGCGAACCTGCCGGGCGACATGACCGAGCACGCCACGCTGTGGATTTACGGCAAGACACATGACCTCGGGACTCTGGGCGGCCCCAACAGCGCGGTGCCGTGGCCGGCGGTGAAAAATGACCGGGGAGTCATCGTCGGCATTTCTGATACTGCGGAAGACAATCCCCTTCATGAAATCTGGTCCTGCGCGCTGGCATTCTTCCCCACGGCGAGCGGCAAGAATTGCCGAGGATTCGTGTGGAAAGAAGGCCGGATGAAGCGATTGCCGACTCTAGGCGGATATAACGGCGTTGCTGCGGGCGTGAACAATCGCGGGCAAATCGTGGGATGGGCAGAGACTGCGGCTCACGATTCTACCTGCATCGCTCCTCAGGTACTGCAATTCGAGGCGGTGCTCTACGACCCCGAGGGCGAGGATGCGAGGGCGCTGCCTCCACTTTCCGGGGATCAGGACAGCGCCGCGACCGCAATCAACGACAAGGGCCAAGTAGTCGGCATCTCGGGACAATGCGCCAACGCCGTCGGCGGCCTCAGCGCGCACCATGCCGTGCTGTGGGAGAACGGCATCCCGACCGATATCGGGAACTTTGGCGGCATCGCGTGGAACACACCAGCCTCGATCAACAACCGGGGTGAGGTCGTAGGGTTCTCCGACTTTCCGGGCGACTCCGCCGCGCACCGCAACTATCACGGCTTTCTGTGGACAAAGGCCGGTGGCATGACAGACCTGGGCACTCTGCCCGGCGACGCGCGCAGCATCGCGTGGGCCATCAACGCGAAAGGCCAGATTGTTGGGCAGTCGACGGGAGGCCCGAACGGCAGCCACGCAGTCGTTTGGGAAAATGGCGTTCCCGTGGACATGAATTCTCGTGTCTCCAGTTGGCTGACTCTGGTCTACGCCAACGACATCGACGATTCCGGAGTGATCGTGGGTGGGGCGTTCAATCCGGCAACCGGGGCGTCACCGGGCTTCGTGGCAATCCCCGTGACAGGCCTCGACTCTGCGCCCGGCGAAAGATAGCAGCGCGGCGATAGCCGCGTCCGCAAACGTCCAGGCAGAGTTGGGCAATCGGGATATCTTGACGGCTGAATGCGTGCCCTGATTCGCCGCTGCGTGGAATGCTCGAGATGCCGCACCCGGTATCTGGTGGGCTTCAGTCCCTATTGGAACGGGGCATACCTGGTGCCCACCAGGACCGATTCGTTCGACGAATATGCGCTCTACTGCTCCTGCAACAGGCCTTCGACACCCTCTCTGTGGAAGTCGAGCGACATGAGAACATGCGCGGTGGCAAAGCCTGCTTACAACCGAGGATACGGCACATTCGATGAGATCGTGCCGGTGCCGGAATAACTCAAGCGAGCGAGTTGTTCGCTACGCAAACCCAAAAATACATACAGCCTGGAAGGATGATACGGATGACTTCTCCGCTAGAAACGCAGCGACTCTGCACTGACCTGGTCCTTGTTTTTTCGTTGGCTCTTCTCGGGGCGATCATCTTCACTTCGAATTCCGCGGCGGGTGAGACCAGGAACTCCTGCACGAATCCAGAGAGCCGTCAATTCGACTTTTGGGTCGGGGATTGGGATGTTTTCGATGTGGATAAGCCTGCAACCCCGGTAGCTCGTGTCCAGGTGGATCGCATTCTCGGGGATTGCGTGCTGCGCGAAGACTACCGCGACACGGATGGGCACATGGGGGAGAGTTTCAGCGTTTACGACACTGCAAGCCACCGCTGGCACCAGAGCTGGGTCACAAATCGAGGGCAACTGCTTCTTTTGGATGGTGGTCTGCACGACGGCACGATGGTTCTGAGCGCGACCGAGCGAATGCCAGACGGCAGCGACCGGCTTGTCAAGGGCACGTGGACCGCACTCGAAGGAGGCGTTCGTGAGGCTGCTGTCCGCTCGACTGACGGAGGCCACACGTGGGTGCCATGGTTCGACCTGATGTTCCGGCCCCACGCCGCGAACAATTCTGATGACCAGAAGACAGTTGCTGCGCTCGACTCCGAGTACCAGGCGGCGGTCAAAGGAAACGACGCGGTCACGATGGATCGGATTCTTGCTGACAACTTCATCCTGGTGACTGGCTCAGGCAAGAAGTACACGAAATCTGATCTGCTGGAAGAAGCCCGCGGCGGGCACGTCCAGTACGAGCGCCAGGAGGACACGGAGCAGACGGTCCGTCTCTGGGGCGACACCGCTGTGGTCACGGCCAAACTGCGGGAGAAAGGAACGGATCACGGAAAGGCGTTTGATAAAACAGTGTGGTTTAGCGACACCTACGTGCGAACCGCCGAAGGCTGGAAATATGTGTTCGGGCAGTCGTCGCTGCCGCCGCCAGTGACGACACAATAGATGGGCTCAGAAGCGCGTCGTCAGTGACCCGACTGCCGCTGCTCGAGCAGGCGTTCCATGGCTTGCCGCATCTGGCGGATTTGCAGCGCGCTCCGGCGCAGGCGATCTGCCTCTTTGTGACTAGCCCGCAAGAATGACTGGTGCCTTTCGATGAACAACTCCGCCAGGCTTTCGTCGGCGGGAGTCACCTCAACCACAGAGCCTTGCTCGCCGAGCCGCGCCATATCGAGGGCAGCCCACTCAGGGAGCCCGGACTCGCCTGCAAGCTCGGGCGACAGCACCAGGCCCGGGTCTTCCGGTAGCGCAATGCAGCGCAGAAACTCCAACCCGAAACAGTAGCCGGAGCGGTTGCGGACAATGCCCGCGATCCGCAGTGGTCCAGCGGTCCGGAATTCCACTTCCATCAGATCACCCGGCTGCAAAGGAACACCGCCATACACTTCCATGCCGGCCCGGCTGAGCGCGCTGACCATCCCGGGAATGGCGATCTGCGAATCGGCAGTCTCGGCTGCGATGAACACGGGCAGGTGGACCTGAAAGCGTGGCCACCGGCGGGTGCTGACGATGCCTCGCTGGCTGGGAGTCGGCTGGGTCATGGCCCTGTGCTATCGGAACAACTGGAAGTGGCGAAGATAGATGGCGCCCGCTAGGCCTAGCGCGATGAGCCCGATGGCACAGACAGCAATGCGTCGGCGCCAGTTTGCCGGTACATAGCGCTGGTCAGAGGCCACGCGCAGCTTCTTCATCCAGTTCGGCTCGGTAATATCTTCGTACACCGAAAGCGGAATGATGGACTCGAGCTTGCGCCGATCCTTCTGAGCAAGCGAGACGAAGCGGAAGGGCTGCTGCCTGCTGTTGACCGGGTTGAGCATTTCTGCCCCGGCAAGCACCGAGCCCGGCCCGATGAGAAACATCAGCCGGACCTGCGAGCCTTGGGCGACGGGCTTGGGTAGCGCGAGCAATCCGCCGGTCAGAGAAACAACCCGAAGCTCGCCCGAGACGCTCTGTCCGCTATCAAAGCGCAGAACAACCGGAGTGGGATGTTCGAAGTGGACGCGTGGCGTGCGCGGTACGGAATGCTGTTGGGGGAGGGCATTCATAGTTCCTAGCAGTATGAGCCGAGGTAACCACTGGAAAGTAGGTTACGGAAGGGCTTGTACAGTGGGACTACCCGCGAACTTCGGCGGAAAACGCGTAGGTTCTAGGACTTCCTACTCGTCACTCCGTTGAAACCTGGTACTGCTCCAGCTTGCCGTCGGGCATTTCGTAGGTCCATATCCGTAGTGTTTGCTTGGCGAATTTCGCGCGGTAGACCCGCAGGGTCATGCCTCCGCGCAAGGCCTCACGGGTCTGAACGAACTCTTGCGGCGGGCCGAGGGGACCTAGACTGGCGCCAAAGTCTTTCATCGTCTGCTCGTTGAAATAGCCATTCGCATTGCTGGTGAACAACGATCGGTCGATGGTGTTCTTCTGCAGGCCTTCGAGAATCCCCTGCGCCTGGGCAGCTTTCGCGGCTGCGGCGCTTCCCTGCGGAGAAAACAGCAGCGTGGCGATTCGCTTGGCGATGTCCCCCGAGGCGGGCGCAGCATCCTGATTGGTCAACACGACCACAGCCGCCCGGTCATCGGGAAACACCATGTTCTCGGCGGTAAAGCCTGAGACCTCGCCACCGTGTGAAATGGCTCGGCGATCGGATTGCTTCGAGACATCCACACCCAGGCCGTACTGCGTTCCCAGTCCGTTCTTGAGCAGGACTTCGGTTTCCATTTCGCCGTAAGAGCTCGGCTTCAGCAGCTTGCGGTCCATCATAGAAATGTCCCAGCGCGCCAGGTCGCCCGCAGGCATGGCGAGTTCGCCCATGGCAAACAGCCACCCCCTCCCTTCCTTGGGCGCGACCCGCAGCGGACCGAGGGCATAGCGGAGGTATCCAGTGGCATCGGTGTCGCCTAGCTTCTCCTGATCGATGTTGGCGACACTCTTCATTCCCAGCGGTGCAAATACGCGCTCCTGCAAGAACTTCAAAAGCGGTTCGCCGCTGACCTTCTCGATGATCAGGCCCGCAATCACGTAGTTCGTATTGCTGTATTGCCATTTCGTTCCCGGATTGAAATCGAGCGGCTTGCGCGCCCACAGGTCAAGAATCTTTTGCGCGGAGATGTCGGTCAGCATGAACGGCGGCACGTAGTCCTGCGGCCAATAGTCCTGATAACCGGAGGTGTGCGAGAGCAACTGGCGGATGGTGACTTCGTCGGCGCGGGTGAGGTCGGGTATGTAATTCGAGACCTTGTCGTCGAGCGACAGCTTGCCTTGTTCCTGCAGGAGCAGAATCGCGGCGGCCGTGAACTGCTTGCTAATCGAGCCGATGCTGTAGCGCATCTCGGGCAGTGCGGCAGTTTTCGGATCGAGCCGGGCCGTGCCGAAGGCATGCAGATACGCAGTGGCTCCGTTCTGTACGACCGCCACCGACGCGCTGGGAACACCGGTCTTGATTAGTTCCTCTTGCACGGCCGTGTCGATCTTCTGCTGCATTTCGGGGGAGAAGGATTGACCGAAGCTCCACAGCGACGCGACCCACAAAAAAGCGAGCAGGCCGATCGCAGCGTGAAATGACCTGCTTTCACAGGTGGAATGATTCCGCATAAGAACTCCTTTTCGAGGAAACGCGGCAGGATACCACGCTGGCGCCCCCTGCCCGATCGTCCAGGCCTCGCCTAGCCAGTTGGCGGATGCGGGCCTGGCCGTCCTCGCCGCATTCTTAAGAGTGCAACGAGTTCCGCAGTTGCAGACGAGAGGAAGAAGAGAATGTCATCTGTAATGGAAACGATTTCCAATGACTTTGCGGCGGCAGCGAGCGCGGTAGGACCCTCGGTGGCTGCGATCTATGGCCGACGCTGGATGCCCTCGAGCGGCATCCAATGGCGCAGGGGGACCCTGGTGACCGCCGACCACACCATCCGGCGCGAAGAAGAGATCACCGTCGTTGCCGATGGAGTCAAGACCCTGAAGGCCCATCTGGCGGGCCGTGATCCCAGCACCGATCTGGCGATCCTGAAGCTTTCGGAAGAAGCCACGCTCCCCGTCCCTGAGTTTGGTGATGCCTCGGCCGTAAAGCTTGGGAACCTTGTGCTGGCGCTGGGCCGCTCGCGCAGTTCGAACCTGGTGGCCAGCGCCGGAATCATCGGCGGCCTGAGCGGCGAATGGCACCCCCGGCGCGGCGGCAAAGTCGATCAGCACATCCGGCTGTCGCTGGAGTTGTATCCCGGGTTCTCGGGCGGTCCGCTGGTGAATGCGCAGGGCAAGGTGATCGGCATTAACACGCGAGGGCTGGCGCGTGGGCGGGGTGTGACGATCCCGCTCAGCACGATCAACCGCGTAGTCGACGAGTTGCTCGAGAAAGGGCATATTGCGCGCCCGTATCTCGGGGTTGCGATGCAACCGGTAGCACTGCCTGAGGCGCTGCAGAAGAAGGCATCGGGCGCAAGCTCGGCGCTGCTGGTCGTACACGTAGAGCCTTCGGGCCCCGCCGAAAAAGCCGGCCTTCTGCTTGGCGACATCTTGGTCGAGTTGCATGGCAAGGCCGTGAGCGACACGGACGACATTCAACAGCTGCTTGCGTCGTTCAAGGTCAGCGACACGGTGCAGACGACGGTACTGCGCGGCGGCTCAGCCTTGAAAGTCGCCATCACGCTGGCAGACCGGGCGGCGAGGTAGTCCCTGGGCGACCTGAAACCAAATGCAAGCAAGAATGGAGGCGGCGCGATTCAGATATTGGTCGCAGCCGCCTCTGCATCTCGACGCGACCAACTTGAAAACATTGTTCGAGCCAGGGCCCGCTTCAAGCTGATGGATGTGATCGTGGGTTCGTCAGCCCTGGTGATGCGGGCCCGGTCGCTGCACCCTGACGTCGTGTTGATCGACTTGCCTACAGCACAGTCTTCTCTTCCAGCAATCACTAGCGATCTTGAACAAGCAGGCGCAGCCGTGGTCGTGCTGGTCGACGAACCGGATGCGAGTTGGACTGGGCGTCTCTTGCGTTCTGGCGTGCGGGCTTTGCTCCCGCGGGATGCATCGCCGGCGGACATTCATTCAGCACTCGAGGCCGCTCATCGAGGATTACTCCTCCTCGATGCTGAACTGGGCCGAGAACTGCTGGCATTGAAAGCAAATGTGCGCTCCCAGGAAAGCGACGCGGGATTGATGGAAGAACTCACGCGGCGCGAAATCGAAGTCCTCCGCATGATGGCCGAAGGGCTGGGAAATAAGGAGATTGCTGCACGCCTGGCGATTTCAGACCACACCGTCAAGTTTCATATCAGCTCAATTCTTGCGAAGCTCGGAGCCTCGACTCGGACTGAGGCGGTAACGACGGGCATACGAATGGGATTGGTCCCACTGTAGGCGCGAACATCAATACACGGTGTAACCCGGAGCGGGCGTGCGGAAGTCGGGTTTGCTCGCCATCAGCAACAACGCTCCCGTCTTCTTGAAGGCCCTCAGATCGGCGAGACTGTTGAATGACTTGGTGACGTAGTCGTCCGGCGTGGGCGTATCGTCCGGAATTTGCAGGTATTCAACGTTCTCGAACGAATGCTTGCGCAGAAGGTCGACGTATTCAGCGGCCGAGCGCACCTGCACCGGAACCTTGAGCTTGTCGACCCACTGCAGGGAATAAGGATTGTCTGTGTAGAGGTTGATCAGGATGAACATCCGCCCCTTGGGCGCCATCACGCGAAACAACTCGGCCAGGGCACGGTCCTGGTCAGGGTAATAGTAGAAAGACTCAACCGATAGCATCTTGTCGA
>Ga0182035_10001858_pt1 | contig 10922 bp, 13 predicted proteins | sample flu12Cox44000170_FD_125969 | JGI IMG/M metagenome (GOLD analysis project Ga0182035, IMG submission 125969) | Lab enrichment of tropical soil microbial communities from Luquillo Experimental Forest, Puerto Rico - flux4day.12C.oxic.44.000.170 | ecosystem: Environmental > Terrestrial > Soil >...
CGCGATCGACGACCTCGCCGGGATCGCAGCGCTGTGCCGCGATGAAAATCTCTGGTTTCATGTCGATGGCGCCTTTGGCGCGCTCGGGATTCTTTCGCCGGTGCTGGCGCCGCGGCTTGCCGGTATCGCGCGGGCGGATTCGATTGCGCTGGATTTTCACAAATGGGGGCAGGTGCCTTACGACGCCGGCTTCCTGCTGGTTCGCGACGGCGAACGGCACCGCGAGGCGTTTGCCGCGCCGGCAGCCTATCTGCGGCGGGAGACCAGGGGCCTTGCCGCCGGTTCGCCCTGGCCGTGCGATCTCGGCCCCGATCTGTCGCGCGGCTTCAAGGCGCTGAAGACCTGGTTCACGCTGAAGACCTATGGCACCGAAAAGATCGGCGCGGTCATCACCCGCTGCTGCGCGCTCGCGAACTATCTCGAAGCAAGGGTTCTGGCCGAGCCGCGGCTCGAGCTTCTGGCGCCCGTCAACCTCAACATCGTCTGCTTTCGCTATCGCGCCGACGACGCCGACACGGTCAATGGCGAGATCGTCATGGACATCCAGGAATCGGGCATCGCGGCGCCCTCGACGACGGTTCTCGATGGCCGGCTCGCGATACGGGCGGCGATCGTCAATCACCGCACCGATGTCTGCGATATCGATGCGCTAGTCGCCGCGGTGCTGGAGTTCGGCGCGCGGCGGGCGCCCGGCGCCGATGCCGTGATGAATGTCGAGGCGCCGCCGCTGGCGACGTAGGGCTAGGTGTGGCGACTATCAAGAATCGTCGTCCCCGCGAAAGCGATGCTTTCGCAGGGGACGACGGTGCTCAATGGTTGCTACGGTCCGGCGACGCCGCGTCAGGCCGCCGTGCCGACCGCGTGCTTGTTTTCCATGTCCTTGAGCTGGTCGAGAAGCTCCTTCTCATAGGCGACCAGCTTCCTGGTCTCTTTCAGCGCTTGATAGAGCTCGCCATTGAGGATGTGGTTGTTGATGGCCTCGATGATGGGCCAGGCGCTCGGCACCGTGGTGACGATGTCGCGGATCAGGTCCATGCCGACGTGGGAAATATCGTCCAGCCGCCCTAGGAAGGGGCTGACGTAAGTGCCGCCGGCTTTGGCCACGAGCAACGCCTGCGACGCGGAGAAGCACAACGTCATGTTCACTTTAATACCGTCGGCCACCAGACACTTAGTGGCCTTCAAGCCTTCCTTGGTAGTCGGCGTTTTCACCACCACCCAGGGATGAAGTCTCGCCAGCTCGCGTCCCTGGCGTCACATCTCTTCTGTTTCCCTGGAGGTTACCTCGGCGCTGACCGGACCCTGCACGATCTCGCAGATCTCCACGGTTCGTTTCTTAAAATCAGCCTTCTCCTCAGCAATTAACGACGGGTTGGTCGTGACCCCATCCAGCACACCCAAGCTGGCGGCTTCACGGATCTCGTCCAGGTTGGCGGTGTCCAAAAAGAATTTCATCGTGAACTCCTTGTTAAAGAATCGAAAACTCTTCTCCGCCTTCGACTCCCGCGTTTGCTTGCGGCGGGCAGATTCCTTGTAATTATAGAACATCTTGTCCGATGACAACCCGGACCGCCAGCTGGCCAGCTCCCTGGCTACTTTAGTCTGTATATTCTGATCGGTTTCCCTGTTACCTGTACCTTCCAAACGGAGCAATCCCATTCGTCCCACAATGGCTCCAGGGACCCAAGCGTCTGAGCCAGTTGTGCCACCCGATCGCTCGACAGGATTACGAGCCAGGGAGTCCCCGATTTATCGACAAAGCCCGGCAGCTGGCGGCCGTCGACCAGAAGCGGGGTTCCGTTTGCCGCTCCCGCCTGCAGCTGTCTCCGCACGACATCTACTTGAGGCGCACCTGCGGAGCCTGACAAACCCGGCGGTTGGACAGCCTGCCATCGCAAGGCTACGTAGTTGCTGGTTAGTTCAGCGGCATTTTGGGTAACGAGACCTACCGGGCGCCGCAAGTAGAAGGGAAGGCTGGTACGAAAACAATAGTATCCGTAAACGGGCAAGTCTTTCTCAGGGCTTTGGAGGATTGTCTCCGCAATTCGGCGACTGGAGGAATTGGCGGCATAGACCTCCAGCGGTACGATCCAGCGGACAATCAACAATGGAGTTGTAAAGGCCAATAATGCAAAGGAAGCAGTAGACAGGGTGCCGGTCCGAAGTCTTGCAGAGAGGTTCCGGCCCAGAACGCCCAAGCCAGCCAGCATCAAACCGGCAAAGAGCAGCGCCGGCCGGACCAGCGGCATCAACGCAGGCGGAATCTTCTTCGTCGCCAGTGATTGCAGGCTGTGGAAGCGGAGTAACTGTGGGGACAGCAACATCATCAGACCCAGGGCCACGAGCGTCGCGAACCCAGCCGTCAGCCAGTCCGGCCGACGTTCCAACGCCCGCGCATCCAGTTCAGCCCAAACGTAAGCCATCAATATACTGAACGGAATCGTTGCCGGCAGAAAGTAGCCTGGAAGCTTGGAGCGGGAAACGGAAAAGAAAACAAAGACAACTGCTGCCCAGGTCAAAAGGAAGAGATGAGGCTTGCGGTCTTCCCTCCTGAGTTCCCTCCAGGCCCTGAGCCGGTTCCATCCCGCGAAGAGCAGAAAAAAACTCCAGGGCAAGAATCCTGCCAGGAATACCGGAACATAGTACAGAGGTCCGCCGGAACGATGGGCTTGGCCCGTAGCAAACCGCAGGAGACTCTCCTGCCAGAAGGCGTATTTGGGAAAGTCGGGGTTGCGCATGGACACCGCGACAAACCAAGGCAGTGCTGACGCCAGGAAGACGGGCACCCCGAGCCCCCAGCGCAACCTTCGCAATTCTCGTAACCTACCTCGCAGAGCCAGGTAAGCAGAGACAGAGAGCAGGGGAAGCAGAAATCCCACGGGACCTTTGGTGATGGCGGCAATGCCCATAGCGGCGAAGAAGATCGCATCGCGCCATGGATGTTTGAAGTCTTCCGCCTCCGCCAGCCAGTAACTCGCCATGGCGAGAGTCACAAAGAAGGTGAGAGGCATATCGAAGATGACGTTGCGAGCAAAGATGATCACCAAAGGCGAAGTTGCCCAGATCAGGCCGGCTCGGAGCCCAGTCCTATTATCGGACATCCGCCGGGCCAGGAACCAAACCAGCAGGGAAGTAGCCAGCGCCATCAGCGCCGACGGAAACCTTGCCGCCCATTCCGAAACGCCGAAGGCCCTGAACGATGTTGCCACGAGCCAGAAGAAAGCCGCGGGCTTGTCGAGATAGATGAGCGTGTCGTAGTGCGGTGTGATCCAGTCCCCGGAGTCCAGCATCTCACGCGCCACTTCCGCGTTTCTTCCTTCGTCCGGCTCCGTAAGTGGCAAGCGTCCCAGGCCAACAAAGAACAGGCAAGCGGCAACGACAAGGAGGACCAGTAGTTGAGCGGTCCGGTGATTGAGTGATCTGACCATGGAGAAGTCAGAAGCCAGAATCAAGAACCCATAACGAAGGGTCTAGTACTTCGTGACGGAAACCCAGCGCCCTCCAGTCGGCTGAGGCAATTCGCCTCGGTGAATCCCGCAACAAGCTCTGAGGAGATCTACTACCCTTCTGCTTGGCATTCCTCTCTTCTTGCTTCCTGCTTCTTGCTATTCGCTTCTTGCTTCTGGCTTCCGGCTTCTGACTTCTGACTTCTAGCTTCCAGCACTTCCAGCACGCCATCGAAGTCGATGTGATTCTGTTTCATCCAGCGAACAGCCAGGACGTCGCCTAGGCCCTTCGCCAGGCGTCCCCAAGTGGAGTACTTAGTCTTGCCGTGAAGGCGCGGGCGATGGCCAACGGGCACCTGTGTTACCCGATAACCGCGCATCTTGAGCAGGGTGGGCAGGAAGCGATGCATACCTTGATACAGGTCCAGGCCCTCCACGCACTCGCGGCGGTAAGCCTTCAGCGTGCAGCCGGTATCGACGATATCTTCACTCGTGGCCCAATTGCGGAACCCGTTGCCGATGCGGGAGCTTAGGCGCTTCCACGAGCCATCCTCGCGACGAATTCGAATGCCGCACACCGCGTCCCAATCCTTGAGCATTCCCACCAGCCGGGGAATCTCCGCCGGGTCGTTCTGCAAGTCACCATCAAGTGTGACCAGCACCCTGCCTCTTGCCAGACGGAAACCGGCCGCCATGGCAGCCGTCTGGCCGAGGTTGCGACGGAAGTGGATGATGCGGACGCGAGAGTCCGCCTCCTGCGCCCTTCGCAGAAGGCTGAGGGTTTGATCGGTGCTGCCGTCGTCCACCAACAGGATCTCCAGAGGGCCGGACCAACCAGCCAAGGCAGTATGCAACTGCTCGACGAGCGGTAGGACGTTTTCCTCCTCGTTGTACAACGGGATCACGAGGCTGAGTGAAACACTGTCCATGACACTCTTCGCCGGCGGCGGCAGAAGCTAGCTAGCTACGCTAGAGAATTCGCAATGGGAGGCTAAATCTCCCGCCGCCCCTCGATCGCCTTCAGCATTGTCACCTCGTCGGCGAACTCGAGCTCAGAACCTACCGGGATGCCCATAGCGATTCGCGTCACCTTGACGCCCAAAGGCTTGATCAGCTTCGAGAGGTAGATGGCCGTCGCCTCGCCTTCCACGTTAGGATTGGTGGCGACGATCAATTCACGGATGGTGCCGCCTTTGAGGCGTGCAATGAGGCTTTTCAGCTTCAACTGGTCGGGCCCAATGCCGTGCAGGGGCGAGAGGGCGCCATGCAGCACGTGGTAAAGACCGTGAAACTCGCGAGTCTTCTCGATGGCCAGGGCGTTGTAGGGGGTTTCCACGACGCAGACCACGGAAGGATCGCGGCTGGGGTCAGAACAGAATTCACAAGGATCCAGCTCAGTCAGGTTGTTGCAAACCCTGCACAGGCGTATCTTGTCTTTCATGTCGATTAAACTCGCCGCCAAGCGTTCCGCGTCCTCGCGGGGCGCGCGCTCGAGGTGAAAGGCGATACGCTGTGCCGACTTTTGACCAATCCCCGGCAACCGCTTGAGCTCGTCGATCAAACGGGCCATAGGCGCGGCGAAGTCCTTCATAAGGCTGTGAGCTGGAGGATTTGTTTACGTCGAGCCGGAAAGACTCAGACCACCCGCCAGGTTGCCCATTCGACTGGCTAGCTGTTCATCCACCAGTCTGGCGGCCTCATTCGCCGCGGCCCGGAACAGGTCTTGCAGCATCTCGAGATCCTTAGCGGCAAACACCTCAGGGTCAACCTGCACGGCCACAAGTTGCTTCTGACCGTTCATCTTAACCGTTACCATGCCCCCGCCTGCAGAAGCTTCCACCACCAGTTCGTCCAGTTGTTTTTGCAATTGTTCCTGGATCTGTTGGACCTGCTTCATGATCTGCTGCATGTGTTGCAGATTCTTCATGGGTCACTCCCCGCTCAGGTCTTTGACGTCCACCACGGCGCAGTCAAATCTCCTTTGGAAGGCCGCCAGCATCGCGTCGCCCCCTGCCCGCTCCCGGGCACTGGGACGCTGCGCCACGGTCTGGGTTCTTCCTTCCTGGAGTGTAACATAAATTCTGACAGGCTGGCCGAGCACCTGCTCGCACACGGATGTGAGTCTTTCCTGGTGCTCGCGCGACTTCATGAGATCGACGGCCCACGAAGCGTCCCTGGGGTAGATGAAATGAACCTTGCCGTCCTCAAAACGCCAAGCGGCCAGCGGATTCAGGCAACTGCTGAGGAACTTCGACTGGTCAAAAAGCATGGCTTTGATCGCTGCCAGGCGGGGGTCCTGTCCCCTGGCGGCCTCTGGCGCGCTATCGGCGGGGGGCAAAGGCGCCGCCGGCCGCGCCGATTCCGGGCTGGGAGGCATTGACGGTTTCTCCCCACCCGGAGCCCTCGCGGCTGGCGGGTGCGCCTTCAAACCCTGTGATGCAGCACTCGCCGGAGATTCGGGAGATCCGGCCGCGCTCGGGCCGGGCGATGGTCCGCCTGTCCTTTCCGCCCGGCCCGTTTGGCCGGCGCGCGACCCACCTACTTCCGCCAACAGGCTCTCCAGCGAAACGAGCTTGCGGGCGTGGACGAGTCTCATCAGGCCAAGTTCCAGATGAAATCGGGGTTGAAGCGAATAGCGAAGCTCGCCTTGAGTCCGTAGCAGAATCTGGAAGAAACGCGAGATGTCCTCCTCGCTCATGAGCGCCGAGAGCTGCCGCAAAGTCTCGCGTTCGTCGCTCGGCACTTGCAGTAGCGGGCTGTCAGCGCCGCAACTCCTCGCGACCATCAGATTGCGCACGTAGCGAGTGAATTCGCCGCAAAAGTGGACCAGCTCGTATCCTTCGGTGGCCAGTTGGTTCACCTGTTCGAGCACGCGGCGCGAATCGCCGGCGTATATGGCCTCCACCATCCCGCTGAGGAATTGCGCGGGGACTGCGCCCAGCAATTGGCGCACGCGAGTCTCATCCAACTGCTGGCCGCAGGCGGCGATCACTTCATCCAAAAGGGACAAGGCATCACGCAGGCTGCCCTCCGCAGCCTGGACGATTGCACTCAAGGCCCCTTCAATGGCGGTGATCTTCTCGGCGACGCAGATCTCGACCAGTCGCGAATAGATCTCGTCGTAATCCAGCAATCGAAAGGCAAAATGCTGGCATCGGGACTGGATTGTGGAGGGCAGCTTGTGTGCTTCGGTCGTTGCCATGATGAACAGCGACCGCGGCGGAGGCTCTTCCAAGGTCTTCAACAGGGCGTTAAAGGCCTCGGTGGTCAGCATGTGAACCTCGTCAATGATGAAGACCTTGTTGCGGTCGCGCGCTGGGAGGTAGCGCACGGTTTCGCGGAGCTCGCGGACCTCGTCGATGCCGCGGTTAGAGGCCGCGTCAATCTCCAGGACGTCGACGGAGTTCCCAGCGGCGATTTCCCGGCAGGAGTCGCATACCCCACAGGGCGTAACGGTAGGCCCCTGAATGCAGTTGAGGGCCTTGGCCAGGATGCGCGCGGTCGTGGTCTTACCTACGCCGCGCGCTCCCGAGAAGATGTAAGCGTGAGCCACGCGATTGTGGAGAATGGCATTCTTGAGGGTGTCGGTAATGAGCCGCTGGCCCACTACATCGTCGAAGATTTGTGGCCGATATTTGCGAGCAATAACTTGATACGACATACGATTTTGGATTTGGGTTTTAGATTTTGGATTCCCTCGTTTGTTCTTAGTTCGTGGTTCTTAGCTCTCGGCTCCCTCTTGGCTCTATGGTTTCTTAGTCCTTAGCCTGGTCCTGCGGCAACCCAAGCGGCGTTACCCACCCAGGGAGACGGACCGAGAATTATTATAAGAGTCGAAGAACAACGAACTAAGAACCAAGAACAGCGAAGCTAATCCAAAATCGCTGGTGCCAGACTTCGGGTTGACCTGCGGCACACGGAGAGGCTCGCTACCGTTGCTTCCTTCCGGACCTGGCGGGTTCACGAGCATCCGTCGCACAGAGCCCGAAGTCTGACATGACTGGCTTCGACTCCAATCACACGCAATTATACATCTGCGGCGATCTGACATCTAACTTCCCATTCCGAAAGTCGGCGTCCCAGCCGCGAATGTAGGGCCCGCGGCTTCCCCGGTCTGAGGCCGACCTAAGAACCTGCCCTGAACGCCAAGAAGGCGTCGGCCCTACGTTTCCATCTTGGGCAGCGACCATGCCTGAACGCGGATCCTCAGGTCGACTGCCGGTTCCGCTTGAGCTCCTCCAAATCCTTCCGGAGCTGTGTCATTCGCCGCGAAATGTTCCAGGCGTAGACCATGAAAATAATCCAGACCAGAGCGTAGGCTGCGAAGAGGAAGTTGTTTCCCATGCTAGCCCTCAAGAGCTGTCACCCTGTTGGCGATCAGCTATCAGTCATCGCGGCTAGGAATCGCGCCGGGCAAGTTGGCGCCGCAGCCAGCCGAGCTCCCGCTGCGCACCCAATAATGCCATGCGCTGGCGCATCAGATACCAGAACAAACAAAGAAAGGCGCCCCAACTAACTAAGAACGTCAGCTTCATCTTTGGATCGATGCCCGATCCGGATCCGCCCATGAAAACCGGCTGAGGGTGTTGCGTCCGCCACCAGCGGATCGCCATGTAATCCACGATGACATCTACGAAGCCGATAATCCCCATCACGGCGCCCAGAACCTCGGCGCGACCGGGGTTGATCAAATGAGTCCGAAGCATGAGGTAGGCGATGAAGAGCAGCCAAAGGACAAACGTCGACGTAAGCCGCGCATCCCAAGTCCACCAAATTCCCCAGGCCGGCTTCGCCCAGAGCGGCCCCGTCACCAGCACGCAGGTGCAGAAGACCAAACCAACTTCGGCGGCGGCGTAGGCCAAATCGTCGGCGAACTTCGTGCGCTTCCACAGATAGATCACACTGCCCAGAAACACGACAAAGTATGCGATGAAAGAGGTTAACCCCGCCGGTACATGCTGATAAAAGATGCGCTGCACCTCCCCCATGGTCGCTTCCTGGGGCGCGTAGAGAAAAATCATATAGAGAGAGACCACCATCCACACGAGAGTGACGAGCAAATGCAGCATCGGTGGGAATTTCTTCATAAGCCTGCAGTCCCCTGGCTTCGGTCCTTTGTCCCTCGTCCTTGCTCCCTTGTCAGTTGACCAGCTTGCCTTGGACAACACACCCCTGACAACGTACGAAGGACAAGGGGCCACTGACTATTCTTCGAGCACATACCCAAACAGCAGGAACGAGGCCACCGCGAAAACGATACTCACGCCCGCGACGCGCGTGATTCCGCCCGATGAGCCGACTCCGCGCAGCGCGTCCGACGTGGCGTCGATGGACAGGATCAGCACCCAGAACGCAATGGGGAACTGCAGGACCGGCAGCATAACCTCCCGCATTCGCGTATTGGCCGCGATGGCGCCGAAAATCGTCCCCAAGGCCGCATAGCCCAGTGTCCCAAAGAACAGAATCACCGCAAACCAGCCGAGTGACGGTAGGAACGAGAAGTTATACCAGAGAGACGCCGCGAAGACCACAACGACTTCCGCAATCCCCAGAAAGAGCAGGTTAGCCAGCATCTTACCCGCGAAGATTGTGCTGGGGTCGATGGGGGCCAAGGTCATACCTTCGAGACAGGCGTTCTCGCGCTCAACGGCAAACGAACGATTGAAGCCCAGAATCCCTGCGAAGGCAAAAGCAATCCAGAGCAGACCGGGCAGGAGGCGCAGGGTTTCCTCACGGGCGGTCTCAAAAGCGAAGTTGAAGAGGAACACAACGAGGAGCCCAAACACGCACATGGAAGCCAGCGTCTCGCGGCTGCGCCATTCGACTCGCAGGTCTTTCAGGAAGATCGTCCAAACTATGCTAAGGTTGCGCATTACTCCCAGGGGTTGAATATTCCGACGCCCAGGCCATCAAAGTCTTTCGCGTTGCGTGTGACGATGGTGAGGTCGTGTTCCAGGGCGGTCGCGGCAATCAGGCCGTCGGCAGCATTAAGAGGCGTTCCCTGGAATTGGCATTTGCCATCGAGCACTCCCCAGCGTTGGGCAACCGACTCATCAATCGGGAGGATGCGTCCGGAGAACCACGGGTGTAACGTGTGGTCCAGCCAGTGCTGCAATTGGGCGCGAGGCCGCGCGCAGCGGCTTGGTCGGCGAGCGCGCGCTCAACCTCAGGCTTAAGTTCGACAGTGAGGCTCATTGTTCCGTCCAGTCAGTATACTGCGTTTGGCATCGTATGAGGTTCCGGGGATGACAGAAGTACTCCCAGATCTCCGGGCTCCAATCTTCGCGGCTTGGCGTGAGATGGTGGCTTTCCGCAGAGGTATGAAAATCACTCTCTCGCAAAGGCGCTAAGGCCCAAAGCATCCCAGAATCCGCCGTTTGCTGGCGGCCCCTTCGGCCGCAGGCTACCGCAGCCTGGCCTACAGTGCGCTTCGTAATGGACGCATAGCATCTTCCGCTGGTTCTTGGTTATTTTGTGCTCGTCCCAGAGCTTGAGGAAAGCACTCCTCCACTGCTGAGGCGTGCGAGCTGCGATCTTGGAGATAACCTCTTCCTCGTAGGTGCTCCTTGCCATAGTGTTCAGTCTCCGCCCACCACCCCTCTGCAAGGGGCGGCGTTCTGAGGCTGGTTACTGCTGACTGCTTTCTGCCGACTGCCTACTACCTGCCGCTGCCTCGATGTGCAACGCCGAGAGGGGTGCTGTCCCCAGCGGTCCGTCGTAGCGCACCCGCCCGGCTTCCATGGCTATGAGTCGACGAGCAATGGACGTGCCTTGCTCAAAGTTGTGACTCGAAAAAGCCAGGGCTCTTCCCTCCTCGGGCAGCCGGTCCAGCACGGACAGGAGGTCGGTCGCCGCCTCCGCGTCGAGGCCCGTGAAGGGTTCGTCCAGCAAGAGGAAGCGAGGCTGGTGGAGGAAAGCCCGCGCCAGCGTAGCACGCTGCACTAGCCCGCGCGAAAGCCCCCGCACAGGTTCGTCAGCGCGCTCACGCATGTCGAAGAGGTCCAGCGCCGCATCGATCTTCTTCTCCAGCTCTCTCAGTCCAAACAGCCTGCCGAAGAACCTCAGATTCTCGCGCCCTGTGAGTTCACCGTAAAGAAGCGCGGCGTGGGAGACGAAGCCAACCGCCGCCTTGGAAGCAGCAGGGTTGCGGTCGAGGCTTTGCCCTTCGAACAGCACTTCCCCCTGGTTGGGTCGGGAGAGACCCGCCAGAATCCTCAGCAGCGTCGTCTTACCCGCCCCGTTTGGACCCCATAGCAAGACTGAATTGCCTGGCACAAGCCGCAGATCGACGCCCTTCAGCGCCACAAGGTCACCGAAGTATTTGTAAACGTCGCGGGCTTCAAGCACCGGCTCAGCGCGGGATGTTTCGGGTAACATAGGACTCGAAGAACGCGGGCGGGCTTTTCTTGAGGATCGCGACCAACTTCGCTTTCAATTCAAGACGCTCCTTCCAATACTTCCTTTCCGGAATCTTGC
>Ga0182035_10001879_pt1 | contig 10871 bp, 11 predicted proteins | sample flu12Cox44000170_FD_125969 | JGI IMG/M metagenome (GOLD analysis project Ga0182035, IMG submission 125969) | Lab enrichment of tropical soil microbial communities from Luquillo Experimental Forest, Puerto Rico - flux4day.12C.oxic.44.000.170 | ecosystem: Environmental > Terrestrial > Soil >...
ATGACCGCGCCGACCGACAGCATCTTGTGAATCGCCGCGCAGGTCGTGTCGCAAGATGCACAGCGTCGAGCGTACGAATTCGCTCGATGCAGCGAAGCGGCGGTCTCGACTGCGGCGGCAAGAGCCGGAGAGCACTTATCTGTCGGAAACCGTCAGGAGTCTCCGACTCACCGACTCGAGCAGGGGGCGCGCGCTCATCGCGTCACGGTGTCCAACGCCTGGAACGAGCTCAATCAAAATATCCGGGTTCACCGGCTTGAGCAGCGCGGCATACCGGTCGGCGTAGAACTCTTCATCGTCGGCGCCCGCAATCACGACGATAGGTTTTGTCGCTTGCCTCAGCGTGGTGAGATAGTCCAAGCCCGGCGAGAAGTTCATGGCCAGCCGGTATGAATACGTCCGCGTGAAGAAGCCATCGTCGGGCGGGGAGGCGTAGTTGACAGCGGGCAGTCCATCCAGCCGGTGAATGCCAAGCCAATTCAAGACGATGAGCGCTCCAATCCGAGGCACTGACACGGTCGCCCAGCCGCCGTTGTTCGGCCGCGCGACGCCTTTCGGATAGGCGAGCGCGGGTGCGATTGCGACGTAGCGATCGAACATGTGTCCGTACCGACCACTCGCGATCCGAAGCGCGAGTGCGCCGCCGGCTGAGAAGCCCGCGAGCGTGTAGTCCGCGTCTGGGTGCAACGGCCGCATGTCACCGACGAAATCTGCCAGGTCGTCATCGAGCTGGCCGATGTAGTCGATGTCTCCCCGCCGTCCCGAGTCGCCGTGTCCGCGAATGTCGAGCGCGTACACAGTTACGCCAGTCTGGTTAAGCGTCCGCGCCAGCATGTTCATCCCGATGCTCTGGCCGGCCGAGCCGTGGATCAGTACCGCCACGTGACGTGTTTGACCCGGGTACGCCCGGTAAGCCAGCATCTGGCCGTCCCGCGCTCGATAGCGGCTGATCGAGGGTAGGCCGCTGCGGTCGATCGCTGCGACCGCTGAAGCCACCGAGGGCAAGGGCGTCGGTGGGGGGGCGACCCCGAAGGCGATTGTTGCCGCGAGGATCAACCCGAGCGCCGCCGCCAGCATGGGCGCAAGCGCGAGAAGAGAGGCGCGGCCGGCAAAGATTCGCACACGATGCGGTGTCATGTGTGCGAGTATACCGAGCAATGCTCGGATTCAGCTACTCGGGTTTGATGGAGGGAGCCTGTTGATGCGGCGCCGGAAGCAACCTGTTGATTCTCAACGACGATCACCGCAGCAGGAGCGCGCGCGCGAGACCGTGGAAGTCATCTTCGAGGCCACTGCTCGGATTTTGCTGCGCGAGGGGCGGGGCCGCCTTGAACACGAACTACATTGCCGAGCGCGCCGGCATCAGCGTTGGCACCCTCTACGAGTATTTTCCGAATAAAGTGGCCATCCTCGTCGCCATGGCGAGGCGAGAGATCGTGCGCGTGACGGCCTCAGTCACGCGGGCCATCAGCGATCCCTCGAACGATCCGCGTGCTGAGGCGGCGCGGCTGGCTGTCCGCGCGCTGATTGCGGAGTTCACGCGTCACCGCAAAGCCCGCCACATTGCGTTCCAGACGCTGATTGCCGAGGGCTTCGGACACGAGCTCGAAGCGAACATGGACGAGATTGCGCGGGCCGTCGTCGCGCGGGCCGACCATATTGGCGTACCGACACTTCCTTGGGCGGACTCTCATCGGCTGCGTTGACTTACCTTTCACCAACGAAGTCCTCGGCGACCAGCTCCGTGAACATCGGCCAATCGTCGCGATGGACCTTCAATCCACGCTAGACGAACTTTTCAATCGGGACAGCGGCTATTTCCGTTAATGTGACTACATTGTGTTACAATTGTGGTCACGTATGGAGACGGTTGGAATAAGAGAATTGAAGGCACATTTGAGTCGGTATTTGAAGCGTGTGCGATCCGGCGTGCGCCTCGCGGTCACCGAACGAGGGCGAACAATCGCGACGATCACTCCGGTCGAGTCACCCGCGACGGTGGACTGGGCTCACCAACTTGTAGCCGAGGGACACGCCCAGTGGAATGGTGGGAAGCCCACGGGAGCGGCGCGACCGCCTAAGCTGTCACGCAAGACGGCCGCATCAGTCGTGCTCGAAGATCGCCGGTGACGCTGTATCTGGACACCAGCAGTCTGGTGAAACTGTACGTCGAGGAGGTCGCCTCCGACGAAGTGCGAAACCTGGTGGCTCAAGCGGCCGTCGTCGCGACCTCGATTGTGGCGTACACGGAAACGCGCGCTGCGCTGGCACGGCTTCGACGAAGCAACGATCTCAGCCCTGCGAAGTTCGCGGCAGCCAAACGCAGTTTCGACGCGCAGTGGCCCGCGTTCTTGACGCTGGACGTCACCGCGTCCGTCAGCCAGGAGGCTGGAGACTTTGCCGAGCGCTACGCGCTGCGCGGTTTTGACGCGCTGCACCTGGCGTCGTTCGCAGAAATCACTCGCAGAGCTGGGCCTGTCGAGACGCGCTTTTCGAGTTTCGAAGATCGGTTGAACAAGGCGTCGCGAGATGTCGCTCGACGGCTGCAGAATGGCCGCTAGCCTCGAAACATGCGCCCAGTCGGCGCGCATGTGACACAACTTTGACACAGGACGAATTCTGATTTAGCGGACGCGTGGGGCACGCGGCTGCACGAGCTCGTGGAAACGCTCGGGGTCGCGCGGCACGTCGCCGCGATCGTCAACGTCGGGACATCGTCGGCAGGCGTCCGCGTCGTTCTCGTCCGCCATCGGCGACGCTCTCGATGAGCGGCAGGCCGCGCATCTTTGGGGAGCCCTTCGGCTCTTTGATCGGCGTAATGTCCAAGAACCCGATCGAGGGGATGTCCCAGTAGCTGTTGAAACTTGAGAGCGGCGGCTCCTCACTGCTCGTGGTAAACGAGTGGTGACTAGCCCCGGGCGAAAGCCCGCCAACAAGGAGCCGCCATGAAGAGAGAGTCTCGCACAGTCGATGGGGTGCACCAAGCCGATTCCCCGAGTCAGCGTCATCTCCCGCTCGTCGATCTCCTGGTCGACACCCGCGCCGAGCTGATGGAATTGGCCATCACATCCGGCCTGAAAGTCCTCACCACGATGCTGGAAGAAGATCGGACGGCCATCTGCGGCCCTCGCTATCAGCATCAAGCGGCTCGCACCGCGGTTCGCGCCGGAACCGTGACCAGCGAGGTCGTCCTGGGCGGCCGGAAGGTCGCCATTCGTCGGCCCCGGGTCCGTGCCGGCGGCGCCGAAGTGCTGCTGCCCACGTTTCAGAGCATGGCGAATGAGGATCCCTTGAATCGCCGCGTGGTCGAACAGATGCTGGTCGGCGTCGCCACGCGCCAGTATGCCCGCAGCCTCGACCCGCTCCCCTCGACGATGAAGAGCCGCGGCACCAGCAAGAGCGCGGTGAGTCGGCGCTTTGTCGCAAAGACGGCAGCGCAGTTAGCGGCCTGGCAATCGACGGCGCTCGATGGTCTGGACCTCGTCGGCTTGATCCTCGACGGGGTGCACGTCGGCGATCACTGTTTGATCGTGGCACTCGGCATCGCCGCCGACGGCCAGAAACACGCGCTCGGGCTCTGGGATGGGTCGACCGAAAACGCGACCATCTGTCAGAACCTCCTGGCGAATTTGCAGAGCCGCGGGCTCCGCACCGATCGCAGTCTGCTCGTCATCCTCGACGGATCAAAAAGCGTTGCGCGGCGCCGTGCGGGCGACGTTCGGGGAGGCCGCCTTGGTACAACGCTGCCAAATTCACAAATCTCGGAATGTGTTGGATCACCTGCCGGAGCGCCAGCGCCCTTGGGTTCAAGCGATTCTCCGGCGAGCGTATCGGAGCGACGTGCCGACGGCGCGGCGGCTTCTGCACGATCTCACGCGGCGACTGGACAGCGAGTATCCAAGTGCGGCTGAAAGCGTACGCGAAGGGCTTGAAGAAACGTTGACGGTGATGGGCCTGGGGTTGTCGGACCGGCTGCAGCGGTCGCTGATCTCGACCAATGCCGCCGAGAGCCTGATCAGCCGCACGCGGCACGTGAAACGGAACGTCAAACGCTGGCGCGGTGGGAAGATGATGCTCCGCTGGGTGGCCCCGGTGTCCTCGAGGCGGTCAAAGGATTCCGGCGGTTGAAGGGATTCCGCGATATGCCGAAGCTGGTCGCCGCGCTGCGCACCCGCGATCAGCAGCTCGGACTCTCGACGCGAGAGGCTGCTGAACATGTGGCGTAAAACGGTTGCTCAGGTGAACTTCTGTTACGCACCGCTCGTCAGAGCACCTGACATGCTCGACGCTGACAATCGGCTGTTCGCGCTCGCCCGAGAGGGCCAGCGGCAGCCCTCAATGCTCGTGGCGATCACCGTCACGATCGTCACGCTGGCGGTCACGATTGTTGGGGGGCAAATGCTCGCGAGGATCATCTTCCACACGATCCCCCTGGCCGGAACCGAGTCCAGCACCGATCCGTTCGTCGAGGGTATCCGCCGGCTGATCGACGACGCCGTCGGGTTCTTGCCCGTGTATCTGTGCCTTTGGGGCTGGCTGGCGTTCTGGAGCAAGCGTTCATTCCGGACGCTGGGATTTGAACGTCAACGTCCAGCCGCCCATGCTCTTGGCGGAGGGCTTGTGGGTCTGTTGATGATGAGCATTGTGGCGATCGGAATCGTCATGCTTCCGCGGACCGCACTCGCACGCGGGACTTTACAAACAGCGGGGCTGGTGGCGATTGGCGGTAGTCTCCTGATGCTCGCCGGCACAGCCATTCAGTCGTCGGCCGAGGAAGCGCTCTTTCGCGGCTGGCTTCTGCCGTCGATCGGATTACGCGCGGGCCCTTGGATCGGGGTCACCGTTTCGTCACTCCTGTTTGGGTTGGCGCACGGCCTGAATCCTCACGTCACGGCGTTGGGGGTAATAAACCTCACGCTGTTCGGCGGCTTCCTCGCGCTGTACGCACTACGCGAGGGCGGACTCTGGGGGGCATGCGCGTGGCACACGGCCTGGAACTGGACCGAGAGCGATTTGTTCGGGCTGAGCGGCAGCGGTGGCCCGCTGCATGGTGCCCTGCTAACCTCAGTGAAGCCTGGCGGTCCAGACGTCGCCACAGGTGGAGCGTTTGGGCCGGACGGCGGCCTGATCCAGTTGGCGGTACTGCTGATCGGCGTCGCTGTGCTCGTCAGCCTGGTGACAGATGTCAAAAACAATTCAGGGAACGGATTGAAGACTGTCGGACGGTCGAAACGTCAACCGAGCCGCCGCTGGATTTCAACAGGCGATGGGACATCCCCGCCTTGCACTATGCGCGAGGTCAAGGGCCATCAATGCACGCTCCGGCCGTTGAGGGCCTGCCAGAGAATCCGATCCCGCTCGGCTAGCACGTGCTGTGTCTGGTCGTACGCCGCTTCGAGTTGCGCGCACTCCTCGTGACACGTCGCGTGCCCATTCCGGTCCAGGCGGTGCGCGGCGTAGTTCCGTCCGTGCACATCGTTGCCCGGCGCCTCCGTGTCGGCAAGGTTCACATCGGCGCCCCCATCGGCGCGGAGACGGGCCGACACCATCCGGCGCGGCCCCCAGATGCGCACCACGCGTTCGACGACTTCGTTGATCGTCATGAGGCCGCCTCGGCTTTCTTCTGGAACGGCACGGTCAACTGCACGGACATCGAGCCGCCCCAGGCGAACAACGACGCGGACATTCCGAACGCCAGTGAGAGGCTTGCGCGCACAACTTTCATCGAACCATCCCCCACAACAGGTATCGGTCCCCCTTGAACCCGGCAGTATGCTGTCGGATGATGCCTACTCGTCCTTTGCGAACACTCCGCCGAAGTCGGATTACCCGATAACTAGCGGATCGACGTCGTCGGAGGAGGGCTTATGCCTCAGGGAAACTCGGCCCAATCGCCGCCCCACGATATTCAAATCCTTGAAGCGGCAGCCCCTCGGGCACGCTTTCGCTATGGCCCCGTTGCCTCCGCCGCCCCCTTCTTCTTCTTGCCGCTGTTCTCCGGATGGGTCAGTCGACAGCAGCAGGCGGTCATCGAATACCTGCGCGAGGAGAACCGGGGCCTCCCGGCGGCGCAGCAATCCCCCCGGCTCCGCCCGACCGACGACCAGCGACGCCGCCTGGCCGTGAAATGCAAAGTCGTCAGCCTGCGCCGCCTTGCTTCCCTCGCCGGAATCGTCACGGACACCATCCTGTGTTGGTATCGCCGGCGATCAACAAGATCGGTCAGATGCCGCCGTTTATCACTCTGAACGGCGTTTGGGTGTCAACAAAAGGCAAAAAGGGCAACGCAAAATCCGGCTAACCGCTGCAAAACCCTATCGCCAAATTGTCAACAATTCCGGTCGGATCGGGCACGTCGCTCAATAAGATCCGCGGGATTTCCTCCCTGGTCCCAATCGTCGCGCGCTCGCAGGCGCATCCATTCGAAGCACATACACCTACTTCCAGCCGGACTAGGCTCTTTTCAAGAACCGCTCACCGCACCCGCGGCGGCCGTCTCCTTGGCGATCGTCCCCAACTTGGCATGCATCGAACCACGTGTTCACCAGGATCGTCGTCCCAACTGAAATGTCATGATCGCGGGCCATTGCCTTTGCGCGAGCTCGCATGTGCCTGAACCGATCTGATCGCGCCACGTCGTGAAGGAATTGAAAGAGGCCGTCATCGAAATCGTCCACGACGACGCCAGATCCGTAACGCGCTATGAGATCTGCCGCCACCGACCCGCGAACGGCGACGGCTGGAGTTCCACACGCCGCGGCCTCGAGCAGGACCAATCCGAGCGTATCGCTGCGCGTAGGTATTAACAGAAAGTGTATGGCTCGGTACATCGCAACGAGGTCATCGCCGTGTTTGTAGCCCACAAAGTCGGCGTTCGCCCGCGCGAACCTCGCCCGCTCGGGTCCATCGCCGACAATCATCAGCCGACAGCCTAGACGTTTGATCGTGTCAGCATGATTCAGGATGTGCGAGAGACTCTTCTCTCGCGCGATTCTGCCAACGAACCCGAATACAACCGGACCAGCATCCTGATCACTTGCGGGCATCGCGTCGGCCGTCGCAAACCGCCGAACATCGACAAACGCCGAGGCGTAAAGAAGCTTTCGTTTCAACACGCTACTGAGCCATTGTTCGGTCTTGCATGTGTGCGCGACGAGAAAGCTGCATTGTCCGTAAATCATTCGGTCCCACCGATGGGCGATCAGTCTTGCCAAGGTGCCTTTCAGTCGGGACGGGATGAGGGCCGGCAGGTATTCGCCAACGTATGCGGGCCAATTGGTGTGATAAAAACCGACGCTCGGCTTTCGATGTCGGGCGGCGTACCGCATCGCTGACAAACCCAAAAGACCCTGCGTCGCAATATGGACGACATCGACGTTCCCATACATCGATTCAAGGTTTCTGAAATCCCTGTGTCTGACATATCCCGTGACAAGCTCCGGATACTGCGGAAGGTGAAATCGGAATCGTGGTGCCATTCCGATCACGCGGTGACCGTATCCAATCGATTCGTTGTACGCCTGATCGGTCGGATGAACGATGAGCAACCGACAACGCCCTCGGAACCGTTCGTCGACGGAGCGAATGACGGCTCGATACAGCGTTGTGATTCCATTCGTCTGGTCCCAACAATCTGTGGCGATCAACACGAGACGTGCGCCGTTTGAGTCCTCGTTCACGCGCCTTCGCCACTGGTGAGAGGGACCGCGTCAGCGGGCAGATAGCGCATCAGACATGCGGCCGTCGTCTCCGCATGACGCGGGGAAAGCATCGTTAAATGGGTTCCCGGCGCCTCGACGACGACGACCGTTCGAGCATGCTTGCGCCAGATAGACCCGAGGTCAAACAGGCCAGGCTCGCGTCCTGCGGGCGAGAACAGCGTGAGCTCGCCGCGATAAAACCCTGGCTGATACTTTGCGGAGGCAATGAGCGCACTTGCCGCTACCCTAATTCCGATCGAACGCGCGGCGCCGATAAAGAAACGCCACGCGCGAAGTTGCTCCGCGGACTTGCGCAGGGTGGCAGACCAGGTGCGAATTGACGAGGCGCGTACGGCGGCGGCGAGGAGCGCCATTTGCCGAGCGCTGATGGAGAGCCAGGTCCGTAGTGGCCATCGCACTGGACTCATCGTCGTATCAAAGAGCCCAACGAGTCCGACTTCATTGCCCGATTCGGACAAGCGCCGGGCAATCTCGAACGCCGCAAGTCCACCGGAGGAGTAACCGCATAGGTAATACGGACCGTTCGGCTGGCGCTTTTTGATCTCCTTCAGATAGTCGGTGGCCATCGCCTCGATGCTCATGTGCGGCTTTTCTCCGCGCACGGCGCCGCGGGCCCGAATGCCAATCACCGCGCCAGGGTACGTCACGCGACGTGCAGCAGGCAGTATTTCGATGACGTTGCCGCCAACGCCATGGATGAAGAAAACCGGCGGCAGTCCGGCCCCTTCCTTGAGCGTGATCAGCGGCGTCGAGCCTGGTGTGCGCTGCTCTTTCAGCGCGTGGCACAGCTGATCGAACTTCGGCGCCTCGTTGATCAGCGTGAGCGAGATCTCGAACCCTAGCGCGCGCTCGAGCTCCAGCGCGAATGTGAGGGCTTTGAGCGAGTCGCCGCCGCTTTCAAAGAAATCATCCTCAGCTGAGCGAACCGGCATGAGCAAGACGTCGCGCCAAACGCGAGCCACTGTCTGCGAGACGTGATCGTCACCGGTCATGGCGGGGAGCGCGGCGTCTTCGGGCGACTCAGCACGTTCGCGCTGAACGTTGGCCTCATCCAGTGCAGCGAGCGCGCGAACGTCCAGTTTCGAACTCGGCAGCCGCGGAATCGAAGGTTCAAGATAGAAGCGTGCGGGGCGCATCGGCGGCGGCGCAAATTGCATCAGCGCCTTCAAATCGTCGATCAGCCCGGTAGGCGCTCCATCGTGGGCAGTTACATATGCCACGAGAATCGACGTGCCATCGGCGTGGCTCGGCCGTCCCATCACGCCGACATCTCGAACGAATGAATGCCCGCGAAGCCTGGCTTCGACGCCGTCCAGATCGACGCGAGATCCGCGTATCTTGACTTGCCTGTCCTTGCGGCCGACTCGCTCAAGCAGCCCGTCGGACCGCTGGCGCACGAGGTCTCCGGTACGAAAAATCCGGCATCCGCAACGGCCATCCGTTTCAACGCTCTCGTCCGCAAGACGTCCCTCGACCCAGCTTCCCAACGACACGTGGCGGCTTCCGACGATGAGCTCACCGACTTCGCCCGGCGGCGTGGCACGACCCTCGTCATCGACTAACGCGAGTCGGTTGCCAGGCAGCGGATAACCAATGGGAATGCGGGCGTCCTGACGCCTGCATTGGTCGGCCACGAACCACTGCATCATCGGCGCTTCCGTCGCCGCGTAGACGAGTTGGATGGCAGCGTCCGGTGCCAGCCACGCGCGCAGCGTCTCGATGTCGCTCCACACCGTCGTGTCTCCGCCCACACGAACCAGCCTCAGAGAGCCGTCCGCGCGTCCGTCCCGAGCCGCGACGATCGATCGCAAAAGAGCCGGAAACGCGAACAGGATGGTGACAGCCTCCGCGCGGATCGCGTTCAACATCTCGCGTGCCCCGACGTCTTGCGGATCGAGGAGGTGAATGCTTGCTCCTGCCAGCAGCGCCGTCATGACATCACGGACGCCGACGATCGTGGAAGGCGGAGCGAGGGTCAGCAATCGGTCCGCGGCGTTGATGTGCGCGGCATTGATCGACTGCGCCACGCGCTGAAGCAGGTTTAGCTGACTGTTCACGATGCTCTTCGGCCGCCCCGTGCTGCCGGACGTCAGCAGCACACAAGCAGGTTCATCCACGCCGACGGCGGCCGGTCGCCAACTCTTGGACGCGGGTCTGGGCAGTCCGCTCAGACGGATGACGCGCGCAGCTGGCATCCGAGCCTCCACACTCCGGAGGCCATCCTCAAGCGTGATAATCAACGTTGGACGCGCCTCCCGCAATGCGTCGACCAGCCAGTCCGGCGGATGGTGTACATCGAGTGCGACAAACGGTCGTCCTGCGGCGAGGCACGCGAGCATCGCGAGCGGAAACATCGGACATGCCGGCAGAAGGAGGGCGACCAGGTCGCCCCGCTTGGTACCGGCCGCCAGCGTTTCGGCGAGTCCAGAGACCGCGTCCCACAGTTCGCCAAAGGTGACGGGCTTGTCCGCGTCCCTGATCGCGATACGGCTCCGCTGCCGGTGAGCCACTCGCTCGAAGTGCTCGACGATCGGCCGCACCAAATCCCGATCGCGAAAACGCGTAAAGGGCCGGGTGGCCGGCCCATTCCAATCCAGCGGACGCCGATCGTCCTCGAGCCATTCAAAGGCAGGAAACGTATCGGGAGCGCCGTCCGAAAGGCCGGGGCGCGTGTCCGTTTGCAAGGAATGCAGTGCCATCCCGTGTCGAGGTCTTAAGACTAAGACGTAGACGCTCTACGGCCTGTTCCACAGCCTATCGGTTGTGGTCGCATCTAGGGCGAGATGGCATCCGGAACGGGTGGCATCCCTTGGAAGCTGACGGCAAATATGTCCGTAAGCTAATCGGAACAATCAGAAACACTTGGCAGCTCGCAGCAAGAGTCGGCAGCTGTCGGCAGAACTTGGTTGCCGGACTCCCTCCCTCACACAGCCACCTCATCCGTTCAAGGTGCTAACTGATCTGCGTCCATCACAGAAGGGTGCCCGAAGGGCTGCGCCGGTTCAAGGATTGGCTATCGTGGGGCGTCGATTGAGCCAAGTTGGCCGGGGGGCACACGCCTGTCTCCGACTGCGTGAATCTGCCACTTTTCGAGGGATCGGACTTCGGCGGTGTGGGTTCCGGAAATTCTGCCGCCTCGATTCCGGAAAT
>Ga0182035_10001883_pt1 | contig 10863 bp, 8 predicted proteins | sample flu12Cox44000170_FD_125969 | JGI IMG/M metagenome (GOLD analysis project Ga0182035, IMG submission 125969) | Lab enrichment of tropical soil microbial communities from Luquillo Experimental Forest, Puerto Rico - flux4day.12C.oxic.44.000.170 | ecosystem: Environmental > Terrestrial > Soil >...
CGCCGACCTATCGCCCTATCCCAACGTGGAACGTTGGATCGCTGCCATGAAAAAGCTCCCAAATTGGGAGAAGGTGACTACGGAATTCTATGGACTGCGCGACATGCTGAGGGGACAGGCCTTCGTGACACTGGCATGAAGGCCTGTCGGGACCATGTGAGGAACGCAAGTGAGCTTTTTCCCCGGTAAGGATCCGGCCGCCGGCGATGCCTACGCCTGCGACGCTATCGCGCATGTGGTGGTACCGCGTACAGTCGATCTTGGCGACGGCTTCTCGGTCCGGCGCGCGTTGCCCTCAGCGCGTTCGCGCATGGTTGGGCCTTATATCTTCTTCGACCATTTCGGGCCGGCGGAATTCCGTGCCGGCAACGGGCTCGACGTGCGCCCCCACCCGCATATCGGGCTCGCCACTGTCACCTACCTATTCGACGGCGAGATCATGCACCGCGACAGCCTCGGCACCGCGGTGGCGATCCGCCCTGGCGAGGTCAACTGGATGACCGCTGGGCGCGGCATCGTGCATTCCGAGCGCACTGGCGCCGAGAAGCGCGCAAGCGGCGGCGCGATCCACGGGCTACAGATGTGGGTGGCGCTCCCGGCGGTGAAGGAAGAGATCGAGCCGGCCTTTGCGCATCACGAGAGCGATGAATTTCCCGTGGTTAATGACGGCGGCGCCTTCGCGCGAGTCGTCGTCGGCTCGCTTTACGGCGAAACTTCGCCGGTACCGACTGTGCACGACGCCTTCTTCGGCAATATCGCGCTGCGCCCAGGGGTGAGTCTGCCGCTCGATTCAGCTTACGAGGAGCGCGCGCTTTATGTGGTGGAGGGCACGGTCGATATCGCCGGCGACAAGTTCGCACCCGGACAGCTCGTGGTATTCAAGCCAGGTGACCGGGTGACGATCAGCGCCGCGACCGACGCGCATTTCATCATCCTCGGCGGCGCACCGATGGATGGCCCGCGCCACATCTGGTGGAACTTCGTCTCCTCGCGCAAGGAACGCATCGAGCAGGCTAAGGCGGAATGGAAAGCGGGCCACTTCGACAAGGTGCCAGGCGACGAGATTGAATTCATCCCGCTGCCGGAGCAGTGAGCGCTACTTTTTCGGCAAATCGAGCCGAATGTGCAGTTCGCGCAATTGCTTCGGCGTCGCCTCCGAGGGCGCGCCCATCATTAGATCCTCGGCCCGCTGGTTCATCGGGAACAGCACTACCTCACGCAGGTTTTCCTCACCGGCGAGCAGCATGACGATGCGGTCGATGCCGGGGGCGATGCCGCCATGCGGCGGCGCGCCGAGCGAGAGGGCGTGCAACATGCCGCCGAATTTTTTCTCAAGCACGTCCTCGGAATAGCCGGCGATTGCGAAGCCCTTCTTCATTACCTCGGGGCGATGATTGCGGATGGCGCCGGACGACAACTCGACGCCGTTGCAAACAATGTCGTACTGGATCGCTTTGATTGATAGGATCTTCTCCTGGTCCCCGGGGTCAAGCGCGAGGAATTCTTCAACACCTAAATTCGGCATCGAGAATGGGTTGTGCGAGAAGTCGATCTTCTTCTCCTCCTCATTCCACTCGTACATGGGGAAGTCAACGATCCAGCAAAACTCGAAGCAGTCCTCGGGGATGAGGCCGAGTTCCTGCGCAACCTTGGTGCGTGCGGGGCCAGCGAATTTGACGAAGTCCCTCGGCTTGCCGGCGACGAAGAAGCAGGCATCGCCGACGCCGAGCCCCAACTGATCGGCAATCTGCTTGGTGCGTTCGGGTCCGATGTTCTTGGCCAGCGGTCCCGCACCGCTCTCTTCGCTTTCGCGCCAGAAGATGTAGCCGAGGCCGGGTTGCGCCTCGCCCTGCGCCCATGAATTCATACGGTCACAGAAGGCGCGGTTGCCCCCGTTCGGAGCCGGGATCGCCCACACGGCATTGCCTGGCGTCTCAAGAATCTTGGCAAAGATCTTGAACCCGGAGTCGCGGAAGGCCTCGCTCACGTCCTGCATCACCAACGGGTTACGCAGGTCCGGCTTGTCGGTACCGTACTTCGACAGCGCTTCGGCGTAGGGAATGAGCGGAAACTTTGCCGTCACCTTCTTGCCACTGCCGAATTCCTCGAAAACGCCGCGGATCACCGGCTCGACAGCGTCGAACACGTCCTGCTGGGTGACAAAGCTCATCTCCAGGTCGAGCTGATAGAACTCTCCGGGGGAGCGGTCGGCGCGCGCGTCCTCATCGCGGAAACATGGCGCGATCTGGAAATAGCGGTCGAAGCCAGCAACCATGATGAGCTGCTTGAACTGCTGCGGCGCCTGCGGCAGCGCGTAGAACTTGCCCGGATGCAGGCGCGACGGCACCAGATAGTCGCGCGCGCCTTCTGGCGATGAGGCGGTGAGAATCGGTGTCTGGAATTCGAAGAAGCCTGCCTCCTTCATGCGGCGGCGAATCGAGTCGATCACCTGCCCGCGCAGCATGATGTTGTTGTGCAGGTGCTCGCGACGCAGATCGAGGAAGCGGTATTTGAGGCGGACCTCTTCCGGATATTCCTGCTCGCCGAAGACCGGCATCGGTAGCTCGGCGGCCGCGCCGAGTACCTCGATCTCGTCGATATAGACCTCCACATTTCCGGTCGGCAGCTCGGGGTTAACTGTTCCCTCGGGACGCCGGCGCACTTTGCCGTCGACGCGCACCACGCACTCTGAACGCAACGTCTCGGCCAGCTTGAACGCCCTGCTGTCAGGATCGGCCACCACCTGCGTGATGCCGTAATGGTCGCGCAGGTCAATGAACAGCACGCCGCCATGGTCACGAATGCGGTGGCACCAGCCGGACAATCGCACGACCTTGCTGATGTCGCCCTCGCGCAGGGCGCCGCAGGTCTGGGAACGATAGCGATGCATGAAACGTTTCCGGCCGATTTAACCGTCGAGTGAGGCGCGCGAAAAGCGCATGGGGGGTCGGCTTTGTCAAGGCAAGCGGCCTCGACAGGTCCAGGGACGATCTGCACACTGAATACCGCAATCCGGTACGATCAATGCCAAAAGCAAAACACCAAAAAAATGCCACTTCAGCGGCCGTCGAGATGACTGCGGCCGAAGCGACGGTGGCCACGCTGATGGCGCATGGACTTAATACCATCTACGCACTGCCGGGCGTGCATAACGACCACCTGTTCGACGCCATCCAGCGTGCCGGCGACCGCCTGCGCGTCGTACATACCCGTCATGAGCAAGGTGCCGCCTATATGGCGGTGGGTGCGGCACTCGCGACCGGCGAGCCACAGGCCTATGCGGTGGTCCCCGGCCCCGGTCTGCTCAATTCCGGCGCCGCGCTGCTCACAGCCTACGGCATGAACGCGCCTGTGCTGGCGCTGATCGGACAGATTCCAGCGGATGCCATCGGCGGCGGCTTCGGGCATCTGCACGAGATCCGCAACCAGTCCGGCATCCTCTCATGCCTCGTTGATCATTACGCGCGTATCAAGGGACCGGTGGATGCTTCCGCTAACATTGCCAAGGCAATGCGCTCGATGCGCGAAGGCCGCCCCGGCCCGGCGGCGGTCGAATGCGCCATCGACGTGTGGGGCCAGCGCGGCAAGATCGCCACGCTGACACTGCCGCTGCCGGCGCGCGGGCCGAAGATCAACGACGATGCGGTGCGGCGCGCGGCGAAGCTACTTGGTCACGCCAAGCGGGTGCTAATCGTCGTTGGCGGCGGAGCACAGGATGGTTCGCGGGAAGTGACGCAGCTTTCCGCCCTGCTGCAGGCGCCTGTGCTCGGCTATCGGCGCGGGCGCGGCGTGCTCGACAGCCGCAACCCGTTCAGCGTGACGCTGCCGCTTGGCCGCGACCTGTGGGGTGAGGCTAATGCGGTGCTGGCGGTCGGCACGCGGTTATTTAATCCGATGACAATGTGGGGCGTAGACAAAGAACTACAGATCGTGCGCGTTGACGCCAACCCGGAAGAACCCGCGCGCCTACGCAAACCGAAAGTGGCGCTGATCGGCGACGCCGTGCCGATTCTGCAGCGGTTGGTCGACGAGCTCGAAAAATACAATGTGCGTCGCCTCTCACGCCGAGACGAGATGCTCGTGCGGCAGGCCCAATGGCGGACGCGTCTCAGCAAGCTCGCCCCGCAGCTTGCTTTCCTCGACGCCATCCGTGCCGAGCTGCCGGACGAGGGCATCTACGTGGACGAGGTGACGCAGGTCGGCTTCGTTGCCCGCCTCGCCTTTCCGGTTTACAAGCCGCGCACTTTCCTCTCGCCCGGCTATCAGGACAATCTCGGCTGGGGCTATGCCACAGCGCTTGGCGCGCAGCATGCTCAGCCAGACCTGCCGGTCATTTCGATCAACGGCGACGGCGGCTTCCTATACACCGGCAACGAACTTGCCACTGCCATGCGCCATCGCATCCCCCTGGTCGCGATCGTGTTCGCCGACGGTGCTTTCGGAAATGTTCGGCGCATCCAGGAAGAGCAGTTCGGTAACCGGCTGATCGCCTGCGACCTCGCCAATCCGGATTTCGTCAAGTATGCACAAAGCTTTGGCGCCGCCGGACGTCGGGCATGCAGCCCCAAGGAATTGCGCATGGCTCTCAAGGCCGCGTTTGGGGCGCGCGAGCCCACGGTGATCGAGGTGCCGGTCGGCTCCATGCCCTCGCCGTGGGAATTCATCCATATGCCGCGGATTCGCGGCCTATAAGGCGGGTTGCCACAAGCGGCCCGGATCGGCTTAGTTTGTCGTCCTGACAATGGATTTGATCACCACGACAAACGAACTTGCTGCGGCTTGCGCACGGATGGCGAAGCATCCTTTCGTGACCGTCGATACTGAGTTCTTGCGCGAAACCACATATTACCCGCTGCTTTGCGTGGTGCAGATGGCCTCGCCCGACGAAACGGTGGTGATAGACGCGCTTGCCGATGGCATCGACCTGACGCCCTGGTTTGGGCTAATGAACAACGAAACGGTGATGAAGGTGTTCCACGCCGCGCGGCAGGACATCGAGATAGTCTGGAACATGGGCAAGAAGATCCCGCATCCGATCTTCGACACCCAGGTCGCCGCCATGGTGCTCGGCTATGGGGCCTCGATTTCCTACGACCAGCTGGTGCAGCGTATCACTGGCGACACGCTCGACAAGTCGCTCCGCTTCACCGACTGGACGCGCCGGCCGTTGTCCGACGCACAGATTTCCTACGCAGTTTCCGACGTGACGCATTTGCGCCACGTCTATCTCAAGCTCGCTGCCGATCTCGCCAAACGCGAACGCACCAATTGGGTCGAGGCAGAGATGAACGTGCTCACTTCGCCGGACACCTATCGCTCCGATCCGGAACGGGCCTGGGAGCGGCTCAAAAGCCGCGTGCGCAGACCCAAGGAGCTAGCGGTGCTGATCGAGATCGGCGCTTGGCGCGAGCGCGAAGCGCAGACGCGCGACGTGCCGCGCTCCCGCGTGCTCAAGGACGACGTTATCGCCGATATCGCGGTGCAGGCGCCGACCACACTCGAGCGGCTCGCCCATTTACGTTCATTGCCGAAAGGCTTCGAGCGTTCCCGCTGGGGCGAGCAGATCATCGAGGCGGTCAAGCGCGGGCTCGAACGCGACCCCAGAACGCTGCCGCGGCTCGAGCGCTTCCGCCCGGCGCCTAACGGTGCGGCCACCGTCGAGCTGCTTAAGGTGCTGCTGCGTATGACCGCCGAGCGGCATGGTGTCGCCGCCAAGGTCATTGCCACCGTCGATGAGCTCGATCGCATCGCCGCCGACGACGAAGCCGACGTGCCGGCCCTGAGGGGCTGGCGGCGCGAATTGTTCGGAGAGAAGGCACTAGCGCTCAAGCACGGCAAGCTGGCGCTGGCGGTCGACAACGACCGCGTGGTGACGGTGGATAAAGCCTAGTGCTCGATCCACGGCTCGCGGCCGACCAGGCGCGCGAGCTGACGCAGCCGGTTGAACACCCGCTCGCTGCCGAGCCGGGCGTGGCGGCCCGACAGAGTGAGAACCAACTTGCCGCGCATCACCTGGATCGGTGTGTTCGGCAGCACGCCGCCCTGCCCCGCCGTGAGAATGTAGGCAACCCGCATGGCGGCGCCAAGAACGCGCGCGCGATCGAGCATGTGCGTAGTGGCAAGCTCGCGCAGGCGCGGCGACAGATCTTCTTCGCTCAAGCCAGCATGACGGAAATAGACGGACAATGCGATATAGGCGCGGCTCGGGTGATCGATCGCGACGAACGCGCCGTGCGCGATGATATTCATCGACTGCTCGCCGCGATAGTCTGGGTGTGCGCGCCAACCGATATCACCCAGCAGGCAGGCGGTATGGCGCAGGCGGCGCTCGTCGGCGCTTTCTTTGAGCCCCGACGACGACATGAAACTGTCGGTCCATTCGATCAGTTCCATGCCGTGACGCGGCGAGCGTGAGCGCAGCACGTTGAGATCAGCGGCGGCCGAGATCAGCGGATCGCGCGCGCGTTCGCTCGGGTTAAGCAGTGAATAAAGGAGCCCCTCGCGCACGCCCAGCACCGAGATGATCACCTGCTTCGGCTTGATGGAACGCACGAGGTGTTCCATGACCAGCGCGGCATATGCGAGCAGCGGCCGGCGGGCGGCATTAACGACTTCGATTTTTGATAGCGTCTCGGTATCGACCCGGTGCACCAGCCGCGAGAACTCGAGCGCCTCGCGCGCCGAAATGCGATAATTGTGCATGACGTGAAACGGGTAGCCGGTCTGCCACATATGCAGCCGAGCGAGCGCGCGCCAGGTCCCGCCGACCGCGTAGAGCGTACGGCCCTCGCCTGCCTTCAGCATGTCGAGGTTCTCCAGGTAGTACTGGACGATCTTTTCAGCCTTCCTAAGCGACTTGCCCGTGAGGTCCTGCAGCGCCAATCCGCCGAGCGGCAGCGTTACACCGCCGCGCACGCGTGAGCCGTGAATGTCGATCAGTTCGAGCGAGCCGCCACCGAGGTCGCCGACGATGCCGTCCGGCTTGTGAATACCGGACACGATGCCGAGGCCGGTGAGATGCGCCTCGCGTTTGCCCGACAGGATGGTGATCGGGGTGCGGCAAATGCGCTCGGCCTCTCCGATGAAAGCGCGGCCGTTGCGCGCATCGCGGCAGGCCGCGGTGGCGATCGCCCAGATGCGGCGGACGTGTAACGTGTCGCATAGCGCGCGGAAACGCTTGAGGGTTTCGAGTGCGGCGTCAACAGCGTCCGGCGCCAAAAGGCCGGTCGACTGCACTTGTCGACCGAGACCGGCGAGCACCTTTTCGTTGAAAATTGGCGTCGGCGCCCGCGTCAGCCCCTCGTAGATGACGAGGCGAATCGAGTTTGAGCCGATATCAATAACAGCTATCGGCGGCCCGTGGTCGAGCCGGCCCTTGACCGCGTTCATGATCGCAAGCGGATGACGGATGGAGCGCGAGCGCTTACGCGCCCTCGATGAGACGGCGTATAAGGCTCCGCGGCGACGACTCTTTGAGCGATTTCCCACGGCCCGACAGGCTCGGATTGGTCATGAAATACTTGTGGGCGTTGAATGGTTCCTCGCCCGGCGCGGCCTTTATGCGCATAGAACTGCCGTCCGGCAAGAGCGTCCAACTTTGCTCGTTATCCTTGAAGTTTGCGACCATGATCTGGCCGAGCACCTGCTCGTGCACGGTCGGATTGAGAATCGGGCACAGCGCCTCGACTCGGCGGTCCAGATTGCGCGGCATCATGTCGGCGGACGAGATGTATACCGCCGCCTCCGCATGCGGCAGGCCGTGACCGGCACCGAAGCAATAGATGCGGCCATGTTCGAGGAACCGGCCGACGATCGATTTTACGCGGATATTGTCCGACAAGCCGGGCACGCTCGGTCGTAGGCAGCAGATGCCGCGCACCACCAGATCTATCTGCACGCCGGCGCCAGATGCTTCGTAAAGCGCGTCAATGATGCCAGGATCGACCAGCGCGTTCATCTTCATCCAAATCACCGCCGGCCTGCCTGCCCTGGCGTGGCCGATCTCCCGCTCTATGTGGTCGAGAATAAGCTGGCGCAGGTTGATAGGTGAGATGGCGATCTGCTCGAGCTCGGCCGGCTCGGCATAGCCGGTGATGTAGTTGAAGATGCGGGCTACGTCGCGGCCGATCACCGCATCGGCGGTGAAAAAGGAAAGGTCAGTATAAATGCGGGCCGTGACCGAATGATAATTGCCGGTGCCGGCATGCACGTAGGTAGCGAGCGCGCCCGCTTCTCGCCGTACGACCAATGACAGCTTGGCGTGCGTTTTCAGTTCGATAAAGCCGTAAACAACCTGCGCGCCGGCGCGCTCGAGGTCGCGCGCCCAGCGGATATTAGCCTCCTCGTCGAAGCGTGCCTTGAGTTCGATCAGCGCGGTGACCGACTTGCCAGCCTCGGCAGCCTCGACCAGTGTCTTCACTATCGGCGACTCCGCCGACGTGCGATAGAGCGTCTGCTTGATCGCGATCACGTCTGGATCGCGTGCGGCCTGCTGCAGGAACTGCACCACGACGTCGAAGGATTCATAAGGATGGTGGACGATCAAGTCTTTCTGCCGTATAGCGGCGAAGCAGTCGCCGCCATGATCGCGGATGCGCTCGGGATAGCGGGGATTGTAAGGCACGAATTCGAGATCGGGGCGATCAAGCTTGGTGAGCTGCGAGAGATCATTGAGCGCCAGCACGCCGTCGACCATGAACACTTCATCGTCGCTGACCGCGAGCGCGCGCTGCACGAAGCCGCATAGCTCGCTCGACATCGAGGCACTCAGTTCGAGGCGGATTACCGAACCGCGCCGGCGCTGTTTGAGCGCCGTCTCGAACAGCCGCACCAGATCTTCGGCCTCTTCTTCGATTTCGACTTCGGAGTCGCGGATGGCACGGAAGGCACCGTGGCCCTTGACCGTGTAGCCCGGAAACAACCGGCCGATGAACAGCACGGTCGCCGCCTCAAGCGTGATCAGGCGAATTCCTTTCGTGCTCGGCAGCCTGATAAAGCGCTCGATCTTCTGTGGCATCCGTATCAGCGCGTTCATTGCCTTACCGTCGCGCACGCGCGCGAGCTGCAGCGCGATCGAGAAGGCAAGGTTCGGAATGAACGGGAACGGATGCGCGGGATCAATGGCGAGCGGCGTCAAGAGCGGGAAGACGTGGGTAAGGAAGCGTTCCTCGAGCCAGGCACGCTCGAATTTCGTCAGGTCGGCGCCGCCGACTAGCGCGACATCGGCGGCGGCGAGCTCCAGCCGCAACTCGATCCAGCGCTGCTGCTGATCATAAGCGAGGCTCGCGACCGCTTCTCCGATGCGCGCGAGTTGCTCGCTCGGCGTCAAGCCATCGGGGCTGCGCGTTGTGATACCCTGACGCACCTGTCCCTTCAGGCCGGCGACGCGCACCATGAAAAATTCGTCGAGGTTATTGGCCGAGATTGACAGGAAGCGTACCCGCTCGAGCAGCGGATGGCTCTCGTTGGCGGCCTCGTCCAGGACGCGGCGATTGAAATGCAGCCAAGACAGTTCTCGGTTGATGAACCTTTGCGGCTCCGCGGTTAGGCCCTCTGCCGACGCACGAGCAGCGGCGTTCGGGTCACCGAACGAAGCGATTTCATCAACTGGTGCAATAGCTTGTGATCGATCTGCCATCGTAAGTGAAGCCTGAAAGGCCGAATCCCTAGCCAAGAAAATGGCCGCTGGATGACAGTTCGCGCCAGCTGGCGCGTTTCGTCAAGTAAACGTCATCGATGTCGTTAAGCAGAAATCTCACGGAAAAGCTTGGCAGCAAGTGCCCGCGTTATTGGGCGATGTTGGCGCATCGCCTCCTCATCGAGCCGAGCGACCGCCGTGCGCGCGCCTACGAACGAACGCTCGATGCGGTTGGCGACATAGTTCACCAGCGCATCGTCAACGGTGAGCTGCCGGTCGGCGGCAAGCTTTACAATCAGCGAGCGCAGCAGCGAATCGTCGGGCGCTGCGAGTGAAACGCTGGGAATCGCGCGCATGCGTGAAGCAAGATCATGGATCGCCACCGGAAATGTGGTCAAAGGCGAGCGCGAGGTGATGAGCATATAGGCGCCCTGCTCACGCGCGAGATTAACGAGATGAAACAGCGCACGCTCGTCGAGTCCGGCAAAGGCCAGATCCTCCAGCACCAGCGCGCCGGTGGCCAAGGCCGTCGGCAATCCGCTCTCCTCTAGCAATCTCGCCGTCAGCACACGCGCGCCGGTCGCCTCCGCCCAAATTGCGGCAAGATGACTCTTGCCGCAGCCTTCCGGGCCGATCAGTGCCACGATGCGGTCCGGCCAATCCGGCCAGCGCTCGATGAGCGTAAGTGCCGCAATATTCGAGGGACCGATCAAGAAGTCCTCGCGCGCGAAACTTTCGGCGTGATCGAGTGCGAGTACCAGTTGACGCGGACTGACCGAACTTTGCATGCCTCTTAACCTGACTCACCGGTGTAGAGCGCACTCTCGCTATAGTGTTGCAAGCCAAAGCGCACTAGCACGCCGATCGTTGCAGCGAGCGGCACGGCCACCAAGAGGCCGACGAAGCCGAACACATAGCCAAAGGCAAGGAGCGCCAGCCAGAACAGCACCTGCCGCTCGGAAGGCATGCCGACCTCGGCCGCCTCGGGACGCGGACGGGTTCGTGCGCGCTGACTCACGGTCCGGTCGTTGCGCTGTTCATGTGACGCACCCACTCGGCCACGTAGGCGCCGACCGAAAGCAAGGTCAGGGCCGCAACCAGCCCCATCAATACCAGCTTGAGCGTATCTACCTGGATGGCGAAGCCGAGCGAGCCGAGCACTACACAAGCAAACAGGATCTGCGCCACTGTATTGAGCTTGGAGACCACAAGAGGCCGGATCTTAA
>Ga0182035_10001898_pt1 | contig 10829 bp, 12 predicted proteins | sample flu12Cox44000170_FD_125969 | JGI IMG/M metagenome (GOLD analysis project Ga0182035, IMG submission 125969) | Lab enrichment of tropical soil microbial communities from Luquillo Experimental Forest, Puerto Rico - flux4day.12C.oxic.44.000.170 | ecosystem: Environmental > Terrestrial > Soil >...
TCGCAATCGTCGCCTTTGCAGGCGTCCTGACCTCTGGATTGCTCCGCGGCGTAATGCTCGGTGCGGTCATTTCTCTGGTTCAACTGCTGCGTCGTGCCTCCAAGCCTCATGTCGCATTTCTTGGCCGAATTCCCGGGACCCGCCGCTTTTCCGACCGCGAACGGCATCCGGATAATGAATTAATACCTCGTGTGATGATTTTCCGGCCGGAATCGAGCCTGCTATATTTCAATGTAAACAATATTTGCGATGCAATCACCGAGCGAATCAGGGCTGACTCTGCACAGCCAAAAGCTGTAATTATGGACCTTTCCGCAGCGCCTCACGTTGACATGCAAAGCGCGCACGCTCTTGCCGGGATGGCCGATGAATTGACCGCCCAAGGCATCCGGTTCCAAGCGGTCGAACCGCGGTCCTCCGTACGCGACCGGCTCCGCAGTGAGGGCGTGGACGGAAAACTAGGCGGTGTAAATCGCTTCACGACGGTTGCGGATGTCGTTGAAAACCTTAACAAATAGCCTGGAAGGCGATGACCGGATTGAGCGTCAGGATTCAGGCCGTTCTCAAATGAGCGACACACCATCGAAGTTGTCTGCTGAGAGCACAGGGAGAGCTGAGCTGGAGAAGCCGAAGCCAACATTCAAGGAAAGAATCCTGCACAACTTCCGAGAATTTGTGGCCATGTTTCTCTACCTTTGGCTACTGTTTGCTCTCTTCAGTTGGCATGAGGCAATCGTTCTGGCCAAGCACCATATCGATTACAAACCGTTCGGTCTCGCATTCGTTAATGCATTTGTCTTAGCGAAGGTAATGCTCGTGGCGGAAGAGCTTCGGGTAGGGACGAGATTCAGAAAGAGAGCGCCCGTTTTTCCGGTTCTTCACAAGTCTCTGCTGTTTGCCATCATCTTCATTTGTTTCAATGTGGCCGAGGAAATCGTCATCGGTTTGTGGAAAGGCCACACGGTTGCAGAAAGCATTCCAAAGATTGGCGGAGGAAGTCCGCTTGGATTAGTGATAGCAAGCCTGATCATTACGGTAGCGCTGATACCATTTTTCGCTTTCCGGGAGCTCAGTCGCGTGATGGGCAAAGGTGTGCTGGAAGCTTTGTTTCTAAAGAGACACGCCGATGATCGTGCGTTGGACATCGAGAAGCGTGTGAGACATTAACGCCAGGATGATCGCGAAGCTCTCAATTACCGCGTGCCTCGTAGCAATCACCGTAGTAATTCACGCGGCTGGTCTCGGCATGGTTTTGAGCCACGTGTTGCACTCCAAGGTGCGACCAGAGGATACACGCTTCTGGCCAATTACGTGGCTACTGATTCGCATCGCCTGGTTGCTTATCGTGATTCATCTGTTCGCGATCTTCGTGTGGGCCCTGTTTTTCTGGTTGGCGAAATGTCTGCCGGACATGGAGTCGTCGTTCTACTTTTCGGCGGTTACCTACGCCACCATTGGGTACGGCGATCTCGTCTTGCCGAAAGAGTGGCGAATGCTTGGCCCAATCGAGGGATTCACAGGCATTTTGATGTTTGGCCTCTCCACAGCGTTTTTCTTTATCGTCGTAAGCAAAAGCGTTCTTCACCGCACGGACGAAAGGAGCCAAGCCTGACCGAGTGAAAACGCAATCTGATCTGCCGGGTGCCGCAAACGGACAGCCGCGCGAAAAGCAAAAGTGGGTTGAGCCAGTCGCGGCTTTGCTGATGGCGCTGGCGACACTCAGCACCGCCTGGTGCTCGTTCGAGTCGGCAGCGTGGACACGAAAAAGCAATCGGCTGATGAACGAGTTTAACGCACTCGAGCGCAAAGCCGGTCTGTTGACCGTGCAAGGCATGCAGCAGGCAAGCATTCACACCGCCATGTTCATGCAGGCGCTCGCCGCCCACGAGGCCGGTAACGACAAGCTCGTGAACTTTTACGTCGAACGCTTTCCGCCCGAGTTGCGCAAGGCTTACGGCGCATGGCTGGCACAGAAGCCGTTCGAAAATCCAAACGCAGATCCCCATCCATTTGTGCCGAGGCTCTATGAAACACCAGGGACGCGCGAAGCCGCCGAAGCAACTGCAAAGGCGGCCGAAAGTCGGCGGCAGGCGGGCGCAGCCGGCAGCGTCTCCGGCCAATATCTCGCCAATACCGTGTTGTTTGCAGCAGTGCTTTTCTTCGCCAACGCGGCCGGAAAGTTTGAGCAGCGACGGGTGCGCGTCGTCGCATTTGCATTCGCCGTCGCGGTTTTTCTCTTCGCCGTTGTGCGGACCGTGATGCTCCCGCGGTGACGCGATATGCGATCCGCCCCGACGAAGGAAGAGCAATGTCCAATTGCCGAACCCCAGTTTGGCGAGTAATGAATTGAGTCAACGAATCGCGTAAAGGGTCACCGCTATGGGTTCAAGCAAAAACATCCGCACGGGACTCGACGCCAGCGAAATCAAGCAGGCCTTCCGCGACAACCTCCGCTACGGACTCGGCCGGCTCGAGCGCTTTGCGACCAAGCACGATCCTTATGTCGCTCTGGCGCTATGCCATCGCACCATAGAGAGCATGCAAACTTACGGCGGGGTGATCCGCGACTACTGCGAACGCGCTTGGAACATCAAATCCGGGCAGTAGGCCGCCATGACGACACTGCAAACGGCGGTCTTCGACACCAAGCGCTACGACCGCGAATCGCTTCAGCGCGCCGCGTCCAACGGCGAGGTTGAATGGCGTTTCATGGATTGGCGGCTGTCAGCGGAGACCGCCGCATCCGCGCAAGGCGCACGCGCGGTCTGCATTTTTGTAAATGATCGGGCCGACCGGCCATGCCTTAAAGCTCTCGGCTCGTTAGGCGTGAAACATATTGCGCTTCGCTGTGCGGGCTACAACAACGTCGATATCGCGGGCCAGCACAGAGCTTGGATTTTCAGTGACGCGCGTTCCGGCCTATTCGCCTTACGCGGTGGCTGAGCACGCAGTCGCCCTGCTCCTCGCGCTCGATCGCAAAATCCCGCGCGCGAGCAACCGAGTGCACGACTTAAACTTTTCGCTCAACGGCCTGGTCGGTTTCGATCTCCACGGCAAGACAGCGGGGATTCTTGGAACGGGTAGAATCGGGCGTGTAGCCGCGCAAATTCTGCGCGGGTTTGGGATGAAAGTGCTCGCTTTCGACATGGTCCCCTCGCACGACTGGGCGAAGGAGCATGGCGTCATATACACCGACGCCAAAACGCTCGCGCACGAGTCCGAGGCAATCTCGCTGCACACACCGTTGACGCCCGAGACATATCACATCATCCGCCGCGAAACACTCGAGCTGATGAAGCCGGGCGTGATCCTGATCAACGTCAGCCGCGGCGCGCTCATCGATACGAAAGCGCTTATCGAAGGATTGAAATCCGGCCGCATCGGCGGCGTGGGACTGGATGTGTACGAAGAGGAAGAGGGCGTTTTCTTCGAGGACCTCTCGGGCCAGATCTTGCACGATGACGAACTGGCCCGCCTGCTGACTTTCCCCAACGTGTTGATCACGGCGCATCAGGCTTTCCTCACTCAAGAAGCGCTCGCGGAAATCGCGCGTGTAACCGTGGCTAACCTCATTGCATTCGCCACCAGCCAGCCTTTTCTTCCCGAGACAAGCTTGAGTGCGCAACCAAAAACACAATGAGGAGGCGCAAGTTCTGTTGATCGCTGATACTTGAAAAAGAGAACATCTGTTATGTCCGAGACAAAAATTATCCGAGTCCACGGTCGCCAGGTTATTGACTCCCGCGGCAACCCAACTGTCGAGGCCGTAGTCACGCTCGCTGGCGGCGCCATCGGCAGCGCCATCGTTCCGAGCGGCGCGAGCACCGGGGAACATGAGGCATGGGAACTGCGGGACGGCGACAAAAAACGTTTCTCCGGCCGCGGCGTCACCAAAGCGGTCGCGAATGTGAATGAAATCATCGCGAAAGAAGTAGCCGGCATGGACGCTCTCGATCAGGTCCGCCTAGACAAAGTAATGATTGAGCTCGACGGCACGCCTAACAAAGCCAAGCTCGGCGCGAACGCGATCCTGGCGGTGTCACTCGCAACTGCACATGCTGCGGCCAATCAGCAGGGTGTCCCGCTTTTCAAATACCTCGGCGGGCCAGACGCAAAGGTGCTGCCCGTGCCGATGATGAATATCGTCAACGGCGGGGCGCACTCGGATGCACCTGTGGATTTTCAGGAGTTCATGGTCGTGCCCAAAGGCGTGCCCACCTTCTCCGAAGCATTGCGAGCGGGCTGCGAGATTTTTCACGCGCTAAAGAGCGTATTGAAAGATCGTGGGCTTTCGACGGCCGTCGGTGACGAAGGCGGTTTCGCGCCGAACTTCAAAAGCGCCGACGACGCGCTGGCCACCATCGTTAAGGCTGTCGAAAAAGCGGGTTACAATCTGGGCGAACAAATCTTCATCGCGCTCGATGTCGCTGCCTCCGAGTTTTACGACGCAAAGCAGAAGCAATATGTGTTCAAGAAATCCGACGGTTCGAAGCGCAATGTCGACGAGTTGATCTCCTATTACGAAGCGCTGGCAAGGAAGTTCCCGATCATTTCGCTCGAAGACGGCTGCGCTGAGGACGATTGGGAGGGCTGGAAAAAACTCACCGACGCAATGGGTGCGGAGATGCAGCTCGTCGGCGACGACCTCCTCGTCACCAACGTTAAGTTTTTGCGTAAAGCGATCGATCTCGGCATCGCCAATTCCATTCTCATCAAAGTGAATCAGATCGGCACACTCACCGAGACGCTCGATTGCATCCAACTCGCAAGGCAAAATAAATACACGGCAGTCATCAGTCATCGCTCAGGAGAAACCGAGGACACGACCATTGCAGACATCGCCGTAGCCACAAATGCCGGACAGATTAAGACCGGTTCGCTCAGTCGTACCGATCGCGTTGCTAAATACAATCAGCTTCTGCGCATCGAGGAAAAGCTGGGTGATGACGCGATCTACGGCGGAAAAATGTGTTGATCGAAAAGCACCAATGCCAGTCGCCGACTACAACGCACGGGCCGAACGCTACGCCCTTCCCGCTGTCAACGTCACCTCACTCACCACTGCCAATGCCGTTTTGCGCGGGCTCGCAGAGAGCAAAGCAGACGGTATCATTCAGATTTCCACCGGCGGCGGCGCCTTCGCGTCGGGCGCCACGATCAAGGATTCTGCACTCGGAGCGATCTCAATCGCGGAACACGTTCATCGCATCGCGGAACGCTATCCGATTTACGTCGCGCTACACACGGACCATTGCCTCAAGGACAAGCTGGAAAAATTCGTCCTTCCGCTGGTCGAAGAAACCGAAAGGCGCCGCGCCGCGGGCCGGGCGAATCTTTTCAACAGTCATATGTTCGACGGCAGCAACCTCTCGTTGCAGGAGAATCTCGATATTTCTGCGAAGTTGCTCGAGCGCTTTGCGAAAAACGAGCTTGTGCTGGAAATCGAAACCGGCGCCGTCGGTGGCGAAGAGGATGACGTTGTCGGCGATCACGCTGCCAAACTCTACACAACGCCCGAGGACACGCTCAAAGTTGCGCGCCGATTAAATCCGATCGGCGGCCGTTACTTGCTCGCGGCCACATTTGGAAATGTGCACGGCGTCTACAAGCCGGGGCACGTGAAGCTGAGGCCCAAAGTGCTGAAGCAATGCCAGGACGCGGTGGTGAAAGCGTACGGTGAGACTGCTCGCTTCTATCTGGTTTTCCACGGCGGCTCCGGCTCGACGTTGAGCGAGATCCACGAATCGCTCGATTACGGCGTGGTGAAAATGAATGTCGATACCGACATGCAATATGCGTTCACACGGGCCGTCGCCGGGCACGTGTTTAAAAACTACGATGGTGTGCTGAGAGTGGATGGCGAAGTCGGCAACAAGAAAGCGTACGATCCGCGCGCATATTTCGCGCTCGCGGAGAATGCGATGGCCGAGCGCGTGAAGCAGGCCGTGAACGATCTGTGCGGCACTGGAAAAACAATGTTCACGTCATGACCACGGCGCTCCCCGAACACAAAACAAAAATCGTCGCCACCGTTGGGCCGGCATCGGAGTCGCCAGAGATGCTGGCGCGGCTCATCCGCGCTGGAATGAATGTGGCGCGGTTGAATTTTTCGCACGGCGACTTTTCGAAACACGCGGAAGTCGTCCGGCGCATCCGCGACGCAGGGCGTGAAATCGGATACCGCGTGGCAATCATGGCTGATCTTCCGGGGCCGAAGATGCGGCTCGGCAAGATCGATCCCGAGCCGATCCAGCTCGTGCCGGGCGGGCGTTTCACGCTGACGAATGAAGACATTGTCGGTGATGCGCAGCGTGCTTCGATGAGCTGCGAGCCACTCCCGCGCGTGGTAAAGCCGGGCGACAGGATTTTTCTTAACGACGGCCTCGTGCAGCTCGTCGTCGAGCGCGTCATCGGCAATGACGTGGAATGCAACGTTGTTGTGGGCGGCGAACTGCGTTCACGCAAAGGACTGAACGTTCCCGGCGTTGATCTGGGCATCAGCGCGTTCACGGAACACGACCGCGCGTGCCTCGAGTTCGCGCTCAAACAAGCTGTCGACGCGGTGAGCCAGTCGTTCGTTCAGAGCGCTGCCGACATCGAGGCGGTGCGCGCGGCTGCGGCAAAGATGGGCGCGCATCCTTTCATCATCGCAAAGATCGAGCGGGCCGACGCGCTCGCGCACTTCGACGAAATTCTCGCAGCGACCGATGGGATCATGGTCGCGCGCGGCGACCTCGGCGTGGAGGTGCCAATTGAGGAAATCGCGTACACACAGAAGCAACTCATCGCCAAGTCGAATCTCGCGAGCAAGCCGGTGATTACTGCGACGCAGATGCTCGAATCGATGATCGCGAGCCGTCTGCCCACACGCGCCGAGGCGACCGACGTCGCGAACGCGATTCTCGACGGCACCGATTGCGTGATGCTCTCCGGCGAGTCGGCAGTGGGCAAATTCCCCGAGGAAGCAGTCATAATGCTCGCGAAGATCGCGGCTTTTACGGAGGCTCATCGTCCGCGCACCACTCTCGGGGCGCGGCGCGATTTCCTGCAACAGAAGATAACGACGATCGGCGGTGATCGCATGGCGTCCGTTGTCGAGCACGCATTGGACACGGTGCCGTGCGATCTGCTGCTCGTCCCTACGCGTGGCGGCACGGTGGCACGCGCCATATCGCGGTTCAAACCGCCGGTCTGGATCATCGCGCCCAGCTCCGATCCCGCTGTGTGTCAAAATCTCGCGTTTTCGTACGGCGTGCATCCTATCGATCTCGCAGAGGAACCTGACGACTGGCGCCAATGGATCACGTGCTGGCTGCGCGAGAACGGAATCACCGCCGAACGCGTGATGCTCGTCGCCGGCCCATCCCCGCGAAATCCCAAAGCCAATTATCGAATCGAGCTCATGCGCTTGGACGCGCACAGCATGCAATAGTACGATGAAGATCACGCTCGTTGGCGCTGCTGGAGGCGAGGTCACCGGTTCTTGCTACGTCGTCGAGACGAAACAGGCGCGGATTCTTGTGGATTGCGGGCTATTTCAAGGCGGCAAGAAATCGGAGGCTCTGAACCGGCCGCCGACCGCGCCGAATCGCAGACTCGATGCGGTGTTGCTCACACACGGGCATCTGGATCATACAGGCGTCTGCCGCTGCTGGCGAAGATGGGTTACACCGGCCACATCTACGGGACGCCGGCCACGCTCGACATGACGGGTCTGATCGTGCGCGACTCGGCGCGATTGCAGGTCTCCGACACCGAGCGGAAGAATCGCAAACGAGTCCGCGCAGGTCAGCCGCCGCAGGAACCACTCTACACACCGGATGACGCGGAGAAACTTCTCTCGCAACTGCGACCTGTGCCGTATCAAAAACCGTTCGACGCAGCTCCCGGCATCAAAGCGATCTGGGCTGATGCCGGGCACATGCTTGGCTCAGCAAGTATCCAGCTCATTGTCGAGGAGGACGGCGCTACGAAGCGCGTCGTTTTCTCCGGAGATCTCGGGCCGCGCTGTGCGCCGATACTTCGGGAGTTTGAGCCGTTTCAGCATGCTGATCTCCTCTTTCTCGAATCAACTTACGGCGGGCGCGATCATCGTTCCCTCGCAGAAACTGTCGCAGAGTTCGAGCGGATCGTCATCGATGCGGTCGAGCGCGGCGGCAAGATGCTCGTGCCGACATTTGCCGTTGGTCGCGCGCAGCTCATCACGTTGCTGCTTGGCAAAATGTTCCGCGCCGGAAAGGTAAAACCGTTTCCGGTTTTTCTGGACAGCCCGATGGCAATCGAGGCAACGAACATTTACGTCAAGCACATGGAGCTTTTCGATGCGGAGATGAAAGCGTTCATCCGCGAGCGTCCCTTGCGCGCGGACCTGAAGACAATGAAACCGACCGCGACGGCAGACGAATCGCGGGCAATCAATGATGTGCGCGGCGCGTGTCTGGTGATGGCAGGCGCGGGCATGTGCAATGGCGGGCGCATCCTTCACCATCTGAGAGCGAACCTTTGGAAGCCGAGCACACACGTGTTGATCGTCGGCTATCAGGGCCACGGCTCGTTAGGCCGGCGGCTGGTTGATGGCGAGAAAGAAGTGAAGATTTTCGGTGAGGAAATCGCGGTGAAAGCGACGATTCATACATTGGGCGGGTTCAGCGCGCACGCGGGACAGACCGATCTTATGAAGTGGTTCGATGTGATCGCGCCGAGCAAGCCGCGCGTGGTCCTGGCCCATGGAGAAGACGACCAGCGCGCCGCGCTTGACAGACTCATTCAACGGCGCTACCGGCTGCGATCGAAACAGCCGAAGATGGGCGAGGTCATCGAACTCTGAACATGAGCAAGAAAAAATCATCCTTTGGACAATCGGACATCGTTCGGCTCAGTGACGAAGATGCATCAATCGACCTTCTCGAGCGTGCAGTGACCGGCCTGTGGGAGGTCGTTAACCAGTTGACGCGTTTTCGTCGGACGACTCGACAAAACTATCGCGTGACCATTTTCGGCTCGGCGCGTCTCAAGCCCGGCACGCACGCCTATGAACAAGTCAAGAAACTCGCCGCCGAGTTGACGAAGATGGGTTGTGATATTATCAGCGGCGGCGGGCCGGGCCTGATGCAAGCTGCGAACGAGGGGGCGCACTCAGTCCAACCGAAAGCGAGCAAACGGTCCGTAGGCATCCGCATCGAGTTGCCATTCGAGCAGGAGGTCAACCCGTTTGTTGGTCAGGCGTATGAGCACCGCACGTTTTTTTCACGCCTCCACCATTTCATGATCGTCTCTGATGCTTTCGTGGTTGTGCCCGGCGGGATCGGAACTCTTTTGGAGTTGTCGCTCGCGTGGCAACTGCTCCAGGTTCGGCAGCTTTACAACACGCCGCTCATTCTCGTTGGGAAAATGTGGGCCGGGCTCGTTGAATGGGGACGCCGCTCCATGCTTCGAAAAGGAAATGAACTCGCCAGCGAGATCGATTTCACCATCCCGCATTGCGTAGACACAATCGATGAGTGCATAGCGCTGATCCGCGAAAACCGCGCCGCCTGGCTGGCTGCGCAGAACGTGAAGTAGTCACATGAGCAAGAGCATCGGCGTTGTCACTGGCGGCGGAGATTGTCCTGGCTTGAACACGGTCATTCGCGCCGTGGCGAAAGCGGCGGCAAAGCGCGGCTGGGAATGCGTCGGCATTGTCGGCGGCTACGACGGCTTGCTGGAGCCGCGGCAGACCAGGCCGCTCGATTACCACGCGCTCAGCGGATTGCTGACGCGCGGCGGAACGATTCTGGGCACGGCGAGCCGCGGGAAATTCTCCGCGAAAGTTGGCCACGGCGAGAGTCGCGCGCTGCCGAAAGAATTGCTCGATGGGGTCAAGGCCGGCATGGACGCGCTAGGACTATTCGCGCTCGTGGCCATCGGCGGCGACGGTTCGCTCAGCATCGCGCAACAGATGTTTGAACATGGCGTGCCCGTGGTGGGCATTCCCAAGACGATCGACAACGATCTCGAAGGAACGCTCTTCACTTTCGGTTTCGACTCCGCCGTGTCGGCCGCGACTGATGCGTTGGATCGCCTTCACACTACGGCGGAAAGTCACAACGGCGTCATGGTCCTGGAAGTAATGGGACGGTACGCCGGCTGGATCGCGCTCTGGTCGGGGGTGGCAGGCGGCGCGGACGTGATCTTGATTCCCGAGATCCCGTTCACCTACGAGAGTGTCTGTGCAAAAATCCGGGAGCGCGAGCAGCTCGGCAGAACATTCACTATTATTATCGTTGCTGAAGGCGCGCGTGAGAAAGGCGGCGGGTTCGTGACCTCTGGCGCGCCTACCAAAGTGGGCGAGGCGCGGTTGGGCGGCATTGGCGCGGTGGTTAGCGTCGAAGTCGAGAAACGCACCGGCAAGGAATCGCGCGTGTGCGTGCTCGGGCACCTCCAGCGCGGCGGGTCTCCGACCACGTTTGATCGCGCGCTTTGCTCAACCTTCGGTGCGGAAGCGGTGGAACTGGTGGCGGCCGGTGATTTCGGCAAGATGGTCGCTTTCACTGACGATCAGATCGGCGCGATCAAAATCAGTGACGCAGTCGGAAGACTCAAAACCGTGCGGCCTGACGGGAATCTGGTGCGCGCTGCGCGCGCGCTCGGCATCTGCCTGGGCGACTAGCCACCGCCGCAATCGCCTCACGGGCTTGGGGTATTCATTGAAATAAAGAGCGCCCAAAGAGGCAGAGCGTCGATCGGTCCCATAGTTTGCATGATCACTCCTTCTTTTCGCGTTTCACCAGGCTTTGCTATGCGATCGCGAAAGAAAATACGACAGAGGAATTCCAGCAAGAGCTGCGAGA
>Ga0182035_10001901_pt1 | contig 10827 bp, 10 predicted proteins | sample flu12Cox44000170_FD_125969 | JGI IMG/M metagenome (GOLD analysis project Ga0182035, IMG submission 125969) | Lab enrichment of tropical soil microbial communities from Luquillo Experimental Forest, Puerto Rico - flux4day.12C.oxic.44.000.170 | ecosystem: Environmental > Terrestrial > Soil >...
CCTTCCAGGCTGAGAGAAGCCCGGGCGTCTTCGGCGGTCGGGCTTCTCGTTTGGAAGGGTGGCTTATGGGCGGAGGCCGGGGAGTGCGATTCCTAACACATTGGCACCGGAGCTGGCACCGGACGGCGTGGGAGAGGCTAACATCAAAAAATATTGAAGCGGCATTATCTCTCGACGTTTTCAGAGAAAAAGGCCACGGTTAGGTTAGTTGTGGGATCGGCTGTTACTCGTGTCCCAGTCCTTGGTGTTTTGCGTTTCGGCCTTCCCGGACTAATCTCCCGGCGAGACCAACACAAAGCGAGGCCTGGACACCCGAGTCTTTGGCGTGTCCGGCATAGATTATGAACGCGCAGAGAAGCGATACTAACGGTCCGCGGCGGGGCGGTGCTACCGACACTGCCGAGACCACGATGCTGAAGCAGAAGCCGGATGAGACGCCGGTGCCTCCTTCGCCGTCCCGCACCGACGCACCTCCGCCTCGCCCGCGCAAAGGAGTCGGCCGAGTCATATTCCTGCTACTCGCCGCTTGTCTCGCCGTCCTCCTCTACCGCTATTGGGGCTTTTGGGAAAAGCTGCCGTTCTTCCAAGGGCAGCAGACGACGGCGGCAGCTCCGCCGCCTCCGACGGTAACCGTGGCCAAGCCGATCATCAGAGAGCTTATCGAATCTAAGGACTTCACCGGGCAATTCGAGGCAGTGGAGTCTGTCGATGTGCGCGCCCGCGTCAGCGGCTATCTCGAATCGATTAATTTCACGGACGGCCAGATCGTCAAGAAGGGCGACCTCCTGTTCGTCATCGAGCCGAAGCCGTTCGAGCTCGCGCTCGAATCCGCCAAGGCCACTCTCGCTGAAGCCAATGCCAATCTTGACCTCGCCAAGGCGCAACTCGCCCGCACTGCCGAACTCCGAACGAAGAGCTACGCCACCGAAGAAACCTATGACACGCGCGTCGCCCAGGTGAACACGGCTGTGGCGACTCGCGATGCTGCGATCGCAGCGCTCGACCAAGCGCAGCTTAATCTCGACTACACGCGGGTGATCGCACCGATGGCGGGCCGCGCCAGCCGCCATGAGCTCAGCGTTGGGAATCTGGTCATCGGCGGCACTACCGGCACCCCGAACCTGCTCACCACCATTGTCTCGCTCGACCCGATCCACATTTTCTTCAATGTGAGCGAGGGCGATGGCATGACCTATAAGCGCTTGGTGCAGAAGGGCGAGATCCCGTCTGCCCGCACCAATAAGGTCGAGGTCCAGGCCCAGCTTATGGACGAGACCGATTGGCCGATGAAAGGCAGCATCGATTTCGTCGACAATCAATATGACCGCACGACCGGCACCATCCGCGTACGCGCGGCCTTCCCCAATCCCGAATATTTCATCACCCCGGGTCAGTTCGGTCGCGTCAAGGTGCCGATGTCGCAGCTCCATCCGGTGATGCTGGTGCCCGACGCCGCCGTGGTCACCGACCAATCGACCAAGCTCTTGTTCACCGTGGCGCACGACGGCACCGTGGTGCCGAAGCCGGTCGAGCTTGGTCCGGTGGTCGACAGCAATTTGCGCATCGTCAGGAGCGGCATCACGAAGGAAGACGACGTGATAGTCGCGGGCTTGTTGCGCGCCCGTCCCGGCCAGAAGGTCACCCCGGAGCAGAGCACGGTTGAGGCCGCGGCCGTACCGACACAACGATGACCGACAATGCGCCTCAGGGCGAGCGCCCCACCAACATCTCGCATTTCTTTATCGACAGGCCGATCTTCGCCGCAGTCATTTCCATCATCATCACCCTGATCGGTGGCGTGGCCTATTTCGCGCTGCCGGTGGCGCAGTATCCGGAAATCGCCCCGCCATCGATCTCGGTCACTACGCAATATCCCGGCGCATCCGCCGAGATCGTGGCCAAGACCGTGGCAACGCCGATCGAGCAGGAGGTCAACGGCGTCGACAACATGCTCTACATGACGTCGCAGTCGACCGGCGACGGCAACATGTCTCTCACCGTCACCTTCAAACTCGGCACCGATCTCGATACCGCGCAAGTGCTGGTGCAAAACCGTGTCGCTATCGCTCAGCCCCGCTTGCCCGACGAGGTGCGCAACATCGGCCTCACGGTGACTAAGCAGTCGCCGGACCTGATGCTGGTGATCCATCTCTACTCTCCGGACGACACGCGCGACCAGCTGTACATCTCCAACTACGCTACTCTGCACGTGAAGGACGTGCTGTCGCGCATCGACGGCGTCGGCAACGTCACCATCTTCGGCGCGCGCGACTATTCGATGCGCATCTGGCTCGATCCGGAGAAGCTCGCCATTCGCAACCTAACCGCCGGCGACGTCGTCGCCGCGCTCAGGGGACAGAACGTGCAGGTCGCGGCCGGCGTGATCAACCAGCCGCCGGTGCCGCAGCCGGGCGCCTTCCAACCCAACGTCGAGACGCAAGGCCGCCTTACCGATCCCGAGGCGTTTGGTAACATCATCGTCAAGTCGGCCGCCGACGGGCGCGTGGTTCGCATTCGCGATATCGGCAGGGTCGAGCTCGGTGCCGCTGATTACGGCCGCAACGGCTATCTCGATCAGAGGGTAGCCGTGCCGCTCGGTATCTTCCAGCGGCCTGGCTCCAACGCGCTCGCCACCGCCACGCAAGTCCAGGCGACGATGAAGAAGCTGTCGGAATCCTTCCCCGCCGGACTCAAATACGACATCGTCTACAATCCGACCGTCTTCATCTCGCAGTCAGTGGACGCGGTGATCCACACCATGTTCGAGGCCGTGGTTCTCGTCGTGGTGGTGATCATCCTGTTCTTACAGACGTGGCGTGCGTCGATCGTGCCCATCGTCGCGATTCCCGTGTCGTTGATCGGCACTTTTGCCGTGCTCTCGGCGCTCGGTTATTCGCTCAACAACCTCTCGTTGTTCGGTCTCCTGCTCGCGATCGGCATCGTGGTCGACGATGCCATCGTTGTGGTCGAGAACGTCGAGCGCAACATTCGCGAGGGCTTGAGCCCGCGCGATGCCGCCTACAAGACCATGGACGAAGTTGGCGGTGCACTGATCGCGATTGCGCTCGTACTCACTGCGGTGTTCATCCCATCGGTGTTTCTCACCGGCATTCTCGGCCAGTTCTTCCGCCAGTTCGCCGTGACCATCGCTACCTCGACGGTTATCTCGCTGCTCGTGTCGCTTACCCTGAGCCCGGCGCTCTGTGCACTCCTGTTCAAGCCGCACGAACCGCATCCTCCGCGTCAGAACATTCTCGTCCGGCCGATCAGCGCCTTCTTCCGGGGCTTCAACCGCGCCTTCGAGTGGCTGTCCTTCCGCTATGGCAAGCTGACCGGCCGGCTCGTGCGCGTGTCGCTGATCATGGTAATTCTTTATGCCGGCCTGATCGGGCTCACGATATTCGAATTCAGCCGGGCACCCACTGGCTTCATCCCGCAGCAGGATCAGGGCTATCTCATCAACATCATCCAGTTGCCGCCCGGCGCCTCACTCGCCCGCACCGACGAGCTGGCGCGGCGCGTCAACAAGCTGGTACTGGACACACCTGGTGTCGCCCATACCGTCCCGATCGTGGGCCTGGACGGCGCCACCTTCACCAACGCGCCGAACTCCGCGGTGATTTTTTCACCCCTCAAGCCTTTCGACGAGCGGGCCAAGGAGGGCCTGACCGCGCAGAAGATCAGCGTCATGCTCAATCAGAAATTTGCCGCGGTTCAGGAAGCGCTGGTTATCAGCGTGTCGCCACCACCGGTGCGCGGCATCGGCACCACGGGCGGCTTTAAGCTCGAACTGCAGGACACCCATGGCGGCGACCTGACGCAGCTCGAAGGGGTTGCGCAAAGCGTCGTCGCCGCGGCCAATCAAACGCCAGGGCTCATCAACGTCTTCACCACCTTCAACACGCGCACACCCACGGTCTGGGCTGAGATCGACCGGGTCCGCGCCGAGATGCTGGGGGTCAAGGCCGACGATGTGTTCACCACGCTAGTGGTCTATCTCGGCTCGGAATATGTGAATGATTTCAATCTATTCGGCCGCACCTATCGCGTCACCGCGCAGGCTGACGGCAGATTCCGCCAGGACCTGCACGACATCTCGCAGCTCAAAACGCGCAACGCCAATGGCGAAATGGTGCCGCTCGGCTCGGTCGCGTCGTTCCGCGACATCACCGGCCCCTATCGCGTCGAGCACTTCAATCTGTTTCCGTCTGCCGCCGTCCAGGGCGCCACGGCACCCGGCTACTCCACCGGCTACGGGCTTGCCGCCATGGAGAAGATCGCCAAGCAGCTCTTGCCGGAGGGCTACGCCGCGGCCTGGACCGAGATTGCCTACCAGGAGCAGCTCGCCGGCAATACCGCGATCTATGTCTTCGCCGCCTCTGTCGTGTTCGTGTTCCTGCTGCTCTCGGCGCAATATGAGAGCTGGTCGCTTCCGCTCGCGGTCATTCTCATCGTGCCGATGTGCCTGCTCGCCGCCGTCAGCGGGCTGCTGTTCCGCGGCATGGACGTGAACATTCGCCCAGATTGGCTTCGTCGTGCTGATCGGCTTGGCGGCGAAGAACGCCATTCTGATCGTGGAGTTTGCGCGGCAGAATGAGGAGCGCGGCGAGGACCGTTTCCAGGCCGCGACCGAAGCCGCCCGCGTGCGCTTGCGCCCGATCCTCATGACCTCCTTCGCCTTCATTCTCGGTGTGCTGCCACTAGTGATCGCCACCGGCGCCGGCGCCGAGATGCGACAGTCGCTCGGTACCGCCGTGTTCTACGGCATGATCGGCGTCACCACCTTCGGTCTGATCTTCACGCCGGTGTTCTATGTGGTGGTGCGCAAATTCGCTGGGCCGCTCCACACGCAACAACCGCGCGCCGTACCGGCGCCTGCCGAGTAAGCCGTCGCTAGGAAGCGGGCGTCGCCGCTCATCATCCTCTGATAGCCCTTGGCGGCCTCGGTGAGCGGGAAGGTCTCGATCATGGGCTCGAGCACGCTAAAGCGCATGATGTCCTCGGAATCCACTACCGGCCGGACGGCCATCCTGCCACCGAACGACGCCTGCCGATCAATTGTAGCGGCGTGACTTCGCTCGGCTCTGTCGACGCACCGGCCACAAGCAACTTGCCATCCACACCGAGTCCGTCGATCAGCGCACTTAAGGCTTTGGCATTGCCGGGGATTTGTCCTTCAACCGTGAACGTATCGCTATGGCAGATGCCGCAGGCTTCGACCTTGATGCGCACCTTGCCGGGACCAGGCTCGGGCATGGGGCGCGCTCGACAAGCTCAAGTGGCGATCCTGGCTTCGAGACTTGCACTGCACGCATGGGCGAGTTCCTTCGCTCGAGGCTTTAACGGAAGATATGGGTGGCGGTGATGCCGTTAAAGATCGACTGCACGGCGATGGCGGCAAGCAGCACACCGAATACACGCACGATCACCTTTCGCGCGGTGATCCCGATCAGATAGTGGATCTCCTGCGCAAGCAGCAGGAAGATCAGGGTCACCAGCATCACCGCGAGGATGGCGAGCACCACTGCCACCAACAACTTAGGATCGCCATGGGTTCCCGCCGCCAGCACGATGGCGCTCGTCATGGCGCCTGGCCCCGCGAGCAGGGGCGTGGCAAGCGGGAACACCGTGATCTCGGCGTGCTGCTCAGCCTTGTTCTCGGCTTCCTCGCTTTCCTTCATCGTCAGCTTCGCCTGCGACGGGCGCTTGGAAAGGGTCATCTCCAGCGCGATCATCAACAGGATGATGCCGCCGGCGACCTGAAGCGCTGGCAGCGACACGCCGAGCTGGTTGAGGATCGGTTGCCCAAACAGCGCGAACACGAGCACGATCAGCGTGGCAATGGCCACGGCTTTCAGCGAGATTGCACGCCGCTCATCCCGCGTCGCATTCGGCGTGAGCGTTGTGAGCAGCACCGCCGAATCGATCGGACCAATCACCGCGAAGAAGGTGGTGAAGGCGGTGAGTGCGGTTTCGAGCATGTGATGAACTTAGAAGCGATAGCGCTGAGGCTTTGCTTAGGAATTAGGCGTTCAAGACGTTGCCTATGCAATCGGCATAAGCATAAGATGAAGCCATAACATAAATCGGAAGCGCACTCAGGCGGGAGCAGAGGTCGCGCACGAGAACCAGACAGGGTGGACTTGCGAAGTACTGAGATAGCGGAAGCGCGGGTGCGCGAGGCGCCACCACCATCCCGCCGATTTTTCGATGAAATGCGCAGTCCCCACGGAGAGGTGAGGCCTGCATATGCCGACTTCGCCGGGTTGCTCGACGATCTTTCCATCGAGTCGCTGGTCACCAAGCAGGTCGCCGCCGAGGAGCTGTTCCGCCGGCTCGGCATCACCTTCGCCGTCTATGCGGAAGGCGGCTCGACCGAGCGGCTGATCCCTTTCGATCTCATCCCGCGCATTCTCGATTGCGCGGAGTGGGAGCTCATCGAGCGCGGCTGCATCCAGCGGGTGAAGGCAATCAACATCTTCCTTTACGATGTCTATCACGACCAGGAGATCATCAAGGCTGGCCTTGTGCCGCCCGATTTCGTTCTGCTCAACCCAGCCTACCGGCCGGAGATGCACGGGGTGGAGCCGCCGAACCAGGTCTATGCCCACATTGCTGGCATTGATCTGATCCGCACCGGCGAGCGCGACTTCTTCGTGCTAGAAGACAATGTGCGCACGCCGTCCGGTGTCTCCTATGTGCTCGAGAACCGCGAAATCATGATGCGGCTGTTCCCCGATGCCTTCGCCGGTCAGTCGATCTCTCCAGTCGACAATTACCCAGAGCGACTCTTGGAAAATCTGCGCGCCGTTGCCCCCGGCGACGACGACGATCCGGTCGTCGTCCTGCTCACGCCCGGCCGCTACAACAGCGCCTATTTCGAGCATGTCTTCCTCGCCGAGCAGATGGGCATCGAGCTGGTCGAAGGCGGCGATCTCTTTGTGCGCGACGGCCATGTGTCGATGCGCACGACCGAAGGTCCGGTTAAGGTCGACGTCATCTATCGCCGGGTCGACGATGCCTTCATGGACCCGCTCGCCTTCAATCCGCAATCTGTCCTCGGCATACCCGGCCTGTTGTCGGTCATTCGCTCTGGCAGGGTGGCGCTTGCCAACGCGCTCGGTACCGGCGTTGCCGACGACAAGGCAATGTATTGTTACGTCCCGCGCATGATCGAGTTCTATCTTGGCGAGCACGCCATCCTTAACAATGTGTACACCTACATGCTGCGCGATCCGAAGCAGCGACAGCACGTGTTCACCAACCTGCACAATCTGGTGGTCAAGGAAGTGCAAGGCTCCGGCGGCTACGGCATGCTAATTGGCCCGATGTCCACGGCGGAGGAACGCGAGACCTATAAGCTCAGGGTGATGCAGAACCCTGAGAACTATATCGCCCAGCCGACGCTCGCATTGTCCACGGCGCCGACCCTGATCGATGGCGAGATCGTGCCGCGCCATGTCGATCTCAGGCCCTTCGTGCTCTCCGGCAAGGACACAAGCGTGATCCCCGGCGGGCTCACCCGCGTGGCGCTGGTCAAGGACTCGCTCGTGGTCAATTCAAGCCAGGGTGGCGGCACCAAGGACACTTGGGTGCTGGAGCGAGGCTGATGCTGAGTCGCACCGCCGAGAATCTGTTCTGGATGGCGCGTGGCATGGAGCGGGCGGAGAACACCGCGCGCATGCTCGATGTCAGCTTCCGTATGTCGCTTCTCCCCTCGAGCATCGACAAGCAGGCGTTGCATTTCGAGCCGATCCTCGATATTGCGCCAGGATCCGGGCGCCGCTTCCACGAGCTCTATGATGAGCTGAACCACGAGACCATCATCCGTTATGTGGCGCTCGAGCCCGAGAATGGCGGCAGCATCTGGTCCTTGATCCGCCAGGCTCGCGAAAATGCCCGCGCCCAACGCTCGGCGATCTCCAGCGAAGCCTGGGAGAGCCTCAACTCGACTTGGCTTAAGGTCCAGAACCTCGATTTTGAGGGACTGAAAAGCTGGGGCTATCGCGACTTCTTCGACTGGGTGAAGGAGCGCTCGCATCTGTTTCGCGGTGTGGTGTTTGGCACCATGCTGCATGACGATGCCTTCCGCTTCATCCGCCTTGGCACGTTCATCGAGCGCGCCGACAACACCGCCCGCATCCTCGACGTTAAATACCACGTGCTGCTGCCGCAGGGCGAAGAGGTCGGAGGCCTGATCGACTACTATCAATGGGGGGCGTTGCTGCGCTCGGTAGGAGCATTTCGCGCCTATCGCAACGTCTATCGCGACACGGTCTATCCCTGGCGCATCGCTGAGCTGCTCATCTTGCGCGAGGACATGCCGCGCTCGCTGCACCATTGCTACCACAATCTGATCGGCACCCTCGACGAGCTTGCCGGCAAGAAGGAGCTCGAGTGCCGTAACCTCGCCGGCCAAACCTACGCGCGGCTCAAATATGGACGCATTGGCCGGATCTTCCGCTCCGGCTTACACGAATTCCTCACCTCTTTCATCGAGTCGAACAACACGCTCGGCGTGCAGATTCAGGAGGACTTCCTGATGATTCCCGCCGCGGTAGCCGGAGCGGCGTGACGACATGCTGATCAGGGTCGAGCACGCAACCGCCTACACCTATTCGAAGCCGCTCGTCGCCAGCACGCAATATTTGCGTCTGACGCCGCTATCCGGCAGGACCCAGGCCGTGGAAAGCTGGAAGGTCTCCTGCCTGGGCGCCGTCACCCATCAATGGTACGACCAATACGGCAATTGCTGCCATACGCTGACCGTGGCTCAGCCAATCACCGAGCTCGCCATCAGGGTAAGCGGCGTGGTGCGCACCCGCGATACCAACGGCGTGGTGGGTCATGCGCCGGCGGAGCTTCCGCTCGGCCTCTACCTTCGCGACACGTCATACACGGTGTGCTCGGCGCCGATCCGCAGCTACGCCTCGCGCTTTAGCGGCAAGGTGAACAGCGATCTCATCGCCGGCCTGCATGAAATCATGCTCGCCATTGCCGAGGACGTCACCTACACCAAGGGCGAGACGCACGTGCACACCACCGGCGCCGAGGCGCTGGAGCAGGGGCGAGGCGTCTGCCAGGATCACGCCCATATCTTCTGCGCCGTGTGCCGCAGCCTCGGCATCCCGGCGCGTTATGTAAGCGGCTACCTGTCTCACGGCGCTCGCCACGACGCGCACGCCGCTAGCCATGCCTGGGCTGACGCCTATGTTGAGCACCTTGGCTGGGTCAGCTTCGATCCCTCAAACCGCACCGGTGTAACTGAATCGTATATCCGCGCCGCCACAGGCCTCGACTACGCTGAGGCAGGTCCCATACGCGGCGTGCGCAGCGGCGGCGGGGTTGAAACCATGACCTACTCTGTTACGTTCCCCAGCCAGCTACAACAACAAGCTCAATAGGGGGACGGCTTGACCTATTGCATTGGCATTCTGCTCAGTGAGGGCTTGGTGCTGGCCTCGGACTCCCGCACCAATGCCGGCATCGACCGCGTCTCAACCTTCCGCAAGATGCACGTGCTGGAGAAGCGGGGAGAGCGCTTCTTTGCCCTGCTCACCGCCGGCAATCTGTCGCTGACCCAGGGGGTGATGAGCCTGGTTGGCGAGTGGCTCAATTCCGGCGATCCGGAAAGAGACTTGTGGTCGGTCGGCTCCATGTTCGCTGCGGCGAGAGCCGTCGGCACCGCCATCCGCGAAATGCACAAGATCGACGGCGGCTATCTGCAGCAGCACGACGTCGACTTCAGCGCCTCCTTCATCCTTGCTGGCCAGCTTAAAACGGGACAGCTCAGGCTGTTCCTTATCTACGACGCGGGCAATTTCATCGAGGCCATGGGAGATACAATCTATTTCCAGATCGGCGAAGTGAAATACGGCAAGCCTATTCTCGACCGCATCATCCATCCAAGCACGAGCCTGAACGACGCGGTGAAATGCGCGCTGATTTCCTTCGATTCCACCATGCGCTCCAACGTGTCGGTAGGGCCGCCGATCGACCTCTTCGTTTACCGGCGCGATTCTATGGCGCCGGCTTTCACCATCAGGCTCGAAGGCACCGATCCTTATCTTCGATCGATCCGCGATGCGTGGGGATCGGCGCTGCACAAGGCGTTTCAGGAGACCGTGCCTGATCCGGGCTGGAAGCTCTGATGCTCAGGTTTTCCCAGTTCGCCGAAACGACAAAGACTGCAACAAGGGAAGAAAGTCATGCGTATGAGTAGAATGACCGCCGCGGCGTTGGTGTTGCCGGCGCAAGCCAAACAGTCGGGCTAAACCGTGACGCCTGCGGAGCCAGCCGATACGCGCATCAATTTCATCCCGCCCGTGGCTTCGGTGTTTGTCGTGGACAACGCCAAAGGGCAAATCAGCAGTGCTATCCGACACAAGGACAACAAGATCCAGGTCGTGCACGCCGGTGACCAAGCTCCCCCGACGGTAAGTTTGCGATCAGTTTAAAGGTCGTCCACCGCTACTGCTTGCCCATCCCCGCGATGCCGGACGGCGTGCTGTCCTGGATGATCTGCGCTGCGAGGTCGCGGATCTCTTCCAGCTGATGCACGAAGCTCTCCATTTGCTTCCGCGCATGCTCGGTCTGCAGCTCCATGGCCTGGCTCACGTCCTTGCTTTCCGCAAGTTTCATGGCCAGCGCGAAATTCGCCTCGGCATTGTTGCGCGTGATCTGGGCAATCTTCTCGTTGAGCGATCGCAAGCCGCTACTCGCCGTCTGCGAGCTCGTCTCTAGCGTCTTCCACGTCCGCTCGCTCGTCGCCGCAAAGGTGTCGAACGCGCGCTTTGTCTGCTCGATGCTGACCTTCATCAAATCGCG
>Ga0182035_10001904_pt1 | contig 10819 bp, 6 predicted proteins | sample flu12Cox44000170_FD_125969 | JGI IMG/M metagenome (GOLD analysis project Ga0182035, IMG submission 125969) | Lab enrichment of tropical soil microbial communities from Luquillo Experimental Forest, Puerto Rico - flux4day.12C.oxic.44.000.170 | ecosystem: Environmental > Terrestrial > Soil >...
GCTTCGAGGCTCTGCGGCTCATGTCAGAGAATCCCAATCTGATCAAACGGCCGATCCTGGTGAAGGGACGCGAGATCGTGCTGGGCTTTGATGAACCGGCTCTCAGGAGCCTCTTGTAGCTCGCCTCTTAAGCCGGCAGGCGCAGGCAAGCCGCGCAACCGGGGCGGTCGCTGCGATTCTCCAAGGTCAGCGCGCCCCCGTGGCCTTCGGCGATTTGGCGGCTCAGCACCAGCCCGATGCCCGAACCACCCGGCTTGGTCGTAAAGAACGGGACGAACAAGTTGGCGGTCGTCGACAGGCCCGGTCCTTCGTCTTTAATCCAGATCTCCACCATGGCGCCGTCCCGCCGCCAGCCGATCTGGACGGCGACGCCCGGTTGGGAGGCATCGGCCGCATTGCGCAGAAGATTGATCAGCACCTGCTCGATCTGATCTGGATCGCCGGGTACGGTTACCGGCGGACCCGGCACAATCGACACCGGCACACGGGTTTCGAAGCTCACCGCTCGCTCCACCAAGGCGGCCACGTCGAGCGGCTGCAGCTGCGGGCGCGGTAGCTTGGCGAGCCGCGCATAGGCACCGATGAAACGGGTGAGGCTGTCTGAACGCGAGTTGATGACGCCCAAGCCGCGGCGCATGTCCTGCCGCCAGTCCTCGGGCAGCGGCTCGCGTCCGAGCAGGCTCTCCAAGGTGCCGGCGATCGACTTGATCGGCGCGAGCGAATTGTTCAACTCGTGGCCCAAGACACGGACGAGCCTCTGCCAGGCCTGCAGCTCCTGCTCGCTCAAGGCCTGGGTCAAATCGGTGATGACCAGCAGATCGAGCGGCAGCCCGCGCTCACGTATGCGCGAACGCCGCATGCCCCAACGGCCGGCGCCGCCGGGAAAGACGGCCTGGAACGTGCCCTGCGGCTCGCCCTCCAGGCACGCCGCGAGACGCAGATCCGCGGCATATTGTCCAATCAGACGCCCGGCGGGAGCGGCCAGAAGGCGCTCTCCGGCGCGGTTGACTAAGCGCAAGCGCTGCCGCTCGTCGAAGGCGAAGATGGCCACATCGATTTCGCGCATCACGATCCGCAGCAGGGTGGTCGCCTCCAGGGCGCCCAGACGCTGCTCGCGGAGCGTGCCGCTCAGGGTATTCACCTCCCGCATTACCTCGCCCAGCGCGTCATCCGGACGGGGCGCGCGGCCGCGCACGGAAAAATCACCCTCGCGCAAAGCCGCCAACAGGTTGGAAAGAGTCTGAAGAGGGAAAACCACCCGCTCGCGCACGGCCATGGTGAATCCCCACCAGGCGCCGCAGATGATGACGGAGAGCGTCCACTGTGTTCGGGCCGCGTAGTTGCCCGTCCACAAAATGATCAAAGCTACCGCCGCGCCCGGCAGCCCGGCCAGCAAAGCCAGCAGCACCACGCGGCCTTCGTAGCCGATACGGACCTTGCGAGAAGGAGTCACAGTGGCGAAAGATACTTCCGATTATACGTTTGGCGGAGATTCCCATTACTTACCGCGCTTTAGCGACGCGCCTTAACCGTCGCAGGAAGTCTCAAGCCTTTACTCGCCGCGAAGTACGGTTCGGGGACTGAAAACAGCAGTGCGCTCGGCAACCTGCGCACGCCAAAGGCGTGCGCCGACCATGTCCCCTACAACCCGTACCGCTGCAGCCGCCGGTAGAGCGCGCTGCGGCTCAGCCCGAGGGCATTGGCGGCGTGGCTGACATTGCCATCAAAACGCGACAGCGCCTTTTTGATGAGCAGTGCTTCCACGTCCTCCAGGCTCATCTCTTCCAGGCGAGGCGCGCCCTCACGGCCGGCGCGCAGGCCCAGGTCGGCGGAACGTACGGTCTCGCCTTCGGCCATCAGCACCCCACGCTCTACGGCGTGATCGAGTTCCCGCACGTTGCCCGGCCAGTTGTGCCCCAGTAGCGCCCGGAGAGCGCCTTCATCAAAGCCCGTGAAGTGCTTGCGGTAGCGGCTCGCGTGCTGCCGCAGAAAGTGCGCGGCCAATAGCGGGATGTCTTCCCTCCGGGCCCGCAGAGGCGGCAGGCGGATTTCGATGGTGTTGAGCCGGAACAGCAGGTCTTGACGGAAACGGCCTTGGGTGATCTCGGCCTCGAGATCGGCGTTGGTGGCGGAAAAGATGCGTACGTCGACACGCCGCGATTTCGACGAGCCCACGCGCTCGAACTCGCCCGTCTCGAGAGCCCGCAGCAACTTGCCTTGCAGGTTCAACGAGATGTTGGAGATTTCGTCCAGGAACAACGTGCCGCCGTCGGCCATCTCGAAGCGGCCGACTCGGTCAGCCTTGGCATCGGTGAACGCACCCTTGACGTGGCCGAACAACTCGCTTTCGAAAACCCCTTCCACGAGGCCGCCGGTGTTGACCGCGACCAGCGGCCGCGAGGACCGCAGCGAGACCGAGTGGACGGTCTGTGCCACCAGCCCTTTGCCCGTGCCGTTTTCGCCGGTGATCAGGACATTGGCGTCGGAAGGGCCCACGCGCGAAACCATGTCCACGACCGGTCGCATCGCCGCCGACTCCGCCACCAGCTGCGGAAACCGCTCGGCGCGCAGCGCCCGGTTTTCAGCTTCCAGGCGCTGGCCTCGGCGCAGAGCGCGCCCGAGCTCGATCTGGGTTTTGAGAATCGCCGAAACGCGCGCATTGTCCCAGGGCTTTTGGATGAAGTCGCGCGCCCCACGGCGCATGGCTTCCACGGCCAGCTCGACCGAGCCCCAGGCGGTCATGACGATCACCGGCAGGGTGCCGTCCAGGTTCTGAATCCGCGTCAGCAGATCCAGGCCTTCCTGCCCTGAAGTGGTGTCTCGCGTGTAATTCAAATCCATGACCACTGCGTCGAAATCGCGACTTTCCACAGCGTCTAGAACCGCGGCGGGCGACGTCACCGCTTCGGCCCGATACCCTTCGCCTTTGATCAGAAAGCGCAGTGCCTCCAGCACGTCAGGCTGGTCATCGGCGACCAGGATAGAGGGAGCGCCTGAATCGGCGGATTTCTTGTTTCCGCCACTGCGGAGCGGGGAGGCTCCAGGCTCGCTTGTTCGGGTTTGGGTCATACCTTGGCTTTCGACTTGCTGGCAGTCATGATGACACGCGGGGGCTGGCTGTGTCGTTGGACGGGCGCAAACCCGGCGCGGTTCCTATCGCTGCTTAATTCCGGTCGGGTTGAGAGGCGCGGTGCACTGAGGGGTCCCTCCGAGTCCGAGTCGGGCGCTGGATCATTGGTAAGCATCGACCGGCCCCGATGAAATGCAACATCAATCGTGTCGGTCGAGATCCGGCCGAGGCGAAGCTCACCCCAAGAATCCTTCCCGTAACGCCCGCGATCCAGTTCGTCAAACTGAGGATGCATCTTGGTGAAGTGGACCACGTCGAAGGAGGTGTCGAAGAAATCGGCGAACGCACTGCCCTGCCGGAACCGCAAGTGGCCGATCTCGCGCAGGCGCTCGGACCCAAAGGTGATCATTCGCTCCGACACGTCAGCGCCTGGCGATGAACGGCCCGGAGGAGGCGACTCGCGTCCAATCCGGCCGATCCACACGCAACCTCCAGGGCGTCATCGTGTCTCCCAATCCGTGCCGGTTCCCCACTCGTGGCTTTGGGCATGGGATCGCCCGCCGCACGGCGAATACCGCGAACGCCCCCGAAATCACCCCGGCCGGGGGAACAAACCAACAGTCAAATCGCAGCACAGGCGCCACCGACCACCTTGCCGGCCGATCCATGCAACTAGTCTCCGGACTGGATGGCCGGTTGGAGCGCAGGACGCGTTCCACGAAAGGCTCGCCAGCGTTCGAGGAAGGCCGCCATGTAGGTGTAAACCACAGGGGTCAGATATAGCGTCATCAACTGAGAAAAGGCCAGGCCGCCAACCACCGCCGTCCCCAGCGGCCTCCGCGCCTCGCCTCCCGCGCCCCAGCCCAGCGCCACCGGAATGCCTCCGAGCAGCGCTGCCATCGTGGTCATCATGATGGGGCGGAAGCGAATCAGGCAGCCTTCGTAAATCGCCGCCACCGGCGACTTTCCTTCCCTGCGCTCGGCCTCCAGTGCGAAATCGATCTGCATGATAGCGTTCTTTTTCACAATTCCGATCAGCATGATCAATCCCACGAAACTGTAGATACTCAGCTCGACCTTAAACAACAGCAGCGTCACGAGCGCGCCGAACCCGGCCGACGGGAGACCGGAAAGAATGGTCAGCGGGTGAATGTAGCTCTCGTACAAGATTCCAAGTACGATGTAAACGACCAGGATCGCAATGATGAGCAGCAGCCCCATGTTGCGCATGGAATCCTGGAACACTTTCGCCGATCCTTGGAAGGTGCCGATGATGCTCGCCGGCAGCATCGTTTTGGCGGCATCCTCAATCTGCTCCGTCGCTTGCCCGAGCGAGAACCCGGGCCGCAGCCCGAAGCTGATCGTCACCGACGGCAACTGGCCGGAGTGCGGGACGCTGGTCGGACCCGCATTCAGGCGGAGGCGGGCGATTGCGTCTAGCGGGATTAGTTGACCGGAGTTGGATTTCAAGTAGAGAAGCTTTAGCGAGTCCTCCTGACGCTGGTACTGCGGCAGGACTTCGAGAAGCACGCGGTATTGATTGTTCGCACCATAGATCGTCGAGACCAGTTGCGGGCCGAATGCGTCGTACAGCATATTGGCGACGTTGTTCCAATCCACGTTCAGCGCCGCCGCGCGGTCGCGGTCCACGGTAATCTCGATCTGCGGGTTCTTGATCTGAAGGTCGCTGACAACGTCCACAACACCAGCAAGCCGCGTGATCACCTCCTCCAGCTTAGGCGCTTGGCGGTACAGCTCATCGGTATCCGGCCCGTAGAGGGTGTAGTCGAAAGTCGCCGACGAATTGCGCCCGCCGAACCGGATGGACTGCGGAATCGACATCGAAGCCCGCATCCCGGGGAAGTTGGAAACCTGGGGACGAATCCGGTTTACGATGTCCACAACCGTCGCGCGGCGCTGGCGTCTCGGCTTCAGGTTCACCTGCAGGTTGGCGTTGTTGGAGACGCCCTGGTTGCCGCCGACTCGCATAAAGAAACTGGTCACGTCCGGATCCACCACCACGATCTGGGACACCCGCTCCGCGTACTGCATCATTTGATAGTAGGAGGTGCCTTGCTGCGCCAATAGATTGAGGTTGAATTGGTCGTTGTCGGTGTCAGGCATGAAGCCCTTGGGCACCGCGACATACAGATACGCGGTGACTCCCAGCACCGCCAGAAACATCGCCAACATCACCGGGCGGTGCTCCAGCACCCAGCCGAGGCTTTGCCCGTAGAGGCCGCGGACCCCCTCGAAAGCCCGCTCCGCCAGTCGATAGAAGAAGCCGTGCCCCTCCGCTTTGGGTTCCCGCAGGAAGCGGCTGCATAGCATGGGGGTCAAGCTGACCGACACCAGCCCCGAAATTAAAATCGCTGTGCAAATAGAGACGGCGAATTCGCGGAACAGACGACCGAGAATGCCGGACATGAACAGAATCGGAATGAACACGGCCGCAAGCGACACGGTCATCGAGACGATGGTGAAGCCGATTTCCTTCGATCCCTCTAAGGCCGCCACCACCGGCTTCTCCCCCTTCTCGATATGCCGGACGATGTTTTCGAGCATCACGATGGCATCGTCCACCACGAACCCGATCGACAAGATTAGCGCCATCATCGAAATGTTGTTCAAGGTGAAGTTGAGCAGGTACATCACCGAGAACGTGCCCAGGATCGAAAACGGTAGCGCCATGGCCGGGATCAGCGTGGCCGGCAGGTTCCGCAGGAACAGAAAGATCACAAGGATCACCAGGCCGAGAGTGGCCACCATGGTGAACTGGATGTCCTGGAACGCCTCACGGATGTTGCGGGCGCGGTCGCCGCGCACGATCAGCCTGACACTCGGTGGAAGCTGCTGCTGAAACGACGGCAGTAGCCGGCGGATCTCATCGATCACCTGGATGGTGTTGCTGCCCGGCTGCCGGGCTACGCCGAGTTGGACGCACGGCGTGCCGGCCTTGCCGAACTCGTCGCCGTACATGATCGCCGCCTGCTTGTCGTCTTCCACGCTGTCGATGACGTGGGCAATCTCGTCCAGCCTCACCGGAGCGCCATTCCGGTAGGCCACGATCATGGGCCGGTATTCCATCGCCCGCGAGAGTTGCCCGTTGGCGAGCACCGTGTAAGCCGTGTGCGGGCCAAACAGCGTGCCCGTCGGAATGTTCACATTCCAGTTCTGGATGGCGTTCTCGACTTCGTTCAAGCCAATACGGCGGGAGGCCAGGCGGTTCGGATCCACTTGAACCCGCACGGCATATTTGGCGGCGCCGAAGATCTGCACTTGCGCCACGCCGGGCACCATCGAGATTCGCGGCACAACCACGGTCTCGGCATAGTTATCCAGCTCGGAAAGGGGCAACGTCGGTGAGGCGAGCGCGAGCGAGATAATGTGCTGATCGCCGGGGTTCTGCTTCCTGAACGAAGGTGGGGTCGGCATGCCGGGCGGCAGCAGCGGCGTGGCGGCGGCGATGGCTGTTTCGACATCGACTGCCGCGCCGTCCACGTCACGGCTGAGGCTGAATTGCAGCGTGATGTTCGACTGCCCCTGGCTGCTCTGGGAAATCATCGAGTCGAGGCCTGCAATCGTGGTGAATTGACGCTCCAGAACCGTGGCCACCGAAGACGCCATGGTCTCGGGATTCGCGCCCGGCAGCCCGGCTGAGACTTGAATCGTGGGATAGTCGATCTGCGGCAGGTCGCTGACGGAAAGCGCGCGATACGTGATGACGCCAAACATCCCGATCCCCAGCATCAGCAGGCTGGTCGCGATCGGTCTCCGAATGAATGTTTCGGAAAAATACACACCACCGTCCTCACCGAGCGGGCCCTACCGCTGCGGCGTTTCCCTAAAGTCCTCTGATTATATCCCCTCCAGGCGGGTTTGAAAATGCGGGCGCTCGTGCCCCTGAAATTACGATTCCGCGTGAAGACTCCTTGATCCGGGGTGCGCGCCAGACCCCTTGGGAAGCACTTCTGCGGGTGGACTCAGTACGCCTCTTGGCGGCGGACGTGGACACGGAATCACTCTCCGTGCGTATGCTCTCCAGAGTTGTTAGACCGTAGGAGACGTCTAAGTGTGCCCGCCGAACGAGCGCGAGACGTTCGCTTCCGTCAACAAGTCCCCGCCGGCGGCGGGATTCGATCCGGGCCCGTAGCTCCCGATCCCCTTCTAGGAGCGGTCAGCGCTTGGGGAGGACGACCAAACCTCGTGCCGCCCTTCTACTTCTTCAACGCCGGTTGCTTGCGAACCTGCTCGAAATACTGCTCGACGTAGCCTTCGAGCGCGGCCGGAATTTCATCGCGGCCGACCTCGGCGCCAGCGTCGGTGTGTTGCGCCACGCGGTCCGAATAAGCCGTTCGCAGCTGCTGGACGGTCGACTGGACTTCCACCGTCGCTTCCCCGCTGAGGCTGGCGGAGCGCTTCCCGATGATCTGGCTGATCTTGCCCATGGCCGCCATCTGCTCGGCTTGCTTCACGTCCTTGCTACCATCGCGGCTGCCAATACCGCCACCCGGCTGTTTGTTGGATGGCCGAGCGTCGTCTCCTTTTCCCGGCGCATTCTCGGCTTGCTGCGACTCGCTGTTCTGGTCCGGGTCCTGCTCCTCGCCGCCCGCCTGGCCGTTTTGTTTCTCGCCCTTTTGTTGTTGCTTCGCCGCGTTCTGCTGGCCTTTCTGCTTACCGTTCTGCGCGGAATTGTTCTGTGGTTGTTGCTCGCCGTTGGAGCCGGAAGGCTGCTGCTTGATGCTGGACAGCAGATTCTGCATCGCTTCCTTCATCTTGCTGAGCAGGCTGGAACTGTTCGATCCGTTGGAATCCTGCCCTCGGGCCTGCTCGTTCCGCCCGTTCTTGTCCGCGTTGGAACGGGCGTTCTCGTCCGCCGAGCGTTCCTCGCCCTGGCCGGGTTCGTCGCCATTTTGCGGGTCGGCCTTGCCATCCTGGTTCTTGGAGTTCTGGTCCGCAGCCTTGCTGGCGGTTCGGTCTTTGCTGTCGCTCGTTTCATCCAGGGGGTCGCCGGCCTGCAGGTTGGGATCCTCCGGCGGCTGATCGGCTGCGAGCGGGCTATCCCCCTCGTCCGCAGGAGGGCCGCCGAAGTTGAGGTCCTTGCGCGGCGCTCGGCTCGCAGTTTGTGGGTTGTCCAGGCCGAGCGCCTGTTCGAGAATGCGGGCGATGGGCTCGCTGAGATCCAGACGGCGGGTTATACCGTAGCGGAGAGCGAGGAGGCTGGAAGCCACCAGGATGAGGGCGGCCATCGCGTAGGCGGTGCGCGGCAGCGTGTAGGGAACTGCTCGCTCGACGACTACTCCTTTGGCCACCTTTTCGGCTTGCTCGAGCTGCAAGCGGCACAATTCGGGCGCGGCGTGAGGCCGCGTCGCTTCACCGAAAAACACGGCGGTCGAAAGCGAGTCGGCCAGGTCCAACCGCCGGTCCACGATCTGGGCAGACCGATAGAGCTTGGGCGCCCGTTGCCGCACGCGGTACAAGGCCACGGCGATCGCCACCGCCGGGGTCAGTCCGGCCACGTACCAGTTCAAAACCTGGGTTCCTAGAATCAGCAGGAGGATGACGGCCACCAGGCCCGCGCTGGCCGCATTGATGCCCTCCGACAACAGCTCGTTATACAGGAGGCGCCGCCGGGCCTTGCGGATCAGTGTCAGCACAGTCCGTCCTCGTGAAGTTGCGCGTCCGACGTCAGGAACGGTCTACCTCCCTGAAGAGTGGTCCGCTCTCATCCTATCATCTTCCGGGACTAGACGCTTCCCCCGCCCAAAAGCACTAGCAGCTAGAGTCTACCGGTAAACAACTGTGTCGCCCTGTCTGGAAGGCCGGGCTTACAATGAAAATACAGATAACATGCCCGCCAACGGAAGGATCTTCTTTGAGTCAACCATTGAGAGTATTGATTGTCGATGATGAACCGAGCCAGCGAACGGGTCTGGCAGCTATGCTCTCCGCCTGGGGAATGAAGCCGGAGACCGCCTCGGATGGTATCGAAGCTCTGCAAAGACTGAATTCGTTCCCCGCCGATGTGATCATCACCGACCTCAACATGCCGGGGCTGGACGGTTTCGGGCTGTTGCAACGATTGCGCGAATCCGGCGAGATGCCGCCGACGCTCGTCCTGACCGCCTACGGCAGCATCGAAACGGCCGTCCAGACGGTGCATGAGTTGGGCGCGTTCTGGTTTGTGGAGAAACCGATCCAGCCGGCTGCGCTCGAAGTGCTCCTGCGCCGCGCCGGCAGCCACGCCGGCCTCCGCGCCGAGAAGAGCAATCTGGAACGTCAGCTTCGGTACAAAGGCTCGCTCGGCGAGCTGGTAGGCACTTCGTCCAAGATGCAGGAGATTTTCGCCCTCCTGCAGCAGGCTGGACCGAGCAAGGCCTGCGTCCTGATCACGGGTGAAAGCGGCACGGGCAAGGAACTGGTAGCACGCACCATCCACGAACTGAGCGCCCGTCGCCAGGGGCCGTTTGTGGCTATCAACTGCGCCGCCTTGCCGGAAACTCTCATTGAAAGCGAGCTGTTCGGCCACGAAAAAGGCTCGTTCACAGGCGCTTCGGAACGTCGCGCCGGGTGCTTCGAAGTCGCGCAGAATGGCACGCTGCTGCTCGATGAAATCGGCGAGATGCCCATGCAGACACAGGCCAAGCTGCTGCGGATTCTTGAAGATTCCAAAGTCCGCCGACTGGGGGGCAAGAGCGAATTCGAGGTAGACGTGCGAGTGGTCGCGGCCACCAACAAAGTCCCGGAAGAGGCGGTGCGCGGTGGCCACCTTCGTGAAGACCTTTACTACCGGCTCAACGTCTTTCAGATTCATCTCCCTCCGTTGCGGGAGCGCAAGGAGGACCTGCGGCTAATCGCCGAAGCCTTAATCAGCGACCTGAACCGGAAACACCTGTGCCGCATTGCCGACCTGGCGCCGGTCGTCATGCAGGCTCTCGAGCACCACCAGTGGCCGGGCAACGTTCGCGAACTGCGGAACGTGCTGGAGCGGGCCGTGATTCTGGCCGGCGAAGGCACCATTGAGTTGCAACATCTGCCCGCCTTCTTACAGGGGACCGCCGCCACATTGGCTACGGTTGAGAGCTCCGCACATGCCGCCCAGGCGCCGTCAACGAGCGACGTGGGAGGGATCCGATTCCAGATCGGGACCACCGTCGAGGAAGCGGAAAAGGGCTTAATCCTTCACACCTTGGAGCACACGCGCAACAACAAGACACGCGCTGCCGAAATCCTCGGCATCAGCCTCAAGACCCTTCACAACAAGCTTAAAGAGTATGGGGCTGGCAAAGAATACGGCATAACGGGGTAATCACTCGGGCGTTCCAGATAAGGGGGACCCTCGGCCTACCGCCCGGTGTGCAGGTTGTTGTGGATGGCGTAGAGCGCCAATTCCAGCCGGTCGGAAACACCCAGCTTGTCGAAGATGTTATGTAGATGATTCTTCACGGTCTGCTCGCTGATGAACATCTTCTCCGCCATCTCCTTGTTTTTGAATCCTTGTGCCACCAAAGCGACAATCTCACGCTCGCGCTGGCTGAGAGGGGAACGCTCCCGCTCGCGCGGCGCCGCCGTCTGGGAGGGAGGCGGGACTTCCTCGGCCGACACAAACTGGCGGATCACGGCGGCCGTCGTATGCGAATCCAGCCAGATCTCGCCTGCGTGCACTTTGCGAATGCTCTTGATGAGCAGATCCGTGGCGGTCTGTTTGAGAACGATTCCGGAGGTGCCCAGCTTCATTGCCTGGACGAA
>Ga0182035_10001906_pt1 | contig 10817 bp, 13 predicted proteins | sample flu12Cox44000170_FD_125969 | JGI IMG/M metagenome (GOLD analysis project Ga0182035, IMG submission 125969) | Lab enrichment of tropical soil microbial communities from Luquillo Experimental Forest, Puerto Rico - flux4day.12C.oxic.44.000.170 | ecosystem: Environmental > Terrestrial > Soil >...
GTACCTCCCCTTTCCCTGGCTTTTCAGCTCTCTGGGAAGATATGCTCTTCATTGGTATCCCGTGCTCGCGGCGTGGGTGGGAGTCATTGTTTCAGACATCTGCGCACGCACCGAAACCCTTTGGAGTTCTCGTTTGATGACATCGATAACCAGGACTGCGATCACTATATTCTGCGCAGCTCTTGTTATCCCGAGTCCGTCACGATCTTCCACACGTTTTTACCGCGACGATTGTGGACTAACATGTTCGTTACTACGCTCCGACACCAACCTAAAAGACTATCTGAAGAAGGACCTTAGTGGTTATTTAGCGAGCCAAGCCGTTATTACGACACTAGTTTCTAATCAGAAAAGAGACACTAAAGTCCTTCTTTTGCCAGGTGTTCTAGAACTCACCTTCCACCTTCGGAAGGCAAACATAATTAGCGTCGGCGATTATACTGGACCAGCTGGATACATGGAGCTATGGACGGGCGTACAACAGGGAAACTGCTTACCCTACTTGACCCGGCTGGATATATCAGTTGCGATCGTCCAGCCATACCACGAGGAGGCTTGGTGGCCGCGATTCTACGACCCATTTCGCTCGCAATTAAAGGAGTATGGGTTCAGGGAATATCGCACTGAGGAGCGTAACGTTGCCGTTTTTCTGAGAGGTGATATCCACCCTAGCGATAAGCTGATTCCGGCCAATCGATAGGCGCTAGAGTGTTAGCTTTAGCGTCGATAACCGTCGGCCCAGATATACTGGTCTGATCTCTGGCGTCGCTGCTTGCTGTGATTGATCGCCCCATTCCTCGCCTCGTTTTGCCGCCTCATCCACCCACTTTTTTATTGTAGCCGTGTCGGCCATCTGCGGCGGGCTCCCGTCACTTGGCGAAGAAGTGTGGCGTGACGCCGGACCGGACAACAAGATGACGAAAACACTGACAAGAGCGACACCAAAGGTAATAGCTAAAATCTCGGCAATGTTTGGTCGATTGCTTGCCGTCTTCTGAACTGTCTGGGTCGGAGGCGGCGCACTCGGACGAGCAGTCGCCGTGTCCTCGGGTGGCGATGAGGATGAATACGATGCGGCGGCGGATTTCGTGCCAGTTTCCTGTTTGTATCCCCGATCGTAATTGGCTCGTTTGATTGGGTCTGAAAGAACGCCATAGGCTTCGTTGATTGCCTTGGTGCGCTCGTGGGCAATAGCTTGTTGCCGCAGCGACGACCCTGCGAATTTATCCGGGTGAAACGCTTTGACGCTGAAATTCCAAGCGTCTTTTATTTCGGCCTGGGTTGCATCGGCTCGGATGCCGAGAATCCGATAATAGTCTCGCATTGGGGAGCGAAAGAGCCGACAATTACAAGGAAAGTAGCCGAGGTCAAGAACTACCCGCGTCCAGCAGACCCAGCCCCTCGGCTGCGTCCGCTCCGACTGTCGATGCCTCGCGCGCGCGCGTGAGGCTTGGTAGAGCGTTTCACATTTGCAATATCTATGACTTTTGCCCAGATCCAAAAACCTGCGACCTGGATCACTAATCCGCTATGCGCTCGAGAAAATCATTTCATCCAACCTCGGAAGAAGAGAGCGCAATGATACATTCGTTCCCATCAGAGACAGCCATGCTCGATGTAAAGGAATGGGGGCGAGCCGGCGAAGGGAATAAGAACGAGCCGGCTCGCCCCGCCACTTCTGTTAATGCTCTTAGAACTAAACGACTCATAACACCACGAATCAAAGGTTTAAAAGTAACGCTGCTGTTACCAGTTCGCGTCGTAAAAAGCAGGGGCGAGCCGGGGAAAATAAGAAAAACCGACGCGCCCCTTCTCTTGAAAATTACGCGTTCACGGGTCCTTCTGAAAAGGAAAAATTTTTGCGGGGTCGATGCCTGCCAAATATTCCGGCTGGTAGCAAAAAATCACGTTTTCACCAACACCTAAGAATTTGAAAAAACCATACAAAAACGGGCAACTCCTCTCGATCACTGACCTAGCTGAGAAGTTTGGGAAAGACAGGGCAACGATTCGGAGGTTGCTGAGGAACATTCCATACACGGTTGGGCCTAAGGGAAGGCACTTGTACGACTCGGAGGCGGCATCGGCGGCTATAGATGCGGCGCTAACCGACACAGGCGACATCTTGCATGAGCGACTCCTCAAGGTGCAAGCCGAGCGGCGATTGCGTGAGATTCAGTTGGCGGAAAAGCAGAAAGACATGATCAAGGCGGAAGACTTCCTTGCTTACGTCAAAGAGATAACGATTGCCTTACGTGCGGTGATAGATTCCTGGCCGGAAGAACACCGGCGGCGAGCGGAAATCGCGATATGGCGAGCCGGGGCAATGGCTGGGAAAGTTTTAGGCAACGACGACGATATAGCGATGCAGGAGAAAGAGATTGCGGATGCGGAGCGGCAACTGGCGCTGGACATTAAAAACGGGGCGGTGCCGGAATACTTTTGGCACACGGTCGTTCCTGAGAATGCCTGCCGCGTATGGAGCCAGGAATTGAACCGCTACTACACCAAGGCGGAGATCATCGCCAAGTTTGGGCCCCAGGCGCAGATTTCGCCGATTGACGAGATTCTGGCCGAGTCCGTGCAGTTAGAGAGCTGACTCCGGATTGGCCGGCGGACTTCCAGCGAAAGTCGGGAACAACCGAGAGTCCGCTAACACAAGGCGCTTCGAGTTGCCATTTCGCAGATGGATCACATGTTGGCCGTGTATTTCTAGAAATTCACGGCAACCGTTGCCAGTTGACGCTGTGCGTCGTGCCGCACAAATTTTGAGATTATCGGACTGGGCGGCGGGACTCCCAGGAGGACCTTAACTTCCCTACAACACCCGAGAGCCCGCCGCCCACTTTGACAAAGGCTTTGAGTTCCCGTTCAAAGCCGGGTCACAAAGTGCGGGTATGCGGGCGCAGCGTTTTCAACCCAGGTAGAGGGAGCCGACAGAGAGGCCTCAAACGAATTATTTAGTTGAGACTTCAGCGATGAAAAGGAGATCCATTGAAATGACGCGAGATGTGGGTAAGCCGCGAATACGGTCGAGGATCGCTTTCCTCAGCCTTTGCGTTTTAGTTGGTTTTGTGGCCTTCTTCGCTGCCGCGCACGCACAAGTTGGCACACCGAATCCGGCTGCGACCGCAACGCCTGCGCCAACAGCGACCCCGTTTCCAAGATTTGTGCCGGGCGGCAGTCCGCGCCCGTGAGACGCTATGGGAAGAGTTCAAGGCAAAGGCCGGCTGCCCCGTGCATTTTCAGAAGTTCACCGAGGTCACTGGCAAGTGTTGCCAGTTGACATCCGCCGAGAGGCGTGACGTTGTCGATTAGAAAGTTTGCGCGGTTGGTGCCAATCAGCCACCAAGCGTTATCGCGCCACATTCGGCACGGCAACGTCCGGGCAGTGGAGCTGTTGGCTTCATCGATTGGTTAGGCGCTCTTGTCTGCCGCCGATGCCTGCCTTGTTAAGCGTAGTATCCAAGGCTTGCAACGCCTCCTCTTCTGTCAGGAGTTTGGCTTCTTCTATCACTTGGTGCGGCACCCATTTGGGAAACGGCACCGTGCGCGCGACATGATATCCCGCAGCAGTGTGTTCCTGCCCGGCTTCATCAAGTTGTCGCGCCGAAAAATGCCGAGCCGCGCGCACCAGCGCAGGCCACAGCCGGCGATGCACGAGCGTCAGCTTGTTGTTCACAATCCGGCAGACGACTATGTCCGGCGAGTTACTGGCTGCACGAAAGATTCGGAACATGTCACGGCTGCGTGGGTGCGCCCATCAGCTTCCTTTGATGCGCGAGCCAACGATGGCTTCTGACAACCGCGGCACCGGCCCTTTACCGGAGACGAGCACAATCCCATGGCGACGCACGAAGTCGACCGCGTCGTTGGCCGTGCTCACTTTCTCGGGCTTCATACGTCCACTGGTAAGTTGAGTTCGTCTAACTAGAAAGAGATAAGCCACGGCAGGGTGTCGTGGCAAACACACAGGCGATTATTCGATCCGGGGCTGTTGGCTTCATCGATTGGTTAGGCGGCTGTAGGTAGGTCCCGGCCACAGTACCGGCAAACTGTCGCTTCGGGCTTAATGAATTCAGCACAATACGGACATTTCTTCATTCCCGCCGCGAGCTTCGCACGTTCGAGCGCGTCTGCTTTGGGCTTTATAAATATTGCGACGACCAATGCGACGATAAAGAACAGGAATCCGAAAACCCACCATGCAATAAATTCGGCGTGGCTTTGGGCGTGTCCCTTGCGGTAAACTATCGCGGCAGGAATCACGCCAATAAGGGCGGAGAGAAATAGCAGAAACCCCAACGCGGTCTGCCTACCACTGTCGGCAAGTAATGGTATCATACACATGAGGGTGCCGTCGTCTAACGAGAAAGAGACAAGCCACGGCAGGGTGTCATGGCAAGCTCGTTGAGCTTATTCCGCGATGGGGCCGTTGGCTTCATCGATTGGTTAGGCTGCCGGCCCTGGTTGTGACATGCCTCGAGCAAATCGCCATCTTCCGTCAGCCCCTCGCTGGAGCACGAGAAAGACGCGCTGCCGATGCGTCTTCACCTCGCCACCAGTACACGGACGAACCCGTTGAATGTCCCAGCCACGTTCAAACGCAAAGTCACCCGACACCAGACGCTCCTCTCGCTCAAAGGAGGGCGTAACGTTGTAAGCGCTCAAGGTCTCAGCTAGTCTCGGAGCAAGTGAGTCGCGGCTCATTGGGGGTGCGCCCGCTGGCCAGAGAACGTAGTCTGGCGTGAGAAGGTCTAGAATAGCGGGCAGGCTCTTGCGCTGAATAGCCTCCCCCCATGCCTCGTACAGTTGGTCAATTTCAGAATCGGCACTGTTCGTGACACTCATGTCTGTAAAAAATACTCAACGCGTCGGCCCAACTAAATTTATATTGCAACTTGCAATATATTTCCGGGCTTAACGAGGGAAACGGGTCAGCAAAGGCCGCGAAAAGGGGCTGAATCCGGCTCAAATCAGTCTCCCGGAGCCGATTCTTGCAATCTATTTCTGCCTCCATAGAGGGAAGTGTCCGGTAAAAGGCTGCAGGATGGCAAGCGCGAATCCACTGCACTTTGTCATTGCAGTTTGGAGCGCAAGACCAGCAATGGGTGATGCTATCGGTGGCGGCGTGGATGCCTGCGGTGTGGCGTAGGGTGAGGACTTGGTAACGGTGTCAAGGTCGGGGTGGCTACGGGTATCGCCCTTGGTACAGGCGTTTCTGCGGGGGTCGGGGATGGTTCTGGCGTTGGACTTGAAGATTGAGTAAATCGCAGCGAATCAACCAGTGAGTACGTCGGTGTGGCGGCGTGAATAGCTGTGAGGCGATCTTTTACCTGCTCGACCGAGAAGAAGACAAAACCAATAACCGATTCTATTAAAAGCAGCCAAGCAAGCTTTGTTGATTTGAACCAGTGAAAAAATCTGGAATCTATCCGCGCAAAGAACAGAGGGTAAGTCTTGCGTAGTTCAGCTTCGACGGCATGAATGCGATCCACAAAACCGCGTCTTTCAGTGGCCTGCCGAATGAGCATAACGCTGAAGCAGATCGATAGGAAAAAGCTAAACCCAAGGACAAACTCGCCGAGAATTGTTTGGAAGCCGTGCATGGCACTCAATCCGAGTGCGCCACCTTGTAACGTGACGATTGCGATTGAGAACCTCCAAATGACAGTCGCCGTGTGCCGAAGCTCTTGGGAAATAATCTTGTGGACTTCCAAAAGGTCTGCTGTTCGCGAATCGCCAGCTTCCATTGAGTTTACCATTCCTTGAAATCGCCCTTGTGTTCGTGCGTTCCGATCACATTGCCAGCATCATCGTAAACGCGGATGACGGCAGTATGTGCGCGGCTGCGGTGCTTGGCGTAGTCAACGGCATTGCTGGCCGCGTTCGGCCCGGCATACCACAGGCCGCCGAATAGCAGCGCATTGGAAATCAGATCGACGCCGCGATGATCTTTGCGGGGGCGGACTTCGTAAAGGTGCATGGAAGACACAGCCGGTTGGCTCCAGCGCTTGGTTAGGTCTTCTGTGAGCCTAGCATCCGCAATGTCATGTAGTTCGAGAAACTCTAACTCGTAGAATTTCAAACGCGGCGTTTTGCGGGCGTTGAGTATGTTACTTCCGCGCGAGGATTTAGGGTTCGTGAAACGACGCAATACTGCTCCGTCAACCGGATGAGTCCCGCCACCTCTTCCGCATTTGCCGGAGTATCGAGATCAAAGTGCAGGCGGATGCGTTCTAGCCCGACTGGAACATCCTCGGAAAGACCGAGTGAGCCACGGAAATCTAGGTCGCCTTCCGCGCGGATGAATGCCTCACGCAGGTCAATTTCCATCGCCTTCGCCATCTGCCCCAACGTTACCCCGGCGCACGCAACGAGCGACTCGAGCAAGATGTCGCCTGAACATGCCGTCAGCCCACTACCCCCCAGAGCGGGATGCACTCCAACCTCCTTCCCAGATTTAGTCTCTAGTTTGCAGGTGCCACCGTGGTCTACATGTCCCCGGGCTCGGAGGGTGATGTGCGCGTCCTCTGGATTTGCTGCAAAGCGATCTCGAAAGGCAACGCCTACCGGCGAACGTTGCTCATCCGCACTCATTGTCCGATATTTTATGCCCGGAGAGGGTCGGTGGCAAGGATTCCATCTCAGGCAGCAGAACCCGCGAGAATTGCGAGATTCCGGATAAGACCTAGCGAGAACGAGATAAGCCACGGCAGGGTGTCGTGGCAAACACACGGAACTTATTTCGCAATGGGGCCGTTGGTTTCATCGATTATTTAAATGCTTCGTGGGCTACTGAAATTCGTCACTTTGTATCGACGGGTTACGGAAGTTCTATAACACTGCCCAGTCCCGCATAAACATACTGATCACCGAATGCTTTCTGAAAAACAGCAAAAGCTGGCTCTCCAGTGCAATGACCTGGCGCCATCCGATCAATTTTCCATCGGTCGTGCAACGCAGAGGCAAGACGTGTAATTTCCGGATCTGGCGTCGTTACCAAATGGAGTCCTCCGAACACAAGATGAACGTGCTTGTCGATTGCCGTTGATGCTTCCAGTATCTTCTCAACCCCGGGGTGCGAGCATCCGACTCCTAAAATCACACCCTTCGGCGACTTAATTGCTAGCGAGAGTTCGCGTAGTTCCAGTGTGCCAGGCGTCTGCGACACTGTCGAAATCAAACAGATTCCTGGAGCAACTTCAGTTAAGGTATCAATCCAAATAAAGTTGGCGCGTGGCCAGGGGGTGCCAAAGGTCATTTTCTCGGGAGGGTCCCCGTCGTAATAACGCATGTAACTAGGTAGCGATTCATCCTTGCGATAGAACGTTCCTGGCAAGGCTGCGCCGAAAACTCCAAATGCTTCCTTTGGCGCGTAGATTCTTACACTCGGGTTGATGCTTAACAGATAACTCAGACCGCTGGTGTGATCTCCGTGCCGATGTGAAATTACAGCGAAATCTAATTTTTTCAGATCAATACCCATTGCTTTGACATTCTGGGCGAAGACGTCGGCGTTGTTACCTGTATCGAACAAAACTCGCTTGCCGTTGTATTCTACGAATGCCGAAAATCCCCAATCTTTTTTCAAAGACGAAGACTTACCAAAAGCATCATAGAGGATCGTGATTCGATTTACAGGCTCGGCAGCCAATGTAGCTGTGCTCAATACGAAGATAGTGGCAACAGTAAAACAAACGAACATTCGAATTCTCATTCTCGCGTCCTTGCCTCCATAGAGGGAAGTGCCCGCTAAAAGGCTGCGGGATGACAAGCCCGCACCGCAAACGGTTCTGAATAACCAGTGAAATTGCCGAGCGCTACCACTCTTTGAAATCGCCCTTTTGCGCGTGCGTCTCGATCACGTTGCCCGTCGAATCGTAAACGCGCATCACGGCATCATGTGATCACCTGAAAAGCGTGTCGAGGCGGGGGTCTATTAAAGCCCTACTGCCCTGTAACACCGCAGCCGTGATTGAGTTTCGTTCGAGGGTGAAGGGATTGCCGATCCTTAGCAATGTGCGTCAGTTCGGATTCGCGGTTGCGAAGTTCGCTGATGAATCAGCACGTAAGGTGTATACTTTCCAGCCCTCGATTGCGATATGCCCGCTGATTCTGAATTAGATCTTCAACTGGAGATTGGTCACGTTTTGTTGATCGACATCGTGGGCTACTCCAAGCTTTTGATCACCCAACAGCGCGAACGACTCCAAGCGCTCAATGAAATCGTAAGAAACACTGCGCAATTCCGTGCGTCGGACGCGAAGGGGATGTTGGTCCGGATTCCGACAGGGGACGGGATGGCGCTCATCTTTCGAGATAACGTCGAAGCGCCTCTGCGATGTGCGGTTGAAATCAGCGAGGCAATCAAAACTCATCCCGAGATTCATTTACGGATAGGGATTCACAGCGGGCCAGTGAGCGAAGTCACGGATGTTAATGAACGAACAAATATTGCTGGAGCGGGAATTGACATCGCGCAACGGGTAATGGATTGCGGCGATGCTGGGCACATCCTCTTGTCAAAGCATGTAGCGGACGACCTTGCACCGCACCCACGCTGGAACCGCTGTCTCCACGATCTCGGGGAATGCGAAGTAAAGCATGGCGTGCGCGTCTCGGTCGTGAACTTCTATGACGATCAATTCGGTAATGCGACGCCGCCGCGCAAATTCGAGACCATGCAGAAACGTCAGGCCCGCGTGCGCTGGGTAGAAGTTGTCATGGGGCTGCTCGTACTTGCCGCAATTGTCGCTGCCTCTGTGCTCCTTCTGCGAAGACCGACGAGCTCGGCCCTGGCGACTGCGGGAAAATCCATCGCCGTTCTTCCCTTTGAAAATCTCAGTGCAGAAAAGGGAAATGCCTACTTCGCTGAAGGCATAATGGATGAGATTCTGACAAAACTAGCGGCCGTGCATGATCTCAAAGTCATCTCACGCACGTCGACAGCGAAATACCAGAGCAAGCCGGACAACTTAAAGGCAGTCGCACAAGAATTAGGGGTGTCCACCGTCCTGGAGGGAGCGGTGCAAAAGGCCGGCGACAAAGTTCGGGTGAACGTGCAGTTGATCGATGCGCGTGCTGACACGCACCTTTGGGCAAAAAGCTACGACCGTGACCTAAAAGATGTCTTAGCGGTTGAGAGCGAAGTTTCGCAAGAAATTGCCGATGCGCTGCAAGCGAAGCTTTCGCCAAGTGAATCCCTTGCTCTGGCGTCAGCCGGGACACACGATACGCAAGCTTACGACCTTTTTTTGAGAGCTGAGTATGAATTTAATCAGGCCGAGAGCCTTCTGGCCAGCGACGTCTATGATCGCGCGGATGCGTTTTACCGTCAGGCGCTGGCACGGGATCCAAACTTTGCCCAGGCTGCTGCCGAACTCGCGCGCAGTCGGCTCTCGCGGCACTGGTTTGTCTCTCCCTTGGCCTCGCGGGAATTAGAGGACGTAAAGTCGCTTATTGATCACGCTCTAACGCTGGCTCCAAATTCGCCGGAAGCGCACTTCGCGCTGGGGTTATTCTTTTATTGGGGTTATCGCCAATACAAGAACGCGCTCACGGAGTTCAACCGCACGCTGGAGTTGCAGCCTAACAATGCTTTGGCTCAACAATACTGTGCGTGGGTTTACCGGCGGCGCGGTGAATGGGAGCGCTCGCTGGCAGATGCTCAACGGGCGGAAGAACTCGATCCGCGCGATGCTTCAATCCCGGCCAATCTTGCAGTAACCTACCAGGCATTACGCCAGTGGAGGGATGCGGAGCAGGTTGCATTGCGAGCTCTTGCCATGGATCCCAACAACACGATTGCAGCGCTTTTCCTGCTTGGCACTCGCCTCAATGGGACGGGCGATGTCGGCTCCGCTCGGCAAGCTTTCGATGGTTTCTCGGAGGGCATCAAGAGTAGGTTTAGCGCAGCTCGCGGCTATAACTCAGGTGGAGACGTTGCGGCTCTCATCGGTCAATCCGCCTATCTCGACGTGATTGAAAGACGTTTTAGTGATGCTTTTCAAGATCTGGAGAAAGAAGTGGTCAATGACGATCAGGGGCGTCTCCAGAAACTCGCCGGACGTGTCACCCTTCACGTTCTGGCAGGAGAGACTGATGCAGCGAAGTCAACAGGAGAACAAACGCTGCCGCTACTTGAGGCCAGACTCAAAGAACGGCCGGATGATACCTTTGCGATGAGAGAGTTATCGTGGGTTTACCTCGCCCTCGGACGCAATGCCGATGCTGCGCGTGTTTCTGGAGAAGCGGCGGATTTACTCTCTATTAAAAAAGATGCTTTGGTTGGTCCATCTTACCAGAACGGGCTTGCGCAGATCGAGGCGCGTGCAGGCGCACCAAAGGAAGCCGTTAAAAGGCTTCAACATCTACTCTCCATCCCGGCGGGCGGGGCAGTTTCCATCGCTCGTTTGAAGATTGACTCAGTGTGGGATCCGATCCGCAATCGTCCCGATTTCCAGCAGTTGCTCTCAGGTCCGGAACAGATCGGGCCTAACAAATAGCTCGCAGTGAGCCTACCGCAGTGCATCACGAAAACTTTCTCGGCGGCATTTCTAACGCGAAACAAATTGATAGCCGTGTTGCGTCCGAACTAATCGGCATTGCCGCGGAGATTCACGGGGGGTAACATGCAGCTATGCCAAAAGGCATCGTTTCGCTGAGGCAGGGTCACGATTCGCAAGAACGGCTCAATTCTCAGCTTCAGTGGTAATCCAACCAAGAAAGTTAGCTCCAAATGAAAATCACAAAGAAATTACAAATCGTTGCAGTCGCCGCACTGTCGCTTGGCATCGCAGGCCTGTGCTCTGCAC
>Ga0182035_10001909_pt1 | contig 10797 bp, 12 predicted proteins | sample flu12Cox44000170_FD_125969 | JGI IMG/M metagenome (GOLD analysis project Ga0182035, IMG submission 125969) | Lab enrichment of tropical soil microbial communities from Luquillo Experimental Forest, Puerto Rico - flux4day.12C.oxic.44.000.170 | ecosystem: Environmental > Terrestrial > Soil >...
CACGAAGACCTCGTTGGGATTATCCAGACCGAAGGGGGCGAGATCCACCCAAAGACAATGCCGGTTGGGCAGGGATAGCTCAATCCGGGTTACTGCGGGAACGCGCTTGAGCACTGCCTCTCCCATGGCGTACAGCGTGTGTTGGACGCTGCGACTATCGTGGTCCGCGAATACCTCGAGCAATGTCGCGCGAGCCGTGCGCCACAACTTGTCGTAATCGCGAGCACCCGGAGTATACGTCCACTCCGCTTTCACCGCCGAGCCCAACAAGCGATCACGAGACTCTTTCAAGGTAGTGTATGGGTCGTGAAGAAAGCCTTCAAACGCTGACCGAGCTGTTTTGAGCACGATCAAATCGGTGACTCCGGCTCTAAGTGTGACAGCGCACGGATCCTGCTCGACTATTGAGATGCGCCTCTCCTCGCCCCCGCGAACGAAGGCGTGATCGTGCTCCTGCCCATCAACCCGAATCCGTGACCAATCGTTCTGCGAAATGGCGATCCGCACGCATGTGACATGGGCGTTTCGGCAGAGAAAATGCTCAGCCAGGCGCTGGCCGAACTCCTCGATTTCACCTAGTGGCTGCTCTCGCGCCAAGGCGTAAACCGTGTTTTTCATGGTGTCGGTGGGCAGGACCTTGCGATTGTCTCCCTCAAGGTAGGCAGGAGAAAAGTCCCCCGAAAGCTGAACCTCCACGTTCAGGTCCTTGATCTCGTGGCGCGAACCCAGGTGTTCCACCTTTACCAGCCGCACGCCCGATTTCCCGTACCGGTTTTCTGTCAATATGATGGACATTCGATCAGCTCCCCCGATAGATTGTGAAACCGAAGGGACCGAGCAGCAGAGGCAGATGAAAGTGCTGACGCGGGTCTTCAACCCGAAACCGGAGTACGACCTCGGGGAAAAATCCAGACTGAGCCGAGGTGTCAAAGAGCAACTGGTAAAGGCCAGGCTGAAGGACATGATCGTGGGGGAGCAAGTCGCGAACTCGCCCGTCGATATCGGTGCGTCCCCGACCAAGTGGCACCCAGCCACCGGATGGATTCCGATACTCCAGTGTCACAGAAACGCCGGCGGCGGGCCGGCCGGCGGACGAATCGAGGACATGCGTGGTGATAGAGCTCATGCGCTCAGTAGCTTTCTCAACCTCAACCGCGCGATCAGGTGTTGTTCGTGGGCGGCGTTCCGGATTTCGCTTTCCGCATCATTCTCGATGCGGCGCCGCAGGATATCGAGCATCTCGTTCGCTGTTCTGCCGGTGGCACAGACGATGAAAGTGTAGCCGAACTTCTCCCGATATCGAAGGTTAAGTTCCTCGAGTTGGCGTAGTGTCTCGGCGCTAGCCCCCGCGGCACTCGACTGCTCCTCGCGCGACCACGCGCCGCCGCGCTGTCCGATGGCGGGGTGAGCGGAAAAGGCCTCCAGCCAATCCTCGCGCGAACAGTGGCTCCAGACGCTATCGGCCGCCTTTTCGAGCGCGAGCAGGCTAGGGTGCGGCCGGCCGACGGCCATCGCGCCCGCCCAGACGCGTGATCCACAGCAACGGAGAAAATCGGCTAGAGCCTGTTTTTGTGGAGCGGCGTTCAGTGCAGCCAGGTTAGCTTCCAGGCGCCCTTGCTCTGTCATGTGGCCGAACAAGCGCAGCCGGCTCACACCCCCATCAGGGTAGATGTGAAATCGAGCAAAGCGTGCGCCGGGGGTGACAACGAGTTCCTGGCTGAAGGCATGTTGGGTATGCGCTTGAAGTTTGCATTGGCCCAGCACTTCCGTCCAGGATCCCTCCTCGCCGGTCAGGCTAACCTCGAGCGAGCAAGCGTCAGGATAGTTCCCTTTGAAGTGCGATGTATCCACCTCCACACGATCAACGATGCCTTCCACCGCCAGGCGCACAGTAGCCCAGTCGTGACCCGCCCCGCGCCGTCGCCGCGTCTCCCAGCCGTCGGCCATGCTGCGCCCTGGACCGGGCATGATAAGATTCTCCGGGTGGCCGTAGTGCCGGTCAGTCGAATCGACAACCCTGGCGCCGCATTCTGCGGCAGCCAGGTCAATCTCCTGTCCATAACGCAGCCAATCCGGGGACGCCTCCCCGTGGACGCGCAGCCGGGCCACTCCACCATCAGGAAAAATGTTGAGCCGCACGTGGGTGAATCGTTGGGGGTGGCTGACTTGGAAGTTGTGTAAGGTGTCTCCGCGCAAAGATGAGCGTGTAATTATCTCGACCCAGTCCGTAAGCTCCTCAGCGCCGGCCTCTGGGCTCGCCGTGCATGCTTCCAGCCACATCTGTTCGGGATAGTTGCCCGTGAAGAATCGAGTGTCCACAACAACCCCATGGATGACTCCGGGGATACCCAACCGCACCAGCACCCAATCGTGTCCTGGAAACCGTCTCCGCCGCGTCTCCCAGCCGTCCATCCACTTGCCACGGTCGGTGTATTGGTCTCGGATGAAGATGGGGTCCCCAGCCTTGATGAGGTTTTCCTTTTCGGCGAAAAACTCGTCGCTCGAGGCAAGCACACGGCCTCCAACGTGTTCTCCGGCGAGATCCGGCAAATCGGTGCATGAGCCGACAGACATTTCTGTCCTGAGACGCGAGCTTAGCATAGCACTTGAAAGGGCGGCGCGGCCAACGGTCAAACAAGCAATTCAGGTCAAGATGATCTCAAATGGCAAATGGCAAAGAGCAGACAACGAATTGTTTTCTGTACCGATTTGCTGTTACGTTTGAACTTTTGCCATTTGAAATTACTTTATTCTGAATTCTGAATCCAGAATCCGGAATCCAGAATCTCGAATACTGAATCGTGAACCCGAATCCTGAATCCTTAGCATCCGGAATCCCGAATCTCGAATCCAGAATCCTGGGGGGCCAGTCGGGACAGGGGTCGTCCACACGGAGCGCCGGAGTTTTCGAGCGCAGTATCTGCATCCCCATGCCGATTACAGCAGAGTCTTCAAAGCCGAGATCGGCGCCCGCCAGCAAAGGGCAGACGGGCACGTGCCGATCCCGCGCCCGGCGGGAGCGGCCCTGCGCGAGCTACGCCCCCGGTGAATCCTTGATGGTGATCACATTTTCGCTATCCCTTTGTTTTCTTACACATTCCGGTTTTGTTCGGAACACGGCCGGGGGAGCTATCCCTTCCGGGGCCTCCTCCAACCTGGGGCAATTCAGCATCCGGTACCCATCGAGACGGTGACCGTCACCACGTGCAGCCTTGCCCCCTCCCGTAAATCTCCAACATCTCCAATCTCACTTTCAAATCTCCAATCTATTCCGGTTACCGTACCACACCGTGCAGCCATCCCCAGAGCACCTCACACCGAAACCCATAGAGACCGCCTCTGGCGGTGGTGCTCTAAAACTAAAACCGGGGTGCATCCATTCAGCCCCAAAAGAGGCGATGAAGCAAAGCCAGGCCCAACGGTTGGTCGTTGGCCTGGACTAAAGTATCTCGCCCAGGCGCCCGAAGCCCGGCTCTGGGGCGCAGGGTGCCTCTTTGGGGCTCGATCTGGCGTCAGAGCGGCAGACCCCGTTCTCCGGCAGAAAATGTGGGATACAACCAGCCCCAGGGAGAGGGCAGAAATCAGGGGCGTAGGAATGCGATCTCGGGCTGATGTGGTTCGCAGACTAGGCTAACAGGTTGCTGAACAAGGGTGCCTGTCGTGCTGAGTGCAACGAACCATCTGCTTTATCCCATTGAAAACAGACGAAAAGCAGATCCCTCGTTCCGCTCCGGATGAAAATGATCGGAGGCTTTTTTCAGCAGACTGCTAGCCTAGACTAGTACTTCAGCACTGAGTGCAAATCGTAGCGGGAGAGCTTCTCCCGCCCTTTCAGGAATCCCAGCTCGATCAAGAACCCAACTCCGCCGACGTGACCACCCAGCGATTCTACCAGGCTGGCGACAGCAGCTGCAGTCCCGCCTGTGGCCAAAAGATCGTCGATAATCAGTACTTCCTCTCCCTTTTCGATGGCATCGCGATGGATTTCCAGCGCGTCCTGGCCATATTCAAGGTTGTAAGCAGCGCTTGCCACTTGGGCCGGAAGTTTCTTCGGTTTGCGAACAGGGACAAAACCGGCGTTCAATCGATAGGCGACGCTGGGAGCAAAGATGAACCCTCGAGCCTCGATGCCGACCACGTGGTCGATTTTGCGCCCCACGTAATGGTCGGCAAGCGCATCGACGGCCCGTCGCAAGCCCACGGCATCCTTCAGTAGGGTGGTTATGTCGTAGAAAAGTATCCCCGGCCTCGGAAAATCCGGTACTTCGCGAATCAGCGTTTTAAGGTCCTGCACTTGCCCTCCCTTAGTGATTGAGTGATTGGGTGTTTGAGCGATTGGGCGACGAAAGGAACGCTATCAGCTATCAGCCGTCAGCAATAACAAACGCTGGCAGCAGTTTTTACCTGAAGGCTGATGCCTGACCGCTGCCAGCCTCCTGGTCGCCAAAATCGACGGCATAGGGTCCTTAATCCAAAATCCAAAATCTGAATCCAAAATCGATTCACCACCCGTCTTCGATCACGAAGGTCGTTCGTCGCTTGTCCACCGGTTCCTCAGACTCAGTTATGCTGGTCACCCGCGCGCTGCGCGGTCCCTCGGCGAGAAGGCCTCTGAATTCCGCGAGCGAGACCGGGTCCGCGACCGCGTACACTTCCACGGTGCCGTCCCAGCAGTTCTTGACGTACCCGATGATGCCGAGTTGGTTGGCCCTGCGCTCGGCGAAGTAGCGGAAGCCCACACCTTGCACCCGACCCGTAATGACGTATCTTCTTCCGACTTTCATGAGGGCTGAACTGGAATAGCGTCTCCGATCCTCCACGGTACGCTGGAATTATAGCGGACGGCCGTGGAGGCTACAATGGAAGCCCAAACTGGACGACCTGGACGGAAGCGACGAAGAGGCAGGGAAGAGATAGGGAACCCAATTTCCCACTTGAGTCCTTTTGATCCATATTTATTCCCAACCCCGCCGTGCAAGTCGGACCCAATTGATTGCCGGTCGCACATCAGGGGGTTACCGGCAGAGCGTTCTAAAAGGGGGGCGACCTGAAGAGTAAGGACGACATAATGAAAACAAAGGGATTGGAGCGTCGCAATGAGCTTGTGTCCGGCCGGACAGCTGCCTTTGGTCTCTCAATTGCACCCCAACCGAATGAACTTCCGGGAGTGTTACGATGTTGAGTGACCGCGAACTGAGAATGATACGAGAAGAGTTTGAAGCCCTAAACCGTTGGCGCAGGTTCTCCCGCCACGTCGTCGCCGAGCTACTGGAAGCCTGTGCAGTCTGCGGCAGTGTCAGGGAGAAATCTCGCCTCACCCGCTGCCGCTGGTGCGAGGACACCTACTACTGCTCCCACGGGCTGTGCTTCCACCAGCACCGCGCAACCCACCATCCAGCGGTCGCCAACTGGATCTGGTAGACCATTGAGTGATCTGGTGATAGGGCGATCGAGCCATTGAAGGACTCATAGTCAAGAGGACGGCTTGTAGGTGGCGGAGGTCAAATCAGTTTCCCAAACGGTCACGGCCTGGATGCGTAGACGCGAATCGCTGACCTGAGGAGCGATTTCATCACAGAAATACTTGGCCAGATTCTCGGCCGAGGGATTGATGTGGTCAAAGGGAGGGAGATCGTTGAGGAACCGATGGTCCAAGCGATCGACCACCGCCTTGATGGCAGCCCGCATGTCGACGAAGTCCACCAGCAAGCCGCTCGAGTCGAGCTGGTTGCCAGCGATCGTCACGCGCACCTTGTAGTTGTGCCCGTGGACGTTTTCGCACCTGCCCTTGTAATTGCGCAGTGCATGACCGGCCGCAAATATGTGATCGACGGAGACTTCAAACATTAACTGCACCCCGGCGTTATAGAATCAACGATTCCGTAACCCGCCTCGGCCGTTCCCACGCCGCTCCGCTCGAACGGAGTCGACAAAGTCGCTCACCGTTGCCTGTAGGAGGGTGAGATTGTGTTCCAGCCGGTCCAGGTTTTCTTCCAACCGTTCCAGGTGCCCTTCGCTCCGCTTGAAGCGTTCATCGGCCGCCTTCATCATCCGCTCGCCCAGGCGCTCTAGTCTATCCAAGCGCTTCTCAGCCTGGACGAAGCGTTTATTCGCTTTGTCAGATTGCGCCTCGAATTTGGCCTCGATCCGGGCAAAATTCGCTTCAAACTTCACCTGCTGCTCGATCACGAACTGCATACTGTTTTCCAAACGCTGCCAGTCCCGCTCAGTCATCAATTTCTCCTCTGTTTGTTTCCTGCTGCCTCAGTGTTCTCGCATAAAAGCCCGAACGTCTTCCAGCCGGGTTGTGCGCCGATAGCCCGGGAGGCTCTCGAGGAAAAGCTTACCATAGTGTTTTCGCACCATGCGGTTGTCGAGAATGGCAAGCACGCCGTAGTCGGTTTCACTGCGGATCAGACGTCCAAAGCCCTGCTTCAGCGCGATCACCGCTTCCGGCACCTGGTATTCGGTGAAGGCGTTGCCTCCGTCTTCGTTGATGTGCTGGATGCGCGCGGCGACCACCGGATCAGCGGGCACGGCAAAAGGCAGCCGGTCGATAATGACTGCGCTGAGTTGTTGTCCTTGCACGTCTACGCCCTGCCAGAAGGAGCTGGTGGCAAACAGGACGGCGTGTGGCGTTCTCCGGAAGCGGTCAAGCAAGGCGGTTCTGGGGGCAGTGCCTTGCAACAGCATGGGGTAACGCAGCTGGCGCCGGACGTGCTCATACACCTCGCGCATCTGCTGGTAGGAAGTGAATAGCACGAAAGCCCGCCCCCGGCTGGCCTTCAGCACCTCAACCACTTCATCGGACGCCTTCCCCGCGAAGCCCGGCTCGCGGGGGTCGGGCAAGTGCAAGGGCGTATAGAGGACCGCCTGCTGCCCGTAGTTGAAATGGGAGGCGAAGATCTTCTCTTTGGCGTTCTGGATTCCCAGTCGCCGCTTGAGAAAATCAAATGCCTCGCCCACCGCAAGGGTGGCGGAGGTTAAGATCACGGTCTGCACTTTTTCGAACAAGCGCTCCCGCAGGATAGCGGACACGTCGATGGGCGAGGCTTCCAGAAAGACGCCGCGCCCGCGCCGCTCCCACCAGAAAACAAAATTGCGGTCGCGACTCTCCAGCACCATCTGAAACGCTTCGCGCAGCTCCACGACGCGGCGCGCCAGGTTGTTTAATTCCTCCGGGCGGTCCTTCACCCGTCCCAGCTCCGTTTCCAGGCGCACGAAGGCGTTCAGCAACGATGAGTAAGGGCCACGATGCACCTCCAGAAAACTCTCCCGCTTGTCGAAACTGGAGCGGCCTTCCGCCGCCGGGAAAAGCTGGAAGAACAGCTCGGAGCGGTTGCGCAGGTCGCTCGCCGCCCTGAACACGTCCGGCTGCCGCAGGTCCTTGAGGCGAAGGATTGCCTCCGTGTCGCGCGCCAGTTCCTCCACCCGGTAGTTTGAAACCTGGATGCCGAAATACCGCGTGGCCACGTCCTCAATCTCGTGCGCCTCGTCGAACACCACGGCCGCGTACTCCGGCAGCAGGCTGGTGAAATCCATCTGCTTCAAGGCCAAGTCGGCGAAGAACAAGTGGTGGTTCACGATGATGACGTTCGACTCGGCCGCGCGCTGGTGCATCCTGGTGATGAAGCAGGTGTCGAATTTCGGGCACTTCTGCCCGGTGCAGGTCTCCCGACGCGCATCCACCTTCGCCCAGAGTTCGCTCGTGTCCGGCAGGCCGGCAAGCTCGGCGCGGTCGCCCGTCTCCGTCTTGGGCTCCCACTCGCGGAGTTGCACGTACAGCTCCGTTTCTTCCAGGCCGGAGAGCGCCGGCTGCTGCTCGATGTCATAAAGCTTCTGCCGGCACAGATAGTTCTGTCGGCCTTTCATCAGTGTGGCGCGGATCCCGGGAAAGAGTTTCTTGAGAAAGGGGATGTCCTTGAAGAAGACCTGCTCTTGCAGGTTCTTGGTGCCGGTGGAAATCACCACCCGCTGGCCGCCGAGGACAATGGGAACCAGGTAGGCCAGGGTTTTGCCCGTTCCCGTGCCCGCCTCGGCGATCAAGTGCCGACGGTTCTTCAGCGCCGACTCCACTTCTTCCGCCATTTCAAGCTGGGCCTGCCGGTATTCATACTTCGGATGGTGTCTGGCCAGCCATCCTTGCGGACCGAAGATCTTCTCGAGCGGTGGGCGTTGAGCACTGGTCATACTTTGAAGACCTTCGACGTCTCGAAGGTTCCCATAGGGGCAGATCTCAGCTTCGATCTTTCGGTTTATCCTCGCCAAGGATAGCATAGGATCATTGGGTGATTGAGCGATTGCGTCACAGGTAGGTTGTAGGTTGTGGGTGGTAGGGCCCCACATACGACCTACGACCTACCACCTACCTTCAATCACTCAATCACTCAATGGTGGGCCCAATGCCTCAGCTCCCTCGCGTGGTCATTCTTGGCCGGCCCAATGTGGGCAAGTCCAGGCTATTTAACCGCATTTGCGGGCGCCGGCGGGCCCTGGTCGGCGACGAGCCCGGCATGACGCGTGACCGCATCTATGCTCGAGCGGAGTGGCGCGGCAGGTCCTTTGAGGTAGTGGACACCGGCGGGCTGATCCCAGCAGAAAAAGATATCATCCCGAGCGAGATCTGGCGCCAGGCGCGTACGGCTATTAAGGATGCCGCTCACCTCGTATTAGTGGTGGACGCCAGGGATGGCGTTGTACCGCTTGACGAGGAACTGGCCCATTTCGCCCGTCGCACCGGTAAGCCGTTTTCCCTGGCGGTCAACAAGGTGGATTCCGCCCAGCACCTGGTTCTCGCCGCCGACTTTCACCGCTTGGCTCAAGACGTGTTCCCCCTTTCCGCCGAGCACGGGTTGGGAGTAGACGACCTGCTGGACCATATCGTGGCTTCGTTGGGGGGACCGGCGGCGAACACCGAATCTCTCGAGGCACAGCCGGAGCCCATCCGTGTCGCCATCATCGGCCGGCCTAACGTCGGCAAGTCGACGCTGCTCAACAGCTTGCTTCAGGAAGAGCGGTCCATTGTGACCGCTGTACCTGGGACCACGCGTGACGCGGTGGACGCAGACCTCGAGCGCGCCGGCAGTCGCTTTCGCATCATTGATACGGCGGGGATTCGGGCCAAGGGCAAGACCAAGCTGCTGGCGGAGAAGCTCAGCGTCATCCAGGCGCGCAAGCACCTGGAGCGGGCAGACGTTGCCTTGCTAGTCCTTGACGCTCTCGAGGGTGTCACAGCCCTTGACACGCACATCGGCGGCTACGCCCATGAAAGTCACCGCTCCGTGGTGTTGGCGGTTAACAAATGGGACGCTGTCAGCAGAGGTCCAACTGCCAGGGCCGAGTACACTCGAACCGTCCGTCGCCGGATGAAATACCTGGACTACGCGCCCCTCGCCTTCATTTCCGCCAAGAACGGGGTCGGCTTGGGAAGGCTCCTGGAGGCGATCGCGCAGGTGGCGGAAGCCAGACGCTCGCGCGTGACCACGGCGGAGATGAATCGCTTCTTCCAAGACCTGGGCTTCGATCGCGTACCCGGCCCCTCAGGCCCGGGAGGTAAGCCCCTGAAGCTTTACTACCTCACTCAGGCAGGGGTTGCGCCACCGGTGTTTGTTGCCTTCACCAACAGCGCGCAAAAGCTTCATTTCTCCGTCGAGCGCTACCTCGAGAATCGCATCCGCGAGAGGTTCGGCTTTGCGGGAACCCCGATTATCATCAAATCCCGCCAAAGCAAGTAAATCCCATGGGTCGAGTCATCCCAACTTCTTGCCCGAGACGGCTGCGTATTTGTGGAGGACGCTTGCGATCAGAGTCTGATATGGAAGCCCTTCCTCATCCAGCGCGCCGCTTGAGCATCTCAAGGTCAGCGAGAGACATGCGGATGTTACGTTTCATGTCACAATCCGAAGATGGTAAGATGAAGAAGCAGGAGGACCGCTTGAAGGTCCGCGACCTGATCCGCCAATTGGAGAATGACGGCTGGCGGTTGGCGCGAACCCGTGGCAGTCACCGCCAGTTCAGACACGCAAGCAAGCCCGGCACGGTCACTCGCCGGCCAACCAGGCATCGACGTTCCTGTCGGAACTCTAAATGCCATCCTCAAGCAAGCGGGCTTGAAGAAATAGAGGAGGCTGGATGCGTTACATGGTTGTCTTAGAGCGCGGAGAGACTAGCTGGGGGGCGCATGTGCCGGATCTCCCAGGGTGCATTGCCGTTGCGGAAACAAGGGCCGAGGTTCTGCGACTGGTGCGCGAGGCGATTGACTTCCACATAGAAGGTCTCCGGGAAGATGGATTGCCGGTTCCCAAGCCAAGCTCGGAGAGTGAGTTCGTTGAGGTGAGTGCCGCCCCGTTGAGTTAAGTAGCAGCAGAGAGAAAGGAACTGTCGGATAGTTCTTGGCCACGTGGCGGCGTGAAGCCTACATCAAACTGACCCACTTCCCCTTTAAGCAGGTGCTTAGGGGATAGCTCCTCCACCTGCTATACTCGTCCTAGGCTCACTCGTTTTCACGGAGAGGTGTCCGAGTGGCTGAAGGAGCACGCTTGGAAAGCGTGTTTACGAGAAATCGTAACGTGGGTTCGAATCCCACCCTCTCCGCCATCCTACGCCGAAGGCTCCGGATGGCAGGCCATCCTCATGTGGTACGTTTACGTCCTCTCGAGTAAGAGTGACGGAACGCTGTACGTAGGCTCGACCAACGACCTCAAGCGTCGACTGGAAGAGCACCGCCAGGGTCGATGTGAATCGACCCGACTGCGCCGGCCGCTCGAGTTAGAGGCCTACGTCGCCGTGAAGGAAGAA
>Ga0182035_10001927_pt1 | contig 10743 bp, 11 predicted proteins | sample flu12Cox44000170_FD_125969 | JGI IMG/M metagenome (GOLD analysis project Ga0182035, IMG submission 125969) | Lab enrichment of tropical soil microbial communities from Luquillo Experimental Forest, Puerto Rico - flux4day.12C.oxic.44.000.170 | ecosystem: Environmental > Terrestrial > Soil >...
CGACCGACTCTTTATTCAGCCCGAGCCGCTCGGCGGCGATCTCGAATCTTCGCCCGATCATCCAGGCGTAGGGCCCCTCGCCCACCATGCGCTCGCCCCATTTCGCGTCATAGAGCTTTCCGCTGCGCGCGGAGCGCATCAGCGCCAGTACGCGGTTGGCGCGATCAGGGCAATTCGCCTTGAGCCATTCGGTGAACAGGTCGGCGATCTCGAGCGGCAGCCTGAGCAGCACATAACCTGCGTTCTTCACACCGACAGCCGCGGCTCGCTCCATGATCCGCTCAATCTCCATGTCGGTCAGGCCTGGAATAACCGGCGCGACCATGACCGAGGTCGGCACGCCGGCATCGACCAGCTTGGCCATCGTCTCGAGCCGCTTGTCCGGCGTGCTCGCGCGCGGTTCCATGGCGCGGGCAAGCTTGCGATTGAGCGTGGTTACGGAGAGCGCGACCTTGACCAGCCCGCGCTCGGCCATCGGGCGCAGCAGGTCGAGATCGCGCAGCACTAGCGCAGACTTGGTGACGATGCCGACAGGATGGTTGGTAGCCGACAGCACTTCGAGGATGCGCCGCATGATCCGGTAGCGCCGCTCGATGGGCTGATACGGATCGGTGTTGGTGCCGATGGCGATGGTGCGCGGGCGATAGACAGGGTCGGCGAGCTCGCGCTCGAGCGCTATGCCGGCGTTGGTCTTTGCGAACAGCTTGGTCTCGAAGTCGAGCCCCGGCGACAGGCCAAGGAAGGCGTGGGTGGGCCTCGCGAAGCAATAGATGCAGCCATGCTCGCAGCCGCGATAAGGATTAATCGATCGGCCGAAGCCGATATCGGGCGAAGAGTTCCGCGTGATGATCCGCCGCGCCGGGACCTCCTGCACTTCGGTGGTCAGGGCCTCGAGCTGGGCAAGAGACTCCCAGCCGTCGTCCAACGGCTCATAACCGATCGGCTCATAGCGGCCGGCTCGATCGGTCGCAGCCCCCCGCCCGTTGCGGCGGTCGGCAGCCACGCCTCCAATCTCGAGCGGGAAGCTGTCTGTTTTTCCTGGCTTTCGAAGCGCGATCGACATGTCGCTTCATATAGAGACGGAATGAGAACAAATCAAGAACATAATCGGGAATTGCCGGAAATCCATCAACCACTATAGTCGCGCTCCATGATTTCAGTAGTTATTCCCACCTACAACGCCGAGGCCACGCTCGGGCCAACGCTTGCCGCGCTTGTGCCTGCCGTCGTCCAGGGCACCGTGCTGGAGGCAATTCTGGTCGACGGCGGATCGACCGACGACACCTGCATCATCGCCGATGCGGTGGGCACGCGGCTCATCAGGACGAAGCTCGGGCGCGGCACCCAGTTGCAGGCCGGCGCCGCTGCAGCACGCGGTGATTGGCTCTTGTTCCTTCATGCCGACACGGTGCTCCAGCCAGGCTGGGCTGAAGAGGCGGAAGCCTTCATCGAGCGGGTGACCACAGGGCGGCGCGCTCAGGCCGCGGCTGCCTTCCGCTTTGCGCTCGACGATGACGGGATCATGCCGCGGCTGCTTGAGTCGCTCGTGGCGCTTCGCTGCTTCCTGTTCGCTCTCCCCTACGGGGATCAAGGCCTGCTCATCTCGCGCCAGCTCTATCGCGAGCTTGGCGGTTTCCGCCCGATGCCGCTTATGGAGGACGTCGATCTGATGCGGCGGCTGAAGCGCTGGCAACTCGTCATGCTGCATTCACGCGCGGTGACGAGCGGCATACGCTACCGTAGCGAAGGCTATCTGGCGCGTTCGTTGCGTAATCTCTGCTGCATGGTGCTCTATTTCTTCCGCGTGCCTCTGCGCGTGCTTGCACGACTTTATGGGTGAGAAGCGGGCCCGCCCCTCGCCGCGCGACCTACGCGCCACGTCTCGTCATCATGGCCAAGAGCCCGCGCGCCGGGCAGATAAAGCGCAGGCTCGCGTCGCGCGTCGGCGCGGTTGCCGCGGCGCGGTTTTATCGTACGTGCCTCGCGCACACACTGATGCGGTTGGGGCGAGATCGCCGCTGGCGCATGGTGCTGGCACTATCACCCGACAGCGACGTGCACGCTCGGCTTTGGCCTCGCGGGACCGAGCGGCTGCCCCAGGGCACTGGCGATCTTGGGATCCGCATGCAGCGTTTGTTTCAGCGATTGCCTCCGGGCCCTGCGATCATTGTCGGCGGCGACATTCCCGCCATCAACGCGGGCGAGATCGCGCGAACCTACCGCCTGCTTGGCAATGCCGACGCCGTCTTCGGCAAGGCGCCTGACGGAGGCTATTGGCTCGTGGGCTTGCGACGCAGCCCGCGTACAATCGCGCCATTCGCCAACGTGCGCTGGTCTGGGCCGCACGCGCTCGCCGACACGCTAAGCAGCCTCAAAAGATACCGAGTCGCCTTCGCCACGACGCTCAGCGACCTCGATACCGAAGAGGACTATCGGCGTCTGCGGGGAAATTGGGAACGCTTGATACAGCCATGCTAGGGCTTCGACTTTGCACCCGGCTTGCCCTTGAGCCGCGGCATCACCTCGATGAAGCTGCAAGGACGATGGCGGTTGTCGAGCTGCATTTTGAGGATGCCGTTCCAGCCATCCTTGCAGGCCCCTGGCGATCCGGGCAGGCAGAAGATGAAGGTGCCGTTGACCATGCCGCCGCAGGCCCTCGACTGCACCGTCGAGGTGCCGATGGTCTCGAAGCTCACCATATGGAATAGGGCGGAGAAACCGTCGATCTCCTTCTCGAACAGCGGCTTGACCGCCTCAGGCGTCACATCGCGCTTGGCGAAGCCAGTGCCACCGGTGGTGATGACCACATCGATCTCGGGATCCTTGATCCAAGCCTTCACCTGCTTGCGGATGTCCTTCTCGTCGTCGGACACGATCGTCCTCGCCGCCACTTGATGGCCCGCCTGCTCAATCATCGAGGCAAGCAGTGCGCCTGATTTGTCCGACTTCCCGTCGCGCGTGTCGGAGATCGTGAGCACGGCGATGCGCACGGGGATAAAGGGAGCGCTTTCGTCGATACGACTCATGGCGGAGGTTTTACTCACCTCCAGTTTCTGAATCCAGAGCCGCCTTTAGCATCAGGAGGTCGCGCCAGACAAAGCGCTTCTGCTCCGGCTTGCGCAGCAGAAATGCGGGATGCAGCGTGGCGAGCGTCGGCAGGTCACGGCCGCCGCAAGAATAGCTGAGCCATTTGCCGCGCAGCCGCATGATGCCTTCGCTCGTGTTGAGTATGGTTTTTGCCGCGGCGCCGCCGAGCAGCACCAAAATTCTCGGCGACAACAGCTCGATCTGGCGGGCGAGGAACGGCGCGCACGCCTCGACCTCCTCGGGCGTCGGCATGCGGTTGCCAGGTGGACGCCAGTAAACGGTGTTGGTGATGTAGACGTGCTCCTCGGTGAGTCCAATGGATGAGAGCATGCGGTCGAGCAGTTGCCCGGCGCGGCCGACAAAGGGCTTGCCCTGCAGGTCTTCATCACGGCCCGGCGCCTCGCCGATCAGCATAATGCGCGCCCGGTCGCTGCCACGCGCGAAGCATAGGCTCTTTGCCGTGCGTTTGAGCGAGCAGCCATCGAAGTTGGCGACCAAAGCTTCTAGCTCGGCCATAGTCCAAACCTCCGCTCCAAGCTTCCGCGCCGTCGGCTCGCTGGCGATTTTCGCTGTCACGCGGCGTGGGGCAACGGTTTCGACTCTGCTCGGAGCCGGGTCACGCAGAGCGGCGGGCGAAGCCTTCTCGGCAAAGCAATTCAGCGGCTCATCGCCGATCGCCTCGTCGGCGCCCATGGCTTGGTACCAGTCGAGCAAAGCCCGTGCCGCTTTTTCATCCGCCGCCGACATCGTCCATTCGCTCTTGCCTCGATTGCCTCGCTGCCCCAGATGCGTCATTGCCTGGCTCGACTGGGCAATCCAGTATTCCAGAGTCCTCGCATGAACACCACCAAGCGAATACTGGATTCCGCTTGCGCGGGAATGACTGAAACCGCTGGCCAGGAGAAGACTTGGACCGGCGGCAACAACCCGGAGCAATTCCTTTGGACGACGTGACCGAACGGGAGACCATGGAGTTCGACGTGGTCATCGTCGGCGCTGGCCCTGCCGGGCTCGCCGCTGCGATCAGGCTTAAGCAGCTCGCGGCCGAATTAGGCAAGGACATCTCCGTCGTGGTGCTGGAGAAGGGCAGCCAAATCGGTGCGCATATCTTATCTGGCGCGGTGATCGATCCGGTGGCGCTCAATCGTCTCCTGCCGGACTGGCGCGAGCAAGGCTCGCCGCTTCAGACCGAAGTCAGCGAGGACCGCTTCCACTATCTCACCGAGAAGGGCGGCATCGGCTTCCCCTCCTTTCTCATGCCGCCGCTCATGAGCAATCATGGCTGCTATATCGGCAGCCTCGGCAGCCTTTGCCGTTGGCTCGGCGAGCAGGCGGAAGCTCTCGGCGTCGAGATCTATCCCGGTATTTCCGTGACCAATGCGATGTTCGGGCCGAACGGTGAGGTCGAAGGCGTCATCACTGGTGACATGGGCGTCGCCCGCGACGGCTCGCATAAGGACAGCTTCACGCCAGGCATCGCGCTCGCTGGAAAATACACGCTGCTTGCTGAAGGCGCGCGCGGCTCGCTCACCAAGCAACTCATCCGCCGCTTCGGCCTCGATGCCGAGAGCGGCCCACAGAAATACGGCATCGGGCTGAAAGAGCTGTGGGAGGTGCCGAAGGAGAAACATCGCCCTGGGCTCGTGCAGCACACTATGGGCTGGCCCCTCGGCGACTCAACCGGCGGAGGCTCCTTCCTCTATCATTTCGGCGAGAACCTGGTGTCGGTCGGCTTTGTCGTGCATCTCGACTACGCCAATCCGTATCTCAATCCGTTCAAGGAATTTCAGCGCTCAAAGATGCATCCGCGCATCGCCTCGCATCTCGAAGGTGGCCGACGCATCGCCTACGGCGCGCGAGCACTCACCGAAGGCGGCTGGCAGGCGATTCCGCGCCTTGCCTTTCCCGGCGGGGCGCTGATCGGCTGCGCCGCTGGCTTCATGAACGTGCCGCGCATCAAGGGCAGCCACAACGCGATGCTATCAGGCATGATGGCGGCGGAAGCCGCCTCCGCCGCCATCGGCGCCGGGCGCTCACGCGATGTCCTCGTCACCTACGAAGAGAACGTCGAGCAAAGTTCCCTGGCCGCCGAGCTGAAAAGGGTGCGCAACGTGAAGCCGCTCTGGTCGCGGTTCGGCACCGTATTCGGCGTGATGCTCGGCGGCATCGACATGTGGCTGAACACGCTGTTCCCTTCCCTCACCCACACGCTTAAGCATAAGAAGGCCGACTATGCGAGCCTCACCAAGGCGGCGAACGCGAAGCAAATCGACTATCCCAAGCCTGACGGCGTGCTGACCTTCGACATTCTTTCCTCGGTGTTTCTGTCAGGCACCAACCACGCGGAGAACCAGCCGGTGCATCTCAGGCTTACCGACCCCAGCATTCCGATCGCCGAGAACTTGCCCGAATATGCGGAGCCAGCTCAGCGTTACTGCCCGGCGCAGGTCTACGAGGTGGTCCCGGACGGCGAGAGGGTCAGGTTTCAGATCAACGCGCAAAACTGCGTCCACTGCAAAACCTGTGACGTAAAAGACCCTGCCCAGAATATTACGTGGGTGCCACCGGAGGGGGGCGACGGGCCCAATTACGCCAATATGTAAGCCCCAGCCTGTAACCCCCGTGCGAGCTTGTCGCGGAGTTGGTCACAAACGCGCCGCCTTTCAGTCCCAAGGAAGCTTTCGGGTTGCGGTGAGCACGAAAACGCTTAATCCTCATCCTCTTTAGGGGGGTCGTTGAACCTTCTTGGGGCGGCACCAAGCCGAACGCACACATGCCAACAGTCCAACCGCCTGTCTTCCGCAAATGGGCGCGGAGGTCTCTCTTCATCTTGGCCATTCTCGCGGCGCCCACCGCCTATTCGGGAGTGGCCTCGACAGTCAGCGACCAATCCGACCAAGGCACGCTGCTCGGCAATTATCTCTCCGGCCGCGTGGCCCGCGGTGACCACGATACGGTGGCTGCGGCTGAATTCTACTCGAAGGCACTAGCTGAGGATCCCAACAACGAGGTCATTCTCGAGCAGGCCTTCTTGCTTGAAACGGCAGCGGCGAATTGGGACCGCGCCAACAAGCTCGCGCGCGAGCTGGTCAAAGTCGAGCCGTCGCATCGTATCGCCCAGTTTTTGCTTGGCTGCGACGCCTTCAAGCGTGGCGACTACAAGGACGCCGACGAGCATTTCGCTGCGGCGCGCCAGGGGCCGATCGCCGATCTGACTTCGATACTGGCGCGCGCCTGGGTGGACGAGGCGAGTGGCAAGACCGATGAAGCGTTCGCCACTCTCGACACGCTGAGCGATGCGGATTGGGCGCAGTTCTATCAGCGCTATCATCGCGCGCTAATCGCCGACGTCGCCGGCAAGAGCGACGTGGCGCGGACCAACTTCGCGCAGGCTTTCAAGAAAAATCCCGCGACGTTGCGGGTGGCCGATGCCTATGCGCGGCATCTGCTCAACACTAATAACCGCAAGCTTGCCAAGCAGACGCTGAAGATGCACATCGCCAAATCGTCGGAGCATCCTTTATCGACGGCTTTGCTCGCCGAGATCGAGGCAGGCAAGATACCGCCACTGCTGGTTACGACTCCGACTGACGGACTGGCCGAAGTATTTTATGGCATCGGCGATGCCCTTGCTGGCGAGGGCGGCCTCGACATGGGCATCATCTTCCTACAGTTCGCGCTCTACCTCGAGCCGAATTTCCCGCTCGCCCAGGTGGCACTCGCCGAAGCCTATGACAGCGCCAAGCGTTATGATCTCGAGCTTGTGGCCTTCGACAACATCAAGGAGGATTCGCCGCTCTGGCTGAACGTCCAGATACAGAAGGCGCTCGCGCTGAACGCGCTCGATCGTGTGGACGACGCCAAGGGGCTAGTCGATAAGATCATCGACAAGAACCCAAAGGATGTTCGTCCGCTCGATGCGCTCGGAAACATTATGCGCTCGCATGAGCGCTACGCCGAGGCGCGTGACTACTATAGCCGCGCAATCGCGCTGATCGGCAAGCCGACCAAGGGGAACTGGCCGCTATTCTATGCTCGCGGCGTTTGCAGCGAGCGGCTCAAGGACTGGCCCTCGGCTGAGGCTGATTTGAAGAAGGCGCTCGAACTGTCGCCCGACGAATCGCCGGTGCTCAATTATCTTGGCTACACCTGGGTCGACCAGAGCCAGAACCTCAAGACTGCGATGGACTACATCCGCAAGGCGGTGAAGCTCAAGCCCGACGACGGCTACTACATCGATAGTCTCGGCTGGGCCTATTATCGCCTCGGCAATATCCAGTCCGCCGTCGAGCATCTTGAGCGGGCCGTCGAGCTCAAGCCGGACGATCCGGTGATAAACGATCATCTCGGCGATGCCTATTGGCGCATCGGGCGGAAGCTCGAGGCGAAATATCAATGGCAGCAGAGCCTGACGCTCAAGCCGGACGCCGATCTCATCACGACCATCGACAAGAAGCTGAAGGACGGGCTGCCCGATACCCCGGCGACCAAGGCTGCGAATTCCGGCGTACAGAAGATCGCCGATTAGACCAGTTCCCCATCGCCTTACGGAGCCTTGGTGATGACGGCGCTCCGCGATTGTGGCAAGGCAAAGCTCAACCTCAGCCTTGAGGTGCTCGGCTGTCGCATCGACGGCTACCACGAGCTGCGCAGTCTAGTGACCTTTGTCGAGCTCGGTGACACCGTCGAATTTGTGCCGAGCGATAGCCTAGGGCTCGCCGTCGAGGGACCTTTCGCTGGTGCGCTTCGGGGCGACAATCTGTTGATCGCCGCGGCGGAAGCAGCAAAGGATAAAGCGCCAGGCATCACGCTTGGACGCTTCCGGGTGGAAAAAATTCTGCCTGTCGCGGCGGGTCTTGGCGGCGGCTCTGCCGACGCCGCCGCAGCCCTGCGGATACTCGCCAGAGCCAATCCTGATGCGCTTCCGGGCTCGGTCCTCGCCGAGATCACGCTCCACCTCGGCTCCGACGTGACCGCGTGCCTTGGCAGCAGGCCGGCGCTGATGACCGGACGCGGCGAGATTGTCACCGAGGTTCGTGGCATGCCGGCTTGCGGCGTTGTGCTCGTCAATCCGGGGTTGCCGCTCGCCACGGCAACCGTCTATAGCGCTCTCAACGCGGCACCTCTTCCCGGCAAGGTCCCGGATACTGCCGAGGTTCCGGATTTCGGCAGGAGTTTCGAGCGGCTGATCGCCTACGCGAGCCTGCGCTCGAACGATCTGCAAGTGGCCGCACTCAGCTTGGCGCCCGTCATCGGCGAGGTTCTCGACGCGCTCAAGGGTCAGGACGGCGCGCGCCTCGTGCGGGTGGCTGGTAGCGGTCCGACCTGCTTCGCCATGTTCGCCACGGAAGCGGAAGCAAAGGCCGCCGCAGCAGAGCTTCGCGCGGTCCACACGGATTGGTGGATCGAAGCAACAATGTTGCGACCAATTGAAGCCTCATGGCTGGGACAAGACCGGCACGACGACGTTTCTTTGATCCAGCTAGAACGGGCGATCGACGCAAAAGGCAACCGCGTCAAGCAGCGCGGCCTTTGCGGCGCCATTTGGGAAGATGGCTAGTGCGTCGCGGGCGATGGCGCCGTAATGGCGCGCCCGCTCCATGGTGTCGCTCAAGGCATGGTGCTTCTGCATCAGGCCCATGGCCTCGCGGAGATCCTCCTCGCCGATGTTGCCGTCCTGCAGCGTGCGCTGCCAGAAGGCGCGTTCCTGGGTGTTGCCGCGGCGGTAGCACAGAACCACGGGAAGCGTGATCTTTCCCTCGCGGAAATCGTCGCCGACGCTCTTGCCGAGCGTCGATGGCTCGCCGGAATAATCGAGAGCGTCGTCGACGAGCTGGAACGCGAGCCCGAGATTGCGACCGTAGGACTTCAAGCCCGCTGCTTCGGACTTCGGCCGGTTGACGATCACCGCGCCGACTTCCGTCGCGGCGGCGAACAGCGCAGCGGTCTTGGCGTCGATCACCGCGAGATAATCATCCTCGGTCGTCTCGGTGTTCTTGGCGGTGATCAGCTGCATCACCTCGCCTTCGGCGATGATCGCGGCTGCGTCTGACAAGATGCGCAGGCAACCGAGCGAGCCGACATCGACCATCATCTTGAAGGCCTGGCCCAAAAGAAAATCGCCGACCAACACGCTCGCCTCGTTGCCCCACAGCAAGCGCGCGGCCGTCTTGCCGCGCCGAAGGTCGCTCTCATCGACTACATCGTCATGCAAAAGCGTCGCGGTGTGCATAAACTCCACGCTCGCCGCGAGCCGCAAATGGCCGTCGCCGCGGTAGCCGCAAAGCTTCGCTGCAGCCACCGTCAGCATCGGCCGCAGCCGTTTGCCGCCTGATTCGATCAAATGCCGGGCGAGATCGGGGATCAGCTCGACATTGGAACGGGCGCGGTCGAGGATGATACGGTTGACATGGCCCATATCCTCCTCGACAAGCGCAAGCAACGGCGCAAGGCTTGCCTTTGGATCACGAGCATCGGAAAGCTGGACGAGGACTCCCAAAACACTCCTCCGAAAATGCCGGTTTTAAGACGCGATTGACTTAACAGAGAATAGTGTCGGTGCTCCAGCTTGAAGGTCAAGGTGGCCGACGATAAGGCTTGCGCCCCATGAAGGAATTGTTGCGCTCAAACGACGCGGTGCTCATCTCCTATGTCAGCGCCCTTTTGGAGGAGGACGGCATCGCCTTCATGGTGGCGGACACCAATATGAGTGTGCTGGAAGGCTCGATCGGGGCGCTTCCCCGCCGCGTGCTGGTGGCGAGCAATAGAATCGCACGCGCCAGGGTTCTCCTGACCGGCGCCGGAATCAGCCATGTCCTCGCCGAAAACAAAGACTGATGAGAGCCTGCCTCCCGGCACCACGCTCGATGATTTTCTCGGCGGGCGCATCGTGGTAGTCCAGCCCCAAGCGGGCCACCGCGCGGGAAGCGATGCGGTCTGGCTGCAGGCTGCGGTGGCAGCTCGACCCGGCGATCGGGTGCTCGATGCGGGCGCGGGCGTCGGCGTCGCGGGATTGTGCCTGCTCTCCCGCTCTCCTCAAATTAGCGTGACCGCAGTCGATATCGATGAAGGGGCCTGCGCGCTTGCTCGAGCAAATGCCGCGAGGAACGGCCTCTCCAGACAATTCCGGGCCATCGAAGCTGATCTGACTGCGGCTGCCGAGAACCTGATGGCCAAAGGTCTCGTCCGCGAGGGCTACGACCAGGTGATGGCCAATCCGCCGTTCCATACTGAAGGCACCGTCCGCCCTGCCCGGGATAGAGGCCGCGCGGCGGCTCACATCATGCAAGATGGCGCGCTCAACGCTTGGATCCGCACTCTTGCCACCTTCACTGCACCGAAGGGACGGCTTACGCTCATCCACCGCCCCGAGGCACTGCGAGGGCTCCTGCCCCTGCTGGATCGGCGCTTCGGCGCCATCACGCTCTTCCCGCTATTCCCAAAGGACGACGAGCCAGCGATCCGCGTCATCGTCCAGACTAGAAAAGGAAGCCGCGCTGCCCTCAGCCTCCTCGACGGCCTCGTGCTGCATGATGTTGAAGGCAGCTATACGGCAAAGGCTGAGGCGGTGTTGCGCCACGGTGCGGCGCTTGAGCTTTCGGTTACAAAGTCTGGGAGTTTTCGCGCTTGACCGTCATTGGTTCTGGCCTTGCGCGA
>Ga0182035_10001929_pt1 | contig 10740 bp, 10 predicted proteins | sample flu12Cox44000170_FD_125969 | JGI IMG/M metagenome (GOLD analysis project Ga0182035, IMG submission 125969) | Lab enrichment of tropical soil microbial communities from Luquillo Experimental Forest, Puerto Rico - flux4day.12C.oxic.44.000.170 | ecosystem: Environmental > Terrestrial > Soil >...
CAGTAATGGGTGCAGGGAACTGGCACTAACCGGCCGAAAACTTACCAACACACACATCGCAACCACATTCCAGGCGCACGACATTTTTGTCGTGGAACGCCACACCCCCCACCAGAACAAATTTAAATAGAGTTACGGCGGCCACAGCGACAGGGAAACGCCCGGTCCCATCCCGAACCCGGAAGCTAAGCCTGTCAGCGCCGATGATACTGCCCACCCGGGCGGAAAAGTAGGACACCGCCGAACATATACAAAAACACCCCCGGCAGCGGGGGTGTTTTTGCATTCGCAAAAAGCCGGCCGAATCTAGTCAAATAAAGTCAAATTCACCGATGCGCGCTTTTTCTCCAACTCGAGCAGGGTTCGCTTTCGGTCGAGCCCACCGCCGTAGCCGGTGAGGCTTCCGTCGGCGCCGATCACACGATGGCACGGAACGACGATCGCGATGGGATTGTGGCCGTTGGCCAATCCCACGGCGCGCGCGGAACCCGGGGCGCCGACCTGCGCAGCGATTTCCCCGTAAGACCTGGTTTCGCCATACGGAATTGTCAGCAGCGCCTTCCATACTCGCTGCTGAAATTCGGTCCCGCGCAGATCGAGCTCGATGTCGAAATCGGTGAGCTCGCCGGCGAAATAGGCGTTGAGCTGCTCGACGGCGTCGCTGAACACCGCGGGATCGCGGGCCCAGCCGGCGTGGCTCGGCTCGTAGGTCTGGTCGACCATCCGGAGATTCGTCAAAACAGAGCCGCGCCCGGCCAGGGTCAGCAGTCCGATCGGGCTGTCGATAGTGCGGTAGTGGATCATGCGACCTCCTGTGGTGGCCAATGGTTTACAGGATGCTCGAGAGTGGTCCACAGATGTTGGGTGGCATAGGAGCGCCAGGGACGCCAGCCTGCACTGCGCTCGATGAGTTTCCGCTGGTCCGTAGGCAAGCCGAGATGCTTGGCGGCCAGCCGAAGACCGAGGTCGCTGGCGGGGAAGGCATCGGGATCGCCGAGGCCACGCATCGCGATCACCTCCGCGGTCCAGGCGCCGACCCCGGGCAGGGCCAGCAACTGCGCGCGGCTGGTTTCCCAATCGCTCCCGGCGTCCAGGACGATGCTCCCGTCGGCAAGGCCGGCAACCAGGGCGGTCAGCGTCCGCTGCCGGGCCTTGGGCACCGCCAGATATGTCGGATCGATGTCGGCGAGTTGTTCGACCGACGGGAAGGCATGCGTCAACGCACCCTCGGGGTCATGCACCGGCTGCCCGTAGGCCGCGACCAGCCGGGCCGCGTGGGTTCTCGCGGCTTTAGTCGACACCTGCTGGCCCAGTATCGCGCGCACGGCGAGTTCGGCCTCATCGACGGTGCGCGGAATCCGTTGTCCGGGAGCCTTTTCCACCACAGGAGCCAGCTCGGGGTCACGGGTGAGCGCGTCGACCACCGCTTCGGGGTCGGCATCGAGGTCCAAGAGCCGCCGGCATCGGGCGATCGCCGTCGTGAGGTCGCTGAAGTCGTCGAGCACCAGCTGACAGCGGACGTGGTCGGCGGCGGGCGTCAGGGTGACTACGGCGCTGCCGACGGGAAGCCGCAGGCTGCGTCGGTACGCACCGTCGCGGACCTGTTCGCAACCGAGCACGATGCCGGCCGCCAGGTGGCCGAAGACCCCTTCGTAGGCGAACGGCGTGCGTACCGGAAGTCGAAGGCACACGGTCCCCGGCGAATTGGCTCCGGATTTGACGGGCCCGGACCCGTTCGCGGCGCGTTTGCGCAGTGCCGTCGGCGTGCTTTCGAACACCGAACGTACGGTGTCGTTGAACTGACGGATGCTGGAAAACCCGGCGGCGAAGGCGACGTCGCCGAACGACAGGTCGGTGGTCTCGATCAGCACGCGGGCGGTCTGCGCTCGTTGCGCGCGGGCCAGCGCCAGTGGGCCGGCGCCGACCTCGGCTTGCAGAAGCCGCTCCAGCTGGCGGGTGGTGTAACCGAGGCGAGCCGCAAGGCCGCCGACGCCCTCTCGGTCCACCGTGCCGTCGGCGATCAGGCGCATCGTCCGCGCGACGACGTCACCGCGAACGTTCCATTCCGGAGATCCCGGAGACGCGTCGGGACGGCACCGCTTACAGGCCCGGAACCCCGCGCGTTGAGCGGCCGCCGCGGTCGGATAGAACCGAACATTACGAGCAAACGGCGGCCGCACGGGGCAGCTGGGCCGGCAGTAAATCCGGGTCGTCAGCACCGCAGTGACGAACCAGCCGTCGAACCGGGCGTCCTTGGACTGGACCGCCCGGTAGCAGCGTTCGAAATCGTCGTACACGCTTCAACAGTTACACCCACCCACCGACAAAACTGGCGGAAAACCGACATGATCGTGAACGGTTGAGCTATCCGCGTTGGTCGCATCGCAGTGGTGGTTGGGCAACCGCCGGCCCATCGTCAGGGCAAGGTGAGTCGCCGAAACCGGCCGCGACACCTAAACTGTCTCGCGGGAGTCGGGGTTCACTGCTGTGCGTTTGGATTTGAGTCGAAGGGTTTGACATGGGGGTTTTTGGAGGTCCCTGCGGACTGGGAGTTTGGGCAGGCGGTGCGCTAAAAGTCGCAGGTCTCGTTGCCGCGGTGGTAGCGACGTGGGCGCTCGCGGTCGCCTTCGTTCCGTCCGCGTCCGCCGATCCGTGTCCGGACGTTCAGGTGGTGTTCGCCCGCGGTACAGATGAGCCTCCCGGTCCTGGCCCGACCGGGCAGGCATTCGCGGACGCGCTGCGCTCACGCGTCGGCGCGAAGTCGTTCGACGTATATCCGGTCAACTACCCGGCCACCCATGAGTGGAGCACCGGCCTCGACGGCATCAGGGACGCCGGCGCGCATGTCGTTTCGATGGCGCACGACTGCCCCAAGACCAAGATGGTGCTCGGCGGCTTTTCCCAAGGCGCGGCCGTGATGGGCTTCGTCACCTCGGCCGCCATTCCGGATGGGGTCGATCCGGCGACCGTGCCGAAACCGATGGACCCCGAGGTGGCCAATCACGTCTCGTCGGTCGTGCTCTTCGGAACGCCAAACGTGCGGGCGATGAACTTCCTCGGCGAGCCACCAGTCGCAATCGGCCCGCTCTATCAGGCCAAGACCATCAAGGTGTGCGAAGCCGAGGACCCGGTCTGTTCCGACGGGATGGATTTCGCCGCGCACGACACGTACGCAGACGACGCAGCAATGATCGACAAGGGGGTGGCCTTTGCGGCCAGCCACCTTGACGAAGGTCCTAGCGGTCCAACGACAGTCGCCCCGTCACCACACCACGGGGGCTTCGGAAGCTGAGGCGCTGCCCGACGCCGCAACCGTAAGGCCCGTGGGTCTTTTCGGGTGGCTCGGGGGATGATGCAAGCGTGACGGCGAAAAAGACCAACGACGTGCTGCGCGTCGGCGAGTTCGAGCGGACGTTCGAAGACGAGCTGGTCGCGCGCTACGAAATCCCCAGGCTTCCCGAGGGTCCGCGGCGGCCCGAGTTCCTGGCCGAGCATGCGGCCGACATTCGGGTCGTGGTGGCGTCGGGTCCCCCCGGCGTCGACGCCGCCACCATCGCGGCGCTGCCCAACCTGGAGGTGATCGTCAACAACGGCGCCGGGGTGGACTCGATCGATCTGGAAGCGGCGAAGCGCCGGGGTGTAGGCGTGAGCAACACTCCGGACGTGCTGTCGGACACCGTTGCCGATACGGCGCTGGGGTTGATCCTGATGACGCTGCGCCGTTTTGGCGCCGCCGACCGCTACGTTCGCGCGGGGCGATGGGCGCGGGAAGGCCAGTTTCCTTACGCCCGGGACATCAGCGGCCTCCAGGTGGGAATCCTTGGGCTGGGCCGGATCGGTTCGGCCATCGCGACCAGGCTGCTCGGATTCGACTGTGCCATTGCGTATCACAACCGCAAGCCGATTGACGGGTCGCCATACCGCTATGCGGAGTCGCCGTTGGAGTTGGCCGAGTCGGTCGACGTTCTGATCGTCGCCACCACGGGTGACCGCACGACTCGCAAACTGGTCGACCGCGTCGTCCTCGAAGCATTGGGCCCCGAGGGCTACCTGATCAACATTGCGCGCGGCAGCGTCGTAGACCAGGACGCGCTGGTGGAGTTGGTAGCCGGCGGCGGGCTGGCCGGAGCGGGGCTGGATGTCTTCGTCGATGAACCCCACGTGCCTGCCGAGCTGTTCGCCCTGGACAACGTCGTGCTGTTCCCGCACGTCGGCAGCGCGACCGGCCGGACCCGCCGGGCGATGGCGCTGCTCGCGATCCGTAACCTCGAAAGTTACCTCACCACAGGCGAACTGGTGACACCCGTGTTGCGACCGCTGAGACACCCGGAGCAGCCGCGCTAATCAACAGTGCTTTCGCCTTGTGCCGCAATCGCGGCGAACATCGTGTCCAGGGAGCGCAGCAGGCGCTTATGGGTGAAGTCCTTGGGTGACACCAGCAGCAGCCGGCCCGACTCCCACAGCACGGCCACCAGGTGATGGGCCAGCAGCCCGAGATCGGCATGCTGGTCGGCGGTGCATGACTGACGCAGTGCCGCTTCGAATTCCCGCACAATCCGGGCGCGGATACGCGCGACGCGTTTACGGAACGTCGGGGTGCCAACGCTGGCGATCATGAAGATGGCCCGCCACCGTGCTGGCGCCTCGGCCACCGCGCGCAGGTAGTTGTCGAACAGGTGGTGAAACGCGGCAGCCCCGTCCCCGTCATGCTGGCGCGGCATGGCGTCGGCGATCTGGGCCAGCGCTCGTTGCTCCTCACGGTCGAGTGAGGAGCGAAGCATGTGGTTGGCGTCGGTGAAATGGCTGTAGACCACCGGACGGCTCACGCCGGCGCGCCGGGCGACGGCGTCCATGCTGACAGCGCCGTAGCCGTCGATGTCGACGATCTCGAGCACGATATCCAGCAGCTGTTCGCGCCGCTGCGCGGGCGACAGCCGCGGGGCGTAGGGACGGTTGCGCCGCGCCGTCGCCTCGGTCATGCGGAGGTCCTCTCTCGGTCGCAATCGGCCTCTTGACAGAAGCTACACCAGACTAGCTACAGTGGTGTAGCTTAAAGCTACAGTACCGTAGCTTTCTGGTGAAAGGCGAGGATGCGATGGACGACACCAACCTCACGACGGCGGCGCCAGGGGCGCGGCTCGATATCGAGGTACGTGCCCGCGAGCTGGCCGATATGGCACGTGGCTTGGCAGATCAGATCGAGACCGGCCGCAGACTTCCCGCCGAATTGGTCAGCGCGCTGCGGGATTCCGGTCTGCTGCGCGCGGGCGCGCCGGTGGAGGTCGACGCCCTGGAGCTCCCCGCCGGCACGGCGCTGCGCTGCGCCGAGGAGGTGGCGCGCGGCGATGCGTCGGCCGGCTGGTGTGTGTCGATCGCGATCACCAGCAGCCTGCTGGTGGCGTATCTGCCGCCGGCGAGCCGGGATGAGCTGTTCGGTGCGGGGCGCGGCGTGGCCGCCGGAGTGTGGGCGCCGAACGGCAAGGCCCGGCGTGCGCCCGGCGGCGTGGTCGTGTCAGGACGTTGGGCTTTTTGCAGCGGCATCACCCACGCCGACGTGCTCTTCGCCGGCTGTGTGCTCGACGACCGGCCGGTCGTGGTCGCCCTGCCCACGGAGCAACTCCAAGTCCTCGACACCTGGCACACCCTCGGTCTGCGTGGCACCGGCAGCAACGACGCGGTCGCAGACGGCTTATTCGTCCCCGACACCCGCGTGGTCTCGATATTCGACGGGCCGCTGATCGACCGGCCCCTGTACCGATTCCCGGCGTTCGGCTTCTTCGCCGCCTGTATCACCGCGGCCGCGATGGGCAACGCGCGCGCCGCCATTGACGATTTCGTCGAGCTCGCGGGTGCGAAAAAGACTGGCGCGTCGAATCGTACGCTGGCAGAGCGTCCCACCATTCAGGCCGCCGTCGCAGGGGCCGAATCGGCGCTGGAGGCCGCGCGGGCCCTGTATTACCGGGCCATCGAAATCGCCTGGCGGGCAAGCCAAGACGAGCCATCGCTGCCGGTGGAAGCGCGTATACGGTTGCGCCTTGCCGCCACCCATGGGGTGCGCACCGCGGCCGACGTGGTGCGCACCATGTACGACCTTGCCGGCGGCAGCGCCATCTACGACGGGGCGCCCCTGCAACGACGTTTCCGCGACGCGTTCACCGCTACGGCGCATTTCCAGGTCAACCAGGCGTCATACGAATTGCCCGGCCGCATTCTGCTGGACCAGCCCACCGAAGTGACGATGCTGTGAGTGGGCGAATCGAGGCGGTGCTGCCGTTTTGGCTGGACCGCCCCGACCTGGAGGCGGTGCAGGTCGCCCAGGCGGCCAGCCAGGCGGGGCTGACCGGATTGTGGATCGGAGAGATGGCCAGCTTCGACGCTTTCGCCCTGGCCACCGCGATCGGTACGCGCACAACGGGATTGCGGCTCAAACTGGGACCGCTACCCATCAGCGTGCGAACCCCGGTCGCGGTCGCGTTGGGCGCAAGCTCGGTGGCCTCGCTCACCGGCTGCGAAATCGACGTCGCGCTGGGTGCCTCCAGCCCCACCATCGTGACCGGTTGGCACGACCGCGAGTGGCTGCACAGCGCGGCCCGCATGCGCGAGAACATCCGGTGCCTGCGGCCGATGCTGCGCGGCGAGCGCGCCGACCACGACGGGCGCTATCTGCGCAGCCACGGGTTCCGGCTGCGCCACCCGCTGCCGCACACCCGCATCGGGGTGGGGGCCTTCGGGCCCAAGATGATCCGCCTCGCTGCCGAGCTCGCCGACGAGGTGGTGCTCAACCTGGCGACACCGCAACGGGTCGCCGAGGTGCGACACGAAGTCGACGACCACGCCGCGGCCACAGACCGCGGGGCCCCGCACGTGACGGTGTGGGTGCCGGTCGCCCTGCGACCGGGTGAGGCCTCGCTGCGGCAGACGGCCAACCAGCTGGCGGTCTACCTCGCCCCGCCCGGCTATGGCGAGATGTTCAGCGAGCTCGGCTTTCCCGGGCTCGTCGAGCGTGCCCGCGGCGGCGCGCGGCGCTCGGAGTTGGCGGCCGCGATTCCCTTCGAGCTTGCCGAGCAGCTCGGCGCTTTCGGCAGCCCCGAGCAAATCGCCGCCCGTCTGCGGGCCTACCTGAACGCGGGCGCGGACACCGTCGCCGTGGTGCCGGTCACCGCCGAAGACCCCGCGGGCCGTGCCGTCCTTCAGTGCGCCGCAGAGGGCGGCCGGATCACAGCACCAGATAAGGAGGCGGCGTCATGAAAGCCGCGAATTCTCAATGCAGACTCGCCGCCCGTCCGAAGGGGCTGCCCAAGGCCGCGGATTGGGCGATCGTCGACGAGCCCATCCCGGCTGCCGCCGACGGAGAGTTCGTTGTCGGAATCGACTACCTGTCAATCGATCCGGCGATGCGCACCTGGATGAACGCGGGCCGCTCCTACGTCCCGCCCGTCGAGATCGGCGAGGTGATGCGCGCGCTTGCGGTCGGGCGTGTCGTGCAATCGCGCCATCCCGAATTCGCCGTCGGCGACCACGTCTCCGGCATTTTCGGCGTTCAGAACTTTGCGGTTTCCGACGGAGCCGGCGTCGACAAAATCGACACCACTCTCGCACCGGCGAGCACATACTTGGCAGCCCTCGGAATCAGCGGTCTTTCGGCGTATTTCGGACTGCTGGACATCGGCCGCCCCGAACCCGGTCAAACAGTGCTGATATCCGGGGCGGCCGGATCGGTGGGCAACATCGTCGGACAGATCGCCAAGATCCAGGGATGTCGAGCCGTCGGCATCGCCGGCGGTGAGGACAAATGCCGCTGGCTGGTCGAGCGGGCCGGGTTCGACGCCGCCATCGACTACAAGACCGCAGACTTGCGCGCGGAACTGAAAGCCCATGCACCCGATGGCGTCGACGTCTTCTTCGACAACGTCGGCGGCGCGGCACTCGAGGCCGCTCTCAACCGGCTGGCGCACGGCGCCCGTATCGTGCTCTGCGGTGCGGTGTCGCAGTACAACGACGCCCCGCGCGGACCGGCGAACTACATGCAACTGCTTGTCGCCCGGGCTTCGATGACGGGCTTTGTCATCTTCGACTACCTGGCGCGCTACCCGGAAGGCATTGCGCAGCTGGCGAAGTGGGTCCACACCGGCCAACTGCGATCGCACGAGGACATCGAGCACGGCGACGTCGGCGACTTCCCGGAAACGCTCCTCAAGCTCTTCGCAGGCCAGAACACCGGCAAGCTGATCTTGGCGTTGAACGACCCTTCGCCGCATCAGTGATCGGGCGCCGCGGCCTCGGCGAGTGAAGCCAGGCGCGTGGGATGCCCGTGCCCGCGAAGGGTCACAGTCTCGCCCAAAGACCAACGGGCACGCTCGTTTTCGCTCGCGCGCTTGAGCGTGTCGGCCGTTGCGAGCAATCCGCCCGGATGCGACTTGGCCAGCTCGCACAGCCGCGCGGCCTCGTTGACCGGCTCGCCGATCACTGTGTATTCGAAACGTTCTTTGGCGCCGACGTTGCCGGCCACGACCTGGCCGGCCGCCACACCGATGCCGGCGTCGAGGTCACACATTTCGCCGGCAAGCCGCTCGGCAATACTGCGCGCAGTGGCCAGCGCCTCATCTTCGGGACAATCGAGGTGATTGGGAGCCCCGAAGATCGCGAGCGACGCGTCACCTTCGAACTTGTTGACAAGTCCGTTGTGTCGGTCCACCTCCTCGACGACGATCGCGAAAAACCGGTTGAGGACCTCAACGACTTCGGTCGGAGGTTGACTGGTCACCAATTGGGTGGAGCCGACGATATCGATGAAGACGACCGCGACATGGCGTTCTTCGCCGCCGAGCGTCGGTCGCTCGCGTTCCGCGGCCAGGGCAACTTCGCGCCCGACGTGCCGGCCGAAAAGATCGCGCACGCGTTCGCGTTCACGCAGTCCGTCGACCATCGCGTTGAACCCACGCTGCAGCTCACCGAGCTCGGTGCCGTCGAACACCACCAGGTTGCCCCGCAGGTCGCCCCCCTCGACGCGGCGGAGCGCCGCACGCACCACCCGCACCGGTGTTGCGGTCAGCCAGGACAGGATCCACGTCAGGATGCATCCGAAGATCAAGGTTGCGATCGACACCATCATGACGCCGACCGCGAATTGGGTCTCGGTCAGATTCCGCATCACCAGCTGGAAGAAAGCCACCAGGGCGATGCCGATGACCGGCACGCCCGAACCGAGGAACCAGACCATCATGGTTCGGCCCATGAGGCCCGCCGTCAATCGCCGCGGCGGTCTGCCCGCCTCGAGCGCCTGGGCGGCCACGGGGCGCAGTGCGAACTCGGTGATCAGATAGGCGGCGGTGGCGACCAGAACGCCGCAAATGCCGACCCCGAACAGAAACCGCGGGATGAACTGCCTGTTGAACAGGCCGTAGAGGGTCGTGGACAGTGCCGTCCCGATTCCCCACAGGCTGAGGTCGACGGCCGCGACTCGCCAGGGGGCGAGGAATGTGTTGCGCTCGTCGACGCGGGTGGGTTTGCGCTCCTCGATCGCCCAGCGCAGCGCCTCCACCGTCCGCCAGGTAATCGATAAAGTGCCTACGGCCATCGCGCAAATGAGGTAGCCCGGCATGACTATGAATGTGATCCACCCCGGTGCGTCGTCAAAGATGCTCGGTTCGGGAATGGCGACCGTAACCAACAGCGCGGCGACGGCGATTCCGATCAGGTTCGCCGCCATGACGAGGGTGGTCAGGATGAACCGGATACGTATCCGCCGACGTTTTTGGCTCTCCGAAACCCGCCCGAGCAGCAGGGAACCGTACGCAGGGGTTTCCTGCAGCCGACCGCTTTGACGGGTAACTCTCTCGAGCACCCGGCCCAGGCGTTGTGCCGCGGTCGTCTTGGGCATTGTGGCGTCAGCGTAATTTGTCGCACACGCTTTAAGGTGAGTCGGGTGCGTCTAGTGATCGCCCAATGCACCGTCGACTACATCGGCCGGCTGACCGCGCATCTGCCCTCAGCACGCCGGTTGCTGCTGTTCAAGGCCGACGGGTCGGTCAGCGTCCACGCCGACGACCGCGCCTACAAGCCGTTGAACTGGATGAGTCCGCCGTGCTGGTTGACCGAAGACCTCGATGGCCAGACACCGGTGTGGGTCGTGGAGAACAAAGCGGGCGAACAGCTGCGCATCACCGTCGAGGAGATCGAGCACGACTCCAGCCATGATCTGGGCGTCGATCCCGGATTGGTCAAGGACGGCGTCGAGGCGCACCTGCAGGCGTTGCTCGCCGAGCACGTCCAACTGCTGGGCGAGGGATACACGTTGGTCCGGCGCGAGTACATGACCGCCATCGGTCCTGTCGATCTGCTGTGTCGCGACGAGCGGGGTGGCTCGGTCGCGGTGGAAATCAAGCGGCGTGGCGAGATTGACGGCGTGGAACAGCTGACCCGCTATCTCGAGTTGCTCAATCGCGACAGCATTCTGGCGCCGGTGACGGGGATCTTCGCGGCTCAGCAGATCAAGCCGCAGGCACGCACTCTGGCAATCGACCGCGGGATCCGCTGCGTGACACTCGATTACGATCAGATGCGCGGCATGGACAGCGACGAGTACCGGCTGTTCTGATTTGTCCCACTAGACTGACGGCATGTTGCGTCCTGCAAGTTGGACTGGACTAGCGGGTGGAAGTCCCGTCCCGGTAAGTACCGGAGCGCCGGGTAGCAGGCCCCGGTTCGTCGTGGAGACGCGGCGGGCTAAGCGGGGTGTCA
>Ga0182035_10001936_pt1 | contig 10728 bp, 8 predicted proteins | sample flu12Cox44000170_FD_125969 | JGI IMG/M metagenome (GOLD analysis project Ga0182035, IMG submission 125969) | Lab enrichment of tropical soil microbial communities from Luquillo Experimental Forest, Puerto Rico - flux4day.12C.oxic.44.000.170 | ecosystem: Environmental > Terrestrial > Soil >...
CGGTGTTCGGTGTTGGTAGGGCCGGATCTCCGAGCCGGCCGGTTCATTTCATGGCTTGCACCGTCACCCTCCTCGGGCGGCTCGGAGATCCGCCCCTACTACATCCCTTGCACGTATGCGCTCGCTAAACACACACGAAATGGCATTTCGCAACAGGCTCTTGGCTAATAGGCGAATCCACTCTGATTGTTGTACGGATCGAGATTTACCAGAATAAGAATGATACTATCCAACGCTTCCGTCGCCTTCGTTCGGCGGCGACTTGCTCGCGTTTCACCTTAATGGCCGCCCTGTTCGCCGTAAGTGTAAACCCGCTTCGGAAATTGCGGAAAAATATTAGAAGTCAGCAAAACACCGCTCGAGGAACAAAACTCGAGCGCGCCTTCTACATCGCAGATCCACACTTCCTTTGCTCCGGCTTCAAAATAAAGTGCCTTTTTTCTCGTGATTTCCTCCGCACTATTACCAGGAGAAAGAATCTCGATACAAATGTCCGGTGCAGGGTAAGCCGCCAGCACGTTCCTCTCTAAAACCTGTGGATGGTCGTTTGAAAGCCACGCCACCTCCGGCACTTTGGTTCCATCGGAAGTAGATACAGCACATTCAGTGCGAAATGGTTTACTGACCTGCCCAACGAGGATCAATGAGACCTGGAACCTCAGTCTTGCTTCATGAAAGCCAGATTCCCCCAGTAGTCCATGCTCTGAATCGTGCCCGCGTCGCCACCTGAAAGTAGTGGGCGCGACGTCACTACATCGACGAAATTGATGAGGGCCGGAACCAGGCTTGGCGGGTTGGCATTTGCGGCCGCTTCCGAGATACCGAAAACATTTCCGCGTACGCACACGTCGGCGTCGAAGCCCATGACGATGACAGCCGTGACGCCCGGGGTGCTGACCCAAGCCTGGTAAGCAGGATCATGGAACGCCGAATGTTTGTTGCCGCCGTCCGCGACCCAAATGTTCGTGCCCGGGATGCCGCCGACGGCATTTTGGAGCCCGGCGCACACGGCATTGGTCGGCGTTGGCACGTTTTGGCCGCGCACACCGGTATGAGGGTCGCGCAGGATGCAGACGTGCATATTGTTTTCGGCAGCCGCATTCAGTACAGCATTCATGTGCTCCAAGGCCGTGGCGCCGTCCCAACTGTGACTCATGTCGCCCTGGGGGCCGCCGAGATGAATCAGCACCAGGCGCGTGTTGGCTGCTTTCGCCTCGATATATTCCGTCACCGTCATGTCCTGGCCGATCTGGGCGGTGCTCTTGGTCAGCTGGAGGCTGCCGTAATTCAGGTTGCCGTTAGTGAACGTGGCCGTGGGGCGCGTGGTGTTCCGGAGGTATTGGATCGCCTCGACGCCGGCCCCGACCGGCGCTTGGCGGAGTCCGGGCGGTATCGAAAAGGTGTTTTCCAGAAAGGCGATGGCTTTGCGGTATTTCCAGAGCTTGCTGATGTGAGCATTGTCCCGGACGCGCCCGAGCGCGGCGATGGCCTCTCTAACTTCGATCCCGGTGCTGTCGCGGCGCAGTAGTGCTCCCAGCGCTTTCAATGTCCCGTCGAGATGCCCTTTCTTTTCCAGTCCAGAACCGACTCTCTGGGCAAGCGCGACGAATTCGGTGTAGTAGTGGTCCGGATATTGCGGCATGTCCGTATCTTTCCTTAAGTCCGTATATTATTCAAACGAGCTTCTACGCCAGCGTTGGTCGCCTTGAACTTACGACTTCACCGTAAAGCCGGTCGCCTCGGAGATGCGACCCTACCAGTTTCGATCGCGTTGGAGGTCTAACTCTTTGCAAATCAATAGATTCTACCACCAGTTCCGAGAAGCGAGTCACCGACTCATATCAGTACCCAGGGTTCCGCTTCGCTCAATCCGCTTCGCTCCACCCTAGGCTGCCGATTAACCTTTGGTGGCGCCCGCCGTTAAGCCGCCGCGCCAGTATTTGCCCAAGACCACGAATGCAATCAGCAGGGGCAGCACGCTGATCAGCGAGCCCAAAGCGATGAGGTTAAAGACCGGTTTTCCGCCAGCGGCGGAGCTCACACTGTTCCAGACGTTCAGCCCAAGGGTTAGCGGGTAGAGGCTGTCCTGGCTCAAGACGATCAACGGCAGGAAAAAGTTGTTCCATGCCCCGACAAAACAGAGCAAGGCAACCGTCACCAGTCCTGTCTGCATCAGCGGCATTCCGATCCGCCAGAAAATCTGCCATTCGCTCGCGCCTTCGAGACGCGAGGCCTCGATCAGCTCATCGGGGAGAGATGAATCCCAGAAAGTCTTCATCAGGTAAAGGCCGAAGGGGTTAACCAGGCTCGGCAGGATCACGCCCCACATCGTGTTGACCAGGCCTATTTTGTTGAGCATCAGGAACAGCGGCAACACCAATGCCGTCGACGGCACCATGATCGTGCCCAGGATGAAGTTGAACAGAAAGTGCTTAGCCGGAAAATCGTACTTGGAAAAGGCAAAGCCGCCCATGGCGCAGATCAGCGTGCTGCCCAGCGTGATGGACCCGGCGTAAAGCAGCGAGTTGCCAAACCAGCGTAGGAAAATCCCACCCTGATAAGTAAAAAGGCCGCTGAGATTCTCAAGAAAATGGGGTGGACTGGCAAACCACAAACCGAAGGTCGAGAAAATCTGCCCATTGTCCTTGGTCATCGCGGCGATAATCCAGGAGGCGGGCAACAGGCAGTAGAGCAGGAACGCCGCGAGCACGACGTTGCGCAAAGCAGCTGGCACGGGGGAGGTGCCGGCAAACTTTGCAGAGAGCGGTGGCAACGGCGCAATCGCTTGTCCCTGCGGGTCCGCAGACACAGTCGCATCATCAGGGTCGCTTTGGGCGGACGGTTGCTTGAATGCCATAATCCTTGCGGTTTGCTAACGGGAACCAATGCGGCGCAGGAACGGTCCGCTGATCACAAAGATGAGCAGCGCCAATAGGATGGCCAGTGCCCCCGCATACGAGTAGTTGGCGTCGCGCGCTGCGGTCAGGTAAAGGTAAAGGTTTGGGGTGATGTTGTCGGCCACATACCCAAGCGGCCGCAGCACGAACGCTTCGGTGAAGAGTTGCGATGTGCCGATGACCGAGAAAATGAACAACAGTTTCAGCGTTGGCATCAGCAGAGGGATCTTGATCGAACGCACGATGTCCCACTGCGTGGCTCCATCGACGCGTGCGGCTTCATAGAGATCTTTGGGGATGTTCTGCAGGGCCGCAAACAAGGTAATCATGTTGTAGCCCGTCCAGGTCCATGTGACGATATTGGCGATCGATAAAAGCACCACTCCCGGAGACAGGAATTCGATCGTGCCCGCATGGAGCGCGCCCAGGACTTGGTTAAAGGGCGAAAGGTTCGGTGAGTAGAGGTAACCCCAGATAAGCGCACCGATGGCCGTCGGAATTCCGTAGGGCATGAAGAAGGCGGTGCGGCACACCTTCATGAAGACGCCACGCGACTGGTCCAGTAGAAGCGCAAGCACGATCGCCAACCCGAGCATGACAGGAACCTGCACGATCCCAAAAATGAACATGTTTTTGAGGCCGTTAAAAAAGTCGCCGTCCTGAACGGCCCGAAGGTAGTTTGCCAAGCCGCCAAACACTTCCTTAGCCGGGCCGATGCCGACCCGTTTGCGGATGAAGAGGCTCAGGTAAATAGCATAGAAGACCGGCGTCAGATAGAATGCGACGAACACCGCCAGGAATGGCGCGAGGAAAAGCAAAGCTGTCTTGCGGCGCTGGCGCATGGCTTAGGGATCCCGTTGACCCCGTTCTTCGCTTCGGGTTACTTGGCTTTGACCTCGTAGCCATCACCCTTGGCGTTCTTGAGGGACTCGTTCTGCCAGGTGGGCACCGTGAGGCCGTACTGATCAAAAATCTTTTTGTTATAGAGCAAGGCCATAGGCCCGGTGTCTTGAGGGATGCCATAGACGGCTTTGCCATCGGGAGACATCTGGCCCCATGTCCAGGGGACGAAGTAGTCTTTCACATCGTTCGCGAAGCCGCTTACCCATGACCAGACCTCGAGCATGATCGGACCGCTTTCAGCGGGGAACTTGCTGTAGTCGGGCTGACGAAAGGCCTCTTGGGCACTGACTGAGAGCAGCGGCAACCCGATCAACGCCCCCAGCAACAGGGCAACGCCGAACTTGCAAGAGCGGAAGAAACGCGAAAACCAACGGTAAACAACGAAGCAGCTCATGAGGGGGGATAATAGAAGGGATTAAAGCGACCCAGCAAAATCAAGCCGTAAAGCGGGGCGGGGTGCAAGCATTTTTGGAAGCGCTGCAAGTTTGGAGGTTCACCGATAATCTTGGGCGAATGCTCCTCCATTTCAGTTTCCGCTCTATTCAAGTACGACCTCACCGTAAAACCGGCCGGCTCGGAGATCCGGCCCTGCCTCGCCAGCCTCCGTTGTGATGGGGCGGTGCGAACAGGGTCCGATCTCCGAGCGGACCGTCAACATCGAGGCACGTCACCCTTTGACTGCGCCCGCAGTGAGACCCGCGATGATCTGTTTCTGGGCCATCAGATAAAAGATCAGCGCCGGCATGAGGGTAAGACTTACGAAAGCCAGTACCCTGCCCCAATCGGTCCCGTACTGACCCTGGTATTGCATGATGCCGAGCGGCCAGGGGTACAGCGATTCGCTGTTGATCATCACCAAGGGTAACAAATATTCATTCCAGCTCCCGATCAGGGCCAGGACACCCACGGTAGCCAGGATCGGCCGCGACAGCGGTAAAGTGATCTGCCAAAATATCCGCGTATAACCGCAGCCGTCGACGAAGGCCGCCTCAAACAGATCTTTGGGTAACTCCGCAAAAAAACCCTGTAGCAACACCACCGCAAAACCCAGGTTGAAGGCCACTTGCGGCAGAATCACTCCCCAATAGCTATCCAGCAACCCCATGTCACGCACTCGGATGAAGACGGGTAACACTGCCGTGGCAAATGGGAAAGTCAGCCCCAAGGCAAGATAGTTGGAGATCCACCTTTTGCCCGCAAAATGCAGGTGGGCCAACACAAAGGCCGCCATGGAACTGATCAACAAAGTCAACGCGACTGTCACGAAGGCGATGAAAGCCGAGTTGCCCAGCATCTGCCAAAAACGGCTGCCGGTGGCAATCGACACGTAGTTGTCGATCAGCCATTCCCGCGGCAGCCCGAACGCGTTGGTGCGCAGATCACCCGTCGATTTAAACCCGCCGATGATTGTGGCCCACAGCGGAAATAAACAGAGCCCTGCAGCCAGCAGAAGCACCAACCAGCGGTAATAGGTAAACAGACCTGAACGATGCGATTCCATAGACTAACCCTCCTTTGGGCGCATGAAAAGTCGCTTGTAGAACACCATGACCAGCACGCAGATGACAAACAGGGTGACCCCGATCGCGCTGCCAAAGCCAACGCGCATGCGTTTAATGCCAAAGTTGTAGAGGTAAGATACTGCGGAGTGGGTTGAATTGGACGGCCCTCCATCGGTTAATGCGACGATGATGGCAAAAGCTTGAAGAGACCCAAGAATGCTGAAGAACAGCGACAACACTACGACCGGGCGCATCAAGGGCAGGACAACATTCCAAGTGGTTTCCCAGCGGCTGGCTCCGTCGATCTTGGCCGCCTCCAGTACGTCGTCGCCCACCCCTTGTCTTCCGGCTACGAAAAGCGCCATGTGGAACCCGAAATACTTCCAGACTATCACCACAAGCAGCGCTGCGGTGGCCCACCCCTCGGTAGCCAGCACCTGGGGAGCTTCGTGACCAAACCAGCGATAAACCACCGCCACCACCCCGTAGTTGCCATCATACATGTAGCGCCAGATCAAACCCGCCACAACCTCACCAAGAATGTAAGGCAAAAAGAAGATGGCCCGAAAGACCACGCTTGAACGGCTCTTGTCTGAAATCAGCAATGCCAGGGCCAAAGCCAGCGGTACCTGAATCAATGCCGAGACCAGGATGATCAGCAAGTTGTTGAACAAAGAGTGGTAAAAAATCGGGTCGTTAAGGACTCGCTGGAAGTTTTCCAGCCCGATCCATTTGGATGGCGCGCCGTAGCCGTTCCAGTTGAAGAAGCTGTAGTATGCGGCTTCGACGACCGGCCAAGTGACAAAAAGAGTAAAGATCAAAAGCGCCGGTGGCAGAAAGAGGAGGCAGGTTCTCGCCTGGCTGGAGCCCGTGAAATCCTGCAATCGCCGCCACACGTTCGGTTTGGCGCCCATCAGTTGCTCGACCTGGCGGGCCTCGGCCAGGCTCGGCAAGTTGTCCTGGGTCTGCGACGTAATGGTGGCTACCGGCGGGCGCTTCGGATCAGGAATTGGTGAATCAACAGGAGATGCCATATGTCAATTTTTTTGACGAAGGTTCCGGGGTTCTCGGCGTCAAACAGCCGCTAAAGGACTCGCACGGGCTTCCTTCTCTAGAGTCGAAGCATTCTAATTCATGTTTGATTGAAGGTGCAAAATCTTGATGACCCTTTCGACCAGGCGGAAGCGGGCGATCCAAAAAGGCGTAAAAGGAAAAGGGCACGGCGGGCTACAGGGGAAAAGTGTTTGACAAACTGGACGGTGCAGCCGTTGGGTGCATGGCAACGACTTATAATTAAAGTCTTCCCTTGGGGGGCAGCGCAACAAAAATCCTGGGTAACTCCCGGATTGAGGGTTAGAATTTCCTCCCGGTCCGCTCGAAAAACGCATGGCAACCTACCCTTATCAAGATCCTCAACTGTCGATCCCACAGCGTGTCTCCGATTTGCTGGGGCGGATGACGCTGCCGGAGAAAATCGCCCAAATGTATTCCTGCTGGCTGATTTTGTCGGCCGATGGCAATCATCGGATCCGTACCGATCCCTTCTGCCAAACTGCGACCGCGGACGATATAAAGGAAATGCTCAGGCTGGGAATCGGGCAGATCACCCGTCCGCTTGGCACACATCCCGTCGATCCCAAGGAAGGGGTGCGTGCCCTTAACGCGCTGCAAGAGTTTCTCGTGGAGGAAACCCGGCTAGGTGTACCGGCAATATCCCACGAGGAGTGTCTGGTGGGGTTGATGGTCAAGGGCGCAACGCTGTTCCCTTCTGCGTTGAACTATGGTTCGACCTGGAATCCGGAGCTCATCGAATCGGTCGGCCGGGAGATAGGAAGGGAGGCGAAACAGATCGGATGCCATCAGGGATTGGCGCCGGTTCTGGATGTTTCACGCGATGTTCGCTGGGGACGCACCGAGGAAACTATGGGAGAGGATCCCTATCTGGTAGGAGTTCTTGGGACCCGCTACGTTAGAGGGTTGCAGGGAGAGAAGCGCGAACTGTTGGCGACATTGAAACATTATGCAGGACACTCTTTTAGCGAAGGGGGCCGCAATCACGCGCCGGTGCATCTGGGTTTGAAGGAGTTGAACGACATCTTCATGCTGCCATTCGAGATGGCGATCAAGCAAGCCAATGCCGGCTCGGTGATGCCCGCCTATCACGATATCGATAATGAACCCTGTCATGCGTCCCGCGTCCTGTTAACCGAAGTGCTGCGCGACCAGTGGGGTTTTGATGGTCTGGTGGTGGCCGATTATGCCGGTGTTAGCTTGCTCCATAGCCATCACGCACTAGCCAAAGACAAGGCCGAAGCCGCCGCCCTCGCATTTAATGCCGGCCTGGACGTCGAACTGCCAGGGTTCGAATGTGCAGAGCATCTGCCGCAGGCGGTCGAGAGTCGCCAAATAAGCGAACGGAAAATCAATGAGATCGTAGCGCGAGTCCTGGCCGAGAAATTCCGCCTTGGCTTATTTGAGAGTCCTTATACTGATGAAAATCGGGCAGCCCTGCAATCCGACGGTGCCAGGGAGGTGGCAAGAGAGGTGGCGTTGCAATCGGTCGTATTGTTGGAGAACAGGGGGATCTTGCCTCTTGACGCCTCAAAGGAACTGAAACTGGCTGTCATTGGACCAACTGCAGATGATCAGTTGGCGATGTTCAGCGGCTACAGTTTTCCGGTCCACTTGATTGCCGCTAATATGCAAGAGGAACAACGCGTCCAGTACGCAAAAACGCCGCTCCAAGCCTTGCGCGAGCGCTTTGGGGACAACCGTGTGCGGTACGCCAAAGGCTGCGATATTCTGGCCGAACGCAAGCCGGAGGCGCCGGTATTTCCGGGGGATGTCGATGCTGACGTCGCTGCCGGTTCGAAGCGTGCTTCGCCGATCAGTCGCAACACATTGCGCATCCAGGATGCAGCCGACTGTGCGCGCCAATCCGATGTTGCTATCGTTTTCGTGGGGGACTTGGCCGGTCTGTTTCAAACGGGCACTGTGGGTGAAGGCTCGGATACCGACAGCCTTCAATTGCCAGGGGTGCAGCAAGAGCTTTTGAAACAGGTCATCGCGACCGGAACGGCGACCATCATTGTGATGATTTCGGGCCGACCCTATGCCTTGAACGGTCTGGAAGAGCAGGCAGGGGCAGTTCTGATGGCCTTCCAGCCAGGCCAGGAAGGGGCCGAGGCAATAGCCGATCTGTTGAGCGGTAAAGCCAACCCGAGTGGGCGCCTGGTGGTGTCGATACCAAAAAACGTCGGTGCGGTTCCTTTTTACTACAATCACAAACTCAAGAGCGCCGGCACTCCCGTCGCGTATCACTTCGGCAGCAAGTATTGCTTCGGTTATGGCCTGGGCTATACCCGGTTTGAATACACTCAACTGGCAATCGAACAGGATCGCGTCGATATCAATGACGGCACTATTGCGCTCTCCTTGACACTCGAAAATAGCGGCGGGCGGGAGGGCTGCGAAGTCGTTCAGCTTTACGTTCGTGATTTGTATGCTTCGCTGGTTCGCCCCGTGAAAGAGTTGAAGGCCTTCAAACGAGTTGTGCTTCAGCCCAAACAAAAAGCAAAGGTGCGTTTTGCCGTTCCGGTCGATATGCTAAATTTCACTGGCAAGGACAACCAACGGATGGTCGAAGCCGGTGAATTTGAGATTATGGTTGGCGCGTCCAGCAGCGACGTCAGGCTCAGGGGCAGAGTCGAAGTCGTCGGCGAAAACCGGCTGCTCGATCGACGCTGGCGAATGGAAAGCCTGGCACAGGTAGAATTGCTGGGATGAGACGAACGCCGCCGGCAGCGCGCAGCCATGACCCTATTCTGTTTTTATGCAAAAACCCTACCACCTCCGAGACAAGAAGGGCAAAACCGGCTTGGGCGCCGGCGTTTGGAACATCGGCATCGGCACCGATCCGTTTGGCGGTCCGACCCGCGAACCCATTCCCATGCTGGACCGCTTGGCCGTGTTGGCCGAGGCCGGCATGACCTATTTTGAGGCCCACGATTCCGAAATCCCACCCGAACAGGCCGAGCAAGCCCGGAAACGCGCCGACCAGGTCGGGATCAAGTGCGGCATGTACACGCCGTCATTTTTTGCCGATCCTCTGTTTAAAGACGGGGCCATGAGCTCCAACGATCCGCAGATCCGCGCCCGGGCGGTCGAAAATGGAAAACGCGCGGTGGATGCTGCGGTGGTTTTGGGGGCCGAAACGGTGGTCTTTTGGAATGGACGCGAAGGCTTTGACTTCGTGCTGACCAAAAACGGCCGGGAAGCCTTCAGGCGGCTGGTGAATGGCTTTGACCAGGTAGCCGCCTACGCTAAGGAAAAGCATGGTGACAAAGTGCGCCTGGCCGTCGAACCCAAGCCCAACGAGCCGCGGGCAAACATGTACCTGGCCACGGTCGGCGAGGTGCTTTACCTGATTAGCCGGCTGGATGCGAGCCACCGGCACCTCTTTGGGGTCAATCCCGAGACGGCCCACAGCCGCATCGCGGGCCTCGATTACCTCTGGGATGTGGAGATGTGCCTGGAAGCCGGCAAGCTTTTCTACATCCATCTGAATGCCCAGGACGGGCAGCGTTACGATCAGGATCTGCCGTTCGGCTACACCGAGCCGCTCAAGGACCTGGCGCTCTTGGTGGTGTTGCAGGATGCCGGTTACGAGGGCGTCGTGGCCTTTGACGTCAAGGCGCCTCGAACTGATGAACCCAAGGACATCACCGATGTCCTTACGGTGAGTTCGCAAAACCTGGTATGGCTCTGGGAAAAAGCGTTGGCGGTGGACCGCGGCACTCTGCAGCGGTTGCGGGATGAGAAGCGCAACACGGCCCTGGCGGGCTATTTGGCCGAGTGCTTGTACGGGCGCGGGTAAATGAGTTCGGAGTTCGGGGTTCGGAGTTCGCCGTTCACCGTTCGCCGTTCGGGGTTCGGAGTTCAAGGTAAAACAAGCCGCAACAAATCGTGCTCGTACTCCCCATGAACACTCGTAGCTTTCGGTACCACGAAAGCTCCGAGTCTTCGAGGTTCTTTCGGCGGGGCTTTTGAAACTCGGGGCACCCAGGAAATTCAGGGCTGGCGCTGTTAAATCTCGACTGTTGGTGACCAAGTAAAAGCTCCATCCGCCTTGCTGGCAAATTCGTCGGCGAGGTACTGCTCTGCTTCAGTAAGATCAAATTGGTGAATGAGGAAAAATTTCCGGCAGCGGCCCTGCTTAAGCTCGCCGATCAGAAGCGGGTCTAAGGCACGCGGCCTCGGGTCTGGGAGGAGTGCGCTCTTCCAACGGTGCTGCTGGTCGACGATGAGGTAGAGCTTGTCGAACTGGCCTTTGGCCGCCCTTGCCTTTTCCCGGGCTTCTTTCGGAAGGATACCGTTAAATTCCGCTGTAATGACCAGCTTTTTCCACGGCAAAAGCCGGTTGAGCA
>Ga0182035_10001940_pt1 | contig 10726 bp, 10 predicted proteins | sample flu12Cox44000170_FD_125969 | JGI IMG/M metagenome (GOLD analysis project Ga0182035, IMG submission 125969) | Lab enrichment of tropical soil microbial communities from Luquillo Experimental Forest, Puerto Rico - flux4day.12C.oxic.44.000.170 | ecosystem: Environmental > Terrestrial > Soil >...
GGGCTGGCCGAAACGTTTGCAAACCCCTAGGGTTAATCCCGATGCTCGAACCCAAGGACCTGGAACGTTATGCGCGCCACATCGTGCTGCGCGAGGTCGGCGGCCCCGGTCAGGCGAAGCTGAAGGCGGCGCGCGTGTTAGTGGTCGGTGCCGGCGGCCTGGGTGCGCCGGTGCTTCTGTATCTCGCCGCCGCCGGCGTCGGTACACTCGGCGTGGTCGACGACGACAAGGTGGCGCTCTCGAACTTGCAGCGGCAGGTGATTTTCGGCACTGACGATATCGGCAAGCCGAAGGCCGCGCGGGCTGGCGCCGCCGTGACGCGGCTCAATCCGCATGTACGGATTGAAGCGCATGATGTGCGGCTTACCACCAAGAACGCACTTAATCTCTTGTCGCGCTACGACCTGATCGCCGACGGCTCCGACAATTTTGCCACGCGCTACCTCGTGTCGGATGGCTGCTACTTCGCCAAAAAGCCTCTGGTAACCGCCGCGGTTGGCACATTCGACGGTTCGCTGACCACCATTCGCGCGCACGAGACGCGCGCCGACGGCACGCGCAATCCGACCTACCGCTGCCTGTTTCCCGAGCCGCCGCCGGCGGGTACGGTGCCGGCCTGCGCGGAAGCCGGCATTCTTGGTGCGCTGCCGGGTGTGCTCGGCTCGCTGATGGCGCTGGAAGTGATCCGCGAAATCGTTGGCTTTGGCGAAGGCCTGGTGGGAAAGCTGTTAATGATAGACGCGCGTTCCATGCGGTTCGAAACGTTGAGCTACGTCTGGGACCCAACCAATGTGCTCAGCGGCGATAAGTCCAGCATTAAGGATTTGTCCGGGCACGCCTGAGAGGGCTGGCGATTTCGTATTAGGTGGAGGTGGCGGCTGGCGGGCGTCGATAGCGCGCCGCCCATCCATCAGCCTGAGCAGCGCCAGCGCATTGATCGGAGCCTGGCGAAAAGGCCACCGGCTCCGGATCACAACATCGAAGGAAGAACGCGATCCGGCGGCCGGTGACCATCCATGAAGGTCTTGATGTTGATGATGACCTTCTCACCCATGTCGATGCGGCCTTCCAACGTGGCCGAACCCATGTGCGGTAGCAGCACCACCTTGCCGGCCTTGGCGAGCTTCACCAGCTTCGGATTCACCGCGGGCTCATGCTCGAATACGTCGAGCCCAGCGCCGGCGATGTCGCCAGATTCGATCAAGCGCACCAGCGCATTCTCGTCGATCACCTCACCGCGCGACGTATTTACGATGTAAGCCTCCGGCCGCAGCAGCTTGAGGCGGCGCGCCGACAAAAGGTGATAGGTCGCCGGCGTATGCGGGCAGTTGACCGAGATGATGTCCATGCGGGCAAGCATCTGGTCGAGGCTCTCCCAATAAGTAGCGTCGAGCTCTTCCTCGATTCGCGGCGCCACCCGGCGGCGGTTGTGGTAATGGATCTGCAGGCCGAAGGCGCGCGCTCGGCGCGCCACTGCTTGGCCGATCCGTCCCATACCGATGATGCCGAGCCTCTTGCCCCAGATGCGGTGGCCGAGCATCCAGGTTGGAGTCCAGCCGCTCCAATGCTTGTCGGAGGTGAGCACCATCGAGCCTTCAGCGAGCCGGCGCGGCACCGCCAGAATCAGCGCCATGGTCATGTCGGCGGTGTCCTCGGTCAGCACGCCCGGCGTATTGGTGACGGTGATGCCGCGCTGCACGGCAGTGGCGACGTCGATATTGTCGACGCCGTTGCCGAAGTTAGCGATAAGCTTGAGCCGCTCGCCGGACTTGCTGAGGATCGACGCGTCGATCCGGTCGGTGACGGTCGGCACCAGCACGTCGGCGTTCTTGACCACTTCGGCGAGCTCGGCGTGCGTCATCGGCTTGTCGTCAGGATTGAGCCGCGCATCGAAAAGTTCCCGCATGCGCAACTCGACGCTGTCAGGCAGCTTGCGCGTCACGACAACCAGCGGCTTCTTGCTCTTCGACATACTTTGATACCAAAGAGTCCGGCGGCCCCTGGGTACTCCCAAATACCGCCGTTCAACCCTCTTTAACCGTGCTCGAGCACACTGCGGCGCACGTGCGTGGTCAAAATCCTACTTTTCCTACCAGATGATAGTACGAACACAAAGCTTTGCCGCCGCATGCCGCCGCTTCGGCTGTGCGACAGTCGGGGCCGCAATTGTGGCGCTGCAATCGCTCGCCGGCTTTGCGGCGGGCGATGTCGCCGCCGGTTCGGTGAGCGGCCTACCGGTCCCGCGGTTCGTCAGCCTCAAGTCGGACCGGGTCAACGTCCGCTCGGGCCCCAACAAAGACCAGGAGGTGCGCTGGGTCTACACGCGCGCCGGCATGCCAGTTGAAATTACCGCCGAATTCGAGAACTGGCGCCGCATCCGCGATTGGGAAGGGGCGGAAGGATGGGTTTACCATTCGCTGCTGTCGGGTAGGCGCTCGGCGATGGTGGTGCCGACCTTGAAGGACGATCTGGTGCCGCTCTATGCCAGCCCGGACGTTAAAGCGACGGAGACCGCCCGCCTGCAGTCAGGCGTGCTCGGTGTGCTGAAATCCTGCAACGGCACATGGTGCGAATTTAGCGGCAAGAACTTCGACGGCTGGGTCCGACAGGAAAGGCTGTGGGGCGCCTATCCGAACGAGAACATCGAGTAGGCCCGCCGCGAAAAAAATAGTCGGGCCGAGCCCCGTCATGCCAAAAAACAAAATCTGGCAGTAGTGGGCTACGACTTCTTGCGGAGCCGTACCACGACGTCGACCCGTGCAACCTCGTAGCCTTCCGGCGCGGACGGCGTCTTGCCGACCACCACCTCGGTGCTCGGGATGTCGAGCAGCTCGTCGCGGCCCTCGATGAAGAAGTGGTGGTGGGCCCTCACGTTGGTGTCGAAATAGGCCTTGGAGCCGTCGACCGCAACCTGACGCAGCAGGCCGACCTGGGTGAACTGGTGCAGCGTGTTATAGATGGTGGCGAGCGAAACCGGTACCTTGGCGCGGGTCGCTTCCTCGTAGAGCATCTCGGCGGTGATGTGGCGGTCGCCTTTGCCAAACAGCAGCCAACCGAGTGCCATGCGCTGGCGCGTCGGCCGCAACCTCACCTGGCGTAACATAGCCTTCACGTCGTGCCACGGGCAGCCGTTGAGCGCCGAGCGGTCCGGTCCCGGAGCGGCGGCGGGACTGGAAGGCGAACCTGCGGGACGAGATTGGTTCATCGCTACGCCTGACGGCCGGCCGCGCCGGCAATGCAACTGTTTCAATCGCAAGATATACGACCGAGTTGCGTAGATGCAACTCCTTCGCAACTACCTTTGCCGTTGTAATCTCTTGGTTTTGAAAGGATGAAGCTGGCGGACCGCTGGGTTTCGGCACCTTTGCCCGTGCCCTTTGGTATGTTACGAATTTAACTTATGGGAATTCAGCCAAGCGTTTCCAGCGGGAACCTCGCGCTCATGGAAAAACGGCGCAACAGCTTTGATTATGAGGATTTGCTGGCCTGCGGGCGTGGCGAGTTATTCGGCCCAGGGAACCCGCAATTGCCGCTGCCGCCAATGCTAATGTTCGACCGCATCACCGAGATCTCCGACGAAGGCGGCGAGCATGGCAAAGGCCTGCTGCGCGCCGAACTCGACGTCAAACCGGACCTCTGGTTCTTCCTCTGCCACTTCAAGGGCGACCCGGTGATGCCGGGCTGCCTCGGCCTCGACGCGCTCTGGCAGATGGTCGGTTTCTTCCTCGGGTGGCTCGGCGCTTCGGGCAAGGGACGCGCGCTCGGTCTCGGCGAATTGAAATTTTCCGGCCAGGTGCTGCCGAGCGTAAAGAAAGTCATCTACGGCATCGACCTCAAGCGCGTCATGCGCTCGAAGCTGGTGCTCGGCATCGCGGATGGTTGGTTGTCGGCAGACGGCGCTGTGATCTATCGGGCCCTTGATCTCAAGGTCGGTCTGTTCAGGAAGGACGAGGCGCTGCAACCGAGCGGTGCTTGAGCGGAGCCTGTCCTGTTGCATGGTGCCGGGGGCGGCCCATGTATCCAATCGTGCGCGCGCAAGGGTATGTCATGAGACGAGTAGTCGTGACCGGGATGGGCATCGTTTCATCCATCGGCAACAATACGCAGGAAGTTCTGGCATCGCTGCGCGAGGCCAAGTCCGGCATCGTGCGCGCGGAAAAATACGCCGAGCTCGGCTTCCGCTGTCAGGTGCACGGAGCGCCGACACTTGATGCCGCCGAAGTGGTCGATCGCCGCGCCATGCGCTTCCTTGGTGGGGGCGCTGCCTGGAACCACGTCGCCATGCAACAGGCAATCCGCGATTCCGGCGTCGAGGAAAAGGACATTTCCAACGAGCGCACCGGCATCGTGATGGGCTCGGGTGGACCGTCCTGCCGAGCCATCATCGAGGCGGCCGACACCGCGCGCACGAAAGGATCGAAGCGCGTCGGGCCGTTTGCAGTGCCGAAGGCGATGTCCTCCACCGCCTCGGCGACACTCGCCACCTGGTTCAAGATCAAGGGCGTCAACTATTCAATTTCATCGGCTTGCGCGACCTCCAACCACTGCATTGGAAACGCTGCCGAGCTGATCCAGTGGGGCAAGCAGGACCTGATCTTCGCCGGCGGCTGTGAGGAATTGGACTGGTCACTCTCGGTGCTGTTCGACGCAATGGGCGCGATGTCGTCGAAGTACAACGACACGCCGCAGAAGGCCTCGCGTGCCTACGATAAGGACCGCGACGGTTTCGTCATCGCGGGCGGCGCTGGCGTACTGATGCTGGAAGAGCTCGAGCACGCCAAAGCACGCGGCGCGAGAATCTACGCGGAGGTCGTCGGCTACGGTGCGACCTCCGATGGCTACGACATGGTGGCGCCGTCGGGCGAGGGCGCGGTGCGCTGCATGCAGATGGCGCTCGGAACGTGCAAGGCGCCGATCGACTACGTCAATCCGCACGCCACGGCGACGCCGGTCGGCGACGCCAAGGAGATCGAAGCGCTGCGCACGGTGTTCGGATCGAAATGCCCGCCGATCTCGGCCACCAAGTCGCTGTCCGGTCATTCGCTCGGCGCCGCCGGCGTCCAAGAGGCGATCTACTCTCTGCTGATGATGAACAACGGCTTCGTCTGCGAAAGCGCCAACATCGATAACCTCGATCCCGAATTCGCCGACATGCCGATCGTGCGCGAGCGCCAGGACAACGTGAAGATCGGTGCCGTGCTCTCGAACTCTTTTGGCTTCGGTGGGACCAATGCTTCCGTCGTCTTCAAGCGGCTGGATGCATGATCGCCCCGACCGGTAACTGCTTGTCATGCGAGTCTCGTATCCGCGCCATAGACGGACGACGCGCGCTTGCCGCGATTCGCCCGGATGCTTCGCATGAACAAGCCGTTCTCGCGGTCCACCTTCCAGTTCGTTCCATGCAGGCCATTCGCCATGAGCAGTGAGCAAGGCGCGCCGCGCGGCCGGCTGATGGAGGGAAAACGCGGCCTTATCATGGGGGTCGCCAACGACCATTCGATCGCCTGGGGCATTGCCAAGACCTTGTGCGCGCACGGCGCCGAGCTCGCCTTCACCTATCAGGGCGAGGCGCTGGCCAAGCGCGTAAAGCCGCTGGCCGAGCAGGTCGGTTCCGAATTTCTGATGCCCTGCGACGTCGAGGACATTGCCTCAGTCGACGCGGTGTTCGACGCAGTCAGGAAGCAATGGGGCATGATGGATTTCCTGGTGCATGCGGTGGCCTTCTCCAACAAGGACGAGCTGAAAGGCCGCTACGCTGATACGACGCGCGAGAACTTCATCAAAACAATGGTGATATCCTGCTACGCCTTCACCGAGTCCGCCAAGCGCGCTGCCGCGCTAATGCCGAACGGCGGCGCCATGCTGACGCTCACGTATAACGGCGGCCTGCGCGCTATGCCGAACTACAACGTTATGGGTGTGGCCAAGGCGGGCCTTGAGGCCTCGGTTCGCTATCTAGCGGTCGATTTCGGGCGTCAGAAGATCCGCGTCAACGCCATCTCGGCGGGTCCCATCCGCACGCTGGCCGGCGCCGGCATCACCGATGCACGCTACATGTTCGCCTTCCAGCAGAAGTTCTCGCCGCTCGGCCGCGGTGTAACGCTAGAGGAATTGGGCGGCGCCGGTCTTTACCTCTTGTCGGATCTGTCGACCGGCGTTACCGGCGAGGTGCACTTTGTTGATTCGGGCTACAATGTCATCGCGATGCCGCGGCCCGACGCACTGAAGGCCGCGGGTGCGACCGACAGCAAGGACAGCGCCGGCTGAATCGACAAAACCAATGGCTCGCGCGGGGCTGTTGGTTTCTCTCCAGCGGCAGCTATACAGCTCGGTACGACAGGGCTTCCCTGCGACGCGAGTTAACCGTCGAGGCGCTTTCACGCTGGTTGGCGCCGTCTGCGGCGCTACGCCGGTTTTCGCGATACGGTGATCAGTTCCTGGTGGTGATCACTTGTGTGACGTCGAAGGAATGCTTGCGCCGATTGCCATCGGGATGGCACAGCGGTTCACTTGATGGCGATTCGCGTCTCCAACGCCGTACTCGATACGCCGCGCTCAACCGCGACAGCGATCTTCGGTGGCCCGGAGGCGCTCGCTTCGCTTTGGCTGGCTTGGCGTCCATCATCGGCGGTGTGATTGGGCGCTAGCTGCATCAGGAATAAGGAGATCAATAGCGCAAATACGAAGGGCGGTCGTTGGGGCCACCCTTTTCGCTTGTTCGCGAGAAAGGTTATTCCGCCCCGCCGGCCCCGCCAGCTGCCTGCGGTTGCTCGGCAGAAGCCTCAGCCTTCTGCTTTGTCTCCGTGTCATCGCCGGTTATCTGGTCGACTACCTTCATGGACAAGCGCACCTTCCCGCGCTCATCGATGCCAAGCAGCTTGACCTTCACCTTGTCGCCTTCCTTGACTACGTCCGTCACCTTGTTAACCCGGCGCGGGGCGAGTTGGCTGATGTGTACAAGGCCGTCCTTGACGCCGAAGAAGTTCACAAAGGCGCCGAAGTCCATCACCTTGACCACAGTGCCGTCGTATATCATGCCGACTTCCGGCTCGGCGGCAATCGACTTGATCCAGTTGATGGCGGCCTTGATCGAGTCGGCGTTGGCGGAAGCGACCTTCACCGAACCGTCATCCTCGATGTTGATCTTGGCGCCGGTCTTCTCGACGATTTCTCGGATCACTTTGCCGCCCGTGCCGATGACTTCGCGGATCTTATCGGTCGGGATCTTGAACATCTCGATACGCGGCGCGTGCTCGCCGAGCTCGGCGCGGTGCTCCGTAATCGCCTTGGCCATTTCACCTAGGATTTGCATGCGGCCTTCCTTCGCCTGAGCGAGGGCGACTCGCATGATCTCTTCGGTGATGCCGGCGACCTTGATGTCCATCTGCAGCGAGGTGACGCCGTTTTCGGTGCCTGCCACTTTGAAGTCCATGTCACCGAGATGATCCTCGTCGCCGAGAATGTCGGACAGGACAGCGAAGCGCTGGCCTTCGAGGATGAGACCCATAGCGATGCCAGCGGTCGGCCGCTTCAGCGGCACGCCCGCGTCCATCAGCGCCAGCGACGAGCCGCAGACGGTCGCCATTGACGAGGAGCCGTTCGACTCGGTGATCTCCGACACCACGCGGATGGTGTAGGGGAATTCCGCCGGCGTCGGCAGCATCGGATGGATTGCCCGCCAGGCGAGCTTGCCATGGCCGATCTCGCGGCGGCCGGGCGCGCCGACGCGGCCGGTTTCACCGACCGAATAGGGCGGGAAGTTGTAATGCAGCAGGAAAGTCTCTTTATACGTCCCCTGCAGCGCGTCGACGAACTGCTCGTCCTCCGACGTGCCGAGGGTGGCCACCACCAGTGCCTGGGTCTCGCCGCGCGTGAAGAGCGCCGAGCCGTGGGTACGCGGCAGCACACCGACTTCCGCCACGATCGCACGCACGGTCTTCAGGTCGCGGCCGTCTATGCGCTTGTTGGTGTCGAGAATGTTCCAGCGCACGATCTTACCTTCTAGCTCCTTGACCATGCCGGCCACAGCCAGCGCGTCGTATTTCGGGTCGACGCCTTCCGGGAAGAAATGCGCCATCACCCTTTCCTTCACGGTTGTAACAGCGTCCTGGCGTTTCTGCTTCGTTACGATCGAATAGGCGCCACGCAGGTCCTTCTCGGCGAGGGCGAGGATTTCCTTTTCCAGCTCCTTGTGGTCGGGAACCACGAGCTCGCGTGGCTCCTTCGCCGCTTTCTCGGCGAGCTTGATGATGGCCTCGATCACCGGCTGGAAATGGCGGTGGCCGAACATCACCGCGCCGAGCATGATCTCCTCTGACAACTCCTTGGCTTCCGATTCCACCATCATGACAGCGTCCTGCGTGCCGGCGATGACCAGGTCGAGCTGGCTTTCCGGCATCTCGTCGAGCGCTGGATTGAGCACGTACTCGTTATTGATGAAGCCGACGCGGGCGGCGCCGATCGGGCCCATGAAGGGGACGCCGGACAACGTTAGCGCCGCCGAAGAGGCGACCATGGCGACGATGTCGGGATCGTTCTCCACGTCGTGCGACAGCACGGTGACAGTCACCTGCGTGTCGCAGCGCCAGCCTTCCGCGAACAGCGGACGGATCGGCCGATCAATTAGGCGCGAGGTAAGCGTGTCCTTTTCGGTTGGGCCTCGTTCGCGCTTGAAGTAGCCGCCGGGAATGCGACCGGCCGCGTAGTATTTTTCCGTGTAATTGACGGTCAGCGGTAGGAAGTCGACGCCCTCCTTTGGAGCCTTGGCTGCCACAACGGCGGCGAGAACGGTGGTCTCTCCGTAAGTCGCGAGTACGGCACCGTCGGCCTGCCGCGCCATTCTGCCGGTCTCGAGGGTTAGCTTTCGTCCACCCCAATCAAGTTCAACGGTATGCTTATCGAACATTGTATCTTTCTCTCATGGTTTTCGGCCAAACCCGAAAGCCATGAGCAAGACGGCGAGAGACTGCGCGTCGCCGCGAGCGGGAAACGGACAGTATCTGGCGATCCTGCCATGGCGTTCAGAGCCTGCCTTGGCGCAAGAGGCGATTCCTTCTCGGCTCTTGCTTGTCTCCGGCGTCGTCGCCGGTCAAAACGAACGACTGCGTCATTACGCCTCGTTCACGAAACACGCGGGGCGCGCAATGCGCCTCACGCGGAGTTAAATTAGCGGCGGATACCAAGCTTCTCGATCAACTTCTTGTAACTGACTTCGTTGGTGCGCCGCAGATAATCGAGCAACTTACGGCGCTGGCCTACGAGCTTGAGCAGTCCGCGCCGCGAATGGTTGTCCTTGACGTGGGTCTTGAAGTGCTCGGTGAGGTTGGTGATCCGTTCCGAGAGGATCGCCACCTGCACTTCGGGAGAGCCGGTATCGCCCGGCTTCTTGGCGAACTCTTTCATCACTTCGGCCTTGCGGCCGGACGTAACCGACATCGGTCATCCTTTCGTCGCGCCGCGGCTGCCGATCAGCCCGGCCAGGTTGAACACGCGCTTAGGAACGATTTCACCGCGATCCAGTTCGGCCAGCGCCACCAGTTGGCCCGCTGCCGTGACGTAGACCGGCCCGCTGAAATTGGGTGCGTCCCGTCCGCGTAACAAAACGGCCTGGCCCCGTGCGAGCCTTGCCGCATCCGCCCTGCTGACGGCCAGCGCCGGGATGTCGTCCAGCGCGGTCTCAACGGGCAGTAGCGCGTCGGCGAGGCTTACCTCGCCGGCAGCGGCTCTATGGCACATAGCGTCCAGTTCTGCCAGCGAAATCATCCTTTCCGTGTCAAATGGGCCTACCGCCACCCGCCTAAGGGCGCGGACATGGCCGAAACTGCGCAAAGCGCGGCCCATATCGCGGGCAAGCGAGCGGACATAGGTGCCTTTACCGCATTCTGCCTCAAGCACGGCATGGTCGGGGTCAGGAGCGGCGACCAACTCCAAGCGGGCGATTTCGACGGGGCGAGCCTCAAGTTCGACCACCTTGCCGTCGCGGGCAAGATCGTAGGCGCGCTCGCCCTCGACCTTGATGGCCGAATAGCGTGGCGGCACCTGCTGGATCGTGCCGGTGTAGGAGGGCAGTAAGGCGCGAAGCGCCGACGACGACGGGCGCACATCGCTGGTGGCGATGACGCGACCCTCGGCGTCGTCGGTGTCGCGCTCTTCGCCCCAGCGCACCGTGAATTGATAGAGCTTGCGTCCGTCCATCACGACGGGAACGGTTTTGGTCGCTTCGCCGAGCGCGATCGGCAGACAGCCGGAGGCGAGTGGGTCGAGCGTGCCAGCGTGCCCGGCCCGTTTGGCGGAAAATAGACGCTTGATGATGCTGACCGCATGGGTTGAGGTCATGCCGACCGGCTTGTCGAGCGCGATCCAGCCGTGCACGTCGCGCTTGTGGCGCTTGAATTGCTGTCCCTTCGGACGCGCGTCGGCAGCCGCAGGAAGCCGTTCCAACAATTCGATTTCGTTATCGGTCACTTTTTTCCTCAGGATCGAGATCGCGCTTGACTGCGGGCGAACGCAGAAGCCGGTCGATGCGTTCCGCCTCAGCGAACCGCTCGTCGATGCGGAAGCGGATGTCGGGCGCGAATTTCAGGTTAATGCGGTGCGCGATCTCGGCACGTAGGAATTTCTTGTGCCGCTCGAAGGCCGCGAGGACTTCGTCGGCGTCGCGACCCGCGAGCGGCATGATATAGATAGTGGCGAGCCTGAGATCTTTAGTCATGCGTACTTCCGGCAC
>Ga0182035_10001955_pt1 | contig 10704 bp, 12 predicted proteins | sample flu12Cox44000170_FD_125969 | JGI IMG/M metagenome (GOLD analysis project Ga0182035, IMG submission 125969) | Lab enrichment of tropical soil microbial communities from Luquillo Experimental Forest, Puerto Rico - flux4day.12C.oxic.44.000.170 | ecosystem: Environmental > Terrestrial > Soil >...
AAGTTCACCAAACAGAAGCGAACCGAGAAGGCGCTGTAGTTGCGATGCTCCTCACGATCTCAATTTCGCTTGAAGTCGCGATCGCCGTCATCGCAGTGCTGGCGGCCTTGAAGGGCCGGCCCTACCTCTATGGGCTCGCCTTCACCTTCGCCTTCTATGTCCCCTACGACCTCGGCCGGTTGCTCGGCTGGCATGCCGAGGGAGGCATCCTCTCCGTGCTCTTCCTTTTGGCGAGCGCGAGCGCGCTCTATGCTGTGTGGAGCCTCTACAAGGAAAAGCCCTAATTGCCGCAAAGGCGGCGGCGGTGACATAAGGGCTTATGTCACCTCTGCGTATCATCTTTATGGGCACTCCGGAGTTTGCCATCCCGACGCTTCGCGCGATCCTCGATGCTGGCCATGAGGTGGTTGCAGTCTACACGCAACCCCCGCGTGCCGCTGGCCGCGGCATGGCGCTACGCCCATCACCGGTGCAGCAAGCCTCCGAACAAGCCGGGCTCAACGTGTCGGCTCCTGCGCGGTTGAAGAGTCCCCGGGAGCAGGCCCGTTTCGTCTCATTCAATGCCGGCGTCGCGGTCGTGGTGGCTTACGGGCTGATCCTGCCGAAGCCAATCCTCGATGCCCCACGCCATGGTGCGCTCAATCTCCATGCCTCGCTGCTGCCGCGCTGGCGCGGCGCGGCGCCCATCAACCGCGCCATCATGGCTGGCGACGCCGAGACTGGCGTCGCGGTGATGCGCATCACCGAAGGTCTCGATGCTGGCCCAGTCTGCCTCGAAGCGCGCGCGTCCATCGGTGCAGACGAGACTGCTGGCGAGCTGCACGATTCGCTCGCGACCCGCGGGGCGAGGTTAATGGTGCATGCGCTCTCCGCCCTTGAGCGGGGCACGCTCGATTGCCGGCAGCAGGCAGAGGGCGGCGTTGCTTACGCCGAAAAGATCGATCCGGCAGAGACGCGCATCGACTGGTCGCGTCCAGCGCGCGAAGTGCACAATCTGATCCGCGGGCTTTCGCCTTATCCCAGCGCCTGGTTCGACATCGACCTAAAGAGCAAGCGCGAACGCATCAAGGCGCTCCGCTCGACGCTTGCCGAGGGCAGCGGCGCTCCCGGCACTCTTCTCGATGACAATCTCATCATTGCTTGCGGGGAGGGGGCCGTGCGTCTCGTTGAAGTGCAGCGCGCCGGCAAGCGTCCGATGGGCGCGGAAGATTTCCTCCGGGGTGTGGCGCTGACGCCTGGTACGGTCCTCGGTTAGCGCCGATGCACCGCTACAAGCTCCATCTCGAATATGACGGGACACCCTTCGTCGGCTGGCAGATGCAGGAGAATCGACCTTCGGTGCAGAGCTGCCTTATCGAAGCCGTCAAGGCCTTCTCTGGCGAGGACGTTATCCCGCGCGGGGCAGGACGGACCGATGCAGGCGTGCATGCGCTTGGCCAAGTCTCCCATTTCGATCTCGCCAAGGACTGGGAGCCCGACAAAGTGCGCGACGCGCTGAACGCGCAGCTGAGACCTGACCCGATCAGCGTGCTTAATTGCGAGCGCGCCGCTGAGGACTTCGACGCCCGCTTCTCTGCCAAGGCGCGGCACTACCTCTACCGCATTGTCGACCGCCGCGCGCCGCTTGCGCTTGAGCGCAATCGCGCCTGGGGTGTATTCCGCCCCCTCGATGCCGAGGCGATGCACGAGGCCGCGCGAACTCTCATCGGCAATCATGACTTCACCACCTTCCGCTCGACCGAATGCCAGGCGCCATCGCCAGTGAAAACGCTCGACCGCCTCGAAATATCCCGCCACGGCGAGGTCATCCGCATCGAGGTCTCGGCACGGTCATTTCTGCATAACCAAGTGCGCTCGATGGTCGGCTCCTTGAAGCTCGTTGGCGATGGGAGGTGGACGAAGCGCGACCTCAAGCAAGCCCTCGAGGCCCGCGATCGGAACGCCTGCGGGCAGGTCGCGCCTCCTTGCGGTCTTTACCTTGTAAAGGTCGATTACTGAGTAAGCGCTGCCGGGGTAACCAGGCCATCATCCCCGACCTCTTCAACGACCGCGGCAGCACCCCCTCGGTGCCCGGCGATCTCGCCAACGGCCGCGCCTGGGCCGCTGCCCAGAAGGGCGATCTCGATAAGGCGCTTGCCGATCGTGATTAGAGCCGCATGGCTAGCCAAGCATGGCCAAGCCGCTGAAATTCCTTTACCTGATCTGCCGCAAGGGGGGCATGGGGGAGAAGGGACATGACAGCCCGCGAGACTGCATGATCAGACGCATTGCCACGGTCGGCGGGCTCACGCTCATCTCGCGCCTGACCGGGTTCCTGCGCGACGTCGTGATGGCGGCAGTGCTCGGCGCGGGGCCCCTGGCCGACGCCTTCTTCGTTGCGTTCAGGCTTCCCAATCACTTCCGCGCCATCTTCGCCGAGGGCGCCTTTGCCGCAGCCTTCGTGCCGGCTTACGCCCGCACTCTCCAGCAGGCAGGGCTTCCAGCCGCCAAGCTGTTCGCCGACCAGATCGGCGCTGCGCTCATCACCATCAACCTCGTGGTGCTCGCCATCGCCATGATCTTCACTCCAGAGGTCGTCAGCGTGCTTGCCCCGGGCCTAGACCCGATGCGCTTCGATCTCGCCGTGGCACTCACCCGCATCACCTTCCCTTATCTCGCGCTCGTATCGATCGAGACTCTGTTCGCCGGTATCCTCAATGCCAACAACCGCTTCGCCGCCGCAGCCGGCGCGCCCATCCTCCTCAACCTTTCGATCGTCGCGACTCTTCTGCTGACGCCGTTCTTTCAGGATGCCGGCCACGCTGCGGCCTGGGGCGTGCTGCTCGCAGGTGTCGCCATTGTGCTCGTCGTGGGAGGCGATGCCGAAGCGCACGGCGTGGGCATCAGGTTCCGCATGCCCCGGCTCGACGAGCCGACGCGCAAGTTCCTGAAGGCGCTGGGACCAGCCATCATCGGCGCTGGTGGCGTGCAGCTTGCGCTGTTCGCCGACACGCTGATCGCCTCGTACCTGCCGACCGGCGCGTTGTCGGCGCTTTATTACGCCGACCGCATCAATCAGCTCCCCATCGGCGTGGTCGGCATCGCCGTCGGCACGGTGCTACTGCCAGAGATGTCGCGCAGACTCGCTGCAGGAGACGAAAGGGGCGCTGCTTCGGCGCAGGCGCGCGGCATTCAGCTTGTGCTCCTCCTCACCATCCCTTGCGCGGTCAGCGCCATCGTCGTTCCCGACCTCATCATGCGCGCGCTGTTCGAGCGCGGCGCCTTCACTGCGGAGAATGCTGCCGCCGCCGGAGCGACGCTTGCCGCCTATTCGTTCGGGCTGCTTCCCTTCGTTCTGTTGCGCAGCTTCACCGCGCCGTTCTATGCCCGCGGCGATACAGCCACGCCAGTCAAGGCTGCGCTACTCGCCGCTGGCATCAACGTGCTGCTCAAGATACTGCTCATGGGCCATCTCGCGCAGGTTGGCTTGGCGGCCGCGACGTCCGTCGGCGCGTGGATCAACTTAAGCCTGCTTGCCTTCTTTGCGCGTCGCCAAGGCTTCGCCGTTTCCGGCACGGCGATCGGGAGGCCAGTGGTGATGCTCGCGCTTTCTGGCGCGATCTTGGGCGCGGCGCTTGTTGCCGGCGCCTATGGGCTTGAGCGCGCGCTTGCCCATATGGCCTATTTCCGCGAGGAGACGGTCCTCGCCATTCTGATTGTTTGGGGCATCCTCGTTTACGGCGGCGCCGTGCTCGCCCTCCTCGGGCAGAAATGGTTCATGAGCCTGCTCCGGGATGTCGGCGCTGCGGCCGATACCAACGGGCCGGCCTTGCTTCCGGCGCCGGACCCGACCGATGACTCTGCAGCCTTGCCGGACTCTGAGCCGCCGCCGCGGGTCTAGATTGAGCTACAGCGTCCTAAGATCGACTAGTTCGACGGCTTCTACGTCGATTGGCCTGCCGAGAAAGACGGTGCCGACTCGAGCGAAGCGCTCTGGCGAATCGGTCGCGAAAATGCGAGCCGCGCCGCCGTTTGTTTTGGAGGTGATCCCAAGGCCGCCGCTCGTCAGCGCTTCGGCAACGGCAAGCGCCGTAGTCTCGGCCGAATCCACGAGCGCCACCTCGGTGCCGATGATCTTCCGGATCGTGTCGGCCAGCACCGGGAAGTGGGTGCAGCCGAGCACGAGCGTGTCGGGCGCGGAGGGCCCGCTGAACAGAGGCGCAAGATAATGCTCGGCAGCGGCACGGGTCGCGGGAGAATCGGTCCAGCCCTCCTCTGCCAGCGCGACGAAGAGCTGGCAGGGCTGTTGCACCACCTTGATGCCGCCGTTGAGCGCAGCGATGGCGCGGGCGTATGCGGCGCCCTTCACCGTTCCTTCGGTCGCGATCACCGCGATATGGTTGTTGCGGGTGGCGGCGACGCCGGCGCGTGCACCCGGCTCGATCACGCCGATCACCGGCACCGGAGACAAGGCCCTTGCCAAGGGGCTCAGCGCCACCGCCGAGGCCGTGTTGCAGGCGACCACCACCATCTTCACCCCCTCGGACACGAGGAGGCGGGTAGCCTGGAGCGCATAGGCCTGTACGGTTTCAGGGCTCTTGGTGCCGTAAGGCAGCCGTGCGGTGTCGCCGAGATAGACGAAGCGCTCGTTAGGCAGCCGGGCGAGCAGCGCGCGCAACACCGTCAGTCCGCCCATGCCGGAATCGAACACGCCGATCGGCCGGTCGTCACCCGGCATCGGTTCCCCCGAACGTCTCGAAATAGAGCTCGATGAAGCGCCGGTAGATGGCGGTGAGCTGCTCGAGGTCGGCAAGGGCCACGTTCTCGTCGGCCTTGTGGGTCGTTTCGGTCAAGAGACCGAACTCGATGACCGGGCAGTAGTCCTTGATGTAGCGCGCGTCGGACGTGCCGCCGCCAGTGTCGAGCGAGGGCGTGAGGCCTGTGATCTCGCGCACTGCCTCGCTCAGGATCGCGTCGAGCGGTCCGGGCTCGGTGAGGAAGTTGTGGCTCGGCGGCTCGAACTCTAAGCTGAAGTTAAGATTGCTGCCAGAGAGCCCAAGCGCGACCTGCTCGCGCAAGAAGGCTTCGAGCGAGGAAGGCGAGTGCTTGTCGTTGTAGCGGATGTTGAGCCGCGCCTCGGCCTGAGCCGGGATCAGATTCACGGTCGGATTGCCGACATCGATGCTGGTCACTTCGAGATTAGACGGCGAGAAATGCGCACTGCCGTAGTCGAGCGGAGAGTCGTAGAGGCGAGCGAGGACCCGCACCAGCCCCTTCACCGGGTTACTGGCAAGATGCGGATAGGCGACATGCCCTTGCACGCCAGTGATCTTGAGTTTGGCGTTGAGGCTGCCGCGCCGCCCGATCTTGATCGCCTCCCCAAGCCGTTTCGCATTCGTCGGCTCGCCAACTAAACAATGGTCAGGTCGCTCGCCGTGCTCCTTCATCCACTGCAACACCTTGCGCGTCCCGTTGATCGCCACGCCCTCTTCATCTCCGGTGATAAGCAGGCTGATCGTGCCGTCGATGTCCCGCCCTCGCGCCTTGGCATAGTCGAGAGCGGCAGCGGCGAAACAGGCGATCGCCCCCTTCATGTCGGATGCACCTCTACCGTAGAGGCGGCCGCCGGCGATCTCGGCGGCAAACGGCGGATGGGTCCACAGCTTAGCGTCGCCGGGCGGTACGACATCGGTGTGCCCGGCAAAGCAGAGATGCGGCGGCCCGTCGCCGATGCGCGCAAACAGATTGTCGATCCGCGGCGACCCGTGGTCGTTGAAGGTCAGGCGCTCGACGGCGAAGCGAGCCGGTTTCAGCGCCTCGCTTAGTGCGTCGAGCGCACCGGCGTCGGCCGGCGTCACGCTTTCGCAGCGGATCAAGATTTGCGCGATCGCGACTGCCTTATCGCCGATGGTGCTCATTGCGCAGGCAAAATGACGAGTGCCATCCAGCGTGGCAAGCCCAACCACGCCATCACGGCTTCACGAGTGGATGACGATGATCTCGCCTCGTGCGGAAGGCGCGGGAGACCATCGCCTGGGAATGGCCGTTCTATCGCACGGCAGCCAAGGGGTCGCCACCGAAGCGATTAGGACCTGGCGTGCCCTTGAGGATGCCGAGATCGATCAGGAACCAAAGGCCTACGCCCATGGTGACCAGCGTGCAGATCCAGCCGAGCGCATTGGGTTGGTTCGGCGTTCCTGTAAGCCCGAACGCCTGCAATAGGCTCGCGATCAGGACCGGGATAAGGCCGTAAAGGGCGGTAACGCCAGGCCTGTCGCGGTCCTGGAAGCGCTTAGCCGCCACCGCATATCCCGGGTAGAACAGGGCGATGGTGACAAGGGCCACCAATATGGCGCCAAGGGTTGAGGATCCGAAAATGGCGCCGATAATGAAACCGGCCACGATGCTGACGATGGCGAGGATGATTGTTCCCGCCCAGTATTTCGCCCGGTTGATGCGCCCGTCGAAAGACGTGAACAGATATTTGAAATTCAAATCCATTGGTCCCCCCCTTGGCGGACAAGCTGCCGTGGTCCCCACCTTTGTAAGGCCGGAGGGCGCCCCTGCGGAAGGGGCTAAGTGCAGTGGAAAACGCTATGACTGTTGAAACGATCGAAAGTGATTTAGCCTAGAGTCGCGCGTTGCTTGGCGTTTGGCCTGGGGAATCGGCTAAGGGATCGGGGCCGAAGCGGTTGGGGCCTCGAGTGCCCCTCAAGAAGCCGATTTCGATGACCAGCCAGACCAAGAGCACGCCGGCTGCGATGACGGCAATGACGGCGATGGTGTTCAAAGGCTCCCTTTGCCCTTCCGGTTGCGTGAGCGTCAAAAAGCCGAGACCAACCGCAACGATGATGGAGAGGTACATCGCCGCGATCCACCAGCCGGTGCGATCTCGGTCGTGTAGGCGTTTGACGCTCAGCGCGAGATTGACCCACAGATTGGCAAGCGTCACCGCGAAAATGGCGATCGATAATGGCCCTGTCGGCTCGAACTGATGAGTGTCGGGATTGGTCTCGCCAATGCCGTAGGTCTTAGCGATGAATTGGAAGGTCGAGGTCAGCATTCCGGCTGCGAACCCGAAGACGAGAGTGGTGAGCCAGAAATAGAGGCGCCGGATCCGCCCCCTGAAGCTGAACAGAAGCTCAGTCCATTTTATCGTCATCGCCCACCATGCATAACTCAATCCCTGAGCAGCTCGTTGATCGAGGTCTTGGCGCGGGTGCCCTCATCGACGGTCTTCACGATCACCGCGCAATAGAGCGATGGGCCCGGCGATCCGTCTGGCAGCGGCTTACCTGGCATCGTCCCGGAGACGACGACTGAGTAGGGCGGCACGCGGCCTTGCAAGACCTCTCCGGTAGCCCGGTTGATGATACGGGTCGACTGGCCGACATAGACGCCCATCGACAGCACAGACCCCTCGCCAACGATCACACCTTCGGCCACCTCGGCACGGGCTCCGATAAAGCAATTGTCCTCGATGATGACCGGGTTCGCTTGCAGCGGTTCTAGCACCCCGCCAATGCCAGCCCCGCCGGAGAGACGCACGTTCTTGCCGATCTGCGCGCAGGAGCCGACCGTGGCCCAAGTGTCGACCATCGTGCCAGAGTCAACGCGGGCGCCGAGATTGACGAAGGAGGGCATCAGCACGACGCCAGGTGCGATATAGGCAGAGCGGCGCACGACTGCTCCAGGCACGACGCGGAAGCCCGCCTGCTTGAAATCCTTCACCTTCCATTTGGCGAACTTGGTAGGCACCTTGTCCCACCAAGCTCCGCCGTCGGGGCCCCCATCCATCTTATGCGGCTCGTGCAGGCGGAAGGAGAGCAGGATCGCCTTCTTGAGCCACTGATGCACGACCCAAGCACCGCCCACTTTCTCGGCCACTCTGAGCTCGCCTCCGTCGAGCAGATTGAGCACCTCTTCCACCGCATCGCGCACCACGCCCTTGGTCTCCGGCGTGATCTCGACGGCATGCTCGTAGGCGCTGTTAATGAAAGTCTTGAGGTGATCGTGGGTCATGAAGGGCCGTCAGGTCAGGCTGAACAGAACTGAGCGCAGAGCGGCATGGCTTCCGCGGGCTCGTCGGTCTCGGCAATCGACGCACCAATCGCGGCGAGGAAGGGAGCAAGCGCATCGGTGCGGTGATGGATGTGGGGGGGAAGCTCCGTCCAGCCGGCAATAGCCTGGTGCTGGGGATGGTCGGTCACGCCATGGACGAGAACGGTGGTCATGCCGAGAGTGTGCGCGGTCTCGAGGTTGTTCGGTAGGTCGTCAAACATTGCCGTTTGGCTCGGGACCACATTGCTCGCGCGCACGAAGCGCTCATAGGCCTCCCGTGTCGGCTTCGGATAAATGTATTCGAGCGCGTGGATGTCGAAAATCTCGGCGAAGCGGCCTTCGACGCCGAGCCGCGCGGCCACAGCCTCGGCATGCTTGCGCGAGCCGTTGGTGAAGATGAATTTGCGGCCGGGAAGAGCGTCGAGTGCGGCCGCGAGCTCGGGGCAGGCGGTGATGGAGTTAAGGTCGATGTCATGCACGTAATCGAGGAAGACGTCAGGCGACACGCCATGCAACCGCACCAATCCGGCAAGTGTCGTGCCATGTTCGTAGTAATAGGTCTCGCGGAAGGCCTGCGCCTGTTCGAGCGGAATGCCGAAGCTGTTTGCGATGAACTCACTTATGCGCCGGTCGATCTGGGCGAAGAGATTGCAGTCGGCGGGGTAGAGCGTGTTGTCGAGATCGAACACCCATGCCTCCACGTGGTTGAAGCCTCCGCCAAGCTCGCGCCTTGTGATCATCATGCGCCTCTCGCCCCGCTTTCGCGCCTGCGCCGCTCGATCAAGGTGCCAGCGCCATGCTCGGTGAGCAGCTCTAGCAACACCGCATGCGGCACTTTGCCGTTGATGATCACGACCGCCTCTACGCCTTCGGCAATAACGTCGAGGCAGCTCTCGATCTTGGGGATCATGCCGCCAGAAATCGTGCCGTCTTCGATCAGGCTTTGTGCCTCAGCCGTAGTTAGCGACTTGATCAGGTTGCCCTCCCGGTCGAGCACGCCCTCGACATCCGTGAGCAGCAACAGGCGCTTTGCCTTCATGGCAGAAGCAAGCGCGCCGGCGAAGGTGTCGGCGTTGATGTTGAGCGTTTCGCCATCGGGCCCGACGCCGATCGGGGCAACCACCGGGATCAGATCTGAATGAATGATCACGTCGATAATATGGGGATCCACGGCAGCGGGGTCGCCGACAAAGCCGAGATCGGCAATCTGCTCGATATTCGAATCGGGATCGCGCCAGCGCCGCTCGAGGCGCTTCGCCCGCATCAGATTGGCATCCTTGCCGGAGATACCGACCGCCTTGCCGCCTTGCGAGTTGATCGCTGTGACGATCTCCTTGTTGACCGATCCGGCCAGCACCATCTCGACCACCTCGACGGTCTCGCGGTCGGTCACGCGCAAGCCGCCCTTGAACTCGCTTCTGATGTTGAGTCGGTCGAGTAGCGAGCCGATCTGCGGGCCGCCGCCATGCACCACGATGGGATTCACGCCGGCCTGCTTGATCAGCACGATGTCGCGGGCGAAATCGGCAGCGAGGGCGGGATCGCCCATGGCGTGGCCGCCATATTTCACCACCACGGTCTGCTTGTCGTAGCGCTGCATGAAGGGCAACGCTTCGGACAGCACTTTCGCCTTGGCGTGAACCGAGGCGAGCACGTCCGCCACTCCTGGGACGGCCGCGCTTGGTGTGCGTGCCTCCGGCGCCGGAGCTTCGTTCGACTTCGCAGAGGATGACTTGGCCTTGCTCACGAGCCGCTTATAGCGGCGCTTTGGCTCATGACACAACGCTGTTCGGCGCTAAGCGGGCCACCGCAGCGCGAAGCTCGGGGATGCCTGAGCCTAGGCGTACCGAGGTGGTGAGCAACTCGGGATAGGCCGCGGCGTGCTTCGCAAGTGCTTGCGCGACCTTCGCTTGAACCTCCGCCAACTCAGCGGCCTTAGGCTTGTCGGCCTTGGTCAGCACCACCTGATAGGAGACTGCGGCCTCATCCAGAAGCTTCATGGTCTCCTTGTCGTTGGGCTTTATCCCATGGCGTGCATCGATCAACAGGAACACGCGTTTAAGCTCGCGGCGACCTTTGAGGTATTCGCGAATCAGGCGCGTCCAGCCTTTGATCTCGGACTTGGAGGCGCGAGCATAGCCGTAGCCGGGCATGTCAACGAGGGTTAGCGCCCCGTCTTTGCCAAGCGTGAAGAAATTCAGCTCACGAGTGCGCCCAGGCGCCACCGAGACGCGAGCGAGACTTGTGCGGCCGGTGAGCGCGTTGATGAGGCTCGATTTGCCGACATTCGAGCGCCCGGCAAAGGCGACCTCGGGCCTACCGTCCTGCGGTAGGTCGTCAATGCGGACGACGCCTTTTACGAAAGCGCAGGGCCCTTTGCACAGCGCCTCGCCTTCAGCGATTTCGGCCGGAGTGAGTTCAGTCTGTTCCATTGTCATCGCCGGGCTTGACCCGGCGATCCAGTAACCACGGACTTTAATTGAAGCACGAAGGCCGGGGTTACTGGATTGCCCGCCTTCGCGGGCAATGACAAGAGGCGGAGGCTAGCGCGAACTAGCCCTTGGTGCCGCCTTTGGCCTTGTTGTTCTTGAAGCCGAGATTCTCGAGGAGAGGGATCTCGACCCCTTGCCGCGACATGATCACCGACTGCTGGATCACTGACAG